>Ga0307489_10003582_pt1 | contig 10293 bp, 20 predicted proteins | sample SB12metaG_FD_202247 | JGI IMG/M metagenome (GOLD analysis project Ga0307489, IMG submission 202247) | Sea-ice brine microbial communities from Beaufort Sea near Barrow, Alaska, United States - SB 1.2 | ecosystem: Environmental > Aquatic > Marine > Coastal | place: USA: Alaska | collected...
TTCCGGTTCCGCCGCAACACGCGCGCCATGGTGGAGTGGTCCAACATCATGTACCTCATGTCCGACACGCTGCGCTCGGAGGCAGGGGCTTACACTGGTTCACTTCTCAGCTCAATTTGAGCGCGTGTTATGGGATACGGGGTGCGCGCAGGGGTTGTGTAGCCCGTGTTAAGGGGGTGTTTAGGAGGTGTAGGGTGCTTTTGTGTGTCAGACACTGCTCAAGTTGAGCTGAAAAGTGAGAGAGTGCAAGCCCCTGCTCGGAGGTGGCCGAGGAGGTGTTCGGCAGGTGGGTGCGCGCCATGCCCATATTCAAGGACTGTCCGCGGCGCCTGCCCGGCATGCTGTCCTCGCACCTGTCCTCGCTCATCATGGGCCCGCACGAGGACATCATGGCAGGGGGTTTGTTGAGAACAAGCACTCCACCAAATTTGAATCTCCTTCTTTCCCGCTCCTCTGTATGAGCATTTGATCTGAATGTAAGTCATGCCCCGATCTCGGTCGAGTGCTGGTTCTCAATGACCCTCCTCCATGGCCAACCCAGTGAAGCGCCACTGCGTGTTCATCATCGAAAAAGGCCTGGCAGGGTGGTTCATGAGAACAAGCCATCGACCGCCTGTTAATGTCGTCCTCCTCCTGCGCACGGGCATGCTCTGTATGCGCATCACCCTGAATGGATGAAGGTGAGTATCGGGCTCGTCTGATGTCAGTTAGAGTGCTGCTTCTCGACGACCCTGGTGCGAGGTAGCGCACCGGGGGTACATACAGGACCAGGGCACGCTGCTGGGGGTGGAGCGCATCTACACCACGGGGCGCCGCGGCCGCGACGGGCACCGCCCCGCCATCACGCTCTGCCACGGCGTCATGCTGTGCCTGGAGAAGGACGCGCTGCTGCACGTGGTGGCGGAGTTCCCGCGCGCGCAGCGCACCATGCGCGCCGTGGTGGTGCGCGTCATCTTCAAGGACGCCGTCATCAACTACAGCCGCGCCGTGCGCCGCTCCGTGCGCGGCATCAAGCGCAACCTGCGCCTGTCGCACGGCGTGGTCGACATGCTGGCGGCCGACCCGCTGCCGACCAACCCGCACATCGCAGCCATGGTAGGCCGCTGCAGGTTCATCTGATGCAACCCATGTTGAAAGCTTCAAGGACTGAGCGCTTGAAACTAAAATACGATGGACTGCTTTCAATTTTGCCTCGATTTTGCTTTCAAATTCAAGTTGCGGCGGTACAGTGTGGTGCGGGTGCACGCGCTGCGGGTGATGTGCCGCGAGGCGCCGGACGAGCACGGTCGGTTGGACGGCGCCGCGCGGACGGTGCAGCGGTGCTGGCGCGGGTGCCGCGTGCGCATGCTGATCCACGTGGCGGGGGGGGTCTTCAGAACAACCACTCGACCGACGTTGAATCATTTCCAATCTCTTCCTCCTCGGCTTCGTGTCGGTATGAGCGTTCACCCCGTAGATAGCTTGTGTTTCGAATTCGGTGAAGCGCTTGTTGGCAACGACCCTGGTGCGTGGCACGGCGGGTGCGGGACCACACCACGCCCGGCACCCGCGCGCTGCAGGGCTTGCTCTCCCGCATGGGCCTCTCCCACTTCACCGACGTCTTCGCCGCGCTCAATATTGAGCTGGACCACCTCCAGGCAGGGGGGTCGGGGGGAGGGGGGTGATGCGATCAAGCACTCCACCAACGTTCAATCGAGGACCTCCTGCTGTGCGCGTCTGTACTAGCAGTCACCCGAATGAGCACTCTACCGAGGTTGAATCTTCTCCTCCTCCTCCTCCGCGCGTGTGTATGCGCACGTACCCTAAAATTACCCGGTAAATCACGCTCCGATGTGGGCTCGAGTGCTTGGTATGAATGACCCTGGTGCCAGGTGATCTCCGTGAAGGAGCTGAGTCAGCTCACCGAAATGGCGGCCGCCGACGCGGCGGACATCATACTGGCCGTGCGGGGTGGGCAGACCCCCGTGGGGGGGCAGACCCCCGGGGCCGGGGGGCAGAGCCCGGGGGGGACGCTGCAGCGCGGCGACGCTCGATCGACAAACTTCGAAGCCGCCGAAGAGAGCGAGGGCCTGCCTCAACGCGGCGACGCTCTGTTGACACACATGGACATGGACACCGCGGCCGGCGGGGGCGGGGCCAGCTTGGGCGCGGGCGGGGGCGGGGGCGGGCCCCGGCGCGGCGATGCCATGTCGCCGCAACGGGCGCTCAGCCCCAGCTGGACTCCTGCACGGCGCGGTGACGGTGGCCGAGGCAGGGGGTTCATTGAGAACAAGCACTCGACCAACGTTGAATCTCCTCCTCCCCATCCGCGCCCCTGCATGAGCACTCACCCTGAAGGTAATTCATGCTCCGATAATGGTTCCAGCGCTTGTTCTTAATGACCCTCCTCCCAGGAAGTCTTCAGGAGGTGGGTAATGAAGAGGGGTTCGCCGCCGTGCGGCAGCCGCCGCCCACCTGGGGTGAAGTGCAGCGCGGCCACGCCCTGTCCCCGACTCGCGACACCCCCGGCGCCGCCGGCGCCGCCATCCCCCGCGCCGCCGCCGTTCGCCAACCGAGATGGGGCGCGGTGCAACGTGGCAATAGTTCTTGGTCACACGCAGAGGCCTCCGACGCCGTGAGGCATTCGAGTGGGAGTGCTGTGGAGGGCGGGAGGGCGGTGGTGGGGTGGGAGCACTCGCAACACCTGGCGGGGGTAGGGGGGTAACGTCCATCGCATTACAGATCCTCGTTTCCTGAGCCAACTTACGTCGTGTGACGCGGCGAGCGTTGAGCATCTGGCCTTCTCAGGGGGGGTACATTGCCCGCCACGTCATCCAACTCATTATAGACCTTCATTGCTTGAGTTGACGCAGTGTTTGATTTGTTTGGACACTCAATGGGGGTGGAGGCGAAGATGTCCGCGCTGGAATCAAAGATGGACACGTGCTTGGTAGGGCGGTGCAGGCTGACACGATCAAAGCCGAGTTGGAAGCTCCTCGAACTAAGCTCTTGAAACTAGAATATGATAGACTGCTCTCAAGTTATGCTTACAGTTTGCACATGCGGCGCTACAGGCTGGAAGCCATCGCACACGCGCTGCAGACCAGGGAGCAGCGGAGTCCGGGTACATTAGGGGCAAAAATAGAGCAGCAGCGGCAGCAGCAGCAGCAGGAGCAAGAGGAGGTGATAACCAGTACCGGCACGCTTGCCGACAGTCAGCAGCAGCATGAGGAGGAGGCGGTGGCGGTGCGTAGAGGTGCACTAGGGGCAAACAGCCAACGGGTGGTGCAGGTGGAGAGGAGGTCCAGTACCGGCACACTAGGGTCGCCCAGTCAGCAGGTGCAGCAGCAGCGGACAGGGTCGACAGTGCCCACCTCGTCGCCGCCGCTCGGTGGGTTGCCTACGGTGACCCCTCAGGGCCGGGCGGACCCTGTGTTTGGCGGTGGCGGCGGCGGCAGCGGCGGCGGCGGGTGGGGAGACGGGGTCGGCGGCGGAGGGGGCGGCGGCGGAGGGGGGGACGGCGGCGCCGGCGGTAGCGGGGGCGGCATGGGCGTTGAATACCTGTATGTCGCACCAGTCGGGGGCGGGGGCGCTGGGGGCAGCGGCGGCAGCGGCGGCGGTGGCGGGCGAGTTGACTCAGTGCATGAGCGAACATTCTGGACGCCCCCACAGCTGCAGCAGCAGCAGCAGCAACGCTACCCGTCGTCGTCACCGACGCTGCCTCCGCCCCCGCCGTCGCCGCCGCCACCGCCGCTGCAAGACACTCAACAGCAGCAGCAGCGGACATTATGGGGCAGCGGCGGCGGAAGCGGCACCGGCGGCGGCGGCGGCAGCGGCGGCAGCGGCAGGGGCGGCACCCCCGGCACCCCCGGCGGCGGCAGGGTTGGCACCCCCGGTGGTGCCAAGGTGGACGCGGGGATGCAGATGCTGATGGCCGCGTCCAAGTTCCGCGACGCCGCCACCAAGGCGCGGGGTGCGGGGGGCGCGGGCACGCCCAAGTAGACCAGATAGCTGAGTGGTAGTGTTTGTGAAGTATCGGAGTGTAAATAGCCGTTGTGAGTTTTGCAGCCGCGGAGGGTACTGTTGCAGATGTAGTGGTCCGTGGCGAGTGGTGATGAGAGGTGAGCCTCGGGGAGCGACGCGTGTCCAGCGCTGTAGCACACGTCATGTGAAAATAAATATTAATTGTTAACTAGCCTCATCATCCATTCTAGTAGTGGTAATCCCATTCCAGTGTCGGCCCCACCCCCTAATCCCATCTCCCCCCCCCCCACCCCCCTCCCCGTTGCCCAATGGGCGTCCACTCACAGTGGCCCTCCGCTGCCAGCAGCCCTCGGCCAATCCACTGCCAGCAGCCCACGACCAATGAGCGTGCGCTCACAGGTACCCCCGGCCAATGGGAGCGGCGCGCGGCTTGACCACCGGCGTGTTGCGCGTGTACTCCGTGTGGTAGAAGCTGTCCGGTGTCATCGTGTTCCCACCGCCAGGGCCGCCCACTCCTCCCCGCATTCCTTTTCAGCTCTTCTTAAACCCAGTCTCCGGTTTCATAAAGGAGTGCCTGAAGGCCCTGACATGCTTGGTCGAGAGCGTACCGGTATCCTCTCGACCAATCATTCGAGGGCCTTCAGGCATTCCTTTTTAAAAGCGGAGACTTGGTTGAGCACCTTCAAGGGGTAATTGGAGTGGGCCCGGGGACAGAACGTCTCAAGTTAAGCAGTAAGAGGACAACAAGTAGTGCGGCCCTACATCTTGCCGTCCATTGCCGCCTTGCGGTCTTCGAAGTGCGTCTTCACGAACGACTTGAGCACCTTCCCCAACTCCGGCGACGTGCAGCAGGGTCGTTCACAACACGCACTCCACCTGGATCGGAGCATGACATACCTTTAGGGTACATGCTCATGCTGACGCGCAGAGGAGGACAATGGGCATTTACCCACGTCCCGATTGTGCTTTATATTGGATTGAATGTGGGCGTCGTGCATGTTGTGAGCGACCCCCCTCCCCTGCCATGTCCCCGTACCCCAACACCTGGTCCATCGGCTTCCGCGCCGCCATCGCCCACGGCCGCACACTCCTCCACATCTCAGCTCAACGTAAGCACTTCTTGTGGGATGCATTGGGTGGTTTGAGTCACCGCAGACGGCTGAGGTTGAGGTGAGGAGTGGAAGGGTGCACGGGCGCACCATGGCGGTGGAGGCGGTCTTGAGGTCGACGGAGCTGTCGGTGTCCCTAGCTGTGGCGGCACAAGTTGAATTTGAAAGGAAAAGTTGAAGGCATTTCATCAGAATTCAGTTTCACGCGCTTAGATCCAGACGCTTTCAACGTGGGTTTGATAGGGTCAACCTGCACCGCCATACCTGGTGCGGTTGGACTGCATCACCAACACCTTCTGCGCCAGGTAGAACAGCATGAACGCCGCGCCGCCGGGTCACTCCAACATGGAGCGGGTGTGTCATTCATAAAAGTCAGTCTAAACATTGTACTCTGTGGGGAGCCGCAGCTTATTTGCGTATTGGATGAGCTCTGCGCCGGTGAAATGTCACCACGACATGGGATCTCCTGAAACGGACTGGGAGGGTCGAAGCACTGAATGCGCACAGTGTACATCGTATCACAATACGTGAAGAGTGGTCCCCACCTCGGTGAATTTCAGGTTTTCGAGCGTGATGTTGTCGAAGCGCCCGAACCCGATGTCGATGGCGTACCACGAATCCGCTCCCAGCATTTACCGCCGCAACTTGAAATCAAATGCAAAGTTCAAAAGTGGTTCATCATATTATAGCTCAAAGCGCTTAAACTAAGCGCGGACAACCAAGGGTCGACAGGGGTGAAGGCGCACCCCCCTGCCTTGGCCTCAAACAGCTTTTTGACGAGCTGTTGGAGGCTGAAGCAGCCAGCCTGCACCACCCCCCGCACCATGGGCACGCTGCTCCGGTGCAGCACCATGGGGCAGGGTCCAGCGAACGAGGTGGGACCATATACTGATGCGTCGCCGCCTCAATGGATGATATGTACCTCGATAGACAGGGATCAAAACGTGGAGGATAACGGTGAGCACCAGAACGTTATGAGGTGAATGATGTGGCGAGCACCGGTACACTATGCACAGGTCCCTGCCATGCACGGCGCCAGCGCCCGCCCCTTGTTCACCATCTGCCCCAGCTCCACGCTCTTGATGCGCCCCATGCCCGCCGCCGGGTCGCCGATCATCCGACAGACGGCCGCGCCGTTCGGGTCACACTCCACCGGGGAGTAGGGCACACCCCACGTAGTGTGCCGCCACACGCATCAGCAGTAGCACGTAGGGCACATCCCACATAGTGTACCGGCACGCATTATAACACTAGCATGTGGTAAGATCACCGAACAGCACGCTGTTTGACCACAGTGTATCTCATATCACACCATGTGCTGCCCACTCACACTGTTAGGTCATAAACGTTTCACTCCCGCTGCTTGACCATAGTGTACCTCCCTCTTGACACAGTCTGCCCACTCACATTATGTGTGCACGCACAGTTGCACCCCACCTGGCCCGGCGTGAGCTCGTAGGTGGCCACGACGTCGGTGCCGCGCACGTGCGAGTGCTCCAGTATGCGCCGGAAGTTGTAGTCCGGGTGGAAGATGGTATCGGCGGTGATGACCAGCACCGGGCACTGCGACGCCGCCAGCCCGAAGTGCTCGATGGCCGCCAAGTGAGGCCGGTACACTATACTCAAACACTGTCAGGCCTGGTACACTAAAGGGAGTCAGAGGTTCATTTTGGTGAAAAGGCACCACATTGAGTGGCATCACGTGAGGTCCCTGCCATCGCCAGGTCCGCCAAGCAGCAGGGTCGTTGAGAACATGCACCCGATCGAGATCGGAGCAAGGCTTACCTTAAGTGTGAACGTTCATACATTCATGGATGGGGAGGCGGAGGAGAAGGAAAAGATTCAACGTGGGTGGAGTGGTTGTTCTCAGCACCCCCCCTGCCACGTCAGACTGGCCCGCCATATTGTTGTTGGTAAGGCCGTTGTACATCACGTGGTCCTGGGGGAACTGCACGTCGCCCTCCCCGCACCAGTCCTCCATCACCGTGCGCACCGTGCCGTAAGGCCAGTGTGTGCCGGTGCTCGCCACGTCATCACCCGCATAGTGTGCCGGTGCTCGCCACGTCATCATCCGCATCCCCGACACTCACTGCGTGTGTCGTGCGCCATCGTACGCGCACAAGCCCGAAACCAGACAGCACCACCAGACCCGTGCTGGTGGACGGGCTTGGTGTTTTCATGCTCATCGAGTGAGCGCCTTACTTGAGGCTCGATGCACGTGGGGTCGTGAGTAAAGAAACAGATACTAAACAAGGTGGCGAGCATTTTTTTATTCGTGGGCTCACCGCGTCGTTGCCGACGATGAATAGGTCGCGCTCCATGCAGATGCGCTCGCACTTGCGCAGCAGGATGAAGAGGTGCTCCAGCTGTGTGGTGTCGCCGATCTTCACCAGCCCCGGGTTCACAAACTCCACACAGGGCCGACACGTGGTCCCGTTACACTGTGAGCAAGCAGTCAGGGGCGGCTGATGGGGAGTGCCGGTGCACTGTGCGCAAGCAGCCAGGGGCGGCAACGGAGGCGGCGGGCTGGTACACAACGAGCAAACAGTGGGTTCCCCCGGCCCCCCGGCCCCCGGCCCCGCCTCAGCGCCGTTGTGTCCCCTGAGCATGAGGGTGTGGGAGCCCTGGCGGCGGCGGTCCCCCCCTGTGCCGCTCACCGCCGCGTCGCTCGACTTGCGGTGCACCTTCGTCGACAACGTGTCCCCCTCGCAGGGCCCACACAAACTCCTGGAATAAATGTTAAGCTCAAGTCAGCGTCCTGGTTGTGTGGTCTCCTTCGACACTTGGCACACTGGAGCGGAGCGTCGCCTCCGTGCGTGGGTAAGAAGTAGGTCCGCAACATCTCCTCACGAATTATCTTTAGCTCAACTATATAGCGAGCGTCCTGGCGTTGTGGTACAGCGTCACAAGACACGTTGTAGACTGGAGCAGAGCGTTGTCTCTGTACTCCGTCAGCAAGGCCCTGCCTGAACAATATCGTGCGTGAGCTGCGCGCCGAAGCCGCCGCTCAGTATCACCACCTTCATGGTCTCCTGCCACCCCGGGGCGCGCGGGGAGAGAGAGGTGTGAGTGTGAGAAGGGGTGCACAAAAACGAAGCCATCGGATGCTCAGATGCGACGAAGTACGAGGGCAGGGAGGGGAGGAGGGCGGGCGCGGCGGGAGTGTACTTCAACATCCGTCCGTCGCCCGTGGAACCCCCGGTGGGGGCGTCGGGAGCGGCGTCGACACCACGCGACCAACCCCGCGCGTACGGGGTTGCGCTCGAGCCAAGAGCCCAAAGTCCTCCCTGGAGCGTCGACCCGCTTTGGGGCTCACTGCCAACAAAGCATGGCTTTCTGTCGTTGAACCACCAGGTAAAGAAAGAGGAGAGCGCGGGGTAATGTGAATCGACGCACCCGGGGTGGCGGCGGCTTATCATCGAACAGCTTTGCAAACTTCTCCTCGACGTACCCGCCCACCTGCGGGAAGGGAAAGGAAAGGGAAGAAGTTTAGCGATGCCTCGTGTGTTTTACTCACTTTTCTCGTTTTCTGGAACATGCTGCGGTTCTCTGCCGGCAAGGCTGTAAAGAAACCTTGGCCCCCTGATTGGTGGAGCATGGACGCCACCAACCGTCCGCAAAGGCACGTTCGGAGGCGTGTACCTCACACGGGTTCCAGTAGAGACAAGGCTGAGAGCGCCTTGCGCGGGTGCAAGGGTTGCCTTCCGTAGTCGCTCAAGCGTCCTTTCGGACTACAACTTGTTTTGGCATGGTGAGGGAATATAGAGAAAGGTGGTGTGGGGTGTGACGCACCATGTCGATGTGCGTGGCATTGGTCTTCATGTAGTGGTTGTCATGGATCCCCGCCGCCTTGAACAGGCGGTCGATGTCGGAGCCGCCCTCCATGCCGGCGCGTGGGGTATGACACACGAGAAAAACGTGCGTGCGAGTGCTCTCCGTTTTTTTACTCGGAATCTGGTATCGAAGGTAGAGATGAGAGGCAGAGGAGGGGTGTGGAGAAATTAGAAATAAGTCAAATGACCCATTCTTCCGACACCCCTTCGGTTGCGCTGCGCTACGCGACGCGCCGGCGGTGTCGATACGCCAGAAGCGGAAACCGCATGTTTATCTGCGCCATCCCCAAGCCGTCTCCGCCACCCCGGCACCGCCCCTCGTCGCGTCACGGAATTATCTTCCCTCCAGCCCAACCTCATCAGCAACACTGGCACCGGAAGGTCCAGGCCCCCACTCGCCGCCGCGTCGTACGCCTAGCGCAGCGACTGCGAGAACCAAAGAACATCTGGGTCCTAATAACCGCATCCTTTCTCGGAGCCGTCGCGTCGTAGGCACAGCCTTGACAGGCAGGCCTCCTCAGTGGTTCCGCTGTACTAGCGTGAGGCACCTCGAGGTACCCCAAGCTCGCATAACTCGAGTACATGCAGGTACAAAACGAAATGTACCCCAGCCTGCCAGCCGTGACGGCTGAAGTTGAGCTGAAGCGGGGAGGAGTGGCCAGGCCCTGATGACAGGCAGTAAAATAACATGGCGCCAGCGGACCTGCGCCTGAACCTGGGCCGAAGCACCTCCAGCCTGGGGCACACGCCGTCGGGCGGACTGCGGACGTTTCGGTCGGACGCGGAGTACTTCCAGACCTCGGCGCAGGTGTCGCCCAAGCGGCTGCCGGCGTACCCCGCCGTCAAGCGCACCACGGCAGGGCCTGCCAGGCACCGCCCACCACGTCATCGACATGTGTTTCGAACCCTCGTCGCCTGAGTTAAATGTAATCCCGTGACGTGGCGAGCACGACCAATGTATGCCATGTCCATTCCCCGCCATTGTATCGACACGCATTTCGAACTCTGGTGTGTTGCGTAGAATGACATCCGATGACGCGGCTATGGAGAGCACCATGCTATGGCCCCTGGCCGGCGGGCACGGCGGGCGGAGGCGCGCCGCCCACCTCGCCGCGCCTGGGGTGCCAGTCACCCAACCTGTCCGACCGGCTTGGCGCCACGGGGGGTGTCCGGCCGTCGCTGCAGGCGGCGGCGAACCCTGCGCTGCCCGCCGTGTGCCACTTCGAGTCGTGGTGGACCGAGTCAACGCAGACGGGTGAGCCCTTGCAGGGCATCGAGGCGGGGCCGCGCGGGGGGGGTGCTGACAACAACCACTCCACCGACGTTGAATCTCCTCCTCCTCCTCCTCCTCCTCCTCCTCCTCCTCCTCCTCCTCCTCCTCCTCCTCC
>Ga0307489_10003583_pt1 | contig 10293 bp, 18 predicted proteins | sample SB12metaG_FD_202247 | JGI IMG/M metagenome (GOLD analysis project Ga0307489, IMG submission 202247) | Sea-ice brine microbial communities from Beaufort Sea near Barrow, Alaska, United States - SB 1.2 | ecosystem: Environmental > Aquatic > Marine > Coastal | place: USA: Alaska | collected...
CCAGCTGTTCGCGCGCGCGCCGGCCGACCGCGCGCCGGCCGCGCACTTCGTCGCCATCTGCCTCGGCGAGTGGCGCGCAGCGGACGCCCTGGACCACCTGGCAGTGGGGCCAAACCCTAAACCCTAAACACTAAACCTTAAACCCTAAACACTAAACCTAGGGCTGATATTTTTATCGCTCGCGAAGTCAGAGTCTAGGGTGTCATTTGACTCAAGAAACGAGGGTGTAAGCGGAAGACGTGGTGGATGACGCAGTAAGCATGTTACTCGTAGTCAATAGCATTCCACCCATTAATCATTGGTTGCAATGCATTGGATGACGTGGTGGGCAATGTGTGCTGTTCCCTAAGTGGCGGACGATTGGGGAGCGGGCGCGGGGGACTCATCATCGTCACCTGGTAGGCCGTCATCCACAGGGGAGACGGCGGGCCGGGCGGCGGCCATGTTGTCACCCGCTTGGCTACAGCTGTGCTGCATGACCCACCTGCAGCTGTCGGCAGGGGCTTACACTCGTTCACGTTGGAGCTCAACTTGTGCAACTCGAAGACACATTCATGACTTAAGTTGGGTTTCACGGAGGACAGAAGAGCTCACGTTGAGCTGAAACCGGCACGAGTGTAAGCCCCTGGCTGTCGGCCTGGGCGTCGTCCGCGGCGGCGGCGGCGCTGGGCACCGCCGGTGACTTCGTTGAGGACGAACCGGGCATGGAGGCAGGGGCTTACACTCGTCCACCTCTCGACTCAACGTAAGCACTTTTTGTGGGATACATTGGGTAACGTCATTAAATATACGGGTCGTAACTCGCCACAAACTGAACACAAAACGGCTCACTGACCAAAACGGCTTAGGTTGAGCTAAGAAGTGGGCGAGTGTAAGCCCCTGCATGGAGGTGCCGGCGCTGCCGGCGGGGGCGATGGCGCCGCCCGTGGCGGCGGCGGCGGCCGCGGACCTGGCCGCCGCGTGTCTCAGGGCGCACCGCGCGCACCCCAGCGCGGGTAGTGCCCGCCAGATATCACTCGCCACGTCACAGGATGCCATTTAAGATATGAAACGAAGATTCAAAATGCGTGTCGGTGACGTGGCGAGGGATGACTGCTGGGCCGTAAGCGTGGGGGACATGGCTTGCGCCGCGCACGCCGCCGCCGTGGCCGCCGCCGCCGCCGCCGCCGTCACCGGCTTCCTCGACGCGTGCCTCCGCGCCGGCGTCGACTTACCCGAACGCCTCGCCGCCGCCGCTGTGCACCTAGATATCGCCGCCATCGCCGCCACCGCCACCACCGCAACCTCCCCTCCTCTACTCGCTCTTGCCTCCTCCACCTCCACCTCCACCTCCACCTGCGCCGTCACGCCCGCCGCGTCCGCTGCCGCCGCCGCCGCCACCGCCGCCCTTCCTCCTGTCGCGCTCCCCGCCTCCTCCTCCTCCTCCTCCACCTCCTTGCATGACCTGGTCCGCACAGCGCACTCACTGCAGCGAGTGATGCTGGCGGCGGGGCTGGCGGTGGAGGCAGGGGCTTACACTCGTCCACTTTTCATCTCGACCTGAGCCGTTTCTGACACAAGACACACCCTAGGCACCCCGTAATACCCCCTAAATCCTCCTACAAACCCCCTAAAACAACCCCTATACGCATCCCCTGTCCCACAGAAAGCGCTTACGTTGAGACGACAAGTGGACGAGTGTAAGCCCCTGGGTGGAGGTGCTGCACCGCGCGGCGCAGGTGCACCCGGACCACTACGTGCTCAACTACGCGGCTCCCCCCGCGGGGGCGGGCACTGGGGGGGTCGGGGCCATGCTACTCATGGCCGACGTCGGCGGGGGCGGCGCGTGTCTCAAGGCGCACTCGCCCGCCGCGGCGGCCATGGCAGCGCTCGCAGCCGCGCTCGGAGGGGGGGTTGCAGGCGGTGTCATCCGCGGCGTCAGCGGCGGCGGCGTGTTGTCGCTGCCGCGGCCACGGCGGCCGTTAGGCGCGGCGGCCGAGGCGGATGGCGAGGGCGAGGGCAACAGTGGCAAGGTAGGGCGGGGCAGGTTAACAGTATCAAAACCCGTGTTGAAAGCGCCTATGGTATCAGCGCTTGAAACTGGTAAATCATAAACTGCTTTCAAATGTTGCTTTCAAATTCAACTTGCGCTGCTACAGCAAGGGCCTCGGAGACGACGGCGGTGACGGCTCGGAGTGTGCGTGTTCCGTGGCGGCGGTGCTGCCGCTGATGAACGCGGATGATATGGAGTCGCTGGCGGCGGCGGCGGCAGCGGCGGCGGCGGGCGGCGGCGGCGCGGCGGGCGCCATGGAGGCAAGGGCTTACACTCGTCCACTTTTCAGCTATACCTAAGCCGTTTTGGTCACACCCCCCCGCTTCCCCCTGTCTAATAGACTGGGGGGATATCATGCACCCAACGTATCCCACAAAATGTGCTTACGTTGAGCCGAAACTTGGACGAGTGTAAGCCCCTGCATGAAGGTGCACGTGGCCACCCTCCTGGCACTGGCGGCGGTGCACCGGGGGTCGCCGCGGCAGCGGGGGGCGCAGCGCGCGCTGGAGGTGGCGCTCAGGCAGGGCTGAGTATATCTTTTTAAATTCGGGATATTCAGATTGGAGCTAGCGGTCGGTTGAGTCAACAATGCTCATGCCCGTGTCTGCCCACGTCATCCTCTACATTTCAGACCCTCGTTTACTGAGTTCTGAGTTCATCGACATTACGTGACGTGATCCCCTCACCATATCCCTAGGTGCCGAAGTCAGTACCCACAATACGTGACCTGGCGAGCAGTATTCATCTGGCACTAGACTCCGTCAGGGTCTTAGCGGCGGCGGTGGCGGCGGCGGCGGTGGTGGCTGCGGCGGCGGCGGCGGCGGCGACGACGGCGACGGCGGCGGCGGCGGTGGCAGCGGCGGCGGCGGCGGCGGCGACGGCGGCGGTCGCGGTGGTGGTGGCGGCGGCAGTGGCGGCGGCGGAGGCAGCGGCGGCGGCAGTTGTGGCGGCGGGCAGATTCGCGCGGAGTGGGCAGTGGCGGCGTGCCTGGGTTGGGACAACCCGCGCGGCGCGGCAGTGGTGTTCGCCGCGCGGGGTGAGTGGCAGGGGCTTACACTCGTTCACTTTAGAGCTCAACTTGAGCAACTCCAGGACACGTTCATGAGCTAAGTCGGGTTATACGGTGGACAGAAGAGCTCAATTTGAGCTGAATTGGGAACGAGTGTAAGCCCCTGGGGAGTGGCTCGCCGCGGTGCGCTGCCGCCTCCGTGCCGTCAACGACATCGCAACCCGACTCACCCAACTCGTCCCCCCCGCCGGCGCCGGCGGCAGGGGCTCACACTCGTACACTTTCGGCTCAGCGTAAGCACCTTATTTGCGATAGTGGTTGCATTTAGGGGTTGTGTTGGGGGTGTTTGGGAGTGGTCATGGGGTAACATGGGTCATTTTGTGTCAGAAACGGCTCTGGTTGAGCCGGAAAGTGGACGAGTGTAAGCCCCTGGCCGGCGGCGGAATAACCGAAGCAGCCCTGGAGCCGGTGCTGCGGCGGCGGGTGGAGGCAGGGGCTTATGCTCGTCCACTTTTCGGCTCTACGTAAGCACGTTCTGTGGGTTACTCTGTGTCTGTGGACGGGGTCAATGACAAGAAACGGCTCAGGTTGAGCTGAAAAGTGGACGAGTGTAAGTCCCTGGGTGGAGGCGGAGCTAACGACGCTGCTGGAGGACTTCGCCACGCGGCCGTTCGGCGCCAGGTGAGGCGGTGCAGGTTCATAGTATCAAAACCCGAGTTGGAAGCGTGCCTGCTTTCAGCTCTTGAAACTATAATGTGACGAACCGCTTTCAAACGTTGATTTCAATTTCAACGTGCGCCGCTACAGCGAGAGAGCGCGCGGCGGGCATCGGGGCCGTGGCGGCGGCGTGGCAGCGGTGCCGCCTGCCGCAGGAGCGGTTGGAGGCGCTGCTTTTGGACCGTGTCGCCAGAGGAAGTGGCGGCGGCGGTGGCGGCGGCGGCGGCAGGGCCTGGTAGATATTGCTTGCCACATCATGTGATGCCTTACTACTCGTACGCAAGATACGAGGGTCCAGAATGCGTTGAATGAGGAGATGCCTAATAATTCAAGGAATGTGGGTTCATAATTCGTTGGATGACGTGGCGAGCAATGTCTGCCAGGCCCTAGGCGGCGGTGGCGGCGGCGGCGGCGGCGGCGGCAGCGTCGATGCACTACTGCTGCTTCTGGAGCGTAACCGCACCGCCACAGCAATCGCCACCACCGCCACCGCAGCCGCAGCTGCCGCCGCCGCCGCCGCGCAGCCAGACGTGCTGGACTTCGCAGCCGACGCCGACGATGGCAAGAATCCGGGCACCGCATGGTAGGGTGGTGCAGGTTGACCCTGTGAAAGCCCCATTGAAAGCGCCTGGAACTAAGCACTTGAAACTAGAACATGAGAACCTGCTTTCAAAAAGTGCATTCAATTTCAAATTGCGCCGCTAAAGCATGGGCCGCTGCCGTGCTCGCCACCGCTTCCACCTCCGCCTCCGCCTCCGCTTCCGCCGCCCCCGCCAAATTGCGCTTCTCCGCGGTGTTCGCGCTCTCTATCGCGTCGCTTCGTATCGCGGCGCTGTCCGACTCCCACGCCGCCGTGCACCCCGTGTCGGTTCGCCTCCTCTGGTCCCAGGTCAAGGGAAACCTCAACAAGCGCCTGGCGTCCTCCACATCGATTCGCTTCGACACGAAAAATAACAAAACCGAGACGCCGTCAGATCTAGACGCCTGGGTATTCTCCTGCGGCCACCAGTGTTCCGCCGCTTACATGGTAGGGCAGTGCAGGTTGAACCGATGAAACCCAAGTTGAAAGCGCCTGGAACTAATCTCTTGACACTGAAATTTGATGAACCGCTTTCAACTTTTGCTTTCAAATTCAACTTGCGCCGCTACAACATGGCGGAGGCGCTGCCGTCGCTGGCCGAGCGCATGCGAGCCGCGGGGCTGCCGCTCAGTAGCGAGCTCATGTGCGCCGACTATCACCTGCGGCGGTGCGCGTTGGCGTGCCCGCAGTGCGCGGCAGGGGCTTACTCTCGTTCCCATTTCCGCTCAACTTGAGCTTACTTTGCCCCGTTCTGCTCAACTTCAGCTCACTGTGTCCCCCATGTAACCAAATTGACCCGTGGATGTGTTCCGAAGGTGCTCAAGTTGAGCTCTAACGTGAGCGATGTGTTCCCGAGGGTCCTCAAGTTGAGCTCTGAAGTGAGCCAGTGTAAGCCCCTTGTGCGCGGCCAGCGCCGTGTCCACGCACTACGCCAGTGGGGTGGATCTATCATAGCGTCGCCCCGGCGCCTCTTTGAGGGTTTGCGTTAGGATAGTGTTGCGCTCCTTGAGGTTTCGCGTTAGATAGGTAGTGTTGCGCTGCAAAAGTGAGTGGCTCCCATACGTAGTGGCTCTAGTACGAAATTAGGCGCGTTAGATATTCGGAGGTATAGTCTACTGTACCGGGCAAGGTAGGTCTAATAGTCTCTCAACAAGTAGAATACTACAGTAGTACAACAAACAACATATAATTAATCGATAATGAATGATAAATGACTGCGCGAAAGCCCCGCTCAATAGGAACCTTGCTCCGCTGCTCCCGGCAACTTCGATTTCTTTAGAATAGATCTGGCTGGACGCCCTGGCGACTCTCCCCCGTCCTCCCCATCCTCACCGTCATCGCCTTCCTGCGCCACCAGGGCCTCCCGCGCCTCGTGCGCCGCGCGAGCCTTGGTGTAGCGGCGCAAGTTGAAGTTGAAAGCAAAAAATGAAAGCGGTGCATCATATTTTTGAGTCAAGAGATTAGTTCCGGGCGGTTTCAACATGGGTTTGATAGGGTGAACCTGCACCGCCCTACCTTGGCCGCCGCCGCCTCTTGGCGCCGCGTGGCCGCCGCGCGCCGCGCGATGTCATCCGGGTGCTCCTCCTCCGGCGGTTCCGGCGGCGGCGGTCCCGCTGGCGCCGCCGCCTTGTCACTGTCACCCGTGGGCGGCCGCAGACCCTGCTGCGCCAGGTTGTAGCGGCGCAAGTTGAGATTGAAAGCAAAGATTGAAAGCGGTTCATCATAATTTATCTTCAAGCGCTGAAACCAAGCGTAGCCAATCCGGGGTGAAACTGGAGTCAACCTGCACCACCCTACCAGGTGCTTCCGCATCCGCTTGATGTCATCATCGGCGGCAGCGGCGGCGGCAGCTGCAGCCTCGTCGGCCGCGGCGGCGGCGGCGGCAGCGGCAGCGGCGGCAGGGCCGCCGCCGTATTTACCGAGCGCCGCTGCTGTCCGTGCCCGTTTGCCGTCATCTTCATTGCCTCCGCCTCCGCCTCCGCCTCCGCCTCCGCCGCCGCTGCTCCCGCCACCGCCACCGCCACCGCCGCCTCCGCCGCCGCCGCCGCCGCCACCGCCCCTCACTCGCTCCGCAGTGGCAGGCCTGAGACCCAGCTCGGCCAGATTCCTTTTCATCTCCTGCATGTCGTCGCCCGCAGGAGTCCTCCCCGGTGAACCAAGCGGCGTGCGCGCGCCCAGCGGCGACGATGGCGCCATCCCTCCCCCGCCGCCGTCACTGCCGCCGCCGTTACTACTATGAAGCCCAGCCGGCGGCGCCCCCCCCGGCGGATAAGCGGGAGGCGCAATGCCCGGCGGCGCACGCACGCCCGGCGGCGGAGGCGGAGGCGCAATGCCCGGCGGAGGAGCAATGCCCGGCGACGGCGGCGCTCCGGGCGGCGCGCGCACGCCCGGCGGCAGTGGCGGGATCCCTCCCCCTCCCCCTGCTCCTCCGACCCCCCCACCCCCGCCGCCTCCCGCCCGCTCCCCTTCCATGGCTTCACCCGCAAGTTTCTTGTACTTTTCCTGCAACGCCTCCGTGCTTTTGCCCATACCCGCCGTGTCAGCGCTCATGGGCCGCCACCCCCGCCACCCAGGGGCTGACACTCGTCCACTTTTCGGCTCAACGTGAGCGCTTTCTGTGGGGTAGGGGGTGCATGTATGGGTTGCTAAGGGGTTGTTTAGGAGGTGTTAGGGGGCATGAGGGGGGGTGTAGGGTGTATTTTATGTCAGAAACGGCTCAGGCTGAGCTGAAATGTGGACGAGTGTAAGCCCCTGCCGCCAACCCGCAGCATGCTCCCCCTTGCTGTCGCCCTGGGGCCCGCCGCCGCCCCCGCCCCCGCCCCCGCCGCCGTTGCCATTGCCGCCCCCGCCCCCGCCGCCGCCGCCACCGCCGATGAGCGAGCGGAAATACTGCGCGTGTGGGTTCGATTTGAACGGATGTCAGTCTCGCGATTGGTTGATAGGTTGACTTTGACAGCATGTGAGGTTCTGGTGGATAGGTTCGGGGACGCCCGGTCAGGGCGTGTTTAGGTTGAACTTGAAAGAATCTCAGTCCCACGTTGACGGGATGTTAGGGTTACGTTGTTAGGATGCGAGGTTCAAGAGTGGATAAGTTTTAGGTTCAATGGGTTTGAGTTTAGGGTTAAGGGTCTAGGGATTAGAGTTGAAGGTTGAGGATTTAGGGTTTAGTACTGACCTCTTCCGCCAGGGCGTCGACACCCTGCATGTACCCGGCGACGTCGCCCTGCTCGGCGGCCCGCGCCTGCGCCGCCGTCATCTGCGGCGTGAACGGCCGCGCCTCGTCGTACGCGCCGCGCGACGGAGGCGCTTCCTCCGCGCCGCCGCCGCCGCCGCCGCTGGGCATCCCGGGCAGGTTGTCCCTGTTCCCATTTTGGCCAGCGAAGTAAGCACCCACGACGTCGGGGTGCAAACTGTCGTCTCCGTACGACCCCTGCTCACCCCCCCCAGCGCCGTTCCAAGGCATCCCTTCGCCCCCCCCGCCGCCCCTGCCACCGCCGCCGCCGCCCCACACGAAGTCGGGGCTGAGCGGCGTCCCCGCCGGCGCCCCCGCGCGCCCGCTGTCCACGCCGATACCCGCCGAGCAGGGGCTTACACTCGTTCACTTTCAGCTCAACTTGAGCTGTCTTTGTGCCCCGCGTAACCCAACTTGACCCATGCATGTGCCCGAATGTGCTCAAGTTGAGCTCGAACGTGAACGAGTGTAAGCCCCTGCCGCCGAGCTCACGGGCCGCGCGCTCCTATGCGCCTCCTCCACCTCGTCATACACGTCTCCAGCCGAGCCTCCACCTCTCGCCCCCCCGCCGTCGCCAGGACTCCAGCTCTCGTTGAATTTCTGCCCCATGGCCTCCTACACATAGGGTCAACTAAATGATACTCACCTCTTCATGAGACAAATCGAGGGTCGGCAAACGTGGTGCATGAGTGAGGCGGAATATTTATTGAAAGGTGGTATAAGGGGTCTACTGATTGGAGCTAATCGGTAACTCGTAAATTAAATCAGGGGCTCTGGTGCCATTCTCTCACTCAAATCTGGGAGAGAAGGGCGGCAGCGTTGTGACGCGGGACTGTGGCATCAGTGTATGACGTGGCGCGGCGAGATTGACTGATTTTACCTCGATGTCTTGCATGGGCGGCTTCCAGCCGCTGCCGCCGGGCAGGTGGCCCTCTTTACGCCGCTTGGTTATGTGATTACGCTCGCGGCGCCTCAGACCAGGGGCTTACACTCGTCCACTTTTCAGCTCAATCTGATCCGTTTCTGACACGGACTGTACCCAAAACACCCCCAATACTCCCTAACGCCCCTTACACAACCCCTAAACAACCCCTGAATGCACCCCCTATCCCACAAGAAGGCGCTTACGTTGAGCTGAAAAGTGGACGAGTGTAAGCCTCTGCCTCAGACAGCTGCGGACGAGCACGGCCAGCAACACTCCGAACACAATGCCGCCCCCGGTGAGCACCCCTACGACCCCCATCGAACCTCCCGGGATGGCAATGTCTGTCCCGGGGATCAGGGGCTTGCACTCGTCCACTTCTCACCTCAATCTGAGCCGTTTTTTCCACTGAGCCGCTGAAACTACCCAGCGTTTCCCTCAAAAGGTGCTCACGTTGGGCCGAGAAGTGGACGAGTGTAAGTCCGTGCCGGGGATCACGGCGATGTCGCGGGGCGGCGGCGCCGGCGGCGGCGGCGCGGGGGAGGGCGGCGGTAGCACCAGCGGTAGCTTGCTCTCGACACGGGCACGGATGAAAAATGACGATGACGTGGCGCTATCTGAGCTGGGGGGCGCCACCAGCACACCCAGGTGGACCACCCCCGTGGAGTCCCCAGCGCCAGGGGCTTACTCTCGCTCACCTCAAAGCTCAACTTGAGTTCCTTCGGAACACAACGCTCACGTTAGAGCTGAACTTGAGCACCTTCGGGCCACATCTACGGGTTGATCTAGATTATGTGGGGGACAAAGTGAGCTCAAGTTGAGCGGAAAGGGGCAACGTAAGCTCAAGTTGAGCGGAAATAGTATCGAGTGTAAGCCCCTGCCCCGCGCCCGCGCCCAAGGTAATGTCGACCAACAGCTCCGCCTGAAGCCCGCTCCCTGTGCTGCCGCCCGCCGTTATCGCCGCCGCCGTGACCACCCCCGCCGCCGCCACCACTACCCCCGCCGCGCCCGCCGCCATCGTCGTCGGGTTTGGCAGCCGCTCCGTGGTGTACCGGCGCAAGTCGAATTTGAAGGCAAATTTCGAAGGCAATTCACCATATCATAGTTTCAAGCGCTTCGTGCCAGGCGCTTGCAACATTGGTTTTCATCGGTTGAACCAGCACCGCCCGACCGTGGCACTGGCGTAGACAGTCAAGGTGCCGTCAACGGACGGCGTAGACACCAGCAGCTGCACGCGCTGCGAGCCGTCCGCCGCCACCGCCGCCGCCCAGGGGCTGACACTCGTCCACTCTTCGGCTCAACGTAAGCACGTCTTGTGGGATACGTTGGGTGCATGCCTTTCCCCCAGTCTATTAGGCATGGGGACACGGGGGACAGGGGGAGGTGTGACCAAAACGGCTTGGGTTGAGCTGAAACGTGGACGAGTGTAAGCCCCTGCCGCCGCCGCGTAACTCACGCGGAAGTACGCCATCTGGGTTTTCTCTGTGACACCCGAGTGGTTGGACGGGACCCCCACGGAGCCGGGCGTGGTGGAGAGGAGGGACGATATAGGGAGCTCCTTCACGGCGATGGCGGCGACGACCGCGGAGCCTTGCATGAGGGTCATTGAGAACACGCACACGAGCCCAGATCGGATGTGCCCGCATGACTTACCTGCAGGGTTGGACGCTTGTACAGACACGCGGCGGCGGAGGAGGAGGAGGAGGAGGAGGAGGAGGAGGAGGAGGAGGAGGAGGAGGAGGCGGAGGAGCAGGAGGAGGCGGAGGAGGCGACGGAGGAGGAGCCGGAGGAGGCGGGGGAG
>Ga0307489_10003584_pt1 | contig 10292 bp, 5 predicted proteins | sample SB12metaG_FD_202247 | JGI IMG/M metagenome (GOLD analysis project Ga0307489, IMG submission 202247) | Sea-ice brine microbial communities from Beaufort Sea near Barrow, Alaska, United States - SB 1.2 | ecosystem: Environmental > Aquatic > Marine > Coastal | place: USA: Alaska | collected 2017-05-06
CACTTCCCAATTACGCCATACATCGCCTCGCCTTCATTGGCGATACAATAGGCCACTCCACCTACAGCAGTTAATTCCCATTTATAAGTACAGCGTTTATCACCATTAATATTATTGCCATACAGGGTCATTTCATATTCATCAAAATCACCAAATGTCCAAATTAGGCGGGCATTCAATTGCTTAGTTGGTTCCAGTTCATTAACCAGTGCTCGTTGCGTTGCGTAGGCCTTTGGTGCGCTACGGTATTGATAATCAATCTGCAGATCGATCAGACCTTTATCCAGCACAAAAGTTTTAGTTAACATTAAGTTGGCTGATGCATCTGCTGCGAATGGCAATTCATGACCAGTCTGAGCTGCAGATTCGTCAGAAGATTTGGTGATTTCAGTATCTTGTAAACCAATGCCACCTTGGAGTTTTATGTCAGCGGGCAATGCCCAGCGGAACTCAAGTTCCAGGCCTTTTAATTCTGACTCATCAATGTTGACGAAGTCTGGCCCATTCGGACCGACGAAAAACTGCTGTTGATCTTCCCAAATATAATAGAAAACTGCACCGTTGAGTTGTAAAGTGCCATCTAACAAGGTGGATTTAAAACCAGCTTCCAGCGCATCCAATATTTCCACATCAACATTTTGACGAGGAATACCGGTATGTGGGCCATGGATAAACTCTACATCACTTTTACCTGAGCGGAAGCCCCGGGAGAAACTGGCATAGCCAAACATGTCTTTGCTAAATTTATAATCCAGTCCGATTTTGCCTCCAAATTCACTGAAACTCAGCTCTTCTTGTGGGCCACCGATATCTTGACGACATAAGGTGCCTCGGTTATCAGCAGTACTACCACTGAACAAGTTTCCATCACCATCTAAATCACATAGTGGATAATTTGCAGAAACGCTTAAAGTCGTCGATTTATCCCAGAAGAAACCATTTGGACGCAATGTGTTATCCAGGTTACCGACAATCAGACTGGGTAATTTTTTCTCATCTTTGGTATATCGCAAGCCAAAGGTTAAGCCGAGTTTATCGGTTAAATCAAACTCGGTATGAAGGTAAGGTGACCATACAAAATTTTCGACTTCGGCTATGGAAAAAGACGTTTGGTTACTGGCCGGGTTGCCACCAAAAGCCAGAATGACTAAACCACCACCTGCGGGGGGGCCGCCATAGGGCAGTGCTGAAATACCAAAGCCTACATTTTGACTAAGTGTGGCATCTTCGCCAAACAAATAGAGCCCAGCAATCCACTTGAACGAAGCATCATCACCGGAAATCAAGCGGAATTCCTGACTCCATTGCTCGTATTCTTGATCTTGATTAATGGCTTGAATGGCCTGAGGCGCAGGTGCGGGGCCACCTAATTGTTCGTTAATAAAGATACTTAAGCCAGACACATTTCCATCATTGGCATTACCGCCTACGTCGTAACCCCAACGTACTTCTGTTGAATCGTAGGAGGTGATAGATGAAATGGCTGCCCAGTCGAGATCATGTACAATTTTAAGATAACCGCCAGTGGCATCCATTTCAAACGGCTGTGAATGGTTAACATATACATCATGCCAGTCATCGGTTGATGGATTGTCACCTTGGTTGTTAAAGGTATCGGGATAGAATGTTTCAAAATCAATCTGTTCACCTTCAGCAAAACGCGAAGTGGGTAAAGGCCCATTCTCTGGTATACCATTTTCTATGCGAGTACCGACAGTACGTACTGGATCCATCTGGCTATCTTCATTGGCCACATGAATGTTACCTGTGATGCGGGTCTTTTCACTTGGCTCAAATACCAAGGTTGCACGAAAAGATTGGCTTTCCTTTTCGCCAAAACTTTTGCCAGCGTTTGACAAGTCATTCCAAATACCGTCCCGACTGTAGGATTTACCCGCCAAGCGCAACGCCGCCTTATCTGAGAGTTTAATGGTGCCAGCAGCCTCGAGATCGACCAGGCCAAAATTACCAAGATTCACACTAATATAACCGTCAGTATCGCCATCTAACTTTGGCTGATTAGAAATATAATTGACTGCCCCGCCGGTGGTATTGCGGCCAAATAATGAATTTTGTGGGCCACGTAAAATTTCTATGCGTTCCATATCAAACAAGCCAAGTCCGGACAGATAAGGTGCACTCATCGTTACCTCATCCATGTAAATACCCACCGCCCCGGTTGCTGTACCGAAAAAGTCCGAAGTACCCACCCCTCGAATATTAATTTGTTGATTAGCCGCATTTTGCCCAGAAATATTGACGTTTGGACTAATACGCGTGATGTCAGATGCTTTTTGAATACCCAATTTTGTAAGCTGATCACCGTAAACCGCTTGCATGGCAATGGGCACTTCCTGAATTGACTCAGAACGTTTCTGCGCAGTGACCATTATTATTTCTAGCGGTTCGGTTTTTTCGCTTTCTGACGGGCTTTGTGCAAATACTCCCTGACTAGCAAAAATTAACGAAATGGCTGCACATAGTGGATGTAGGCAAAAAGCCAGCGTTGTAGAGCACTTAATATGAGATGGGGCATTTTTTTTCATTATCATTCTCTGTTGTGATTGTGTGTTGTTATGGTAGATTTACTTCCCTGTGTTTTGGCGATTGATTAATGCAGGCTAAAAATCTCTTTAGCTGACACTATCTGGACTATTGATATTAGTACGGCAAGCAACAGGATGTTTTTTGTACAAATGACCTTAGTCATCTTTGATTTTTCCCACCAATAATAAAAAGTAACAAAGCCATTACTTTTTATTAACATGCGGGTGTAAAAAAGGTGCACGTAGGCAGGAGAGGAATATTTACCCGCTACATGAGATTGTTGATTTGTCTATTGGATCATATTGAGCGCTATGAATTCATTTTATAAAGATGAAAAGTAGGATTTACTCCAAGATAAAAACCGCAATTTGTAAAAGCTATGTTAATATTTTCATGTCAACAGTTTTCATAGCAAAACGGCTATCGCGAAAATTAGAAATAGCTAATGAGATCAATGTTATAATAATTTTTTCTGAAGAATATTTGCAACATCATTCCTTAGGTTATAAATATTTATTCATGCTCAAAGTGCGAGGTAAAGATGATCTATGTTAGTAATAATGATGTGCCTGAGCTCAGTTTCCGCCAACTAAAAGCCGTTGTGTATGTCAGTAAATTTAAAAATGTCACGAAAGCGGCCTACGAGTTAAATCGCTCTCAAACTGCAATCACTAAAGCATTAATTGATTTGGAATTACGCCTTAATCGCCAATTATTTGACCGCTCATCGACCGGCATGATGCCTACCGTCTATGGCAAAGCGGTCGCAAAACGTGCCCAATTGGCCCTTGAAGAATTACAAAAAGCCGGTGTGGCCTACAGCAGTTTTGTTAAAGACAGCCGCCCTTCTAAAACTATCCCTATTTTCTCGATGGATATTAGTTACAAACGCTTGGCGGCGTTTCTCGCCCTGTTTGAAAAGAAAAACATTCAGTTTGCAGCAGATTCTTTGGGTAATACTAAGGCCTCGGTATATAGTTCGGTACGCCAGATGGAAGAGTGGTTGGGTTTGAAGCTCTTTGAAACCGAGCCTGATGGGGTGTCACCGACCGCCTTTGGCAAAATTTTGGCCATGCATGTCAAAATGGCCTTCGCAGAAATACGTAGATGCCTGGAAGATCTGGTCAGTATTGACGGTGTCACCCAGGGTTCAGTCAATATAGGAACCTTGCCTTACACCCGCACTTTTATTACGCCAAAAGCCATAAATCAAGTATTGCTAGAGCATCCCGAGTTAGATGTGACTACTCATGAAGGTTCTTATGGCGTGATGGAAGCGGCTCTGCGCAGTGGTGACATAGACTTTATTGTCGGCGCGGTGCGCGAGCATGAAGAGAGTTCCGATATTACCACCGAAATTCTGTTCGAAGATAAGCTTGCTGTGATTGCACGCGCGGGTCACCCCTTGATTAAACAAAAAAAAATCAATCTAAAACTGTTGCAAGATTTACCTTGGGTGTTGCCAGCAAAGGGCTCACCAGCATGGCATTTATTTAACGAAACCTTGGCGCGTTGCCAAGTAACTCATCCGAAGCATGCTATTCACACCAGCTCATTTTCAATGGTACGTGGCTTACTTATCGACAGTGATCGCGTCGCGTTGTTGTCAGAAAAGCAAATATATTACGAAAAAAAATGTGGTCTGCTGGACGTAATTCCTGTCGAATTACCTGATACTTATCGACCCATTGGCATAACCTTGCGCAAGGCCTCGCAGCCCTCTCCCGCCGCTAAATTGTTTATCGACCAATTACGTGTGGTGGCTAAGCAATTCAAAAAACAGGCTAAGCCACATCATAATATTCAACTTACGACAGCACTGTAAATACCGTTATCTACAGATAGCCACTACCCAACCCGTTAATATTGTTGTGGCTAATGCCTGGTGCGAGCAGAACTAAATATGCAATCTGATCAATTCCAGATGAGAAAGGATACACGGACCTTGTCAGATACCGACAATAGGGTAGCCTGAAAGTCTAACTTGTAACCTTGATACCTTGTATGACTACTTCGGAACCTCAGCAACCACTAGTGTTTTTTAGTTATAGGCTGATTTCTTTATTAGCGGTATTGATCAGTACCTCAGCGTTGACCATTGGTATCAGTATTCCTGTGTTGCCACAAATTGCCGCGAGTCTGCATACCGATTTGAATTCGGTGACATTGGTGGTCACCAGCTACTTTGCCGGCTATGCCATAGGTCAAATCCCTGCAGGTTTTCTTGCCGACCGATGGGGCCGATTGCCAGTGGTCTACCTGGGCTGCTCGATATTTATTTTATCCGGGCTGGTTGGGGCCTTCAGTGATAATTTGAGTTTATTGCTGGCAATGCGCTTTTTACAAGGTGTTGGCGGTGCGGTGGGACCGGTGCTCAGTCGAACTATAGTGCGGGACATCAGTGAAGGGAAAAGCACTCTACGCTTAATGGCGATAATGAGCATAGTACTGGCTGTTTCCACCCTTATCGCGCCGCTTATTGGTAGTTTAATTGCCAGTTTTTGGGGATGGCGCGCGACCATGCTTGCCCTGCCACTGGTTCTCTCATTCACCCTAATTGGATTGTTATTTACCCTGCCGGAAACCCGTCCGGGGCATATCCAAGTGCAGCGCTTTTCGACACAATTGTTACAGAGTTGGCAAAGTTTTTGGGCCAATAAGCAATGTGTTTGGGCGACCTTACTTATTGGCTGTTCGTTTGGTGGTTACGCGTCTTTGCTTGGCAGCACGGCTGCAGTGTTACAGGATATATATGGTTTCAGTTTGTCATATGTAGGTCCCTTGATTGCAATCAGCATAATTCCTTACGTCATCGCAACCCTGATCACCCGTAAGCTCACCGCCCATTATTCATTACACACAATTTTGGGCCTTGGCATGTTGTGTTTTATTCTCGCAGCCCTGCTGTTTATCCCCATGGTATTTTTTGCACATGCGCCCTTTATACTACTGTGGACGGCAGTTAGTTTGTATATGTTGGGCTTTGGCTTTATGTTTCCCACTACTACTACCCTGATTTTACAACCCCTACCTAAAAATGCGGGCTTCGCTGCTTCGATGCTGGGCACAGCACAAACGTCTGCGGGTGCCATTGTCAGTGCACTCGCCGCTTTGTTATATAACCAGAGCATTGCACCCTTGTGTTTTCTTTTGGGCAGCGCTGGGCTGATCAGTGCCACTATTTATTTCTTCACCCTGCGCAAACCACTAGAGTCTTAGCCATGAATAGGCAATGCTAGTGTTTTGACTTCTGTGGCTATCTTGAAAGAGAGAGTAATAACCTCAGAGTATTCCTTGGTATCAGTTCTGGAGCTTGCATTTTTTGCTTACGCCCAAGGGACTATTGGTATTGGGTATGTGAATTTTCGTGATAGATTGCTAAGCACAATGGCCTTAAGTCTGCCTCTACTTTAGCCGCATCAATAGCGTATTTCCCTCATATTGGGGCGTATATAATACGGTTGAATTTCACCATCAGACGTTAGCTTCAACCATATGTTCTTTACGTTAAAGACCTACAGTAGGACTTTGTTAATCTTTATTGAGCTGTTTGACTTAAATCGGAAAATGACCATTTTCAGTCTCAATGGTTATCCAGCGTAACTCGGTAAATTGGTCGATACCGGCTTTACCGCCAAAACGCCCATAACCTGAGGCACCCACACCGCCAAAGGGCATCTGGGCTTCGTCGTGTACAGTTGAGCCATTAACGTGGCAGATACCAGACTTAATCTTACGAGCCACTTTTAAACCCCTGGCGCTGTCTTTGGTAAACACCGCAGCACTGAGGCCATATTCGCTGTCATTTGCGATACGCAGGGCATCAGCTTCATCTTTGGCGCGAATAACGGCCACCACCGGACCAAAACTTTCATCTCGATAAATGTTCATATCAGCGGTGACGTTATCAAGCACGGTGGCTGGCATTAGCACTGAATCACTTTTGCCACCGGTAATAAGTTGGGCGCCTTTGCTTAGAGCGTCGTCAATTAACATGTTTACTTTCGCAACGGTTTTTTGATCAACGACTGCACCCAGCGGGGTATTGCCTTCGCGGGGGTCACCGGTGGCCATGCCACTGACTTTGGTCGCAAACTTGGCGACAAAGGCATCAGCTATCGATTCGTCTACAATAAGTCGCTCTGTGGACATGCAGATTTGCCCCTGGTTCATAAAGGCTCCGAAGGCCGCGGCTTTGACTGCTTCGTCTAAATCTGCATCTTCTAATACCAACATCGGGGCTTTACCACCGAGCTCTAACAGTACCGGTTTCAAATGCTCTGCAGCACGTTTGGCTATGATGCGCCCTACTGCGGTTGATCCGGTAAAATTGATTCTTTTTACTAGTGGGTGGTCAATTAAAGCGCCCACGACTTCTCCTGCATCGGCTGGGGCATTCGTTACAATATTTACAGTGCCAGGGGGGAAACCGGCCTCAGCAAGTGCTTTAATGATAATACTGTGGGTTTGTGGGCACATCTCTGATGCCTTCAATATCACCGCATTACCGCAAGCCAACGCGGTTGATATGGCACGAACCCCCAAAATAATGGGGGCGTTCCAGGGCGCAATGCCAAGAATGACACCAACCGGTTCTCTTAGTGCCATGGCTAAACAGCCGGGTTTGTCCGAGGGGATGGTTTCACCGCCAATCTGAGTGGTCAGCGAAGCGGCTTCACGTAACATTGATGCTGCTAGCCCTAAGTTAAACATGGCCCATCCAGCGGTGGCACCCACTTCATTCATCATCGCGGTAACAAATTCGGCATGTCGGGCTTCCAGAGCAACAGCCGCTTTATTGAGTGTTGCACGACGGGCATTTGGCCCCAGAACCGACCATAGTTCAAAGCCTGCTTGAGCCTGCTCCGCTATCGTTGCCATATCACTTGCTTGCATCGCTGTAGTTGTACTGGCGAGTTCGCCAGTGAGTGGATTTTTACGTTCGAAATTCATAACACCTTCCTTAAGTACAATAAAATTGAATCATTAATACCACTAAACTTGCTTGTTTAGCTCACGTACCTGCATTACTTTACCTAAATAAAACAGCGCACCTGCGGCAACCAAGGCTCCTAAGCCCATCACTATGGACACATCCAATAAATCAAAGCCTGATACAAAAAGGTAACCGGCGATCACCGGCCCCAAAGCTGCACCACCACGTCCTATACCGATGACCAAACCCGTTCCACTTCCTCTTACCTCAGCAGGAAAGGCTTGTGCCATCAATGCATACAAACCGACTACGCCAGCATTGGTGAAAAACCCGGTTGCGGCAGACACTAAAGACAAATTGAACAAAGACTGTGGTCCCAAACCAAATACTGCGACCATGCAAAACGATAACAAAAAGATACCGATCAATAATGGCCGCAGTTTAAAACGGCTGGCAAAAAGACCTAGCAGGAGTGCGCCTATGGCACCCCCCACATTAGCCCACACCAAAACTGAGCCTGCAGAAGAAGCCTCAAAACCCATATCAACAACGATTTTAGGGATCCATTTGAGGATATAATAAAAAGTCATAATATGAGCAAAATAGGCGGCCACGAGTAATAAAGTTATCGTGCGGTATTGCCCGGTCAATAACAGTTTAAAACTGGATACCTGTTTTTTACTGCTTTTTTCAGGCAACTGTTTTATTAGCTCATAGCCCATTTTTTTAAGGCTATGATTAATTTTCACCAGGGCGTTGGCTGGTTGTTTGGTCACCAGGAAATTAATTGATTCAGGCAGGTAAAACCAACTTACAAGCAGAAAAAATCCTGTCACCGCACCACCAAAAACAAATATGGCATGCCATGAGTAGTGATCCAGCAACATGGTGGCAACAGAGCCACCAATGATGGCGCCAATGGGATAACCCGTTGCCATCAGGATCACCGCAAGATTGCGGTATTTAGCATTGGCAAATTCAGACACCAAGGCATTAGTGGAAGCCAGCATGCCGCCTACCCCCAGGCCAGTGAGAAAACGAAAGATCAATAAATGGTTTAAAGAGTCAGCAAAGGCAGTGGCCGTCATGCCCAATGTCATTATAACTAAACAACCTAATATAGTTGGGCGGCGACCCAAACGATCAGCCAAATTTCCTAGCGTAATTGAACCAATTGCCATGCCGATTAATTCCATGGCCAATACGATACCCAGTGCTGCACGATCGATACTCCATTCACTGGCAATACCTGGCGAAGCAAAGCTAATTGCCAGTACATCAAAACCATCTAAAGCATTAAGTAAAATGCACATTAATACCGCAAAGATTTGAAATCGGTGCATGGGGGATTGGTCGAGAATAGGTCTAGGATCGTTTGTCATTTTATTGTTCGCCTTAGCAGTTCATCTCAGTTAACCGAGACTAAATTTATAACGTATTGAATTTTTAAATTACAATCTATGTATCAAGCTACGGTGGTCAGCATAATTTGGCAAATTTTCCAGGTTATGAGCAGTAGTCACAGAGCACAATAGCCACTGTACTGACGCAGCTTAATGAGTATCTATTTACAAACTCACTATCACCACTTGTTAAGTCGTCCAAATCCCGTCCCGGCTGTAAGATTTACCTGCCAGGCGTAATGCTGAATTATTTGAGAGACTAATAATGGTAGCTGTTGCTAGTTCGATAGAACCCAACATACCTGGATTGACGCTTATGTAGCCGTTAGCTTCACCACCTAACTTCGATGGGTTAGCAATATAATTGACCGTGCCTATTACAGGGGCAGCGATGTCCAAAGTTTCCACTTTTCGGATCATAATTTGTTGATGGGCTGCATTTTGCCCTGAAGTATTCTCGTTTATTGTGATGCGTGTGATGTCAGAAGCCTTTTGTATTTCAAGTTTCTTAAGTTGAATACCGTAAAAAGTTTGCATGGCAAAGGGGGTTTTTTGTAAAGACTCAGAACGCTTTTGCGCGGTGACCATGATATTTTCTAGTAATTCGTTTTCTGGCTTATTTTGTGAAAATGCACTTTGGCTAGTAATCATTAACGAAAGTGCTGCCCATAGTAGGGTTCTGCAAACGGTTTGCGTTCTTGAGCGCTCAATACGAGATAATGTTTGTTTCTTCATTATAATTCTGTCTTGTGTCTGTATGTTATTATTGAATTATTTTCCTGTACCTTTTCTGTTAGTGAGGAAAAGCTAATGTAACAATCTCAATCTCAATCAGTAATCATCCATCTATTTGTCTAAATGACCAACAGTCAGGCAGTATTTTCTTGCTCGTACATTAGTCATCTTTGGGTTTTGCCACCAATCATAAATAGTAACAAACCCATTACTTTTGATTTACATAGTTAAGTGTAAATTCACCAAAGGTCTATTCGATTGTATAAATCTGTCTTACCAATGCCATTACTCAAACGTAAATGAAGAGGGCAGTGCAAGGCTTGCTATGGTGTGGTGATAGACGTTTATTTGAGTCCAACTTGCGGTAATAGAACTACCGGTCTTCATCGCATACAAACTATGAATACGACAGTAATAACTGAGTTGACGTTGCGACTCCAACTCAGTTATTTATAAATCCAATACTAACCGTGGACTACGCGCCCGTGAGCAGCAGGGCGTTATTAGGTTCATCTGCTGTTTTTCCTTTTCGGTTAGAAACACATCTTTGTGGTCGGCCTGACCGTCCAGTAAACCCGTTACGCAGGTGCCGCATACCCCTTCTTCACACGCTACTGGAATGAAGATGTCATTGTCTTCTAACACATTGAGAATAGAGCAGTCAGGGGGAA
>Ga0307489_10003585_pt1 | contig 10290 bp, 9 predicted proteins | sample SB12metaG_FD_202247 | JGI IMG/M metagenome (GOLD analysis project Ga0307489, IMG submission 202247) | Sea-ice brine microbial communities from Beaufort Sea near Barrow, Alaska, United States - SB 1.2 | ecosystem: Environmental > Aquatic > Marine > Coastal | place: USA: Alaska | collected 2017-05-06
AAACGGTGTTATGATCCGATACCCCATCCGTTCCGTTCACCAGACAGCTGCTTGCCGGTTGTACATCTGCGCACCCTCAGCGGGTAACGCCTTCGGTCCTCCGGCCTGCCGCACTCGGTTCCGCTCGGCCGCCGCCGACAGACGTACGAAGCCGTTGACCGCGCACCAGGTAAGGCGCTGCAGGTTGCCGGTATCACAACCCGTGTTGAAAGCCCCTTTCGGTTCTCAGCGCTTGACAGAGACTCTATTTTCAGCAAATGCTTTCAAAGTTTGCTTTCGATTTCAACTTGCGCTCCTACAACCAGCTGGCGACGACCGCAAGCGGCAGCGGAACTCGACCGCCCGTGGAACTCGACCGCCCGTGGATGGAGACCGGCGGTGGGAAACAGCTGTCCTGCGTGCGGCAAAGCAGGCTGCTGGTAGCTAGGGAGTGCCTGAGAGATATAGAGAGACGCAAGAGTGCCACCGAGTGACTAGAGAGAGTTCAACTACTCAGACCTTGGAGACATTGACATTTGATTCCATATTTCTTCATATGATATGAGCAAAACGCGCTATCGTCAGCGCCGAAGCGTCCGGCTGTCCGGGAGTGTGTGTTCGGTGTGTTCATATTTTGTACACACCATGCGCGTGTGTAAGTCAACGCTGATTTAATTAAGGACTACGTGTGTGTACGCGTGTCGAGTCAGTGACTCAGCGTGCAGTAGGCACGGGAGCACGACTGCCCGTGGGATGCGAAGACATGCTGTTTCGCCGCACGCTGTGGGTGGGCACGGGCACCTGAGACCTGAATGAGGCTATATGGCTAGTTGGCTATACCTCGACTATTTACAACGCATTCTAAAATGGTTCTGGCACAGTACAGCACATAATAACACAATGATTGCGGCTATAATTACAGTTTGAAATCCAAGCCCCGCCCCTCGGCTCTGGGGGCAACGCTGAGCACCGGCACACGGATTCGCGTTGCCTTCCCAGCACCCCCCCTGCCACTTGCTGCGAGCAGAAATACAAATCGACAGAACAAGATTGGATTATTCCACATGTCTACTATCCTCCGGCGATGTACACTCGCGTCCGAAAAGTCCGCGACCGCAACACGTCCACTCAATGGCATCCGCGTATTTGCGAAAGCTGGGGTCGTTTGGGTCCCCGAGTGTGCCCGCAAGCTTTCGTTCTTTCCACTCGTAATACTGCATTCAGGGGCTTACACTCGTCCACTTTTCGGGTCAACGTAAGCACTTTTTGTGGGACAAGGGGTGTTTAGGGGGTGTTGAGGGGGTATTTATGGCAGGGGTGGAGGGAGCGATTAGGCGTTTAGGGGACGTTTCGAGTGTCAGAAACGGCTCAGATTGAGCTGAGAAGTGGACGAGTGTAAGCTCCTGCCTGCATCCCGGGAGAACGCGTATCGGAGGTGTTCCGGGCCACCCCCGGCGGAAGGGTCATTGGGAACATGCATTCGACCGGGATTGGAGCATGACTTACCTTCAAGGCGGGGCCAAGGCGGAAGCCTGGTGCCTCCTCATACACGCTGACGCGTTTCTCTCAGCCTTCAGGGTGAATGATCATACGGACACGCGGAGGAAGAGGAGTCGAATCAACGTCGATCGAGTGCTTGTTTCTCAATGACCCCCCTGCCTGGGTGCCATGACGTTTCAGCCTGCTCGCATGCTCCATCTTGGTTGCCGGCCCTCCTTGTAGGGGCGCAAGTTGAAGTCGAAAGCAGATATTCCAAGCAGTTCATGGTATGTCAGTGTCCAGCGCTGAAATCAGGCGCTTTGAACACGGCTTTCAAACATTTTTAACCTGCAACGCCCTGCCTCGTGAAGGTTGTCCGGCAACGACGACACGTGCCAATGCCGGGTTCCGCCGCGACCGTGGTGTAGTGGCACAAGTTTCTTTTCAAAGCAAAGTCTGAGAGCAGTTCATCATGCTCGAGCATCAAGCGCCGAAACCAAGTGGGGTCAACTTGGGGTCAACCTGGGGTTGACCTGGTGTCAACCTGGGGTCACCCTGGGTCCAACCTCGGGTCAACCTGGTGTCAACCTGGGGTCAACCTGAGGTCAACCTAGGGTCAACCTGCACCGCCCTACCGTGGCATCATCGCTCAGCAGTTGCAACAAGGGTGGTAAATAGCGCTGGACGCGTGCGCTTGCAGAGTGCGTCATCAAAGCCGTGTTGTAGCAGCGCAAGTTGAATGTGAAAGCGAAGTTTGAAGGCAGTTCATCATATTAAGTTTCACGCGCTTAGTTCCAAGCGGTTTCAACATGGGTTTCATCGGTTCAACCTGCACCGCCGTACCGTATTGACGGCTTCCGCGGCGCCGGCGCCCGCGTGCCCAGCCCCAGGGGCTTACACTCGTCCACTGTCCGGCTTAACGTAAGCGCTTTCTGGGGGATAGAGGGTTCATTTAGGAAATGTTTGGGGGGGGTTAGGATGTGTTAGGGGTTGTTCAGGGTGTATTTGGTTTCAGAAACGGCTCAGGTTGAGCTGAAATGGACGAGCGTAAGCCCCTGCCCCGCCCCCGCGCGAATCCGGTTCTCGGCGTGGTCGCGGATCATGGCACCCAGCGCTCCACCCGCGGTCAACTGCAGCTCCTCGCTCTAGGACCTGACAGATAATGCTCGCCACGTCATGTGATTCTATTGAACTCAAGAAACGAGGGTCTACAATGTGCAGGATGACGTGGCATGCATGACAGACAATGCTCGCCACATCATATGATTACATTTTACTCAAGAAACGAGGGTAAACAATATGGAGGATGACGTGGCAGGGATAATCTGTCAGGCCCAACCTCACTCTGCGGGTGGGCGCGCATGGCCGCAACCACAGCCACCACGGAATAGCGGCGCAAGTTGAAGTTGAAAGCAAAATTGAATCAAAATTGGAGCGAAATTGAAAGCAGATTGTAATGTTTTAGTTTCAAGCGCTGAGTTCCAGGCGGTTTCAACTTGGGTTTCATAGGGTCAACCTGCACCGCCCTACCACGGCGCCGTTGTTTCCTGCGCGGGTCTGGTTCTCTGGGTTGTCCATGGTGTAGCGGCGCAACTTGCATTCGAAACCGGAACTGGAAAGTGGTTCATCAGAGTTCAGTTTCAAGCTCTTATTCCCAGGCGGTTTCAACGTGGGTTTGATAGGGTCAACCTGCACCGCCCTGCCATGGTCACGGCATGCAGAGCACCACACGCCCATTGCGCAACCTGCTCGCTCTGCAGGTGGGCACCCATGGTGTGGTGGCGCAAGTTGAAATCGAAGCAAAGTTTGTAAGCGCTTCATCACACGTCAGTTCAAGCCCTGACACCAGGCGCGGTCAAGCCTGGGTCAGCCAGGAACAAGGGGTCAATAAGGTGTCAATACGGTGTCAATAAGGTGTCAATGAGGGGTCAATCCGGAGTCAATAAGGGGTCAATAAGGGCCCTGCACCGCCCTACCATGGCCGCCACCACAGCCTCCACGGCGCCCGCGGCTGCTGCACGAATCTGGGTACCCGCGTTGTAGCGGCGCAAGTTGAAATTGAAAGCAAAGTTTGAAAGCAGTTGTTCATAATTGAGTTTCAAGCGCTTATTTCCAGACCCTTTCAACATGGGTTTCATTGGTTCAACCTGCACCGCCCTACCGCGTTGCCGCCGGTCATGGCACCCAGCTGTAGCGGCGCAAGTTGGAATTGAAAGCAAATTTTGCAGGCGGTTCATCATGTTTCAGTTTCGAGCGCTTAGTTCCAGGCGCTTTCAACATGGGTTTCATCGGTTCAACCTGCAACGCCCTACCCAGTGCTATACACGTCTCCGCCTGCACCCGATCGCTCAGCGGGTTGTAGCGGCGCAATCTGAAATTGTCAGCAAAGTTTGAAAGCGGTTCATCATATTGTAGCTTCAAGCGCTGAAACCATACGCGCTTTCAACACGGATTTTGATGCTGTCAGCCTGCACCGCACTACCGGGTGCGCCCACATGGCCGCCACCACAGCCTCCACGGCGCCGCAGTTCCCCGCGCCGAAGCGGCACAAGTTGAAATTGAAAGCAAAACCTTGGAGCTGTTATCACATTTAGTTTTTCAAGCGCTGACACCAAGCGCGGTCAGGGTTGAGGGATTAGGGTTCCCAGGGGTCTAGGGTTTAGCATTTAGAATTTAGGGTTTAGGGTTTAGGGGACAACCGCAACCGCAACCTGCACCGCCCTACTGCGCGGGTCTGATTCCCCACGTTGTCGCCGGTCATGCCGCTCAACGGTGCACACGCCACACGCCGCAACTCCTCGCCCTCCTCCCCCTGCAGGTGGGCGCCCATCGCCGCCACCACTGCCTCCACGGTGTAGCGGCGCAAGTTGAAATTAAAAGCAAAGTTTGAAAGTAGTTAAGCGTGTGACGTTTAAAGACAAGCCCCCGCTCGACAATAAATAGGTCTGGAGTTGAATAGTCCTTTTTCACTCAAGACAATTGAATTTTCGAACGGGCTTGTACTTGAATCACATATCACAGTTTCCAGCGGTTCATTCCAGGCGCTTTCAACATGGGTTTCATGGGTTTCATAGGGTCGACCTGCACCGCCCTACCACGGCACCTGCGTGCACCGCATGGGTTCGGCTCTCGTCGTTGCCGCGGATAACGGCATCCAGCGCTACACACGCGGCATGCTGCATCCCTACCATCTGCGGGTGGGCAAGCATTGCCGCCACCATAGCAGAGGGGCTTACACTCCTCCACTTCTCAGCTCAACATTGCACAGTGTTGGTGATACACGTTGGGTGGTTCCAGTGAGCCAGTGACGAAAACGGCTCAGATAGTGCTGAAACGTGGACGAGTGTAAGCCCCTGCCATAGCCTCCACAGCGCCCGAGTGCCTCGCGCGGCCCTGGTTCTGCGCGTCGCCGCGGATAATTCCATCCAGCGCTCCACACGCCACACGCTGCAACCCCTCGTTCTGTAGGTGGGCGCCCATGGCTAGGGCCTGACCATATATTCCCTTGGAATTTCCTTTAATTCCAATTCCGAATTCCCAGGCATTCTGCCTGTAATTCGTCCCCGAAGTATTCCTAAAAACACCCGGCTGCATGCCAACAAACGCCACAAACCCAAGAGAAATGGCCTGTTTCCACAAAAACACCAAAATTCCCGAGTAGCTGCCCTAAGTTGCCGCATATTTGGGCCGGCCTTACCCATGGCCGCCACCACAACATCCACGGCGCCCGCGGCTGCCGCACGAGTCTTGACCTCCGGGCTGTTGACGGTCATGTGTCGCAGCTCGGCGCACGCCCGCTCTTGCGCCTCCGCGTCTCCCGAGCTGTAAGGGCGCGACTTGAATTCATGAGGTGGCAAGTCAAGACTGTACAGCGTGGTTCAAATGCTGAACCCATAGGCGCTTCCAACACGGGTTTCCCCACTGTCAATCTGCACCGCCCTACCGTGCATGCACGCATGTGTGCCACCAGGCGATCGACGTCGGTGCCAGCCGCGCCGGGAGCTGCCATGACCGTGGCATCATCGGTGTTTGTGCCGCTTGCGCCGGTTGTGCCGGCCATGCCGGGAGTCGCCGCGACCGTGGCATCATTCACCTCGGAGTCGATAGTGCCGGGAGCCGCTGCCACCGCCATGACCGTGGCATCAGTCACCTCGGATCCAACAGTGCCGGGTGCAGAGGCCGCCGCGACCGTGGCATCATCCACCACGGTGCCGGCCATGCCTACCGACATCGTGGCATCATCAACCTCGGAGCCGACCGTGAAAAGTCCGAATGCTTCCTGGGTTGCATCCAACATGGAATAGGGGCGCAAGTTCAAGTTGGAAGCAAAACGTGAAAGCAGTTTATCGTATTTTACGGTATTTTAGTTACAAACGCTGAAACCAGGCGCTTTCAACACGGGGTTCAAACCAGGCGCCTTCGGGGTTCGTACCAGGCGCTTACAACACGGGGTTCAACGTTTTAAGAGGATCAACTTGCACCAACCTACCATAGAGGCGTCCGCCGCGTTGGCAATGTGCGGCGCCGGGCAGGGGGCGTTCCAAAGCGGGGCTTCAAAACCGCCAGCGCCATTCGCGGCCGCCACAACCTGAGACAACCGATCGAGCGGTGGGACGTTCGAGAGCGGCGCTACAGAGCCGCCAGCGTCTCCGCCGCCTCCGCCGCCGCCGCTGCCTCCGCCGCCGCCGCTGCCTCCGCCGCCGCCGCTGCCTCCGCCGCCGCTGCATCCGCCGCCGCCGTCTCCTCCGCCGCCGCTGCCACCGCCGCCGCCGCCTCCGCCTCCGCCGCCGCCAGGACCCTCGGTGGCGCCGGCCCCAGCCGCTCCCGCCACGACCAGAGATAACCGATCGAGCTCCGTGCACACCTCCTCGATATATGGTCGCTGTGTTCTATCGCGAGTGATGGCGCGCAACGCCAGGCGCGTGAACGACGTGGCGACGCCCTCAGGAGCGGACTGCCAGCACGCCGCGGCCCACCCCATTGACCACGTTGTAGCGGCGCATGTTGAATTTAGAAGCAAATTTTGAAGGCGGTTCATCATGTCATAGTTTCAAGAGCTTGTTCCAGGCGCTTTCAACATGGGTTTCATCGGTTCAACCTGCACCGCCTTACCTCGTGACCTGCTCGTCAAGGTCTCCCACCTGACACCGATAAGCCAGGTTTGGGGACTCTCCTGGCACGTCCTCATGCGCCCGGCGCCCCGTCAGCATCTCCAGGGAGGGACTGGCATAGACTGCTGGTGCTCGAAAGCGTCATAGGATTCCATTAAACTCAATGAACGAGGATTCGAAATGCATGTCGATGTTGTGGCGAGCAGCAGGGCTTTACACTCGTTCCGTTTTCAGCTCAATTTGAGCGCTTCTGTCCAGTGTCCACCATGTGACCCAGCTTGACTCATGAATGTGTCGTGGAGTTGCTCAAGTTGAGCTCTAACGTGCAAGAGTGTATGAAGCCCCTGGCGAGCAGTAGCAATATCTGCCTGACCCTACCTCGAGGAGGACCACACCAAAGCTGAAGATGTCGCTCTGGTAGGTGAGCATCCCACTGCTCAAGTATTCCGGGTCTGCGTAGCCGAGCGAGCGGACGAGCTTCGTCGCAGTGGAGGTGGCGTCGGGACGCATCGCCCGCGCGATAGGGAACTGATGGACAGTCCTCGCCACGTCATGGGCAGGGGCTTACACTGTTTCACGTCAAAGCTCAAGTTCAGCAACTCCAGGACACATTATTGAGTCAAGTTGGGTTGTATGTCGGATAGAAGAGCTCAAGTTGAGCTGAAATGGGAACGAGTGTACGCCCCTGGTCATAGGACATCATTTGACTCAATGAGAAAAGTGCTCAAAATGCGTTTGATGTTGTTGCGAGGGGAGGCGAGGTGTGAGTGCTGTCCATGAGTTCTCACCGCGCGGCGCCCGCGTCCGCTAGCACGGCGACCCCGTCGTCCGAGACGAGCACGTTGGCGCCCTTCACGTCGCGGTGCACGACTTTCTCGTTGTGAAGGGCGCGGATCCCGTGCGCGATGCCCGTTACGAAAGTGACGCGCCAGGCGGCGTCCATGCCCGCGGCGAAGGCGGCGCGCCACGAGGCGTCCATACCCGCTCTGCCCTCTCTACCCGCGCCACGGTGCCCGTGGTGCAGTGCGTCGTGGAGGCTGCCAAACTTCATCATGGGCGTCACCAGCATCCCAACAGCGCTCACCGCATCCCAACAGCTGCCCAACACCGGCAGAACGTTGACATGGTCCACTCGCGAGAGCATCGCGACCTCGTTCTGCAGCTCCTGGAGGCCCCCATCCGAGCATTTCTTCACCGCCACGTAATGGTGTGTCCCGGTGCCGAGCTCGCCCATGAAAACCTTGCTGAAGCCACCCGACCCCAGCAACTGCGCGTCATGTTTCGTGGCAACTTTCAGCTCCTCGACGGTGAAGTTTGTGATGGGCATTCTTGCCCCCAGTGCAACGCCCCCCCGCGCACCCCCGCCAGGAGCACGCGACGCGCGGCGCCAGCACGGGGAGTCCTGGCGGCGCTCCCGTGACAGTGTTGTGAGCTGCCGCAGCGCAGCGGCGACGCTACATGATTCTTCCAAGATTCTCCTCGCGTTCGCGTTCGCGTTCAACACCTTCGATTGACAAAGTGCGTGAAACCACTTAGACACTTAGAAACAAGTAGTACTAAGTAGTCCAAATGGAGCCTTCTGATTGGTCGATCGGGCACTAAGTAGCACTAAGTAGCACTAAGTCTCACTAAGTGTCTAAGTGGTTTCACGCACTTTGTCATACCACAAAGTTGACAGATGACAGCTGTCAAATCGTATTTCCCGGGAATCCAACGCGAGAAGGCGAGCTGACGGACGGCAACTGCCATTCCAACCCTGCGCACGGGCGCTTTGCTTCAAGCAGTATCATCCTCCAGGTCTCACCTCCGCCTCCCGCCCCCGCGCGCCCGTGGCCCAAGCCAAACGCCCAGCCGCCACCGCCGCCGCTCGGAAAACGGCGACGCGAGCAACAGCCATCAAGGTCACGCCCCCCCTATGTCCGGATTTCTACCAAATTATTTTACGAACGAAAATTTAACTCATGATTCTTGAGTTAAATTATCCTTTTTTTTGTTTGGTCCTCTCACGGCTAGGGGAAATAGCTTTTGCAAAATCATTTTTTGTGCATTTTTTTTTTGATATTCCGGCGTCTCGTCGCGCGAATCTAGAAGACACGGTGTTTGTTGAAAACTCCCCCACCCCGCGACACCGCCGCTGCCGCCACGCCCTCGACACACACAAAGCAAGGCACTCCATTACAATGGGGTATACGGCGGAGGCCGCGCGGTGAGTTGTGAGAGTAGGAAACATCCCCCCACTAGAAATTGCCCCGCTCGCGATACTTACCAGTCCCGTAAAAAACACTTGACAGCGACGCGCCATCCACACACATCGACATTGACAGGTGGAGAGAGAATGGGGGGGGGCAACCGCGGAAGCGAAAGCGAATACCGACTAACGCGCGCCGCACCCGTCCTCCGCCTTCCGCAGGAAAATCGGCTCGCACTTCGTGCGCCTCATCCGCTTCAAGAAGTTCAAGCTCTTGCCTGACTTCTTCAAATACTACCTCCACGGTACGTTACCCCGCCCGATAATGCATAATGGGCACCTGACCCCCCTACACTGGGCACCTGACCCAGTGAAATGGGCACCTGACCCCCCTATAATGGGCACATGCCCCCCCTGTAGTAGGCATATGGGCACCTGCCCCCATTAGAATGGGCAGCCGAAGCCCCTATGATGGGCACCCGACCCCCTTCCCATTATGAACCCATTATGAACCGAACCCCCTAGAATGGCCACCTTCGCCCATCATAGGGGGGTCAGGTGCCCATTACAGGGGGACCAGGTGACCATTATAGGGGGGTCAGGCGCCCATTACAGGGGGGGCCAGGTGCCCATCATAAGGGGGTCAGGTGCCCATTACAGGGGGTCAGGTGACCATTACAGGGGTTCAGGTGCCCATTATAGGGGGGACTGGTGACCATTGTCCCGGGATCAGGTGCCCATTGTTTATATTCTGCTTATGCTCTAGCCGCCGCCGCCACCGCCGCTGCCGCCGCCGCTGCCGGCGACGGCGACAGCTGCGGGGGGTCAGGGTGGCCGCCGCAGCCACCGCCAGTAAGTGCGACCACAAAGTAAAATTGAATATTTTGTGTGTTGTATTCCTCCCCGCCCCCCCCTGCACGCAGACAACGCCGGGATCGAGATAGGCCAGTGGCTGCGCAAGCGGCATCAGGCCCGACGCGTCCTGGTATGGCAGTGCAGGCTGACCCTATCAAAACCCTTGTTGAAAGCGCCTGGAAAGAGAGAGACACGTCAGCGTGCACGAGGAGGCACCAGGCTTCCCCGTTGGTCTCCGTGGAAAGCGCCTAACATTGAGCGCTTGAAACTATAATATGATCAACTGCTATCAAGCTTTGCTTTCGATTCCAACTTGCGCCGCTACATATTGGGCAGCCGCATCGTCTTTGAGCGGTTGGTCGAGCGCCTGCTGCCCACCCCCGAGGTATGGCGGTGCAGGTTGACCCTGTCAAAACCCCAGGTTGACCCCGGATGTTTACAGATGTAGGGTCAGATGTGGCGGTGCAGGTTGACCCTATCAAACCCACGTTGAAAGCGCCTGGAACCAGGGGCTTACACTCGGGGGTGTCAGGGCGAATGAAATACGAATGTTTCAGGTTTTCGGGGGAGTCAAGGCGGATGACTAACGAATAAAACGGGTATTCGTCATTCGGTTTTTGCGATTGTGTTCGCATACGGTATTCACGAGTCTAAGCGCTTGAACATGAAATGAGACGA
>Ga0307489_10003586_pt1 | contig 10290 bp, 13 predicted proteins | sample SB12metaG_FD_202247 | JGI IMG/M metagenome (GOLD analysis project Ga0307489, IMG submission 202247) | Sea-ice brine microbial communities from Beaufort Sea near Barrow, Alaska, United States - SB 1.2 | ecosystem: Environmental > Aquatic > Marine > Coastal | place: USA: Alaska | collected...
AAATTTATCGCCAACATTGGAAGCTCAGTATTGAGTGAAGACACAACTGAGGAATTAGCAACACTTTTGAGAATTGATCAGTATTTCCTAAGTTGCACTTTATCTGTTGAGCGGTTTGCTTATCAGTTTGAGATAAGAGAAAAGTTTTCGGCTCTACCTCTCGAAGAGGATATGACGGATTACTTCGCTACTGTTTCAGCATATATGAAGAGAAGTCACTCAAGTGAATTTGGAAGCATAGAACTATTGCAACAACAATTAGGTAAATTGCAATCGGAACACGACAGATTAAAAGCAAAGTTGCTCATTGAAGGTACACGTTCTCGCATTTCAATTGCACAAATGTCTGAATCAATAGACTGTTTAGCGGAGGTGTTTAGGTTAGCACGGTTGTGGAATAAGGCTTTTTTCAGAATTAAAACATTACAAGGTAAACTCGATATTGAAGCAAGCCCAGAGCATGAATGATGCCTCATAAACTCTATTTGCCTATTCTTTCTGTTACAGACCAATTCTGATTATTGCTCCAGATGACGCTTTAGCCATTATGGCCGCTTGTTGGCGGCTATCTAATTGCACCAATACATCACCCATACTCACTCGAGTCCCTTGGACAATGGGTAAAGCAATCACCACTTCGTTTGCAGTTGCCATATGCGCGATACGGACTCGTTCTAAGGTCCCTAACGCCAATCCTGCTGCATAATCTTCGCAACCTAGCATTATCAAAAAGACCTGTTATGGCTGTTATATCGAGTGTATTTGGCGTTGAGTAATAAAAGATATTTTAAATATCAATTTTTAATAATGGATTTGGTGTAATCCATACTTACAGCTACGTTTCGACAACTGTAACCTATGTATTATTATGACTTTTTACTGCTTTAATATTTTTCGTTAATTTCTACCAAGCTCTTCATGAGATGTTACCCAGTCTAAAGATGAAATCGCTGATGCCAGTGATATTTCACCTGCTAGGGCGACAGAGGCCACTATCTCAGCAAACTTCAATGCGTTGCCTGGGCCATAACACTGCAATATTTCAAGGCATTCTTTTTGGGTGCCAAGGCCAGTACCGCCACCACAGGTTGCGATGATTAAAGAGGGCAAGGTTAATGAGAGGTATAAGTCTCCAGCCTCAGTTATTTCTGAATAAAGAATGCCAGATGATGATTCAGATACATTAGCCGCATCCTGGCCGGTCGCAATAAACATAGCTGCAATACCGTTTGCAGAATGTAACCCCGTGTTGTTGGCACCGGCTAAAAATGCGCCTACGGATGCGACCCGCTGATGCTGTGTGATCTGTTTTGGGTCCACTCTCATGACTTCAATCAAATCATCCCGCTTGATGGTAACTTCAGCTGTGACCCTTTTTCCTCGGGTATTTAAGATATTGATAAAAGAAGATTTTTTATCTGTTGCCATATTAGATTCGAGGAAAAAATTATTAATTTTTGTGTTTTTTACATTAGCATAATGCTCAAGTATCCAACCACAGGCTACATAGGTGGCTCGTCCCACCATATTCTGGCCCGCTGCATCACCTGTGGTAAAATTAAATCTTAGAAACGCAAAATTGTTAGATTTGTAATTTTCAATATTACGTAGTTTTATAAAGGGATCGGTTACCTCGGCCTGACGGCGTATTTCATCAATATTATCTGCCACCCATAGACCAAAATCTCTGGCTTTTCTGGCATCATCAAATACAAAAACAGGGGCGCGTTGCATTGCATCATCTACCACGGTTGCTGTTACGCCACCTGATTTATTCAGTAGTTTCATTCCACGGTTATACGAAGCCACCAGCGTACCTTCGGTGGTAGCCATTGGGATAATAAATTCTCCTAATGCGTGTTCACCATTCACCATAATCGGTCCGGCTATACCAATAGGTACCTGGGCAATACCACAAAGATGTTCAATGTTTCCTCGAAAAGATTCTAGATCGACATCTATGTTAAATAACTTTTGGGGCTTAACACCGGTTATATCTGATACATAATTTTGCCGTGCTAAAACTATATCTGGGAGTAAGTCATTTTCTAAGCAGCGAGGAATATCATGTAAATCTGGGGCTGCAAGTGACACTTTATCTTGCAAACTTAAATCAATATCACCAAAAGGTTCGGTGCAGAGTGTAGTCTTGATGTTGAAGGTTTTTGACTTTTCCACAAAAATGCCGTCCAAAAACACATGTAATATTGCGCCAAGTGGAAATTCGACACCTTGGTTTTGTTCAAGGGTATGTAAACTGATTGCTTGCTCTGAATTAAGCGCAACCTGTATTTTGTTGTTATCAATTTGTTGGTCGTTAATGGATAAATGTAATATCTGCTTGAAGTGTGCGTTTTTAATCCGGTTTTTTAGTGAAAATTTCAATCCAGTTTGAGTTTCTTGCAAACTGCCAAGGGTATATAGCTGTTTCAACATTGAGTTTGGGACAAACATAATAAATCTTCATAAAGTTACAATGAATATATTTAGTCACGTAATCTAAGGATGTGTGTTGATGAGTATCAAACAAATTATTGTTATTGTTATTGTTATAAATTATTTTCGAGCAATGCTTCGTAGCCTGCAATTAAGTCAAACAACTCTTCGTCGATGCCTGTTTGCCGCTGCTGTCGAAAATTTTTATTGAGTTCATCTAATAATTCTTCTATGTTTTTTTCGGCTCGTAACATTGCCTCTAATCGGCTGGCATTTTCACTCGCTAAGGATTCTGCACAGGCTTTATAGATGGATACGAACAGATATTCCCTGAGCAATGCCTTAAACGTGGTTTCTTTTGTATTGAGTAGTTCTGGTAAACATCTGCTTGGCCATTCAGTCATCACCAGTTCGTCTTTCCAGTTTTGATCAAAAGGTAGCAGTTTGTGATACGTTGCGGTGTAAGTAGATATAGATGTTGGTGTATTGTGAAAAACTAAGAGTTGGCTAATCCCGATGTTTTCACGTTGCCATTCAATTTCTAATATTAGTTCACCCACCAGTTCTGAAATGGTGTCTAAACTTCCAGGAAGACGGTAACTTTTCCCTATATTCATATCTGGTTTTGATAAAAGCGGTTGAATACGATCACCAATAACCCAGAGATACTTTCCACCTAGAAAGGATTGCAGTGTTTCAATTAAAAATTCAGACAATTGATTATTAAACTGACCTACAAGCCCTTGATCAGAGCCAAACACAATAACCCCCATATTCTTGTGTTTGGTATTTACTGTATGTGACACTTCAGAAATAACTGAAGTGTCTGGATGAAAACACACATTCAACCCTAATTTAACTGTTTGATAATAGTCAGCTAGGGAATTTACGGCGTTTTCATATTGAGTAATATTAACCGCGGCCATAGACTTCATGGTCTGCACTACCGACTGTAAATCACTGGCACTGCTTATTTTGTGTTGCAAGTTGGCCAAAGAATTACTCATTCTTATCACCGCTCTCATTGGGTTTATTACCTGTTTCTTTAGAAGAGAGTATGTCTAGTTTGTTGTCTTTATCTTTTTTAAGCTCCTTTTTGATAATTTTAATAAAAGGCTGCAAACTTTTTTTTGCCATATTGATAACAAACAGGAGGTCTTCATCAGTGATACTTTGAGCATCTTCTAAGCGTAATATTAATGCATCAGGCATTATTCTAGTGGTGCTGCGTAAGCTTGCTTGTGCTTTTGACATGTCACTTAAAGGCACCGCATCAAATAAGCGCTGACCAAGAACTAATAACAAGGTTATTTGTTCAGCAACTGTGACAGGATCTGATTCAGATTGGCTTAAATAAGCTCGAATATGGCGACCATGGTTTATTGTGCTAAGGGTGTTATCATCCAATCGGGCTCCAAATCGGGCAAAATTTTCAAGCTCTTCAAATTGTGAATATGCCAGTTTTAAATCACTCGTCACTTTTCGATAGACGGCTCGCTGTGCTTTACCTCCCACCCGTGAGACTGACTTGCCAACATCCACAGCTGGTAGAACGCCTAAATCGAACAAAGTGGGTGATAAATATATTTGTCCATCTGTTATCGATATCAGATTTGTTGGGATATAAGCCGACATATTCTGACATTCGGTCTCAATAATCGGTAATGCTGTTAGTGAGCCTCCACCATTTTCTGAGTTTAAATGGGTAGAGCGTTCAAGTAATCGAGAGTGAAGGTAGAAAATATCACCTGGAAAGGCTTCCCTTCCGGGTGGCCGTCGCAGCAGTAACGACAACTCTCGGTAAGATCGTGCGTGTTGGGTAAGATCGTCATACACAATCAACACATTCTCGCCAGCGTGCATAAAGTATTCAGCTACACTAGTGGCGGCATAAGGCGCAATATAATCAAGACCTGGCGGATCATTTCCTTCGGTAACCACAACCACGGTATAATCCATCGCATGGTTATTTTTTAAGACGGCCAAGGTTTTTGCTACCGAAGAGGCTTTTTGTCCTATGGCGCAATAAACACATACAACATTTTTACCTTTTTGATTGAGGATTGTATCAATGGCTATAGCCGTTTTACCTGTTTGCCTGTCTCCAAGTATTAATTCACGTTGCCCTCTACCTATGGGTAAAAGCGCATCAATAACCTTAATACCCGTTTGCAAAGGCTCGGTGACGGGAGAGCGTTTTATAATAGAAGGGGCAGGGCGCTCGGTAGGTAATCGTTGGGTTAAAGCTGGTGGTTGATTGCCATCAAGCGGTCGACCAAGGGGGTCAATAACTCGGCCAAGCAACTCAGATCCAACGGCAATGTCCATGACTCGACCGGTACGTTTAACATCACCACCTACATTTAAGCGCCAAGCATCTCCAAGCAGTACAACACCTATTTCATCTTCATCTAGATTGAATGCAATACCATATAATTCATTACCAAAATTTAAAAGTTCATCGAAACCAACATCCGGCAATCCGCTTACCATAGCGATACCGGTAGATACACGGGTTACTGTACCCACTTCTTGTGCGTTTAAATCGGGCTCAATTTTTAAGCGCCCTTGTTCTAATACGCTAAATAAAGAGTTTAAACTTGATTGCATGGCTGTCATACAGAAGCTTTATGAGAGTGCTGTTGGCTATTCAACTGCACAATTCTGGTATTTAAGGTTTCACGTTGCTCAGTTAACAGTTGGTTAACCTTTGTTTTCATCACTTTTAAATAATCTTCACTGTTCCAAGCAATTTTCCATCCATTTGAGCGAAGTTCAATACCACTTATGAGCGACGTTTTTACTACCTGTTTTAGTTGATAGCCTCTACTGAGATTAGTCGAGGTGGTTATTTGATCCGTTGTTGTTTGAGCTATTATTTTTTGTAAGATAACGTCTATTTCTTCCATTTGAGCTGGTGTTAGTTCAAATGTGCTGTATAAAAGCAATACTGAGTTAACTGCCTCAACGGTTTTATTCAGGTTGGATTTTTCGTCAGGACTCAAGTTCAGCAAATGTTTACAAAAACACTCCAGCATCTTTTGTTCCAGTGCTACGTCCGCAAGATCGGTAAGCACTTTACGTGCTACTTCATATATTTCTTGCAGTGTTTTCAAAGTCAAATCGTCCTGATAATGTTCAAGCTCTTTTTCTAATGCTTCCAAACGGCTCTTACTTATTTCATCGGCATTATTATGTGCTTGAAAGACTATCTGTTCACTTTGGTCAGCTGCGTTAATTTTGGCTTTGTTTAGAAGTTCTTCACGTTTTGTATCGATTTCAGTGTTCTTTTGCTGGAAAAGGTTACGCTGTAATTCTGCATCTGATTTAATCAGCTCAGCGTCACTCAATACCTTTGCGACCTGACTCTCTCTGGCATCTATCGCTTTCAAAATAGGGCCATAAAGATAACGTTTTAATAACCACACTAACAACATGAAGTTGATCGTTTGTGAGCCAACTGTAAACCAATCGATTGTCATGGTTTAGTGTCCACTTTGGGTAATGAAATAATTCCAAAAGGGATTGCTAAATAACAGGATCATGGTGACCACAAAACAATAAATGACAGTAGATTCAATCATTGCTAAACCAACAAACAAGGTGCGAGTGATGGTTGATGAAGCATCCGGTTGTTGTGCCAACGCCGTCATTGCATTGGCTACAGCCTTACCTTCAGCAAACGCTGGCCCGATGGCACCAAAACAGATAGTGACACCTCCTGTGATGATTGACACAATTGCAATAATAGTAAGACTGTCCATATTTATTTATCCTCGGATGGTTTATTTGAAGAAGCGGTTTTAGGTGTTTTTTTGCGTATCTGGGCTTGTGTGTTACTCGAACTCGTTGCAGCTGCAATGTAGACACTTGCCAGAATAAAAAATATGTATGCTTGCACCATGCCTGTTAATAAACCCAGTGCTGTCATAACAATAGGGAAAATGAAGGGTGCAATCAGCATCATTATTGCTATGACCATGGTGCCACTCATTATATTTCCGAATAGTCGTACCGCTAATGCGAATGTTCTGGATATTTCACCCATAACATTAAACGGCAACATAATGACGGTAGGCTTGGCATAGGACGCTAGGTAGACCCTTAAACCCCGCTGTTTAATGCCATAATAAGGTACGGCAACAAACACACATAATGCTAAGGACAACGTTGAAGAAAGTGAACCCGTGGGTGGCTCGTAACCTGGAATTATAGTCAACAAGTTAGCTAGTGCTACGAATAAAAATAAGGTTCCGAGGAAGCCCAGATATTGTCTAGGATCGCCTAGGCCGACACTGGAAATTTGCTTTTCAATACCTAGTACAATTATTTCCAGAGCACCTTGCAAGCGAGTAGGTTTTTTATTCTGTTTTAATGTACGCCGAAGGATGGTTGCACTGATGAAAAAAATCAGCATTAATAACCAAGTGAATACTATCGTTGCGTTAAGTTTGATAGCACCTAGTTGCCAATATACAATTTCATCTGGACTAAGTTGCATCTTTAACCTTCGCTTTGGCATGGGTGTTGTTCGTTAGCTCAATTAATAATTTGGTTACAGATCTAGCAAGAATAAAGCCTACAAGGCTAATGATTAAAGATTGCCAGTTGCCATCTGCAATAAAATAGAAGCCTAATAAACAGATGCCAGTCCTGATAAAAAAACTTCCTACAAACAATAACTCGGGGCGTTTTGAGGTCATTCCTTTGGATACAACCCACCACAAACTCAAAAAAAATCCAGTGCCTAGTGCAAATCCAAATGATAGGCTAATAAGCAATTCTAGAGGTGAGAAGAGTATTTCTGTTAAGACATTAATCATTATTTCCATTTCTTCCCCCCCTTTATTTTTTCCAGTTCTTTTACCTCTTTTTCTTCTTCATTATTTTCATGCATCGCTTTATCTTCTTTACTTAGCCAATTCCATGCGGTGAAACAGCCTAATGTCAGGCCGGCGACAATTAATGACAGAGTCCACGAATGCTCAACTTTGTAATGTTTATCCAACCATATGCCCAGAGCAGCCCCTAATATTGTGGGTAATGCAATCGACCAACCTATTAGTCCCATCATGCCTAATCCAAACCAAGCGCTGGTTCCAGATTGTCTTTGTGCCTTCAGTTTTCGCTTTGCTTTAGCGTCAATTTCATCGGCTAACGTTAACTCTGGTTTTACCGCTTTTTTAACAACTAGTTGTGTTTTATTTGGCTTTAGATTCATCTGGATGCCGTTGAAAATTCAGTTAATCGCTGTAAAAAGCTACTTTCTAATTTATCCATGGCAAAACGTATTTCCTGCTCTCTTTTATCTAGAGTCAAAAACTGTGTTTTTATCGCATCTCTTAGTTGCTCAAGTCCATTGCCTTGAATGGCATGTCGCACAGAAACAATCACATCATTACCTTTTTTTACAAATATTCCCTGATCAATAGCGATATAGGTTTCTTTTCCTAATTCGGTTTCATAGGTGAGTATGCCAGGGGGCAAAGCTGCGGCGCAGTCGCGTCTGTTTGGCAGGATGCCGTATGATCCTTCTATCGTTTCTAGGATGACTCGCAATACATTTCTATGCTTAGCAAATACTTTATTAGGTAGCAGAACTTTGAGCAGCATTTACTGTTCTTCGGTGCTAACGAGTTCTTTTTCTTTTTTTTGGTCTTTCTTGTGATCGTCTATCGTTTCTTGGCCTTGTTTCACCTCATTTATTGTACCAATCATGTATAAAGACTGCTCTGGGTAGTGATTAAACTCACCACTTAAAATTCGTTCACATCCTTCTAAAGATTCTTCTAAACTAACGAACTTTCCTTGTGCTGAACTAAATTGGGTAGTAGTAAAAAAAGGCTGAGTGAAGAAACGCTCCAACCGCCTTGCACGTTTAACAATGTCTCTGTCTTGAATCGACAATTGCTCAAGTCCTAACATGGCAATAATGTCTTTCAGTTCATCGTATTGTGCAAAAACCTGTCTAATCTGATGGGCGAGGGCAAAATGTCGTTCACCTACTATGCTTGCAGTAGTCATTTTAGAGTTGGACTGCAGCGGATCAACTGCAGGATAAAGCCCTTCACTAGCGCGTTTACGAGATAACACTAACGACGCAGATAAGTGTGAAAACGTATGAACGGCTGCAGGATCAGTAAAATCATCAGCGGGCACATAAACAGCTTGTATAGAAGTGATGGCCCCATTTTTGGTACTCGCTATACGTTCTTCAAGTGCTGAGAGCTCTGTTCCCAAAGTTGGTTGATACCCCATTCTTGATGGCATTTGCCCCATTAATCCCGATACTTCAGAACCGGCTTGAATAAATCGAAAAATATTGTCTATTAAAAGTAATACGTCGCGGCGCTCTTCATCGCGAAAATATTCGGCCATCGTTAATGCACAGTGTCCTATTCTAAATCTGCTACCGGGGGGTTCATTCATTTGTCCGAATAACATCACCATGTTTTCTAACACACCTGCTTGTGCCATTTCCCTGTATAACTCTTCACCTTCTCGACAGCGTTCGCCAATACCACAAAATATACTGACCCCCTTGTGATGGCCTATCATGTTGTGGATCATTTCGGTTAGCAGAACTGTTTTACCTACACCTGCACCACCAAACAAACCGGCTTTACCACCACGTTCGATCGGGGCTAACACGTCAACTATTTTTATACCGGTAGTAAATATCTCGGAACTTGTTGAACGCGCAATCAGTGACGGAGGTGATTGGTGCACGTTTCGCCAACTTACGTCTTTGGGCATAGGTAGGCCATCGATAGGTTTTCCAAACACATCAAACATGCGAGAAAGAATATTTTTACCGATTGGCGCAGCAAGAGGTTTTCCCGAAGTTTCTACTACCATACCTCTGGCTAAACCTTGAGTTGGAGTGAGAGCGATAGCGCGAACTTTATTAGCACTGAGTTGTGCCATTACCTCCAGTACAATTTTTTTATCATTGACATAGAGTATCTCTTGGATATGAGGCAACCCATTTGTATACATCACATCCACCACGCTGCCACGCACCGATACAACTGTGCCATCATTTGTCACAACATCTTTGTTTTGCATGGTTTAGCTCGCTATATCTGAAATCATATTATGCTGAATTGTGAGGGGCGGTATTTGACCTTGATCAATATTTAGATGCTCGTTTGGGTTGCAGTCTATCGTTGATGAACATCATCATTTATATAGCTAAGGTAACTAAGCTGGCTCTGCCGTAGCTTGTTAATTGTTGTCAGTTAATAATTGTATTTGATCATGACTAGATTGTTAGTTTTGAGGCTTATACGAGATGCACAGTTGAACATGCCCCCAGTTTTGGGTATATGGAATGCTGAGATTAGGGCTGACACTTTATTGTATGCGCGGCCTCAATAACCAAACCTTTTATCACCCTAATGGGTTCTAAAAAAAGGGTAGCGGGTTACGTTGGGGTAGGCCAAGAAGTTGGACGGTTCGATAATTAATTTGAGCCGTCCAAAGCGTTTACGTTAATGCTAAAGCAAACGGCCGAGTCTGACTTTTAGTTGGTTATTTTCTTTTTCTAACTGTTGTTTTTTCCTCATTAATTCTATGACTATTGCGATTGCTACCCAATCGATTTGTAGTTGTTGATTCAGCTTAATGGCCTTTTTTATCCAGTGGGCACTTTCTAAATCAAATACCCATTCTGACAACGTATCACCCTCTATAGGAGAAACGATACCGTATTCAACGACTTCAATTATCGCTTCCTGGCTTATGTCAGCGCTGAGGCATAATTCTTCTAAAGGTATATGTAATGTAATATTGGTCATGTTTAGTTGCTCCAATCTTCGCGAGGGTTATATTTTTCCACTTCGGCTAATTGTT
>Ga0307489_10003587_pt1 | contig 10288 bp, 10 predicted proteins | sample SB12metaG_FD_202247 | JGI IMG/M metagenome (GOLD analysis project Ga0307489, IMG submission 202247) | Sea-ice brine microbial communities from Beaufort Sea near Barrow, Alaska, United States - SB 1.2 | ecosystem: Environmental > Aquatic > Marine > Coastal | place: USA: Alaska | collected...
TCCTGGACCACGAGGCTATTTTCATGTAGTTTCATGACCTCAAGCTTGTGCTGTTCCCCTCCAGCCATTCCGCCACGCATACCCCTTCGAAGACCCACTCGACGCCGGAGAACGCCTCCTTTGAGGAACCACTCGCCGCCGCCACTCCAGCGCCGCACCTTGCACCACCGTCCCGCCCAAAGCCACCTTCGCCATTCCATCTAATCTATAACTTTGAGAAATGGCCGAATCGGAGCCAGGTGAAAGCAATCCGGATGGGACACTCGGAGCCAGCGGCGTCGGCTTCAAAGTCATGGTCCAGTACCAAATAACTGTGCGGTAGGGACGAGCATTGCCCGCCACGTCATCCAACGTATTTCGAACCCCTTGAGTACAGTACTCGTACTGTTTGGGCTTCCTACTTCTTGACTCCTGAAATCGTACGACTTGGGCGAGCATTATCTGCCCGGCTCTACCACGCGCACCAGCGACCGCGCACACGCGGACACCAGCGCGCGCGTCTTCGTGGTGCTGCACGGCACGGGCGCGGACGGGCGCGGGGCAGGGGCATACAGTCGTCCACTTCTCAGCTCAGCCTGAGCCGTTTCCGACACTCAACACATCCCCTAAACGCCTGAACACCCCCTCCTCCCCCGCCTGAAACATTCCCTAAAACACCCCGCAAATACCCCTTGTCCCACCAAAAGCGCTTACGTTGAGCTAACAGTTCGGACGAGTGTAAGCCCCTGGCGCGGGGGCACGTTCCCCACCACCACCGGCGCCGTGGAGCTGTCAACCCCTCTGGATGAGAACACCAACCCGTTCCGCCGGGGCGGGGAATCCGTGTTCATTGTCCAAGCGCCTGACGTGGTAGGGCCTGGCAGATGACGCGTGTCGATGACTTGGCGGGTAATAGGCCTGGCACATATTGATGGCCACATCATGGGATGACGTTCAAAACAAGAAAGGAGGATTTGGTTTGCGTTTTATGGCGTGGCGAGCACCGGTAACTACTCGTATGTGTTGGATGACGATGAGGTGGCGAGCACCGATACTATGTGGTGGATGACGTGGTGCTGGCCACATCATAGGGTGCCGTTTCAATCAACAAACGAGGGTTCAGAATCCGTGACGATGACGTGGCGAGCAATCTCTGTCAGGCTCTAAGATGTGGGAACAGTGACGGGTGTGCGCATCGGCCACGCCGGAGGCGTCGCTTCGGGGAAGGGGGGCGACTGGCTGTGCGCCAGTGTGGCAGGGACTTACACTCGTCCACTTATCAGCTCAACCTGAGCCGTTTCTGACATTCAAAACATCCCCCGAACGCCTACATACCTCCTCCATCCCCGCCAGAAATACCCTCCAAACAGCCCCTATACACCCCTTGTCCCACAAAAAGCGCTTACGTTGAGCCGAAAAGTGGACGAGTGTAAGCCCCTAGAGTGTGGCCGTCACCGAGACCGTGGCGGGCGAGACCGCGGCGTTTCCGTGCAACCAGTGGATATCCGAGAAAGCCAAGGACGGCGCCGAGGACATCCAAGTGGTGGGCGCGGGTGGCGCCGCCGTCAAGGCTACGTTTCACTTCCGTAACCTGGGTGGCGGCGACGGCGGGGGCGGCGGGGGCGGGGGTGGTAAGGGGAAGAGCGGCGGCGGTTACAAGTTCGCGGCGCGGAGGGGATGGGGTCCGCCAAAGGACGAGTTCTCCGGAGTGCTCACCGCCACTGAGATTAACGGCGCCACTTCCGACATTAAATGCCTGCAGCGCAAGCCCGCCAAGGTTGGGCGGTGCAGGTGGACAGCATCAAGACCCGTGTTGAAAGCTCCTACGAGTACCGTTTCAGCGCTTGGTGCTACAATATGATGAGACGCTTTCAAGATGCGATTTCAAATTCAACTTGCCCCGCTACACCAAGGCAGCGTCCAAAGTTGTCGGCGGGATTTGGAACGGGCCGGCGGCGGGAAACATCGAGTTTCCGACGGAGTGCAAGGGGCAGGGGCTTACACTCGTCCACTTCTCGGCTCAACCTGAGCCGTTTCTGACACAACACACACCCCAAATCCCCCCTATTACCACCTACTACCCCCTAACACCCCCGAAACACCCCCCAGACAACCCCTGAATGCACCCGCTTTCCCACAGGAAGCGCTTACGATGAGCTGAAAAGTCAACGAGTGTAAGCCCCTGCCAAGGGGATGGGGGCGGTGAGGGCGGCGCGTAATGAGAAGGTTCTGAAGGAGCGCGTACATATCAGCAAGTGGGTGCGTGCCGGCGGAGGGGACGTCGCCGCGCTGGCGAAAGAGATGAAAGTGGACAAGGCGGGGCGGAGGTGGATTACGCCAGCCACGTCGTTCACCACACTTAAGGCTTTCTTTTCAGATTTTCGAGTCCTAAGAAGGCGCTCACATCTATGGTGAGCATTAACCAAACCCATTCGTCGTCATGACAAAGTGCGTCAAAGTGTCCCGAGCAAAAGCGAAAGCAAAAAGCATGGACCAATCACAGGCTCGGATCAGACTCGATCAGACCTGATCCGAGCCTGTTATTGGTCCATGCTTTTTGCTTTTGCTTTTGCTCGTAACACTTTGACGCACTTTGTCATATCAGGCGCTCGTTTCTCGAGTGGCGGCGGCATGTGCAGATTCAAGTTCAAGTACGTTTCGTCATGTGACGTGGCGTGCGTTATCCGGCCGACCCGACCCTAAACCCTAAACCGACGTTTCATCATGTGACGTGGCGTGCGTTATCCGGCCGACCCTTGGACACGGCGTACGCGATGCACCGCGCCGACGGGTACGCGACGACCGGTCATTTCCACTTTTACAAAGACCCCAATCGGAAGAAGGGGGGGGTGGCGGCAGGGCCTCACACGTCGACCCCCTTTCCCCCTCAACCTGACTGAGTCACAGCAGTCAGGCTGTGGATTTGCCCCTGACACCACTCATACTATCCCTTCTTGTTATGGCATGAATCGGCCGATTTCGGTATATCCCTTCCCGTGCAGAGCGCTGACGCTTTGTCCGCAACTCTGTATGGGCATTCAACCTGGGCCCCGCTTTCCCTCGCTTTGTCCGCAACTCTGCATGGGCATTTCATCCAGGCGATATACCGAAATCGGCCTGTACGTCGAGGATGCTGGCAGTTGGGCTGACAAGGGAACGAGTGTCAGGCCCTGGGCGGTGGTGGGGGCAGAGGGCGCCGGCAAGGTAAGGCGCTGCAGGTTGACCCTATCAAACCCACGTTGAAACCGCCTGGAACTAAGCGCTCGAGACTAGAATGTGATGAACTGCTTTCAAGTTTTGCTTTCAAATTCAACTTGCGCCGCTACAGCAAGGGCGGCGGCGGCGATGGCGGCGGCAAGCTACCAGTCCCTGTCAAAAGTGTGTTGGGGTCCACCGTAGCGTCCAACCAAAGCGCCAGCCGAGCCCCGACGAAAACCTGAAAGCCGCCGCTCCGCTGCCACTGCCGCCGAAAATATCAAATATTGTATTCTAGCTAGTGGACTCGTTTGACCTAGTGCCTAGTCTGTAAAGCATACTATATATGGTATCTCGTACTACCCGTCGTAAGTAGGCGTTTGGTACTTTTGACCAAAAGTCATTTGACTTTTGGCCACATCACCAAACTCCAGCTTACTAGAAGTTACTAGCCCACAAACTACGCACTAGAGCCTAGCTGTCAGACTGTCCAACCTCGTACATCCACTATGTCTCTACGTGTTCTGAGGTTGAAAGTGACGTGCGCTGGCTCACTGACAAGCACCAATTACGCTCGTAGCTAACAAGTCTTCACCCTAGTCTATAAATAAAATAAACCACCTCTCTGAAACTCCTTGCTCTGACTGTTGCTACCTTCCACTTGCCTAAACCCTAAACCCTAAACCCTAGACCATCATAAAATATAATGCCCATCTCTTGCCCTCCTTGCTCTACCTGTTGATGAGGAAGTTGTACACCTGCTTGAGTGTGCCGCGCGACGGTCGGGCCTCGGGGTGCCGCGCGGACACGTCGCCCAGCCGCTGCCGCACCGAATCTTTCGTCACGGTGTAGCGGCGCAAGTTGAATTTGAAAGCGAAATTTGCAAGCGGTTTATCATATTTCACTTTTAAAGAGCTTTATTACAGGCGCTTTCAACCTGGGTTTGATAGGGTCAACCTGCACCGCCCCACCACGGGACCGTCATCATCAGCAGCAGCATCGTTGACTCCCCCGTGGTGTACCGGTGCAAGTTGAAATTGAAAGCAAAACTTGAACGCAATTCATAATATTCTAGCTTCGAATGTTGAGACCATAGACGCTTTCAGAACGGGTTTTGATACTGTGAACCTGCTCCGCCTTACCGTGGGCGATGAGGTCCGCCACGGCGACGCCCACACAATGGTCCAGGCCGTCGCCAAGGGTCTTACAATGTATTTTTCATCCAATTATAAGGCTAGATGGAGGTGCACAGTACGACTTTCCGACAACACAGCTCACATGCTAGCTGCAAAAGGGGACCATCGTAGTGTGCTTAACTTGACCTACGCAGATCGGGTGGGGGCCCCAAACGGGGATGAGGATTTGCTTGAGTCAATAGACGGTCGCTCATATAACTTACAGTGTAGATCAGCCTGCCGTACACGGCAGGCTGAAAAATGTATGGGCAAGGGTCTATTAACTCAACGATCGTGCCCAGACCGCGCCACGCGCCATCCCCATTTGCCCCCCCCACCAGAACTGCGTAGACCGCCTTAGAGGGACAACTTGCGTGGTTACAGGGACATCACGCGTCAGGCGACGGATGAAAAGCGTCGATTGTAACTTTGTAAGGCCCTGCCGTCACTGCACGCGACGAGCACGCGGGCCCCGGGCCCGGCACTGGCGCGTGTTGCCGCGATGAACGCGAGGGCCCGCGGGAGGCCGGCGGCGACGTCGTTACGGGCCACCTTCACGCTACGCATCGGGACGTGCAGGTACGGCTTAGGCAGCGGCGGCGGCGGCGGTGGCGGCGGCGGCTGCTTGTCAGCGGCGGAGGCATCGCCGTCGGCGGCGGCGGTGGCAACGGTGGCGGCGGCGGCGGACGGGGAGGCAGCGGTGGCGGCAGCAGTGGCGGCGGCGGACGAAGAGGCGGCGGCGGCAGCGGCGGCGGCGGCGGATGAGGAGGCGGCGGCGGCAGCGGCGGCTGTGTTAACAGCAGGGGCGGCATCGGCAGCGGCGGCGGCGGCGGTGGCATCGGCGGCGGCGGTGGCAGCAACGGCGGCATCGGCGGCGGTGGGATGTCTGAAGCCCGGCGGGAGGGGTGGTGGAGCGTCGCCGCAGTAGATCACGGCATCCACGGTGTAGCGGCGCAAGTTGAAATTGAAAGCGACATTTGAAGGAAGTCTATGATATTTTAGTTGCGAGCGCTTAGTTCCAGGCGCTTTCAACGTGGGTTTGATAGGAGCAACCTGCACCGCCCTACCACGGCGTCCCACACCTCGAGGTGGGCCAGCGCCTGTGCCGCGCCGAGCGCCAACCCTGAGGCCCCGCCTCCACCCGCGCTACCGCCTCCGCCGCCGATCCAGCGCACCGCCCCGTCCACCAGTGCCCCGCCTCCCTCCTCCACCACCCGCCGTTAGGGCCAGCCAGAATGTGCCGGCATTCCTGCATAATTGGGCATAATTCGAGCATAATATTCTGCATTCGGGGAATTAAGCATAGGGAATTTGGGCAAAAAAATAGCATATTCCGGCTGGCCCTACCCGCCGTGTCGCCGCCGCCCGCTCCTTCACCTAGGGCCTGGCAGAAATTGAACGCCACGTCATCCAACGCATTCCGAACCCTTGTTTTTTTATTCGAATGCCATCGTACGATGTGGCTACGAGTAGCAAAATCTGCAAGGCCCTACCTTCGGTGTGAGACTCCCTTTGGGAACGAGGCGCGAGAGGTCCCCTGCTACACCCCCCTCCAGGGGCTTACACTCGTCCACTTTTCAGCTCAACCTGAGCCGTTTCTGACACCAAAACATCCTAAATACCCTCTGGTGCTACATAACACATCCTAAACACCCCATGAATAAACCCTAAATCCACCCCCTGTCCCACAGAAAGCGCTTACATTGAGCCGAAAAGTGGACGAGTGTTAGCCCCTGCCTCCATCCGCGTCTTCTACCCCGGCTCCCGCCGTCCCCGCCTCCGTTTTTGTTTGATTGGTGGCTATAGCGTACCCGCCCGCACCCGACGTGGTCGCCGCCACCACTCGGTCGACCGCCGCCATGCAACAGGGGCTTACAGTCGTCCACTTCTCAGGTCAACCGGAGCCGTTTCTGACACTAAATACACCCTAACACCCCGTACTACCCCCCAACACCTCCTAAACACCCCCTAAACAACCCCGACACCACCTAAACACCCCCTACAGAACCCCTTTATGCACCTCCTATTCCACGGAAAGCGCTTACGTTGAGCCGAAAAGTGGACGCGAGTAAGCCCCTGCCGTGCATCCTCCCGGTCCGGCCGACATGATGTCCGACCGGTTGGCCCAGAAGGCCGCCGCCGTGAGGCCGCGCGCCAGGGGCTTACACTCGTCCACTTTTCAGCTCAACGGAAGCGCTTTCTGTGGGATGGGGGGTGCATTTAAGGATTTGTTAAAGGGATGTTTAGGGGGTGTTTGCGAGGTGTTAGGAGGCATTCGGAGGTGGTTAGGGTGCATTTTGTGTCAGAAACGGCTCAGGTTGAGCTGAACAGTGGACGAGTGTAAGCCCCTGCCGCGCGACCAGCACTCCTCGTCGTCGCCCGCGCCCGGAATCAGGGGCTGACACTTGTGCACTTCTCAGCTCAACGTAAGCACTCTTAGTGAGATTTGTTGGGTACCTTCAGTAGATACATGGGTCATAACTCGTCACAAACTGGATTCAAAACGGCTCACTGACCAAAACGGCTTAGGTTGAGCTGAGAGGTGGACGAGTGTAAGCCCCTGCCCGGGATGTACGCGAAGCTGGCGCCCTGCTCGCTGCTGCGCCGCTCGCCGTGCCACTGTGTAGCGGCGCAAAGTGAATTTGAAACCAACATTTGAAAGCAGTTGATTTTGTGTTACTTTCAAGCTCTTAGATACAGGCGCTTTCAGCGTGGGTTTGATACGGTCAGTCTGCGCCACCCTACCACTGCAGCGGTGTCGAGGCCGACAGCAGGATCACGGGGGTGAACGCCGGTGCCGGCGTGCCCCCTACCCTGTCGCCGCCGCCGCCCTCTCCGTCCCCGCCGCCTAACCTGTCGCCACCGCCGTCCTCCCCGCCCCCACCGCCCCCTACCCTGTCGCCGCCGCTGCCGCCCTCCCCGCCCCTGCCGCCTCCACCGCCGGCTTCGCTGCCGTCCTCTCCGTTCCCGTCGCCGCTGCCCCCCGGGCCGCCGTGGCCGCTAACCCCGCCCTCCCGGCCGCCATCGCCCCCGCCCCCGCCCCCTCCCCCGCCGCCGCCCCCGTCGCCCCCACCGCCCCCTCTGCCGCCGTCCACGCCAGCCCCGCTCTTGTCCCTGCCCCTACCCCCGCCCCCGCCCCCGCCCTCGCTGCCCCCGCCGTTGCCGCCCCCGCCGCTGACACCACCGCCGCCGCCCATCCCTACGCACGGCAGACTGTGTGTATCCTGCGACACCCACACGCACCTCAACGGCGCCCGCAGCTCCGTCACCAACACCGCCAGGTTCGGCTTCACCGAGGCCAGCGCACCCTCGAACCAGGGGCTTACGCTCGTCCCATCTCAGCTCAACCTGAGCCGTTTCCGACACAAAATGCACCGTAAACACCCCCCAACACCCGCTCACACCTGCTAAACACCCCCTAAGCAACCCCTGAATGCACCCCCTATCCCACACAAAGCGCTTACGTTGAGCCGAAAAGTGGACGAGTGTAAGCCCATGCCTCGAACCCCGCCATGCACGCGTGTATGCTGTTGCGCTCGTTGTCGCCCACCCACAGCGGCAAGTGCGGGCCCGTGCCCCACTGCGACGACGAGGGCGACTCCTGTCCGCCGTCGCCGCCGCCGCCTTCGCTACAGACGCTGCCGCCGCCGTCACCGCTACCGACGCCGCCGCCGTCGTCGCTACCGCCGTCGCTGCCGCCGTCGCCGCTACCGACTCCGCAGCCGCCCTCCCCCGCACCGCCCTCCCTCGTTGTAGCGGCGCTAGTTGACATTGAAAGCAAATTTTGAAAGCGGTTCATGATATTGCAGCTTCAAGCGCTGAAACCATAGGCGCTTTCAAGACGGGTTTTGATACTGTCAACCTGCACCGGCCTACCTCGTGTCGCGTCTCAACTCCATGACGGCACGGGTGAGCACCTCGGTGCAGTGGTGCAGGTTGATTTTGAAAGCCGAAGTTGAAAGCAGTACAACACTCTCTACTTTCAAGCGCTCACTTCAAGGCGGCTTCAACGTGGGTTTCATAGGGTCAACCTGCACCGCCTTACCTCGGCCCAGATGGGGACCGTCTTGGACATGGAGTCGGGGAAGCGCTTGGTGTGGCGGCGCAAGTTGAATTTGAAAGCAACGTTTGAAAGTGGTCCATCACATCTTAGTTTCAAGAGGATGGGTCCAGGCGCTTTCAACACAAGTTTGATAGGGTTAACCTGCACCGCCCTACCTTGGTGGTGCTGCGCGTGGCGTCCACCACGAAGTGACGGCGCAAGTTGAATTTCAAAGCAGAAGTTGAATGCAGTACGTCACACTTTACTTTCAAGCGCTCAGTTCCAGGCGGTTTCAACTTGGGTTTCATAGGGTCAAACTGCACTGCCCTACTATGATGACGCCCCCCGCGCGCGCCGCGGCCTGGGCCACGTGCAGGTTTACCCGCGTGCAGGGGCTTACATTCGTTCCCATTTCGGCTCAGTTTGAGCTTACTTTGCCCCTGTTCGCTCAACTTAAGCTGTCTTTGTCGCCCATATAACCCAAATTGACCCGTGGATGTGGCCTGAAGGTGCTCAAGTTGAGCTCTAACGTGAGCGATGTGTCCCCGAAGGTCTTCAAGTTGAGCTTTGAAGTGAGCGAGGGTAAGCCCCTGCCCGCGTGGGGCTGAAGCTCCAGTTGTTGCAGTGCCCGTCAGTGGACTTGAAGTAGCACGTGCCCGCCGCGCCGCCCCGCGCGTCGCCATCGCTCCCCCCAACGCCGCCACCGCCCTCACCGCCCTCGCCGCCGTTGCCGTCGCCGCCGTCGCCCCCCGGGCAGGGTCTTACACTCGTTCCGGTTTCAGCTCAAGTTGAGCTCTTCCGTCCACCGTGTTACCCAACTTAATTCATGAATGTGTCCTGGAGTTGCTCGAGTTGAACTCTACCGTGACCGAGTGTTAGCCCCTGCCCCCGGGCCTCCGCCGCCTCCGACGTACCAGATGCCGCAGCGCAAGTTCGCGAACACCGGAAACGCCGGGTACTGTCTGCGTGGAACACGAGGGAGTGGGCGGGGAACGATGTGAGAGATCACTCAGTGGGCGTTGTGACAGCCACACGTCGTTACCCGTCGTCCACTGCGTGGAGGAGGCAGGAGTGGGCGCGGGAGAGAACACTGGGTGGGCGTCGTCAAGCTTAACATCGTCCCCATCAGGGGGTCACACTCGTGTCCATCTGCGCTCAACTTGAGCTTACTCTGCCCATGTCCGCTGAACTTAAGCTCAAATAACCCGTGGATGTGTCCCGAAGGTGCTCAAGTTCAGCTCTAACGTCAGCGGTGTGCTCCGGAAGGTCTTCAAGTTGAGCTCTGAAGCGAGCGAGTGTAAGCCCCTGTCCCCATCGTCGCCGCCCAAGTGGCTGGCTCCCCGCCGCCAGCGTGGCTGCACCCTCTGGTGTGCTACGAGTACTCACTTGCACACGCTACGCACGAAGGCGGTGTCGCTGACGATGGAGGCGAGGCAGTTGTACGCGCTGTGGTCGTCCTTCTTCAGCGCGCGCACCACCTGGTAGATGCTGGGGATGCCCGAGAACTCCACGTCGTCGCCGTCGAACACATCCCCCTCCTCCTCGTCCTCCTCCTCGTCCTCCTCCGCGTCCTCGTCCTCGTCCTCGTTCTCGTCCTCATCCTCCTCCTCCTCCTCCTCCTCCTCCTCCTCCTCTTCCTCCTCCTCTTCCTCCTCCTCCTCCTCCTCTTCCTCCTCCTCCTCCTCCTCCTCCACCTCCTCTCCGCCGCCTCGGTCAGAAGCACGAGGCTCAGCTGCGTCCCCCTCGAACGCCATTCCCACCCCGTCGTCGTCGGCGTTATCCGCCGCTCCACCGCGAACACGCGGCGGTGGCGGCGGCGGCGGCATGATGAGTGCCGATTTGTACAAATGTCGTCTTGCTCAGATCTGGGGACTGGGGTGCCCACCAGAGCAGCGGC
>Ga0307489_10003591_pt1 | contig 10279 bp, 13 predicted proteins | sample SB12metaG_FD_202247 | JGI IMG/M metagenome (GOLD analysis project Ga0307489, IMG submission 202247) | Sea-ice brine microbial communities from Beaufort Sea near Barrow, Alaska, United States - SB 1.2 | ecosystem: Environmental > Aquatic > Marine > Coastal | place: USA: Alaska | collected...
TAAACAACCGGTAACTAGCACTTTGCCATTCTCGCGTAATGCTTCACCTATGGTATCAAGCGACTCTTTCACTGCACTATCAATAAAACCACAAGTATTAACAATCACGAGTTCAGCATCGTCGTAGGTATTGGTAACATCATAACCTTCGGTGCGAAGCTGGGTAAGAATACGCTCTGAGTCTACAAGGTTTTTAGGGCAGCCCAAACTTATGAATCCAACACGGGGGGAGATATTCTCGACTTTAGCGCCTGATTTTTGCACGTTTTCGGCTTGTTCGACTGCTTGCTGCGCTATAATTTTACTCGGGCTCGCAAGCGTAGTGGTTTGCTTTGGGTCAAATTGTTCGACTGTCATAGGTGCCTTGGGGTTTTATGGTGATTTGGTGGTGCTTTATGGGGCGGTATTATACAGGAAAGATCGCGATTATTACATCTTGAGTGAATTTTATTGAAAAGTTTGAGGTAATCACTAAGAATGTGTTTTATAACCTTATGCCTCAGGTTAAAACATAACTAATCTGATAAAACTCTATTATAGTAATTTGGAGAAAATTTTATGAAGTACTCTACTGGCGACATTCAATCGAAATATGAAGTAATGGAAGTCGTATTCGCTTATTCCGACTCTAATGATGGGTTTCAGTACGAAGAGATAACGCAAACTATAGGGGAGTCTGCAGATGAATTAGGAGCAGACGCTGTTATATTTATTGCATACCAACAAAGAGAATATACAGGAAGTAAGCAAGTATGTTTCAAGAAAAGAGTGAAATGCGTTACGAACTTTATGCAACAGGTACTGCTGTAAAGTTTATCGAATAATTTGAGTTAGATATGCTACTAAAAGCAATACTAAGATGTTATTTTTGGCTTGGGAGTCGATATGACTCAGTGCTATTTCGCAGGATTGGAATGTCTGGCATTCGTTTTTACCGTTTATTCCTAAGACGACCAATGAAACGCTGCTGTCAATTTAGCCCTAGTTGTTCTGAACTTACGCTTCAAAAATTAAAGCAAATTTCAGATTATAACGCTTTAGATACCATTTTAAGCGAACGATATGAAGACTGCTCTTCACCACTCAATTGGAGATACTCTTCTAATAAAGGGATTGTTGCTCACGCTAAATCAGGTCGTGTATATTCTGAACAGCAACTATCGAAAGATTTCATTTCAACTGCATACAAAAGAATTGGAATTAAATTTCAAAATTAGTTAGCCTCCGTGCCCTCTAAAAGGGTGAAGCATCTAAAATCTCTGTGGTACAATATTTTTATATATTTAAAAGTTAGGAAGTTATATGGCACTCATTGATGTTGTAAAAATAGAGCCTCAAGAAAAAGTTTTAATTAGTAAATATCCATCCGAAGACCTAAAAATGGGCACTCAAGTAATTGTAAAACCTGGGCAGCAAACCATATTTGTTAAAGGAGGTAAAGTTTGCGATGTTTTAGATTCTGGTACTCATACGCTAAACACTCAAAACCTTCCTTTACTTAACAAATTAATAAACCTTCCTTTTGGTGGCAACTCACCATTCTCAGCCGAAGTTTGGTTTGTTAATAAAGTTGCTGTCTTAGATAATAAATGGGGCACAAAAACACCTTTAAACTTAGAAGATCCTCGTTATAAAATAATAGTCCCTGTAAGAGCGTTCGGTCAGTACGGCGTTAAAATTAAAGACCCCGAAGTTTTTATGAATACTCTTTTTGGTGCGCTGCCCTCAATGCAGGCGAGCGATATTCAGCGATTCTTTCAAGGGAAAATAATTTCTTCTATTAGTACTTTAATAGGGAAGAAAATAACTCAGGAAGGTATCTCATTAATAGATATTCCCGCCCACTTAGAAGAATTATCACTATTTTGTCAAACCTCTATTGCATCCGAATTTAATAAATTTGGCCTAGAAGTACCTAATTTTTTCTTTGAATCTGTAAATATTCCACAAGATGACCCTAGTTTTATCAAACTCAAAGAAGCAAAAGAGAAAGCGATGCATATCAATACTGTTGGTAGAGACATATATCAATTGGATAGAAGCATGGATGTTATGGATACCGCGGCTGGAAATGAGGGTTCTGCAGGCTCTGTCATGGGTGCAGGTATGGGCTTAGGTATGGGGATGGGTATGGGGCAAGGTATGGGCCAAGGTATGGCAAATATGAGCCAGAATATATCTCCAAATATAAATACTCCGCCACCAGTTCCATCAAATTCAAGTTATTTATTGCATATAAATGGTCAACAACATGGTCCTTATCCTGTTGACATACTAAAGGGGTATCTAAACTCAGGTCAAGTTGCACCAGACACGTTAGCATGGAAAGAAGGATTTACCTCATGGGTAAAACTCTCTGAACTTCCTGAGTTTAATGCAGGAGCAGGAGCAACTACAACGCCTCCACCACCTCCGCCTCCAGTAATGTAGGAGAATGAATTGAAAAAAATAATTCTAATATTAAGTGGGCTTATATTTCTATTAAATTCAGTATTCTGGATATTAATTAGCCCCTATACGATATTCAACTTTGCTTTATCCAGTGCAAACCTCTTTTTTACCGTTGTTATATTGCTATGGGTTAGCGGCGATAAATTTAGTGATGGTTATAAAATTGGTGGAGGCTCGCTAATTCTAGTGTTGGGAACCGTGAGGTTTTTCCTTGCTTTATTTTCACCTTATTATTTTGAAAACAATATAATATTATTAAGCCTAATAATAATTTTAGTAATAGAAATAATTCTTTCTTATATTTTTAACGTAATGAGTAAACAAGGAAAATTAACTAATGAGTAACATTTGTGGTTCTTGCGGTGCAAATAACGATAGTTTATTAACAACATGTTTATATTGCGAATCATCATTGGTACCCCCTAAACTAGACCAAGTATCTGATGAAGATTTAATAACCGAAGGCGGAAAGTGGATAGGCAGAATAACTGCATCTCATTACGCTTCGGCTTATGATGAGTCGAAATGTATAGAAATAACCGAAAACAATGTAAACATTGAATTATCAAGAGCAGAAGTTGACTCTAACACAAACAAGTACATTAGCATTATTCAAGCAAGAAGTTTGAGTAATCCAAATATGAAACATATGTTAGAAACATTTAAAAAAGATATAGAAATTGCAGAAAAAAAAGCCAGTGAACGTGTAAAAAAAGACTGGATGCAGGCTGGAGGAGGGGTAGGTCTATGCTTATGTATTTATCTATTTGTTTGGATAGTTAGTTAATCATTACAAGCCAATAAGCATAGATAATTAGGTTGCCCCTCACCGCCAAACAGCTTTACCGTGTGTTCATTAAGAGAACAACGGTAAAGCATAATGAATCAATCAGAAAACACACAAAAACCTTACCAAAATAACACTCGACGGCACCCCACTTTTTATAGTATCTATAGGGTATTGTAGCAATGTTGGATGCGTGGTTTATGCCTAGTGATAAAGTTAAATGCTTTTCTTATGTGAGATGGTCTTCTGAAAAACAGACTAAGAGCACTAGTTTGTCTCGCCAGTTAAAAGTTGCCGCAGACTTCGCAGAAAAGCGTGATTTAGAACTCGTTGAAATGCTCGATGATGGCGTTAGTGCTTACAAAGGTAAAAACGTTGAAAAAGGTAAACTGGGCGGCTTTATTGCTGCGGTTAAAGATAAGCGCATACCTGCTGGTTCTTGGCTTGTCGTAGAAAATTTAGACCGAATATCACGGCAATCAGCCCCAAAAGCATTAGCCATATTTTCAGACATACTAGATTTAGGTATCAACATATACACAGGAATGGATAATAAAGTTTATACACGCGACACAATCGAAGATAATTCTACTGATTTGTTAATGCCTATATTCAGTTTTATACGCGCTAATGATGAGAGTAAAACCAAATCAAACAGAACCTTTGGTAATGCGGAAGCGATTATCAGAAAACATAATAATGGTGAACGTGATGCAGATGGTCATGTCTTAGCCATCAAGTCGATTGGCACCAATATGTGGTGGAGTGATTGTTCAGACGGTTATGTAAAGAAGCATAGCACTTACTTTAAAATTGCTAAAAAGATGCTAGAACTTGGGTTGTCGGGTATGGGTATTCACTCAATTACCAAATTCCTAAATGAACACTACCTTGATGATGCGCCTATAACCGTAGCACAAACAAAAAATGGCAAACCTAAAGGCTGGCATAAAAGCCGAGTAAAAACCTTTTTAGAATCGGTCAGTTTGTTTGGTAATAAAGAAATTACCATCAAGGGCGTTAAACACATTATTAAGGACTATTACCCTGCCTTATGTGATGAAGACACTTTCTACAAATTACAGGCAGTAAAAAAAGCAAATACATCAAAGCAATCGTCTGTTAAATACAGTCATATGTTAACGGGTTTAGGTATTTTGAAGTGTGCTCATTGTGGCGATAGTATGTATGCTCACACAAGTAAAAAAAACGACAATGTGCTTAGGTTGTGGTAATAGCCGTGTGGATAGCCAGTGTCGTACTTGGACTTTTAACACAACATGGCTTGAAGACACGCTACTTAGGCTATGCGCTAATCACATATTTAGACCGCAAAAATCGGTTGATAATTTACTTGTTGTTGAACGCGGCTTAGTTGAAAAGCAAGCGGCACAGTAAATCAAGTTTCGCTTAGGCCGTCAGAAGTTTTACGTACCGCAGTAATTATCAACGCGCCAGCCGTCATATTAATACATAATCATCCTAGTGGTGTGCCAACGCCTAGCGACAATGACATACGATTTACACAGAGGATTGTAGACGCTGCAAAGATACTTGATATAAGTGTTCTTGACCACATTATTATTGGCGAGAGCGACTGTGTAAGCCTTAACGAAAAAGGATTGATGTAAGGGTTGTTTACACCCCTGATGCAATAATCATTTTTATTACAAAACCATCAAATAAAAGCATACCTGTCAATAAACACATCGCACTAACTTCTCTCATTTCGCTGAATTTATAAATCAACTTTGCTAACGGTATAAAGTAAAGCAAAGAGCCAAATAGTAATATAAACGCAACAATCAAACCTATAACAAGCCCGTTAGCCTCTTGGCTATAAGGTCTGATTAAAAGCATTAAAGACACCGTTATCAAGCCAACGGTTGCTACCTTCCTATAGTGCTCGTAAAACACATCAATAAAAGGTGTTTCTTTATATTGATTTACGTTTACACCTTTCACAGCAAGAGCCTTTAAAAAAACCATAAAACTTATCATTATTTATTGTTGTCGATGCCAGAACTATTGGAACGAACACTCCAAATATAACAAATACTATTTGGTTTCCTTTTACCCAATTTAACGGCCAAACAGAGTGTGTATCACCACTACAAATCCCCCACAAGGCCACAAAAATACCAAGTGAGAACATCCTCACAGCAAAGTCGCCCAAAAAGTTGCTTTTGTTTTTTTCTATTGCATTTTTATCGTTCATTTTACAAGTTCAAAATCGAATTAGAATTGCAGTCTATATAGGTGAGAAATAATTAAAATAAAAAGGTGAGTATTTGTGAAAATATTTGAAAGAGCAGTTGTTTAAGTCTTAAAGAGCAAGGATTGATGTAGGAAGTTTTGACTATGCGGCTAAAAGTGTTGGATTGGAAGTGCTTGGGCAACCAAGTGAAACAAAACCTACCTTTGCAGCGCGATTTACTTCTGGATGTGAGGTAACAACTTCTTGGTGTTGCGCTTCAATCATTTTAGAGGGAATGTCTAACGTGGTTGTTTGGCTTTGAGCTGAGTTACTACTTTTTGTAGTTACTTGTGGGTCAAATTTTTCTACGGTCATATATATCTCAACTTACTCTAACTAGTGTTGCTAGTGCTTTTTCTAACAAAGAGCAGCGTCGTAATGGCATTTAAAGGCCCCGAGTACAAAATCGATAGATATGACTAAGGTATTAGTGCTACTGCAGTTGTTTGATGCGCGGGATTATACAGATAAAGCAGTCTGACTTCACCTATTGAACACCACCAATTGCGAATTGAAATTAACTATGCAGTTATATATGGCTTGCCAGCTTAAGCGAGCTAGTTTAAATAATCGTCCAAAATGGTACTTACTGATTCAACATTAAATGAATAATTATGGCTACGGGCATTTCATGATTAGTAAAGGTATGTACTAATATATAACCTTAACCACTTCCATTAAACCTGATTAATTACTTTAAGATTGTAGTAATAGGCATTTTTTTTCCTAGCCAAACAGAAAAAACAACAAAAAAAACAAACACTAGGGTTACCGAATCAATAACTTCACCAAGAAACAATGCAGAGACCAACAAGGTGATAAAGGGTTGAAAGAGCTGCATCTGACTCACCCTAACAATACCGCCAAGCGCCAAGCCCTTGTACCAAAAGAAAAAGCCAAACAATTGGCTAATTAACGCCAAATACAGAAAACTTAAATGTATTCTTAAAGGAATATTTACAAATGACTCAGGTGCATTTATTATTGCCGGTATTAAGATAAAAGGTAACGATAAGACAAGCGCCCAACAAATAACCTGCCAACCACCAATATCTCGAGATAACTTGCCGCCAATAGCGTAGCCAACTGAGGCTGAAATAACCGCACCTAATAAGGCTAAATCGGCGATATCAAGACCACCGGCACCTTGAAGCAAAGCATAACAGACGACCAAGGCAGTGCCAATCATACTGCAAATCCAGAAAGACATACTGGGTTTTTCGTTACCAATAAGGGCACCAACAAGTGCGGTGGCTAAGGGTAATATACCCAAAACAACACCACCATGAGAAGCAGGAACATACTGCATTGCCCATGAAGAAAGTACAGGAAAACCAACAACGACACCTAAACTAACTACAAATAATTGTTTGATTTGTTTGATGTTGGGGACTTTTTGCTTGAACCAAATAAGCAGTATTAGTGCAACTATTCCAGCAAGAACCGCTCGCCCTAAGCCTATAAATATAGGGTCCATGTAAGGCAGTACAATTTTAGTTACCGGTAGTGTTAATCCGAACGCAGTAACACCAACTAAGCCTAATATCATTCCTTTTTTTTCATTATCCATTAAACATCACCCGCATTTTATTTTTTATTGTAAAGTGATTATCAACTTTATTAAAAGTACGTTGCCACATCACTGAAATATGTACTTTAAGTTATTGCTAAATCGTGAAGTTATTTATTGATAATAAATTCAATTATGACTATCTCGGTGTTGCTTTACAATGTATTGAAAGTCATCAACTACAATTACTTTGAGGACCGTCCAGAACTAACGTTTGGAATACACTCACTTTTAATAACTTTAATAACTTAATTATGTTTATTGAAATGATTTGTCTATTCTATGTATTAAATCTTGATTAAACTAACGCAATATATTTAAAAGGATGTTGATATGAAAAAATACCCAGAGTTATTAATTTCATTAAGGAAAGTCATCCGCGCAATAAATTTACATTCAAAGCATATCAGTAAGACTTCGGTTTAATTAATCTGCAATTACTCATTATGCTTGAGATCGATAAAATGTCTGATGTGAACTCAAATCAAGTGGCGAAATGTGTCAACTTAAGTGCAGCTACCATGGCAAATATTCTTGAGAGGTTAGAAAGTAAGGACCTTATTTCTAGAGTACGTAATACTTAAGATAAACGTAAAGTACGGTCTATATTTAACTGAAAAAATTAACGTACTGTTGCTTAATACTCCGCAGCCATTGCAATAGCATTTTATTGACAATTTTACTAATTTTGCTCAATGGGAGCAACCTCAATGACTCTCTGCAGAAGAGCGACTGTCATAAGTGATGAATGCCAATGAAATTGACACTGCGCCTTTACGTGTTAAATACCATTAACGCCAGCACTATTAATAGAACTGGCGCTGATTGCCTTAAAGATTAACGTACTAAATGTAAAAAATGCATATGCTTGTGATATTGGTCGATAATATTGTTGATCACCGATGCTTTTGACCAGCCCATAATATCATAATCTTGGCCGCCCTCAACCAAGTGAACTTCGGCTCTGTAGTAACTTTGTTCATCATCTTCATCTTCATCGACGACGAAGTCTGGTTGGGTATATTTTTGGGCAAAGACCCGATAAACAAACTCTTGCTCTTCACCATGTCCAACAATTAGGCTTAAGCCACCTTCACGCGAAATATTGACATTAATTTGATTTGACTCTAATTCTTTAGCAAAGGACTCAAATGCAGGAAGAACTGTCTTGCTGATGAATTTATTGACATTGACTTTGTTTGGGAAATCAACAATATTTTTTAATCGCATCTGCCAACTGTCACTATTATCACTGGTTGAGTGAGGTATTGCTGTTATTAGCTGGCTTTCTTGTTTAAACGCTTCAACCCTTAACGCTTTAATCAAGCCAATAATCGCGAGTAATAACACAATAGCAAAAGGTAGAGCACTTGCAATAGTCATGGTTTGTAGGGCACTAAGACCACCGGCAATTAATAGTATTGCAGCAACTACACCTATACCTACCGCCCAATAAACTCGCTGCCATAAAGGAGTTTCATTGCTACCATTTGAGCAAATCATGTCAACCACCATAGCGCCTGAATCACATGAGGTGACAAAAAATATCACTATCATTAAAACACTAATAAAAGAAAGCATTGTAGTTAGTGGAAAACTTTCAAGAAATACAAATAGGGCCACTGATGAATCTTGGCTGACCATTTCACCTAAAGAAACTATTCCTTGGTTATGAACTAAATCAATAGCACTGTTACCAAAAATTGTCATCCACAATAAAGTAAAAACTGTTGGTATCAACATTACCCCGAGGATAAATTCTCTAATGGTACGTCCACGAGAAATCCTAGCAATAAACAAACCAACAAAAGGTGCCCATGCAAGCCACCAACCCCAGTAAAATATCGTCCAACCGCCTATCCAATTAGTCTTTTTATAAGCAAATAAATTAAAGGTGTTGTGCACAATATCGGACAAATACACACCAATATTTTGTACGTAAGCTTTCAATAAAAATACAGTTGGACCAAGGATGAAAATCAAGACTAATAAGGCTACAGCTAAAATCATGTTGGCTTCTGATAATATTCTAATACCCTTATCTAAACCGGTAGCCACGGAGATAACCGCAAGCGAAGTGATCGCAGACATGATAATGATTTGATTGATGGTAGAGACATCAATATCAAACAAATAGCTAAAACCAGCATTAACTTGTGAAGCACCGAGACCAAGTGAAGTAGCAATACCAAAAACAGTACTTACTACAGCAAAAGTATCGACTAAATCCCCCGGCCATTTGTATATTTTGTCGCCAATCAATGGATATAAAGCAGAACGTAAGGTCAGGGGTAAATTGTGACGGTAACTAAAGTACGCTAAGACTAACGCAACGACGGCATATATAGCCCAAGCGTGGAGTCCCCAGTGGAAAAAGGTCATTTTCATTGCTTCTTGAACCGCTGCAATGGTACCCGTTTCCGCTGTAGGTGGTGAGACATAGTGCATCAAAGGCTCTGCCACACCAAAAAACATTAAGCCAATACCCATACCTGCCGCAAACAACATTGAAAGCCAACTAACTAATGAATAATCAGGTGTTGAATGATCAGGCCCTAAACGAATACCGCCATAACGAGAGAATCCTAAGAAAATAACAAAGAAGAAAATGAATGCTACTGTCATCACATAGAACCAACTACCATTGTCGACAATACTTTCCTGAATGAGAGTAAATAGCGTTTGTGCTTGGTTAGGTAACGCTACTGTATAGAGTAAAAGCGCGATGATAATCGATGAGGCACTAACGAATACTCTTTTATTTAATTGACTTTTTATAGGTAAAGGCAACTGATTCCCCTAAATTTAATTTGTACTGATATTATATCTACTTAAATCATTCTGTAAACAAGTCTATATAGCTTAGATCAATAAAGTCAATTCAAAGACTACTTTATCCCTAATTTTATCAGTCTGTAAATATTTTCATGTAATACCGAAATACATGATAAGGTATGCCAAATGTAAAATATAGTTAGAGCCCTAATAATATCAACTCAAAACATAAACAATACACCAAGAGGTAATCAATATGAGATTCAATAAGCTGCACTATGCTGTGCTAACAGCTATAGCGGCATCAAGTTCCGTCTATGCTGAAGAAGTAAAAGAACCAAAAAAAGCCAAAATAGAAGTAATTGAAGTCACTGCAACTAAGCGCTCGGAGTCTATTCAGGATGTTCCTATTTCTGTTACTGCATTAACCGGCGATAGC
>Ga0307489_10003592_pt1 | contig 10278 bp, 16 predicted proteins | sample SB12metaG_FD_202247 | JGI IMG/M metagenome (GOLD analysis project Ga0307489, IMG submission 202247) | Sea-ice brine microbial communities from Beaufort Sea near Barrow, Alaska, United States - SB 1.2 | ecosystem: Environmental > Aquatic > Marine > Coastal | place: USA: Alaska | collected...
AGGAGGAGGATGATGACGAGGTGGAGGAGGCGGAGGAGGAGGAGCTGGAGTGATGGGAGGAGGAGGAGGAGGAGGAGGAGGAGGTGGAGGAGGAGGAGGAGGAGGAGGAAGAGGAGAAGTAGGAGGAGGAGGAGGAGGAGGAGGAGGAGGCGGAGGTGGAGGAGGGGGAGGAGGAGGAGGAGCACGACGGCGGCAGACGAAAAGCATGCCAATGATGACGAGGAGAGGGAGGAGGAGGATGGGAAAGAGGGTGAGGAGGAGGAGGACGACGATGGGGACGAGGACGCAATAAACTGCATTCTTCTGCCATACTGTGGTGGGATCCCAGTAACCTAGAGACCCCTTGCCCTTAGCAGTAGGGTTAGATAAGTAATGCTCGCCACGTCAACAATAATGCTCTGCAGGTAACTGAATTAACAAAGGGTTGGTCGGATTTTGAAGAATTATTATGGGAGATATTGCATGGGGAGTTGAGATCCCATTCATTATGGACAGGTTTATAATATTGTCATTTATGTGGATAACGTGGCGAGCATCATTGATCCAGCCATACCGGCGCGTAGGTGACGCGGTACATGGTGTAGCGCCGCAAGTTGAAATTGAAAGCAGAATTTGAATGCAGATCATCACATTTTAGTTTCTAGCGCTCAGCTCCTGGCGCTTTCAACGTGGGTTTCATTGGGTCAACCTGCACCTCCCTACGATGGGGAGCACCTGCGTGGGGTTAAACATCACATACTCCGCGTGCCAGAGTCCGACCAGCCCAAAGCATCCATGCTGGTGGGTTGGGGACATGGGCTTATACTCGTCCACTTTTCAGCTCAACCTGCGCCCTTTTTGTCACTGACCGACTGACGCCACCCAGCATAGTGTATCCCGCAGAAAGTGTGTAACCTTGAGATGAAAAGTGGCATCTGTAAGCCCCTGAATGGAGCAGGTGACACCGTAACTGTGATCATTAGGACATCACAGATGTGCACAACCGTAATTTTGTCACCTCAGTCCTCCTCCTCACCGAGCTAAAGATGCCACAGTGCGAGTCGCTGCCTTGATGTAGCAGTACAAGTTGAACTTGAAAGCATCGCTTGAAAGTAGTTGATAATGTCTCAGTTCTACGCGGTACGCGCCCCTCTCTTCTCCTCTTAGAAACTGGGGAATTCAGTGTGATGGACCGGATTCCCGGACATCCGGCCGACACCCGGCCGACCGATTACAGTGCCTTCTCGAGTTATTAAACCCCCAACTAGTAAATCAGTTTGATTTCCCCCCCTTTCTTAAAGCAGAGGGGATCGTGCCGCGTAGTTTGATGAAGCGCGGAAACCAGGCGCTTTGAACACATGCTTCAACAAAGGTCGACTTGCACCACCTCACCTTGACGTTGACGACACCCGTAGTCACACCACGGCATGACGTGGCACTTGCCATCGCGTACGGTTCACGGCACGACCAGAGTGACAATACATCCCATATCGACACTGTCATCTCACATGTCGATACTGTCATCGCAAGGTCATCTCCCATATCAATACCGTCATCTCCCGCATTCGTACTGCAATCTCAAGGTCATCATCCGTATCGATACTGTTATATTGTCATCTTGTGGACAGGATGACCAGATCATATCTTGTCACTCTGCGCACAACAGTTGTTGCGTCACGGGGGGCAGGGCGAGAGCATGGTGCCCCCTTATACCCTTGGAAGCGTATCTCTCTCCCTCTATCACGGGGGGCAGGACGAAAGCATGTTGTCCATACTATATACACGCCGAAGCGTCAATATCTCTCTCACTCTGTCGCATTCACATCGTGCATCAAAACACGCGTGACCGGTAAAACCTCGGGGTCTCAATTTGGCAAAGCGACTACTCGTAATGGAATGCAGTAGCAAGGGCTTACACCGTCCACATTTCAGCTCAACTTGAGCCAGGCTCGTCACTGACTCCACCCAGCGTATCCCCCGAAAAGTGTTTCGACGTCGAGTCGAGAGTGGACGGGTGTTTAGCCCCTGCACCCAACCGGGGAGTGACGAGATACGATCTGGTCATCCCATCCAAAAGATGACAAGATGACATATCGATATGAAATATGACCTTACGATGACAGTGTCGATATTGGATATGACAGTGTCGATGTGAAAGGTGTCCTTGAGATGACAGTATCGATATGGGAGATGACAGCATCGATATGGGAGATGAGAGTATATATATGGGATTCTTGTCACTCTGCCCCACCGACGAGCACTTTGACAACGAGCACGGGGCCGTCATTCGCGTAGAAGAGACTGTCCGCGCATCTCGTCGTGAAATAAATACCTCCGCCGTACCACCCTCTGTCCGTCATGCTGCCTACCTATGGGGTAGGATTCAAGGGTTACTCTCGTCCACTTTCCGGCTCAACGTGAGCACATCTTGAGGGACACGCTGGGGGGTTTCTGTTCAGGGACCAAATACGTCTCAGGTGGAGCTGAGAAGTGGACGAGTGTAAGCCCCTGGTAGGATCCACACACCTCACCAGGGGCTTACATTCGATACACTCGTCCACTTCTAGGCTTAACGTTACACACATTTTGTTTCGTTGGATAGGTTGGGTGGGGGTGTGGCTGCATTGTCTCACTGGGACCTAATGGCGGACCTAACCACAAGCGGAACCTGACCAGAAGCGGAACCTAACCAGGTTGAGCTGAAAGGTGGACGAGTGTAAAGCCCCTGTCAGGACTCGGAGGTGGCGGACTAGGGGGCGGCGGGTCACCCGGCACACGCCCCACCTAAGCCCAAAACCCAAAACCCGAAACCCAAACCCCCGAACCCCACCTTGTCGAGTAAGAAGTTCTGTCGCAGTATCGCTTCCGAGTTGGCGAGGGAGGTGCCGTGGAACAGCAAGCACTCGTTGACGCCCGCGCTGCCCAGCCGCCGCCACATCTCCTCCCGCTTGGCGTTGTACGCCTCCTGAAGCGACGGGTTCACCGCGTACTCCACGCACTGCACCGCCTGCCCGCCGCGCCCCGGGGCCTTACACTCGAGGGATACGCTGGGGGGCAGCACTCTGTCTGAGGAGCACAACGGGGACCAGGGCTACTACTCGTAAAGCATATTGCCTCCTTACACACGCGGACGACTCTCTCTATATCACGGGGGGCAGGGCGAAAGCCTGGTGCCTCCTCATACACGCGGAGGCGTCTCCCTTGCCGCCGCCGCCGGCAGACGCCTCCCAGCCCCGCAGAAAGTGTGTGCCGTTGAGCCGAAACGTGGAATGGTGGCCAGCCCCTGCCGCGCACCCCGCCGCCGCGGGCCACCAGCCAGGGGATTACACTCGTGGTCCACTTTTCGGCTCAACGTAAGCACATTTTGTGGGACACGTTGGGTGCATGGCTCCCCCCCAGACTATTAGACAGGGGGACACGGGGACGTGTGATCAGAACGGCCCAGTAGCTTGAGCTCAGAAGTGGACGAGTGTAAGCCCCGGCCACCAGCGCCTCCACATAACGCAAGTGCTCAAGCGTGCCGTTACCCAGGGGCTTAATTATGAGACAGTACACTCGTCGACATTTATGGTCGACGTAAGCACTCTTTGTGGGATACGCTGTGTGGCATGCGTGCCAGAAACGGCTCAGGATGAGGTTAGAGCTGAACGGGGGCCAGGGCCTCCTTATACACGCGGAAGCGTCTCTCTCTGTACGGGGGTCAGGGCGAAAGCCTGGTGCCTCCTCATACACGCGGAAGCGTCTCTCTCTCAGGTTAGAAGTGTACTAGGGTTACGCCCCTGCCGGTGGGTGCAGGGCGGCCGGAGGGCCACACGCGGAAGACGGCGGCCTCGTCTGTCCTCGGATCCGTGTGCATGGCGGGACGGAGCTGGAAGGGGCGCCGCGCCGGGGCGTGTCAGCGAAGAGCGGTAGAGCGCGCACTTCAGCTGTCGGTGCTGGGAACTCGCCGCCGCCGCCGGGGGAAGGCAGGAGGCGCGCGTTGTTGTGTGCCAGCCTGACTGTGGGCTCCAACGTTTTAGGGGACTCCGCCCTGGCTTCAGATCTCTGGGTGGGCCAAAATACATCAGTAGGGGTTCGGTTGAAGGGCCCTACGAGGAGTACCTGATCTGTGTAGAAAGTCCATGAACCGAATCTTCGACCTATAACTCTTGAGGGTGCCTCCTCCCACTCCAACGCGCGCGCTCGCCTCTCGGGAGCGCCGCACGCAGCCACGCGCTATGAGCACCACCTCCTTCTCCACCGCCGACGCCGCGCACCTGACCCCGCCGCCCGCGCCGCTCGCGGCGGAGGGCCATGGGGGCGGCGCCGCCGACGATGACGCTGACGACGACGACAACAACACTTTCTTCCCGCTTCTCGAGCTGGTCGAAAGGTTTCCTGGCCTCTTCGCGCAGAAGGTGCTGCAGCACTTGGACCCCATCGACCGGACCTTCCTCGCGCAGGCGGGGAGCGCATGCCGGGCGGCGGTGGTGGCCTCCGACCTGCCGATCGCCGGGACGAGACGGGTGGTGCGGGGGGAAAGTGTGTGGGTGGTGAAGCACAGAGTCCGGGAGTTTTGCACGTCCGTGGAGCGGCTGGCGTGGGCCAAGAACAGCGGCTGCCCGTGGATTGCGCAGACCTGTGATCTCGTCGCTATGGGCGGACGTCTGGAGGTGCTGAGGTAGGCGCGGGATAACGAATGCCCGTGGGATGTGTACACATGCGCATACGCTGCTTTGAGTGGGCACCTGGAGGTGCTGCAATATGCGCGGGAGCACGGCTGCCCGTCGGATGTGCGGACGTGCACCTGGGCCGCCATGGTCGGCCACCTGGAAGTTCTGCGTTGGGCGCGGGAGCACGGCTGCCCGTGGGATAAGCAGGCTTGTGAAGCGGCTTCCCGGAACCACCCCGAGACTCTGGCATGGGTGCGGGCGCAACCAAATTAGGACAAATAATGCCTCCTCGCAAACACACAAGAAACCGACGCCACAACGTCCGATAATACGCTTGCAGGCGGGCACCTGGAGGCGGAACAATGGGCGCGATAGCAAGGGTGTCCGTGCCCAAATCACTCACCTGCTGCACTCCGGCTGAGCAACGCAATGCGCAACATCAATGCTTTGTCTAAGAATGCTTATTACTCACCATAATGCCGCATCTACCGCTATGATATGTCAAACGACAGGGCTAGATACATGCAATACACATTCACCAGCACAACACGCCCCTACCAGGCGTCGAATTACTCCGATGAGATGATTGAACAGTTATCTTGCTTTGCGCTGACCTCGTTTCCGTCCGCGAATCGAACGATTACGCGCGCAGAGTTGGCCGGGTCCTCACTGTAGCGGCGCAAGTTGATATTGAAGGCAAAACTTGAAAGCAGTTTATCATTCTGTAGTTTCAACAATTGAAACCAGGCGCCTTCAACACGGGTTTCGGCTGGTGCCAATTTGCACCGCCCCACCTGGCGGCGGATGATGCCTTCATTCCCGTTGAGGTGCGCGGCGCCGCGGAGCCCGGTGAGCCGCACGTCAGGGACTTACACTCGTCCACTGTTCGGCTCGACGAAAGCGTTTTTTGTGGGATGAAGGGTTTTTATGGGGTATTTATTGGGTCTGTCAGGGAGGGGATCAAGCAGTGTTCAGGGCATGTACAGGCGACGTTTGGGGGGGGCTCAGGGGCTGTTTCGGAGCAGTTTGGGCGTAATTTGGGGGTGCACGAGGGGTGTGACGGTGTGTTTCGAGTGACAGAAACGTTTCAGGATGAGCTGAGAAGTGGACGAGTATAAGCCCCTGCCGCACGCGAGAGCCGGCAGCTGCAGCAGCACCGGAGCGAGACTCCGCCACTTCGTTGGCCAACGTTGGGTGCAAGGCGAAGCATGCTGCCAGCCGAGCCTTTGCTGCAGCTTTCTCCACGGGATGTAGCGGCACAAGTTGAAATTGTAAGAAAAGTCTGAAAGCGGTTCATCACATGTTAGCGCGGGCGGCAACGGGCGGCATGGCGGAAGCCTGGTGCCTCCTCATACACGCTGATGCGTCTCTTTCTCCATCCCTTTCTCACATTTTAGCTTCAATCGCTGAAACCAAGTGCGGCCAAATCGGGCTCATCCTAGGGACGACCTGCACCACCCTACCCGGCGTGCTCGCTGATTGCAAAGCGTACGCTGCTACCCCCAGGTCCATCGTAGCTGCATCCGGGAAGATCCGCTGCTGCATGGTTCCTGGCCAACCCTCACTGCCAGGATGTAGTAACGGCGCAACATGAATTTGAAAGAATAGTTGGAAACCGGTTCACCATGTTTTAGCTTCAATCAAGCGCTGAGAATAAGCGCGGGCAACCCAGGGTCAACCCAGGCCTGGGGTCAGTCTGGGGTCAGTCTGGGGTCAGCCTGGGGTCAGCCTGGGGTCAACCTGCACCGCCCTGCCAGGGTGATGAAGAATGCAGATGAGGCAATATAGTTTGTCAGCGTCGGAGCCATCCCGGTCGAAGAGCATGCGCACCTTACCGTGCATTACGTAGCGGCGCAAGCAAGTTAAAGTCAAATTCGACAGCGGTTCATCATACGTTAGCTTCAAGCGCTGAAACCAAACACGGTGAACCCCGGGTTCATATGAGGTCTACCTGCACCGCCCTACCATGGCATTTTGTGGTTCCCGCTCGCTCCGCGGCACCATCCTGACGCGCGGCGCCCTTGCTGTAGCGCGCAACTTAAAGTTGAAAGCAAAATTTGAAAGCAGTTCATCAGAACGTAGCTTCAAGCGTTTGAACCAAGCGCGGTCAATGTGGGGTCAAACAACCTGGGGTCAATCTGCACCGCTTTGCCTTGCATCAGAGCCGTCAGGGTATGTCTGCACCAGTATGAAGGGGCTCTCGCAGCGGTGTTCCCATGCCAAGCACACCACTTTATCCTGCAGACCTTCAACACCCTCTAATAGGGTCAGACCAAAAGTGCTCGCCACGTCATGCGTTTCCATTGAACTCAAGAGAAGAGGGTCTAAACTGTGGAGGATGACGTGGCAGACCATCTGTCAGGCCCTACCTTCGAACCACTCCCGGAAGTAATTTAGGTTTCCCTTGGGTCGTCCCGCGGCTTTCAGCTCGGCCCGTGCGCCGACTGACGTCTCGTGCATCTTGCCGAGTGCTTTGCAGCAGGGGCTTACACTCGCTCAATTCGAAGCTCAAGTTGAGCGCTTTTCATGAAATAGGGGATGCGCGTAGGGGTTGTGTAGCCCGTCTTAACGGAGTTTAGGGGGTGTTGAGGGTGTGTAGGGTGTGTTGTGTGTGTCAGACACGGCTCAAGTTGAGCTGAAAAGGGAACGAGTGTAAGCCCCTGCTTTGCAGTCGAGCTTGTGCGACGCCCAGTCCGCCCGCTGACACACGACGTCGCAATATGAAAACATCCTGCACCCGGCGCAAACTTGCAGCGCGGTTCCGACGGCGGGGCGCTTGTGGCACTTTGAGCAGTTGAAAGAGGAGATAGGTGAGAGGAGAAATGAGGAAAATTAGGAGGAACCGCTGCTGCTGCTGTCAGGGGGGGCGCTGGAGCCGCCGCCGTGAGAGGTACGGGGGGGCGGGGGCGGGTGGTTGCGCGGCATCGTCGCGTCGACGGGTGCTTGAGCGGCAGGCGTTCTTCGCAGATCCGCGCGTGTGTTACCCGTCACGCCGCGCCTCGAAGAGTGGCGGCGCCAGCAGTCCTCTTAGCTTCGCTCACGGCTGCCGCCAAAATTGAAAAACGTATCCGAGTCTGGCACGCGAGTCCGGTATCTGGTATCGACACTCTGGCAGATTGCGACACTGGTTGACTAGCTAGACTCGTTCTACTTCTCGTATCCAGACTACCACACACCAGTCGATCAGTGCTTACCGAGGTGGAGGTGGCGGGGGCCGGGGCGGTGGTCCTTAGAGGAATGCAGTCGCCGTAATAATCATCACGTTCTCTGGGGTGGGAGTAGGGGCCGGGGCGGGGGTGTGCTAACGGCCGTTGACGAAGCTGCGAACGAAGCTGCGATTTAGACAAGTGGTGATCTTAGAACATTGCTAGAGCTAGATTGACTCCACCCGTAAATCGCGAGCCCATAAATTATCGACATTTGTACATCTTCCTCCACTTTGCGGTGCGAGAGCTACTAAGTTAAAGCGGTTTCAGCGACGAGAGCGCCCAGGCCGCCGCCGCCGCCCGCAGGAGGAGCACTGATCACCGGCGAAAGCCCCGTCAGTGCGCGGCTGTGTGCCGAGGCTGACACCTCCGCGTCGAGACCGAAACCGCCACCGCCGCCGCCGCTCGGCGCCCTCGCCATTGATCCCGCGGCCGGTGCCACTTCAGCGTCCAACCCAAACTCCCCCCTGCCGCCGCCACTGGGACCATCAAAGTTGGGCCTTGACGCCAACCCGCCTGACCCACTGCTTGCTGCCTTAGCAAACTCAGCGTCGAGCCCATACGTGTCCTCCTCAGAAGGCCCCTTCCCCTTATCCACATGATACCTCTGATCCGCCGACGCCTCGAGCTGTTTGCTCAAAGTATACCGGTCCTCCAACGCCGCCGGGGCCGCCGCCGCCCCTGGGACTTTGCTCATAGTGTACCGGTCCTCCACCGCTGCCAACGCCAACGCTGCCGCACCCGCTGCCGCCGCCGCGTTTTCTTTACCTGGCCCATCCATCGGCGCCGTGAAGTAAGGCCTGGCAGATATTGCCCACCGCGTCATCCTAGGCAGTCTGAGCCCTCGTTTATTGATTAACATGGCATCCTATGACGTGGCAAGAGCTGCATCTGCCAGGTCCTACCGCGAAGCGCACCGCTGAAGCCGATGGGGTGCAAGATCTTGTTGTGGGCGTCCGGGGGTGGGCGTCCCGCGGGGGGCGAGAGAAGTTGTTGTGCTCACGCTCCGCCACTTCGCAGAGTCACAAGCAGACATTGCCCGCCACGTCATCAACACGCGTTTTGAACCCTCGTGTCTTGTAGGGGCAAGCCGATGTTGCCCGCCACACCATCCACACGCATTTCGAGCCCTTCTTTATTTGAGAAACAAGCCAATGTTGCCCGCTATCATACCTCATCCGATCGACACGCATGTTGAAATATTGTTTTTGGAGTGAGATGGCATTTTGATATGACGTGGCGAGCAACATCTGCTAGGCCGCACCTCGACACGAACGCGGGACAGCATGTCGCGCACGGTGTCGGGGGTGAGGCGCGCGGGAAGGTCGTGCCGGGGCCGCCGCACGAACCCGGCGGCGGCTCGGCTCGCCGTCAGGGCGGCGGCCGGGGACCGTCCCATGATCGCGCCGGCGTTGGGGCGCGGGGGGGGATCCACGGGCCGCCGCCCCTCCACACTCGCGGCGAGGCGCAACGGGCAGAGATGAGGGCCTAATCACTCGATCCCACTTTAGCTCAACCTGACAGCCTACTCACAATGTAAAAGTGGCCAGGCCAGGGGGGAGGATGCGGGGGTGTACAGGTGTTATAGTGACCGATGAGCAAGCAGTGAGGGGATAAGTGGCCAAGCCAGGGAGGAGGATGCGGCAAGTGTGTAGTGATGCACTGGTACACTACGGGCGAAGATTCAGGAAAGGCGTGTTAGGCCCTGAGCGGCAACGCCTTCTGGGTCAAAGCTGAAAAGGTGACAAGTGGCCTGGCCCTGCCGGGGCCCCGCGGCACACGCGACGGCGACGCAGTGCGCGGTCGGCGACCACGCGATGTCGTGGATCGCCGCGCCCGCGGGGGCGTCGGCAGCAGGCAGCGCCACGCCCGCACCCGCCACATCCACGTCAAACATGCGCGCGGTGCCATCCACTAGGGTCTTGTTACATGTCTTGAGCATTCTCTCCAGCTGGCAGTTTAAGACTTAATCCATTTGACCCTGAAACCTCTTGATATATCCCACTTAGCACCTCAACATTGCTTCAGACAAGCTTGCAAGAGTGCTCAGGCAGGACCTTGTCCCTGAAACCACTTGAGTTTGCCCACTGAATACCTCAAAGACGCTCAACTTGAGCTGGAGAATGTACTCAGGGGCCACCCTGCCGTCCGCGGCGCCGGCGACGAGCCAGCGGCCGTCGGGGCTGAGCGCGCAGCGCATCAGCGGGTGCGCGGATCCAGCAGGTGCCTTCACGCCGGGCGCACTCGCGGGCTTGGGCCCACTGCCGCTGCCGCTACCTAGGGCCTGGTAGATAATGCTCGCCACGTTATAGGATGCCATTCAACTCGACAAACGCGGGTCGAATATGTGGAGGATGACGATGAGGCCTGGCTGTTGTTGCTCACCACGTCATAGAAAGTCATGTAATTCAAGCAATGAGGGTGAAGAATGCGTCGAATCA
>Ga0307489_10003593_pt1 | contig 10278 bp, 18 predicted proteins | sample SB12metaG_FD_202247 | JGI IMG/M metagenome (GOLD analysis project Ga0307489, IMG submission 202247) | Sea-ice brine microbial communities from Beaufort Sea near Barrow, Alaska, United States - SB 1.2 | ecosystem: Environmental > Aquatic > Marine > Coastal | place: USA: Alaska | collected...
TGAATCGCAACTTGCGCGTCTACACCTTGGCCTACATGCGCTTGGTCAATGCGCTCCCATTGGGAAACCACGCGGTGCACACGCTTGAGCGTGACACCACCTCCCAGCCGTGGCCGGACGCGGCGAAGGAGCACGCGCGCCGCATCGCTGCGAGCCAGCCAACGGGCACCGTGGCCATGGGCGGGCACTCGCTGGGTGGCGTGCTGGCAGGGGCTGACACTCGTCACTTGTCAGCTCGACCTCAGCCGTTTTGGTCAGTGAGCCGTTTTGTGTCCAATTAAGACGAGTGATGACCCATATATCTACTGAAGGTACCCACGATATAACACAGAACGTGATGACGTTGAGCTGAGATGTGCGAGTGTAAGTCTCTGGGTGGTGGCGGTGGAGTCCGCCGTGGTGCTCGAAGCGACGATGGGGCGGGACGTGGTGCTGTACCTGTTCGACGCGCCCCACCCGATTCAGTTCAAGAGTGACTGGAACGATACCCCGGAAGTGGACGATACCCCGGACGAGGACGACGACGAGCAGGAGCCGGGCAAGGGGTTCATTGAGAACACGCACTCGACCGTCGTTGAATCGACTAACCCCTCTTCCTCCTCCTCCTCTTCCTCCTTCTGTACTTCCTCGTCATCCTCCCATCCTCCTTCCCCTCCTCCTCCTCCATCTCCACTTCCTCGTCATCCTCCGATCCTGCTCCTCCTCCCCCTCCTCCTCGTTGTCCGCGTGTCTGTATGGGCGTTCGCCATGAAGGCAAGTCGTGCGTCGATCTCGTTATCGTTCACAACGTCCCTCCTGCCAGGCGAGAGCACGGGGCTGGCGTACATGGAGGTGGCGCTGACGTCCTTCCACTTCGACACCGTGGGCGCCGGGTGGCACAGCCTGAGCCGGGATGAGAAGTATGCCATGTTTGAGGACGTCATGTTCCAGGCGCTAGGCCGTCGGGCAGGGGGGGTATTGAGAACAACCACTCGACCGACATTGAATCTCGGTTATTGACAAAGAGTACTCGACCGACATTATGTATCCTCAACTCCCCCCTCCCCTCCTCCGTCGCCTCTGCCTCCTCCTCCCCCTCGTCCTCCTCCTGCTCTTCCTCCCCCTCATCTGCGCGTCTGCATGAGCACTCACCCTAACTCATAACCGACATCGACTCGAGTGCGTGTTATCACGGACCCTGCCGCCGGGTAAACGCGCGTGAGATGGACGAGGAGCTGAGCGCGGGCCCGTACGCCGCGCAATGGAACAGCGGCATCGTGCGAGACGAGGCCACGGTAGTGCATTCTGAATCCAATTGAAATCTGTGTTAATAGTGCCTAATGAGACCCAAAGTTAGCCGATCAAACTTGAGCCCAAGGACATTGATTACTGGGACATAGCATCCTCATTTTCCATGTTAATTGCAGCGCTTTTTACTGATGTATGAACGTTTTGCTTTCAGATTCAACTTTGGCCACTATGACACGGGCACGGGCGACGTCAGCGCATGGCGCATGCTGCGGGGCAACGAGGCGGAACTGATCGCGGACCAGATCGCAGTCGCCGCCTCCGCCGCCACCCCCACGTTCGTCGCTCCCCCCGCCCCTCTGTTCCACCGGCTTCAGGGCAAGGTGACCGCGTACAAAGCCGGGGTGGAGAGCTCGGCAGGGGGGGTCATTGATAATACCCACTCTGTAGACTATGAATATCCTCCTCCTCCTCGTCCTGCTCCTCTTCCTCCTCCTCCTGCACCTCCTCCGCCTCCTCCTCCACCCCTTCCTCCTCCTTCTATTCCTCCTGCTCCTCCTGCCCCTCCTCCGTGTGTCTGTATTTGCGTTCACCTCGAGCACAAGTCACGAAAGGGATGCACTAATGACGAATCAAGTGCTTGCTCTGAGCCACGGTGCTCTGACCCTGATGAACCATAGTTTGCTGACCCTGCCGCTCGGCGCTGTTCGAGACGGAGCTGCCGATGGAGAAGGGCGGCGCCGTGCTGCGCTCCGTCAGCGGATACACCTGGGCGTTGGTGTGCGACCACGTGGAGGTGGTTCACTGCCAGGGCTCGCACATGGCAGGGTCTCCTCATAGTTTATCGGTGCTCGCCACGTCATGCATATGTGTATATGCGTCGGTAAAGGACGTGCCGGTACTAGATGTGCCAGTACTGGATGTGCCGGTGCGACATATGTAGTAGACGTATCGATGCTAGATGTGTAGATGTGCCGGTACTAAATGTGCCGGTACTAGATGTGCTCCCTACAGCATGAACCTGATGACTCCCGAGGACAACGGTGGAGACCTGGAGCTCACCATCGCTCCGCATATGACGGCCGAGCTCGACGATATATGGGGCAGGGGCTTACACTCGTCCACTTTTCGGCTCAATGTAAGCACATTTTGTGCGATACGTTGGGTGCATGATTCCTCCCCAGTCTATTCAACAGGGGGACACGGGGAGGTGTGACAAAAACGGCTGAGGTCGATCTGGAGAGTGGCAGAGTGTAAGGCCCTGATATGGGGTGACATCGACCGCTCCCCGCCCAACGCCGCCGCCGCCAGCGTCGGTGCGCTCGGTGCCGGCGTCCCCGCGCTATTCGGTGCCGCCGCCGCTGCGGCCGCCAGCGGCGGCAGGGGCGTACACTCGTCCACGTATCGGCTCAACATGAGCCATTTCTGGTCACTGAACCACTGCAACCTGCCAGCTTGTCCTTTGAAAGGTGCTTGCTTTAAGCTGAAAAGTGGACGAGCGTGAGCCCCTGCGTGCCGGCCCCGTCGACGCCAACACCGTGGCCAGCGCCGCCGCCGCACTGGCAGGGGCTTACACTCGTCCACTTCTGAGCTCAACGTGAGCCCGTTTTGTCTATGCGCCGTTTTGTGTCCAGCTATAACCCATCTATATACAGAATGTACCCAACGAATCCGACAAATAGTGCTGCTTACGTTGAGCTGAGATGTGGACGAGTGTAAGCCCCGCCGCACTGGCCGCCAGCGGCGAGTTGGACGGCACAGCGCCGCCGTGGACCTGCGGGGTAGGGGGGCTTGCAACTGTTTCGAGTGCGCTCTTTATGTACCTTGAGTACCAACCCAGTGACCTGCATGCTAGATGTGTGTATCGGGAGCGTACCTACGCTGAAATCGCCTAAAATTGGACAAAGCTGCCGAAAATCGCCTCGTATAGAGCTCGGAACTTCCGGAATCACTATGGTGCGCACCGTGCTCGACATATTATTCATTGAGTGCACACATATATGACAAAAGTGACGGAAAGTCTGCGACGAAAACGAAACGAAAAAGAAACGAAAACGAAAACGAAACGAAAACGATATACCCTGCTGTGATTGGTCGACAGCTCAACTGTTTTTTTCCTCGGCCAATCACAGCAGGGAATATCGTTTTCGTTTCGTTTTCGTTTCGTTTTCGTCGCAGACATTCCGTCACTTTGTCAGATTAGATTTCTAGCCCAATTTCTGCCCCTGACTCCACTTATATATACCCCTCAAAGGTTCGAAGTATCCCTCCAAGGTGCTGAATTTGAGCGGAAACCGAAACGAGTGTATCTTTACGGCTCTATCGAGGGGTGTGGCACGACGGGCACCACCTGCCGATGTGGACACGCCCCGGGACCATGGTTGAGGCAATCCCGGCAGGGGCTTACACTCGTCCACTATTCTGCTCAACCTGAGCTGCTTTTGTCACTGTAAACATCCAACGTGACCCTCAAGATTGCTGGCGTTAAGCTGAAACGTGGGCCAGTGTGAGCCCCTGAATCATGGCGACGCCTGGACTGCGCCTGCCGCCGCTCGACGACTGCATTGGGGCGGCGGCAGGGGCTTACACTCGTCCACTCTCACATGAACCTGAGCTGTGTTTGTCGCTGATATTGTATGAGACCACACAATGTATGCGCAAAGAGTGCTGACGTCAGACCGAAAAGTGAACGAGTGTAAGCCCCTGGACGGCGGCGCTGGGGCTCAACGAGCTCGCTTGGGCGCTAGACCAGGCGCCTCCGGGGCTTGGGTTCGGGTACGATTCCCCTGGCGTATACGCGCAAACAGGCTGGGGTGCTGCCGGCGGGGAGGGAGTCAGTGGTGCTGGGGTGGTGATGGTCCTCGTGCAGGACCTAATGGACAGTGTGGACCAGTGGTCCCCTATCGCGCTGACCGCGAGGATACCGGTCATCGGAGTGCATCTTCCGTCCAGCCTCCTGCCCGCGGATTACGGCGCCCGTTGGGTCTCGGTGGGGCCGGCGGCGGCGGCGACGGCGGCGGCGGCGGCGGCGGCGGCGGCGACGGCTACTCCTAACCAGATTCTGCGGGGCGACAGCGCGATGGTGAGCGTGATGAGCGAGGTGGCGGAAGATGCGCGGGTCACAGCGCGCCGCGTGAGCGTCGGCGAAGACCAGGACTCGCGGATCGCGGCCGTGGTCGTGGCGGCGGCGTGTGCCGTGCTCGGAATCGGCGGCAGCGGCGGCAGCGGGGGGGGGGAGGCGCCGGCACTGGTGTTTGCCGCGCTGTCGGGCACCGCGGCGGCAGGGGCTTACACTCATCCACGTTTCGGCTCAATCTGTGTAACTGACAGACCGACGCTACTCGACATATTCAACAAAAAGTGCTTAACTCGAGCTGAAAATGTGGACCAGTGTAAGCCCCTGCGTGGCGGCGCGCGTGGCGTTCCACGCCGCGTTGCAGTGCCAGCTGTGCGGTGGGCCCGAGGCGTGCTCCGTTCTCCTCCAGGACAGTGAGCACACGGGCTCTAATGGCGTGAACCACCTGAGCACGGATCCCGCGTATCAGGCGCTTGCGTGCAAGTTGGCTGAGACATCGGCACCTGGCGGGTGGCGTGCTTTCCGCGCACTCGTCCCTGGGGCACCCACCGCCGAGGGCGCCGCCGCGGGTGCAGGGGATGCACACCATGGGCAGGCACCGGCGCACCATGGACAGGCGGCAGTGACGCGGCCGCTGGACGCCGTGGCGGCGCTGCGGCCCCTGGAGCTGACGCGCCGCGAGTGGGCAGGGACGATTGAGTATAGACACAGCTGTCATTACAGTTGGCTTCACCCGTGGCAACACAGCTGTCATACAGTTGTCACCACAGCTGGAAATACAGCTGTCATAACAGTTGGCACTGTGACCAGCTGTGCGGTCACATCTCACGAGACAGCTGTGTGCCCGCTGTGTTGCCTGCTGTGTGGTCACGTCTCAGGTGCCAGTTGTGTGGTCACGTCTCACGTGCCACCTGTGTTGCCAGCTGTGTGTACCTGTGCACCTCCCCGCCACTGCCGCCGCTTACTCTGCCCTCAGCCTCAACACAAATTCCGTTGTTGACTCGGGGACCCTGGGAGTGGGACGACGAGGTGAACGCTGCGCTGCGGAGCGCCGCGCGCCTGCACGGCGCCGCCGCCGCCGCTGTGGACGCCGCTGTGGTCAGCGCCCACGTCGCCGTCATGTGAGACGTAGGACGGCCTTGGAAGGCGCAGGGGACAGGTGTGAGGAATCTGAAGAGGGAGAGTATACCTACTTAGCGCCTTGAAATAAATGAAAATAATGCGAGTGTGGGGGTACGTAAATGGTGAACGTGTGAGTGCCTTGGGGCTCGATGAACATTTCGTAGTTAAAAAACGAGTAATTGAATACGATATGGCTGCATGCAGTCTTATTCAACATATCTACGCGCTGAGGATACTGAACTACCCGGCACTCTTAACAATACCTGACACTACCGCTAACCCGTTCAGGCCGGTCGGTTGTTCCCGTTCTCCCGCAGGCCCGACTTGAGCACGGTCACCGACCCACCGGTATTATCCCCCGCCCCCGAACTCGCTGCCCCTGACCCAACACTCGACCCTGCCCCCGCCGTCCCTGATTTTGTAGCCCTGCGCCGTGCGCTGAAAGCACCACCGACCCCCGAGCCCGGCCCAGCAGGAGCCCCCGGCCCCGCCCCCGCCACCTCCCCCAACCGAGCAAGCGTCACCGCCCCACCCTTCGCAGTGTTGCCAGCGGCGTGGAACCGTCTCGCATGTTCGCGCAACGAGCACACCTCCGCCTCCGCCGCCCCCGCCGCCCCCGCCGCGGATGTGTCGCCGACGTCCACAGTCTCAGCCACAATGTTTTCGATTCGCGGGGCGCGCCGAGGTTGTCTTCGTTTTGTCACGGCGGACCAATCCGTGTGACCCAACCCGGCCCACCCAGCTTCCGCGCCCCCCGCCCGCACATCCGCCGCTGCTCTCCCCGCCCCGCCCTCCGCGCGCCTCTCCTGCTCGGCACGCTCGCGCTCGCGCCAGCTGGCAAACCCCGCGTCCCGCGCCCGCTGCGCCGCCTGCTTCGCCGCTTCCCACTGCCCATGCGACTTGGCGCGCTCCGGGTGCATCAGGCTGCCGGCGCCGCTACCAGTGGAGGCGCGCGGGGCGACGTGCACTGACGCTGAGCTCGCCGCGCCGGTGCGCCGAGGCGCGCCCGCGCCGAATCCGGGGAAGTGCGCCGCGCCCGCAAGGTCGCTGCGGGCCGAGCTGGCTCGCTGCCCCGCCATCGTGCGCTGCTCCCACTCCGCCCGGGCCTCCGCCGTGCGTAGATCCTAGGCATAGGACCGGGCAAACAACACTCCAGTACTCCACGTCATAGGATGTCATTCAACTCAAGAAGGAGGGTTTGTAATCAGCGACGGCGGTAGGGTTAAATTGTCACACAGCCCCCTCACCCTGTGTACTGGTCTCGTACTAACCAGGTCATCACCGATATGGTGACATGACCAACATAGCATTCAATTGCGTCAGAGGGGGTGTCATGTCTATCGGGCCCTGCCTTGGCGAGCGCGTACAGGTGCGCCAGCCTACCGCTGCTGCTCAGGCCGCCGGCTAGCACGATGCCCTCCTGGAGCGCCGCAAGTGGCAGTCGTTCGCGCATTTGCCGCGTTTGCCCTTCTGGGGCGCTGGAAGATCGCCGCGCGTCGATGCTGGGCAACGTAGGAGCGCTAGAGCCGGTACTGCCCCCGCCGCCAACGCCGCCCCCGCCGCCACCAGCCCCGCCGCAACCTCCACCGCCGCCGCCGCCACCTCCATCGGTATGCCCATACAGGGAGTCGGCGCCGCCGTTGCCGCCGTCGCCGTACATCAAGGGCTTACATTCGTCCACTTTTCAGCTCGACGTCAGCGCCTTTTGTGGGCTAGATGCTTCCACTTTTCGGCAAGACGTGAGCGCTTTTGTGAACCATCTTGGGAGACGTCAATGACAGAGGAGTCATCAGGTTGAGCTGAGCAGTGAACATTTGCTGTGGCTTCTGTGACCAAGAGTGGCTCAGGTTGAGCTGCGAAATGGACGAGTGTAAGCCCCTGCCGTACATGGCCGCGCCACCTGTCCTGATGATGGCGGCCCATTGCCTCAAGGCGTCATCCAACTGGTCAATGTCGCGGCAAAGTTCCGCCGCGTCCAGCGCCGCCGCGGCCGCCGCCGCCGCATCCCCGGTCGCCACCGCGGCCGTCGCACCCCCCGCGGCACGCAATGCCCCGGAGGCCTCGGTGAAGTGGCGAAAGCTGAATGTAATCAGAAATGAAAGCAGTTCATCATATCTTAATTTCCAGCGCCGACAATAAGCGCGGATAACATGGAGTCAACCTGCACCGCCCCGCCTCGGCAATGGCAGGCGCGTCCACGGCCGCAACCGCCGACGCGAGCCGGCGCGCCGCCTCGCCCCGGCGCCGCCGACTGATCCCCGCCTCCGCCGCGTGGCGATCCGCCTCGCTCGCGTGCTCCAGCAGGTACGCCATCACCGCCGATGTCGCGCGCTTCTTCTTGAGTTCAGCGCCAGCACTTGCACCCCCCCGGCCGCCGGGAGTTGAGCTGCCACTCGTGCTGACCCTGCCGCTGCCGCTGACCCTGCTGCCGCCTTCGCCTTCGCCTTCGCCGTCGCCACCGCCACTGCCGTGCCACACTGCCGCGAATGTGCGCCCGCTTCCATCAAGCGTGCCCCCGAGCGGGTTCCCCGTCAAGTCCATGACCTGTAAGTTGGCCAGGCGCGCCATGCGCCCCGGCAGCGCCTCTAGGTAGGGGCTGACACTGTGCCACTTCGCAACTCAGACTGAGACGTTTTTGGTCACTGAACCACTGACTATTCCCAGTGTGTCCCGTATATGGTGCATACGTCGAGCCAAAAAGTGGACGAGTGTAAGCCCCCGCCTCCAGCGCATTGCCGTCCACGCGCAGCTCCACTAGCTTGCCCAGGTCCCCGATCTCGGCCGGCAGGTAGGGGCTTGAACTCGTCCGCTTCCCAGCTCAACGTAAGCACTTTTCGTGGGATACGTTGGGTACCTTCCGTATATATATGGGACATTACTCGTCACAAACTGGACGCAAAACGGGTCATTGACCAAACCGGCTTAGGTTGAGCTGAGAATGTGGGCGAGTGTAAGCCCCTGCCGGCAGCTGCGCCAGCCTGTTGTCGCTGAGCAGGAGCCGCGTGAGGTGGCGGCACGAGGCTGCGAGGTGCGGGGGCAGCAGCACGATGGCGTTGCGGCACAAACTCAGCGTGTGCAGCCGCTCGCGCCGCAGCGCCTCCAAGGGGCAGGGTTGTGCTCAGGGCAGAACGTCCTGCGTTGAGCTGACAACGTCGACGCAGGGGTGTACACTCCCGGGGATAAGTAGAGACAAAGACGCGTCAGCGTGTATGCGGAGGCACCAGGCGTCCGCCTTGTCCACGTGCCGGCCGTCGCCCCGGGGCTAAGTGGTGGCTAACTGGGGAGCAGCCTGAACACCGACCAATCATTGATAGACGCTCAAGTTGAGCTGAAGAGGGACTGCGCGGTAGGCCCAGCCTCGGGGACAGCGTGGAGGTCGCGGTTGTCGAGGCGCACCACGCCCTCACCCAGGGGGAGGCTGGCCACGGGGCGGGGGGCGATGCGCCGCGCCACACCCCCGGGGCCGGGACCTGCGTTCGGCCGCGGGACAGGGTCGACTCCTTCCCAGCGTGGCTTTTAACGAGAGGAAGGTGCTCCTGGGTGTGGGTACTGAGAGGCCAGACTGGTAGAGAGCGCAGAAGAGAGAATCGGAACGGTCAGACGGTAGTCGAAGCCGAGGTGTGGACACACGTCAGCAGACAGTAGGCAGTACACAACACCAAGCCGCGCGCCACCGGCTTCGACCAACAGGTCAACATCAACACGACAGATCAACGAGGGGTGCCTATCTGAGTTCTGCATCTTCGAGGTACCAATGGACAAGTGAGGATGTCTGGAGCGGTTTCTGGGATGAGGTGAAACCACGACCGCCACAGCAGCGACGCATGGTCGTTGCGCCCGTAAGGACACGACGCCACGTTGTAACGGGGCCCTGCCGCGCCGCGACCATTGCAAGCTCCACGCCCCCGAACATCGGGAAGTTTCCTCGGAAACGGTCCACCGCTTCAACGGGTTTTTTAGAACCTATCCTTGGTCTGAGTGAGCTCTCCTGCCCCTCGGTGTCTGGACCTTGACGGGGGGGTACGCTTGACGGTACGCCGTGGACGTCGACTACCCGCGCGTCGCCGTGCTGCAGCTCCAGCGAAGTCGCGTGCAAGTGCTGCGGTACATTCTCGTCCCCCCCTTGACTTTTTTCGTGTTCTGAAATGCGGTACGGACACGCGGTCCGGCCGGCCGAATGCCAGGAGATCTTGTGCTTTTCCCTCCTATTCTTCCCGGCTGTGGAGGAGGACCTTGAGACGAAGGTCAACTGTTGCGCACTCGCCGCTGCGGGCGGGCGCTCAGAGGTGCCGCAGTGGCTGTGGGAGCAAGGCTGCCCGTGGGGCACGTTGACGTACCCTTTCGCCGTTCTGGACGGGCTCCAGGAGATACTGAAGTGGGCGCGGCGGCACGACTGCCCGTGGGACTGGGAGGTGTGTGCCGCAGCCGCGGAGAGCGGCACCTGGAGGTATTGAAGTGGGCGCGGGAGCACGGGGCTCGACAACGTGCGAAGCCACCGTGAAAGTGGGCGCGGGGGCACGACTGCCCATGGCGTTTCGAGGATACATGCGGTTGGACCGCTACTAGGTTCGAGGATTTATGTGCTACACCCGCCTTTATCGAATGTTCGACTCCAGGTGTTTCAGGCCAGACATCGGTCGGGTACCTAGGGTCGTTCCGAACCCACGGTATGCTTGAACCCGTACTATCCTTGAAATAGTAAAACTCGCCGCTGCGATCGCTATTTTCTTTTGAAGCAAAATCACAATATTTAGGATCCACTCGTTCACCAACGGGTAACTCCTCACCAAAGAAGAACAACTTTTTTGTTCCATCATACTCATAGTTGCAAGCTTCGTCGTTCATGGTGACAG
>Ga0307489_10003595_pt1 | contig 10277 bp, 12 predicted proteins | sample SB12metaG_FD_202247 | JGI IMG/M metagenome (GOLD analysis project Ga0307489, IMG submission 202247) | Sea-ice brine microbial communities from Beaufort Sea near Barrow, Alaska, United States - SB 1.2 | ecosystem: Environmental > Aquatic > Marine > Coastal | place: USA: Alaska | collected...
GGGTTTCAAGTTGCAGCGCCCCACCAAGGCGAGCCAGAAGGGCAGGGGTACCGACTGCCAGGGCCAAACACTCGTTCGCTTTTCAGCTCTATCTGACTGTTTGCTCATAGCGTACCAGTGTACCCGTACACGCTCGCCACATCCTCCTCCCTGTCCTTACACTCTTTCACTCTTCAGCTCAACTTGAGAGCATCTTCGCGGTATTCAGCTGGGATAGCTGCAGTGTTTCAAGGGTCAACGGGGCAGATGAACCACAGCTGTGACGGCTTCGTAGAGCTGTAAAGGGAGCTCGTGCAAGGCCAGGGAGGAGGATGCGGCGAATGTGTACAGGTACACCGGTACACATTCAGCAAACGGTCAGGCTGAGCTGAAAAGGGAACGGTGGTGGCCAGGCCAGGGAGGAGGTTGCGGCGAGTGTCTATGGGTACACCGGTACACCATGAGCAAACAGTCAGGAGGAGCTGAAACGGGGACGCGTGTGAGTAAGGCTCCGCCTGCTGGAAGTGGTCGATGGCGGCGCCGGTGGCCAGGGTGCACCGGTACACTATGCGCAAACAGTCAGATTAACATAGAGCAAACAGTCAGGAGCGCACGTTGCCTTGTCCACTCCTGCCCTGACTGGTTGCTCATAGTGCACATGTACACACTCGCCGCATCCTCCTCTCTGGCCTGGCCACTCGTCCCTAAAATGTTGCTCATATAAAACCCGTACATACTGGCCGCCTCCATAGCTGCTTTACTTGAGCTTCTTCGAGGTTTTAAGCTGTATACTTTCTCATAACAACTCAGGTGGTCTCAGGGACAAACCGGCTTGTATGAGTGTGTACGTGCACACCGGTACGCTATGAGTAAACAACAAGGGAGCGAGGTATGACAGCGGTACGCTATGAGCTGCAAACAACGCGGGGTGAGGGAGCGAGGTACGTGCGGCCCCGCGGCGGCCGGGCCCCGCGGCGGCCGGGTCCCGCGGCGGCCGGGCCCCGCCGGTGACCTGGGCGTCGAACATGAACGTGGAGCCGCCCGCCAGGGCCGGGGGCACCGCACCCGCCTCTGCTCAACCTGACGGCGTTCTCATAGTGTACCGGTGTACCCGTACACACTCTCCGCTTCCTCGTCCCTGGCCTGGCCACTGCCTCTGTTGCTGTTTCAGATCAAACGCCAGCCGTCACAGCGGTGGTGGTGTCCGTGAAACCACTCAAGTTGTCCCAACGAAGTACCTTGTCCCAACTAAGTACCTCGGAGACGCTCACAGTTGAGCCACCATGGGGACTGGTCACTAGTTGGACCCGGTGTATGGAAGGCCCTGCCCTCCACAGCCTCGCCGACCAGGATGCCGACCGTGGCGAGCATGGCGACCCGCCCGTGCGTCAGCTCCGCCTGGCGGGGAGGGGAAGGCGGAGGGGGTGTAACTCAATATACGTCAAACCCGAGACTGAGAGACTTGAAGACTGAGGGTTTGATATGGTGGTGAAGTATTGGTGGGTGAACCTCGGCGAGCGTTGTTTAACACTGGGACGGGAGCACGGGACAGAGGTCGGAGGGATCGCGGACGTGGGGTGCCGCGCGTGTGCGCGTCTCCATGCGTTTGTTTTCGGCACTTCAAGGAAAGGCGCGGAGCCAGGGTCGGTGGTCGCGGCACCGGCGGCGGCGAGTGCTGACGACAGCGATGGGTTTTGGTGCCTCGCGGCTGCTTTGTTAGTTGTGTCCAGTGTTGAAAAACTGTTAACTCGTGCCGGTTCGAGTCGTGGTACTCGTATGGAAAATGCGAATCGATCCAATATCCATGAAGCCGGGGGGGAGATCGCTACTCCGGGTTTTGCTTGAAGCGGGCCCCGCACCTCGCGGTAGCGCTTGAGGAGGTTGGGGTCCACGCTGGCCAGCCCCAGGGGGTCGAACCCGTCGGGGAACGGCGCGATGGCGCCGTGAAGTAGGGCCGCCACACTCGTCTGACTCCGGGGTTCAGTGGTTGCCCAACTCACACAGAGTTGAAAAGTTTGGCTGTTTTGCGGTTGTAGAAGAAGAATTCAGACTCTGCCAGCGCTGTTATTAAGTGGCGGAAGGACCAGCGCCGCCGCGAGTGGTTGCAGGGCCAACGCGGCTTGGGATTATGTTGAGCTGAAATGAATATCCGGGAACGAGTTGACGAGTGCGACAGGTGATGGATGCCGCGACGTTGAGCTGGAATTGGAGACGGGAACAACGAGTGACTCAGTGACGACGTCAAGGGAGCAACAACAAACGAAAAGCAACGAAGAAGGCCGCGCCGTAGATGCCGAAGGCGTTGGTGCGCGTGGGGAGCTCCTTGAGCGCGGGGGGCGCCGCGCGCGAGGGCCTGGCACATACCGCTCTCGCAACGTCATAGGATGCCATGACTCAACTCAAGACACCAGGGTTCAAAACGCGTGTCGATGACGCGGCGGGCAATATCAGCTTGTTGTTGCTTGTCCCTACGACGCGCTCCAGGGTACGGCGCGCCACCACGCGCACGGCGGCGCGGGGGGAGCGCGCGGCGGTGTTGGCGCGCGGCGCGGGGGAGACGGGCGCGCCGCGGACGTGCGCGGCGGAGGCGAGGGCGGCGGCGGACATGGTTATTACGGGCGGGGACCGGGGAGTGGATTGCGTGAGCGGGTTTGCGTGCGTCGCCGCCAGGAGGTGGAGTTTGGGAGGTTTTTTACCTCCCACCTACTCGTAGCGCTTTTTTTCATTGCAGTTCCACTTTTGACGCTCGGCATTCCCTGAATCGTTTTCCATTCGCCGGTTCAGTGATTGAACAAGAAAATGAAATCGAGCGCTGTGATTGGCTGGAGCGTAAAGCAACAACGACATTTTTCGCCCACATGTGTTCTGTCGGCCGCGGTTGGGCCTGGCAGATGATGCATGCCACGTCATCATCCACATTGTAGACCTGGAACACAAAAATGGCGCCACGTGACGTGGCGAGCAATCTCTACCAGGCCCGAGGGCGTGGCGTCACGCGGAGCAAGCGGAAGACGAAGAAATGGTTGCGGAAGGCCACCGAAAACGGACACGAACACGCGTGCGTGAAGCTGGCAGCTCACATGTACGACGACCGTCCCTACGCCCGCGAGGCCGGGCATGTGGGGGAAGCCGCCGGGATCGCCACGTCGGCTGGGGTCATGAACGGGCACACCGTTCCCCCGGATGTCCTCACGAGCGTGGTACATTGGTTACGGAAGGGGGGGTATAATTCAATCGACAGGAGTCGAACAGTGCCTCAATGTTTTTCGCATAAGTGCGCTGGAGGGGCATAAGTATTGCCAGAACGAGGGGTGCGAGGTTGTGGGCCAAGTGAAGGACTTCAAACGTTGCCCGCAGTGCAAGACCGCCCGGTATTGCGGCGACGCGCGTCAAAAAGAGGATTGGTCAATGGGTGGGCACAAGGAAAAGTGTGGCACATTCGCACAGTAAGACCCATGGCCTAGCTAGGAACGCACGCGCACATGCGTATCGTCTGAGGAACCGATAGTTAGACGGCTCGTTAGCAGTGGCATAGACACAAGCTAGGAGTGCCATCTCGGATCGGGGCTCCACGCGCACGAGTGCACCCAGCTCGTGTGGCCAGAGTGACAAGATATCCCATCTCGATATGGCATATGGGAGATGACCATATCGATACTGTCATCTCCCATATCATTAGCCCATATCCCATATCGATATTCAGGATGACCTTATCGATAATGCAGATAATTGTATCGATATTCCGTATCCCAAATCGATATTCCATATCCCATATCGATAATCATCTCGATATCTCATTGATGTCCGATCTCCCATATCGATCTCCCACATCGATATCGGATCATATCTTGTCACTCTGCGTGTGGCCCTCCAGCTGTCCACCTCGCGCCAGGTGGCGACGTCTACGTCTCACACGCGCACCGTCGAGTCAGCCAACATGATGAGCCCTACCATACTCGTTGTGTTCGTACGCAGTTCTGGTGGGGCGGGCAAATGGGGATGGCGCGTGGCGCGGTCTGGTCAAGATCGTTGACTCGTTGTCTCGTTGAATTAATAGACCATCGCCCATACATGTTCAGCCTCCCGGATCTCGGAGGCTAATCTACACTGTAATTGGTGTGAGCGACCGTCTATTAACTCAAGCAAATCCGAATCCCCATTAGCCCACCCACCAGAAATGCGTGGCCAGGTTTAGGATGTTATACCGCTGCTTGAATGCTACCATATATACCGATATACCGCTACCGTACCCTAAACCCTAAACCCTAAACACTTCAATGTCACGGGGGCGGCGCGGCAGTAGGGCGAGAGCCGTGCCTCCTCCTTGCACACGCAGAGGCGTCTCTCGGTCTCTGTACGTCACCTCTCACTGATAGGGGGGCGGGGACCAAGGGTGAAACCCCGGTGCCTCCCTATCATACACAACGGGCGCGTCTATTTATCCCTCTCCTCCTTAAGATACACAACTGGCGCGTCTATTTATCCCTCTCCTCCTGATCATACACAACTGGCGCATCTATTTATCCCTCTCCTCCCGATCATACACAACGCGCGCGTCTGTTATCCCTGTCTCTGTGAGACTCTGCACCTCACTGACCACCTCGCAGACACTTAGTCGCCTCTCAGTGGTAGGTGGACACCTTCAATACCGCCGGGTCGTGCAGTGGCCACCGGTCAGGGGCTTAAACTCGTCCACTTTTCAGCTCAACTTCAGCGCTTTCTGTGGGATAGGGGGTGCGTTCAGGGGCTGTTTAGGGAGTGTTTTGGGGGTGTATGCGGGTATGAGGGGGTGTCTATGGTGTATCTTGTATCAGAGGCGGCTCAGGTTGAGCTGAAAAGTGGACGAGTGTAAGCCCCTGCCGGCGGTGCGTCTCCAGCGGTATCCGGCCGCGCACGTCGTCCAGCCAACCCAAGTCAATCTCCGCCACCGCGATCCAGGGACTTACACTCGTCCACTTCTCGGCTCAACGTCAGCATATTTTGTGGGATACGTTGGCTGCATGATTTCCTCCCAGTCTATTAGACAGGGGGATAGTGAGAGGTGTGACCAAAACGGCTTAGGTTGAGCTGAAAAGTGGACGAGTGTAAGCCCCTGCCGCGATCCCCACGCCGCCCTCGGGGTCCTCCAGCTTGGCGAGCACAGTGCCCCACGGGTCGATGATGATGGCGTGGCCGTAGGACTGGCGCTTCTCGCTGTGGTCGCCGCACTGCGCGGCGGCGATCACATAGGACTGCGTCTCCACGGCGCGGGCGCGCAGCAGCAGCTCCCAGTGCGCGGCGCCGATGGGCAGGGGCTTACACTCGTTCCCCTTTCCGCTCAACTTGATGACTTGAGCTTACTCTGCCCCTTCCCGCTCAACTTAAGCTTAAGTTGTCCCCCATATGACCGAAATTAATCCGTGGATGTGGCCTGAAGGTGCTCAAGTTGAGCTCTAACGTGAGCGATGTCTCCTGTAGGTCATCAAGTTGAGCTCTGAAGTGAGCAAGTGTAAGCCCCTGCCGGTGGGGCGCGTGAACGCCGACGGCACCAGCATGACCTGCGCGCCCATGTCGTAGCGCAACTTGGAGTCATGGGCTTACACTAGTCCACTTTCCAGCTCAACCTGAGCCGTTTCTGACACAAAATACACCCTCAACACCCCACAATACCCCCTGACACCTCATGAACACCCCCAAAACGACCTCTACATGCACCCCCTGTCCAACAGAAAGCGCTTACGTTTAGCTAAAAAGTGGACGAGTGTAAGCCCCTGCTTGGAGTACAGCTCCGGGAACCGCAGGTCGTAGCACACTGTCATGCCGAGGCGGCCGACAGGGGAGTCGGCGGCGACCACCTCATAGGGGCTTACACTCGTCCACTTCTCGGCTCAACGTGAGCGCTTTCTGTCGGATAGGGGGTGCATTCACGATTTCTATGGGGGGTGTATAAGCGATATCAGGGGGTAGTGGGAGTGTTTAGGGTGTATTTGGTGTCAGAAACGGCTCAGGTTGAGCTGAAAAGTGGACGAGTGTAAGCCCCTGCCACCTCAGCGCCGGGCGCCGCGTTCCGACTCTCCATCAGCACCGGGCCGCAGGGGCTTACACTCGTCCACCTTTCGGCTCAACGTAAGCACATTTTGCTGGATACGTTGGGTGCATGATTCCCCCCCAGTCTATTAGACAGGGGGACACGGGACGTGTGACCAAAACGGCTCAGGTTGAGATGTGAGGAGTGAACGAGTGTAAGCCCCTGCCGGGCCGTTGGGGATGTTCACGTCAAACAGGTGGATCTTGCGGTAACTGGCGCGGATCTCGCCCCGCTGGTACGGTCACCCACCGCACATCCACACATAGGGTTTAGGATATAGGGTTTAGGGTTTAAAGTTCAGGGTGTTCGGTCAGGTGACCGTATCGATCACGTCTGTGTTTGGTCAGGAGACAATGTAGAATACGTTTCTGTTTGGATTCAGCGTCCCAAATTGTGGCCACTGCCGCGAAAGTAGGGGATCCCGTGCCCCGCCTGGTCGTCCAGCAGCACGTGCGTGTTGTAGCGGTGCGCCGGGTCCGGGCCCGCCTCCGCAAACCCGCCCAAGGAGAGCCAGATGTGGTGCTGCTGGGCCAGGCCGCGGTAGCGCGCCATCAAGGGGCCGTCCAGCAGGGGCTTACATTCGTCCATTTCTCAGCTCAACCTGAACCGTTTCTGTCTCAAAATACTCCTAAACACCCCCTAATACCCCCTAACACCCCCTAACACCCCCTGACACCCACTACACACGCTCTAAACATTCCCTCAATGCACCCCTGTCCCACGACACAAAGCGCTTACGTTGAGCCTAAAAGTGGACGAGTGTAAGCCCCTGCCGTCCAGGGGCTCCATCACCGCCAGCGCAACCGTGCCCGCCACGTAGGCTCCGCCAGATATTGCTCGACACGTCATAGAACGCCACTTGATTCAAGTCACGAGGGTCCCTTCACAACGCGTTGGATGACGTGGTGGGCAACATCTGCCAGGTATAGGTACTGTCGTACCACGTCATCGGATTCTAATTCACTCAAGAAACAAGGGTTGATGACGTGGCGGCAAACATCTGGCAGGCCCTACCCAGGGGCTTACACTCTTCCACTGTTCGGCTCAAGTTAAGCACCTTTAGAGGGAAACGCTGGGTAAATCCAGTGGCTCAGTGACAAGAAACGGCTCATGCTGAGCTGAGAAGTGGACGAGTGTAAGCCCCTACCGCGGAGCCTATGAAGGCGAAGCACTCGGGGAGGCAGAGGATGCGGCAGTCCTGCGCGGCCGCCTGCGCCCAGAGGCTTACACTCGCTCACTTCAGAGCTCAACTTGAGGACCTTCGGGACACATCGCTCACTTCAGAGCTCAACTTGAGGTCCTTCGGGACACAACCATGGGTTAATTTGGGTCGTATGGGGGACAAAGTAAGCTTAAGTTGAGCGGAAAGGGGCAGAGTTCAAGAGTAAGCTAAGTTGGGTGGAAATGGGAACGAGTGTAAGCCCCTGCCTGCGCCGCGAGTGACGCGCAGACGGCGAAGTTGGCGTCCTGGTCGTTTGTGGAGGTCATCTGACCAACAGCCGCGCGCGCCTTCCGCCCCGCTTCCGCTCCCGCCGCCCGTGAGGCCGGCTCCCCCGGCGTTGCTGGCGCCACCGGTAGCCCGGCTCCCATGGGCGTGGCGGAGGCGGTGGAGGCGAGACGGCGTCGGAGGTGAGTGGTGATTCGGCGGGATCCGGCGGCGGCGGCGGCGGCGGCGGCGGGCACGGGGCCGCGGAGGCCAATGTGGGCGGCCGCGGCGCGCAGCAGGGAGGCGCTGGGTGCCCCCAGTGCCATCGACCGGCGCCGGGAGAATGGACTTCACCCTCTTGGATTGCGCACTGATACAGTCACGACTCGCGTGTAGACAGTGGCCGCTCAATCGTCAACCAATCAAAACGTTTGGCAGCGGTTTGATTGCGGCGAGTCGCAGTCCAGATGTCTCATCACGTCATCAGTCGGTCGAGTCTTGTCTGTCAAGCACCCCCGCGCCCACGTAAAACAATGCACGACGACCTCCTGGGCGGCACAACAAGACGCGCGCCGTCTGCCGCAAGTGCACTCCGTGGCGTGAACCCGCCACCGCCGAGCCTGCGGCCGCTCACCCTCTCCTCGTAGCGCCGCCGCGCGCCGCCGCACGAAATGTTTTCGCTTCTTTCGAAGATGGTGCGTGCCAAACATGAAAAACAAAACTGAACACCTCTTATTTTCACCGACACTTGTTCAATTATTTCCCCGACGCGCTTTGTTCGTCGCGCACCCGTGGATGCCCTCGATCGAAGATACGGCTAACGCGGATTATGTTCGCGCGCGTGCGACGGCTCTGTTGCCTTTCATGACTTTGCCCCGCGCGCGGCGTCAAACAGTGGAGGTAGCGACTGACACCCCATTTCAGGCAAGTCGATGTGGAGTCGTGGTCTGTAGGTCGCGGAGAGTTCGAGGACTCGACACGACGGCCCTGCGAGTTGCGTGTCAGCCGAGCCGTGGCTTCCCCCCCTCCCCTGTCGGCGCGCGCGCTTTGCCCCGTGCGGCGTGACGTGAATTGTTGCGACGTGCGACACCCCATGCGAAGAGAGCCGTGGTCCGTCGTTACCTTAGTACGAGACAGCTGTCGTGTCAACAACCAACGTCAAGCCGAGACTTGGTGATGCCCCCCCCCTGCCTGACCCGCCCGCCCACAACCACCACCCCCCGCCCCCCGCCCCCCGCAGGGTACGAAGATGTCCACGAAGATGTCGTCCTCGATGGGCCTGCGCCCCGCCGGCACCAAGGTGGACGAGCGCTACACGCGGCCGCAGGGCCTGTACCACCACGGCAGGGACCCACTTTCACACTTGTTAGATTTCTGAGTGAGCCAGATGTCAACTCAACGTGACAGAACGAGGATATACGATGGGTAGCACGGCCAGGTCCCCGCGCGTCTGCGCGCGGGTCAGACCACACAGGGGCCAGGGCGACAGCCTGGTGCCTCTCTATACACGCGAAAGCGTCTCTCTCCCTCTCTGGATGCTGGGGTTGTTGAGGTGGAAGGGGAGGGCGCGTGGGGCCCTGCTTGGCGGCGACGTAGACCTGAAGAAGCTAAAGAAGCTGATAGTTAGCGGGAAGCTGGCGCCGTGCTTCCCGGGTCAGGAGGGCGGGGCGGACGACCACCCCTCCCCCTCCGCCGCCGGCGACGACGGGCGGGGCTCCGGCGCCGGCGCGGAGCACGAAAAGGGCCCGTGCTGCGCGGCGGCGGCGGCGGTAGCGGAGCTAGATGAGTGCCCCATCTGCTTCCTGCAGTACCCGTGCCTGAACCACTCGCGGCAGGGGCTCACACTCGTCCACTATTCCGGCTCAACGTGAGCACATTTTGTGGGATACGGTGGGTGCATGATTTCGCCCCAGTCTATTAGACAGGGGGACAAGGAGAGGTGTGACCAACACGGCTTAGGTTGAGCTGAGAAGTGGACGATTGTAAGCCCCTGCCTCGCGGTGCTGCCGCTCCGTCATCTGCACCGAGTGCTTCCTGCAGGTCAAGGCGCCCGCCGCGGGGCGCAGCGTGCAGTGCCCCTTCTGCAAGACGCCCGGATACACGGCAGGGGCTTACACTCCTCCACTTTTCAGCTCAACTTGAGCGCTTTGTATTGGATACGGGGTGCGCGCAGGGGTAGTGTAGCCCGTGTTAGGGGGTGTTTAGGGTGTGTAGGGTGCTTTCTTGTTGTCAGACACGGCTCAAGTTGAGCTGAAAAGTGGACGAGTGCAGGCCCCTGGTACACGGTGGAGTTCAAGGGGAAGAAGAGCGCGGAGGAGCGTGCGGCGGAGGAGGAGGAGGAGGCGGCGGTGGCGGCAGGGCCCTACCACCCCTAATACACCCCTAATGCACCCCTAAAATACCCCCAATACACCCAATACACCCCTAATACACCCCCGATACATCCCTAATTACTCCGAATACACCTTTAAATACACCCCGAATACACCCCTCATGCACCACCTCCTGTTCACCTTAACTGCCAGCCGCCGCCGTATGGTCCCTCAACCGCAACCTCCTGCCTTTGAAGGTACGGTACTCGAACACTCGACCAACCTGTATTGTAATGGCGTTGCCGGCACTAGGACAAGGCGGCGCAGAGCCGCGTGCGACAGAACGAGTTCCAGCTGCAGCAGGAGCGCCAGTCGCGCCGCCAAGAGCGGACTAACTCAGGCAGGGGGCATAGGGGGTGTATAGGGGGTGTATGCAGAGGGTGTATAGGGGGTGTATAGGGGGTGTATAGGGGGTGTACAGGGGGTATAAAGG
>Ga0307489_10003596_pt1 | contig 10276 bp, 13 predicted proteins | sample SB12metaG_FD_202247 | JGI IMG/M metagenome (GOLD analysis project Ga0307489, IMG submission 202247) | Sea-ice brine microbial communities from Beaufort Sea near Barrow, Alaska, United States - SB 1.2 | ecosystem: Environmental > Aquatic > Marine > Coastal | place: USA: Alaska | collected...
TTGCCAGATTTTTTAAAATTAAAACTGTTTCTCTATGAAATCCCGGCAGGTGGGCCAGGAACGAGAGGTAGTGGGAATCGAATTTTGACGTCAACCCCCCTGTAGATTCATGGCATTGACTTTTGCGATTGCCTCGCGTCAACTCTGGGGTGGCCCCGGCAGGTGGGCCAGGAACGAGAGAGTACCCAGCTGGCACAACGGGGCGAGCAACGGCTATCCTCGCGTCCGCCCTGCAGGCAACCCAGGGGCAAATGCATGGTTTCTTGAGGCAACTCTCCTCCACATGCCACCTTAAAAAGGTGGCATCTGTGGGAGATTGACTTGACGATTTGCCCTCAACCCCGGCAGGTGGGCGAGGAACGATTTTGTTGAACTTATGATGTCGAACCGTAAACTTAAGGCGTCCAGAGAGGGCTCGAAATGAAGGATCTACGGGACCTAAGAGACTTGACTACACAGGTGGGCGAGGAACGAGAGGGTGCCCAGCGGGCACGACGGTCCTGCTGCTCGAGCGTACAGTTGAGTGATACGACAATCTTTCAGCCTTAAATACGAACCGCTCTACATTTCTGCTAAGTAGTTGTTCTTACATTGAGAACCGCCTCCTACAGGTGGGCGAGGAACGAGAGGGTGCCCAGCGGGCACGACGGGCCTGCTGCACCCGAAGGGGTCCCAAACCCCACCCCGGATCGGTCAATTTATAGACTCTACGGTAGGAGATTTATAGACCCAACGGTAGGAATTTATAGACCCTACGGTAGGAAATTCTAGTGAGTGCGGAAAGGCTTGGGACCCCTCCACCGCCCCAAACCCCAGCCCGGATCCCGTCAGTGATGTTTCGAATATGATCACCCGTTAAGTCCGTTAGGTCTTGCCCACCTGCCGGCGCAAGTTCGGCAGTTGGGCCAGGAATAAGAGAGTGCCCAGCGGGCAAGACGGGCCTGCTGCGCCAGACGGGGTCCGCCCCTCATACCATGTTACAAGTGACAAGCCCATTTCCTCTTTGGGACCACCATAGGACCCTACTGTAGGGTCCTAGGAGTTTTTGTTCCGTATGTGCGAGGCACTTGGGTCCGCCCCTCAGAGAGAGATGGAGTTCTTTATCGACAACCTACTGGTCCGAGTCCACCACATCGACTCGATGTGGTTGACCGGCCTTGCGCCACAAGAGTGTTGGATTCCCTTTTAGTGCCCAGCTGGCCTGCTGCGCCAGACGGGGTGCCCTCCACCCCCTGCCCGGATTTTTGGTCTTTCCGCGAGAGTTGGTGCCCGAGGGGAGCAGCTGTGCAGTTCACTCAAAATTGACACTGCCAATATGGATGGGGCTGAGGCAATTCATTGGCCCCACGATATCCCTACGGTAGGAAATTTCAGCGAGTGTGGAGAGGTTTGGGACCCCTCCACCGCCCCAAACCCCAGCCCGGATCCCGTCAGGCATGTTTCGAATATGACCACCCATTAAGTCCTTTAGGTCTGGCCCACCTGCCGGCGCAACTTCGGCGGGTGGGCCAGGAACGAGACCGCAGTGATGCGAAGCAGTTCCAAGGAGAGCTCGTATTTCAGGCTCGCATACTTTTGAATCACTCAACTTTAGGCCGAGAGTAACAAAGAAGAAAGGAAGATAACGAGAGTGACACCAGCCGGCACACCGGGCCTTCTGCACCAGACGGGGTCCCAACCCCCACCCCGGATCTTGTCTGGCAATCCCGAAATTCTACGGTAGGAAATTCCAGCGAGTGCGGAAAGGCTTGGGACCCCTCCACCGCCCAAAACCTGGACCGGATCCCGTCAGGGATGTCTTGGATATAATCACCCTTTATACCCTTCACAACGGGCCTTCAGCGCCAGACGGGGCCCACCACTGATACCATGTTATCACGAGCTCATATGGAAACCGTCACCACGAGCTCGTATGGAAACCATACCATTTCATCACGAGCTCATATGGAACACGAGCTCATTTGGAAACATCACGAGCTCATGTGGAAACCGTTTTGTGTTTGCGAGTGTGCGTGATCGTAGGATGGACTTCGTGCTGTGATGCCCATACTCACCCTAGCCAGGATCCCGTCAGGCATGTCTCGCACACGATCACTCTTGAGTTTGCGATATCTCTCATCATACGCGAACACCTCGCCCTTCCGTGGAAAGGATCTGACAAAGAGCCCTTCCTTTTCGGCCTCGCCCCTCATATTCTGTTAGGAAGGCCTTCTGCAGGGCGCGGATCATCACTTTCGAGAAGCCCCGGTACACTCTCACTGTGACTGTCACCGGTCTCATTCTGAGTGAGCTCCAAGCGAAGGGGGGGACCGTTGGGCCCTATGCTGGAATGCCTATCTACGGGCAACGCCAGAGGAGAGGCGTGCGAGGATCCTATGAATCCTTCAGGACAGGTGAGGTCCTACGCGGGGATAGGTGCCTACCTACGGGCAACGCCAGAGGAGAGGCGAGGATGCGAACGCGCGGGGAGCTAGAGAGCGTCCCTGGTGTTGCAAAGAGACGAGTGCTGTGAGTAGTGAGGGTAGGGGGGGACGATTGGGAGCTCCGACCATGGCACTACACATATGAGGGTAAGAGGAGGACGATGGGGAAGCTGCTCTGCAGTTTGAGCGCTAAAGTCCCATGGCGGCCGGTGTACTAAGTGGATTCGAACCTGTCCAGGTTTTCAATAAAGAACTCTCTATTTTTGGGCGCTGAACTGAATTCGATGCACGACAGGTCAAGCTGGAATTCGTGTTCACGCACATGACGGGCTGTTCCATGTCCGTCCCATCTCCCCCATCGATGGTTGCTTGGCAATACACAAAAAATCGCTCCAAGGCAGCGCACTCGGTTCCTTGCAGCATTAGAGCTCGTGTTTGCATGACGGGGTGTTCCATGCCCGACCCATCCCCCCGATCGACCCTGCAGGGCACAGATACCAGCACATTTACACATTCACGATCAATGCATTTATTTATTCATTATCTATTGGAATTCGTGTTCACCTGCATGCCGGGGTGTTCCATGGCTGCCCCATCCCCGTGATCGACCCTGCATGGCACATACACCAGCAAATTTGCACGTTCGAGAGTTCGTGTTTTTCTTCATAAGTTCGTGTTCACGCACATGACGGGCTGTTCCATTCCCGCCCCATTTCCCCCATCGATGGTTGCTTGGCAATATACGACCAATCGCCCCAGGGCAGCGCACTCGGTTCCTTGCAACATTAGAGCTCGTGTTCGCATGACGGGGTGTTCCATACCCGACCCCTCTCCTCTGCAAGGAACATACACCATCACATTTGCACATTCGAGATCGATGCATGCTTCATTTATTGTCTCTTGACGGGGTGTTGCATGTCCGACCCATCCCCCTCATCGACCATGCAGGTACACAAGCACATTTGTACATTCGAGATCGATGTATGCCGCATTTATTGCAAGAACTTGCTTGATCATGCCTTGAGACGTGTGTGCAAACTGCCTGGTGAACTCGTGTCGACTCCCTTGCGTAGACGTAGTAGACTGAATATTTTGAACTACCCAGTTCGGGATTTTTTTAAATTGTCTGTTTCCAGATACGGCGGCAATCCGCTGTTCGTGATGCGGCGTCTGATGATGTGTTTCAAGTCGCACTTCGATCTGGACCTCGAGATCCCAACAAAACCCCTCGAGGTGAGGCCTCTCTCATCTCGCACTAAGTATTTTGATAAATCCGGCAACTTATCCTTTGCCATTACCAATATACATGTTAAGTTGACAGACTTGTACGAAAATTGACTTTTGCAAAAGCCCCTCGAGGTGAGGCCTCTCGCATCTCGCACAAGGTTTTTTCGAATTCGTTTTGCAAAAGTCACCCCCCCCACAAGTCCGCCAAATCATCCTTGACTATTACCAAATTGAAAGATGAGTTGACGGATTTGTACGGGAATTGACTTTTGCAAAAAGAGTTTAGGAACATGTTCTGTGAGATAATTTCGCTGCCCTTGGAGCCATCGCATTGCGCCCGGATTGTGTGCACACCTTCGTACTATCCAAAGGCCGATGCACACCATCGGTCTGTCCAAAGGCTAATGTAGGACGCAGGGAGTCTGGAACAGGTCTCGCCATTTGTCTGTGACCTGACTGTTGCAGTCCACAGAAGGCCCTTCGTGGGGCTATCCCAGACCCGTACTTGGAGCCATTGACCCGTACTTGGAGCCATTTTGTGGGCATCTATCGCCAAAAGTTGACGAAATCTTTCAAAAATGACTTTTGATTCAGGGTTCGAAGGGCCTTGCGTGGCCGGAGGCATTTTCTGGACACATTCCAGTCACGATCTCATATGAAAAGATTTCAATCCAAATCTTTCTGGCAGTGAGATTTACTACATGATCTTTTATATTTTACTAGGACAGATCATGTTGTGCAGTAAACTGCATTGCCAGAGAGTTTTGGATGGAAAGTCTGGTCATATAAGATGCGATCACGTCTTGCAGGCACTGAACCAACTGGACGTCTTCTTTCGCGTGGTCCGATCACCATTGTTTTGATTAGTAAAACTTAACAATGATTTGACAATTTTGTGGGAGAGTTGACTTTCTAAAATCATTCCATGGATACATTTTGTGAGATACGTTCCGATCATGTCTTGCAGGCGCTGAACCAGCTGGACGTCTTCTTTCGCGTGGTCGGATCACTTCTGGAAACGTCCGGCAAGGTGCCTCCTGAATGCCTAGCTCAGCTCATGTGGAAACCGTTTTGCCTTTGCGAGGCTTTTTCTTTTCTTCTTCTTTACTCGCGTGAAAGCTCGTCACAGGTCCTTGAGACTTGTGTTGATACAAGAGTCTATGAGCCTTCAATACGAGCCCGCCCAGGTAACCACAACACCTCGATTCTCGGCGTTCATCGCAAATCTCTTTTAACGCTTGAGCCATTCGGCATCCAATCATCTGGACGCCTTTCTTCGCGTGGTAAGAGCACCTCTCGCCACGTCCGGCAAGGTGTCTCCTACAGAGGTGCCTCGCTCATAAGAAACAGGCCCCCCTCCTAGGACCACCATAGGACCCTACGTATAGTCCTACTGAAGGGTCCTGGGAGGGGATTTTTCTTATGAACGAGGTACCCCTGTAAATGACGAGCCCATATGGGAACTTTTTTGCGTTTGCGAGTGTGCGTGATCTTGGGATGGGTTTCGTGCCGTAATACCTACACAGCGGGTTGCGAAGGGCTTTTCGAGTTCTGAGGACCCGAAAGTGGGTTACCTTGGCGGTGGGAACTTTCCTATGCCCCCACGGTATTGCCTGCCGTAAGGCCTGTGGATGGTTGACTGGAGAGTTGTTTCCAAAAAAATGAAGTTCGCTGTGTGGTGTGGCGAGTAGTATGTTCAATGCGGATTGCATGTGGGATCTACCAGAAAGGAAGCCTTATATGTACCTATGGTATTGCCTGCTGTAGGGTCTATGGATCATTCACTTCCGAATCACTCAAAGAATCCCGTTGTAGACCGCGACATCCCATATGCGTATAAATCATATGCATATGATATGTACCCAAGAGGGTTCGCAGCAGCGAGAGAAGATGGGTGCATTTGGACCTTATCTGACACAATGTATTCATTGATTAGTTTTAGAAAGCCAATTCCCCCACAAAACCGTCAACTTAACGTGTTAATCAGCAGCAAGCTGACGATTGTGTGGGGGAGTTGACTTTCCAAAACTAATCAACAAATACTTTCTGCGAGATGAGACGCAAGAGCGCCTCCTATGCCCGGGCAGAGTCAGACAGGTATTGTGCTGCTGATGGTCCCAAAGCAAGCAGCTCACTGAATGCTTTGGCCAAGTTGGCTTCATCATTCTTGACAGACAGGTATCCAGCTGGCTTGGAGCTGCTGATGGTCCCATATCAAACAGAGAGAGAGAGAGAGAGTTCTTGATTGAAGAGCTTACTGCTCTCAATCCACTAACTCATCGTGATGTGTTGTTAACCGGCCTCGTGTTATGGTAGTTTGTATTCCCTTTTCAAGGTAGCCTTACATCTTCCTTCCATGTTCTGGTCCTCGTATCAAAAAGCTTACTCAATGCCTTGGTCAGGTCGGCCTGGTGCACGGCCGGTCCCTTATGATCATCTGGATGGTTAAGTGGATTTGGAACAATAGATTGTCAATAAAGAACATTCTCTCGTATCTTCAGGTTGGCTTAATCATTCTCGACGGAATCGACCAGCTGGACGGCCGCGTCGGCGGTCTGTCCTCCCCTCGCTGACCCTGCACCCTGCACCCTGCACCCTGCACCCTGCACCCTGCACCCTGCACCCTGCACCCTGCACCTCTGTCCTCCCCTCTTATCTCATAGAATGTATTCATTAAATGGTTTTGGAAAGTCAACTTCCCCACAAACGTCAACCTATTGCTTACTATTACTAATAAGAAGAACAAGTTGACGATTTTGCGGACGCGTTGACTTTCCAGAACAATTTGATTAATACATTGTGTTAGATAACGTTGCTCCTTCTTCTGTGTCCCCCCCTGGTTGCTTCTTCCACCACTTGCCCCGGGTACCCAGGGCCGCCCACTCGCGGCTGTCTCGCATCCTAGCTCTTCCTCACATAATCTGGTCTCATCATGTGGGGAGACCGAAAGTTGATTTCTTTGTGTGTGGTACCAATTCGTTGACCTTTGGCGTGAAAGAGAAAAAAAACGATGAGACCCTCATGAGTGTGCCAGAGGTAGGCGCGACTGGCAGCATTCAGTGCGGTGGATTCGATCTGATTCGGTCACGTTTGAATTGATTTGAGTTGTTTTGGCAGGGGGATCCGCTGCTCTCGCGTGGCTCAAGTGAAAAATGCCTCCAACTATCCATCTGGTGAACCCCTGTCGAGTGTAAGGTGTGTGGTGTGGGGTGTAGCGTGTAGGATGTGGGGTGTTGGGTGCAGGGGGGTTGGTGAAGAGTGTAGGGTGTGGGGTCAATGGTGTAGAGTGTCAAGAGTGGGGTGTGGGGTGTAGGGTGCAGAGTGTAGAGTATAGAGTGAAGGGTGACAGGCATCCATCCCTCTGGTGACCCAGTTGCCTTGCAACCAGAGAGAAAGAGGCATTGTATTGACATGACAACCTACTGGGCCAGATCCACTTGATAATCCAGATGCATTTAGTGGACCAGCCTTGCGTCATGGGAGTGTGAATTCCTTTTTCCAGATAGCCTTATATCGAACTTCCTCGTTCCTTCACTCTTGTCAGCCCTGACACCAACTCTTGGGCCCTGCAATCTTGGTTTGGTTCGCTATGCAACGTTAACTATGTATCATGCACATCAGAACTGACTGCTGCGAGTTCTTCCACCGTGCAGGTGCTATCGTTTGCCAACATGGACAAAGCAAAGGAGATCATGGGACTCCCAACCGAAGAGACTTCCGCCGCATCCGAGGCGGTGGGCCTCGCCCCGGTGATCCCCCAAACCAATACCGTAACTTATTTTCACCGACGGTGAAACTTGAAGGCACAACTTTGCAGGAGACCTATCCTTGTTTGAGACTTGACCTACAAGATGATCGGCGTTTGAGCTCCTCCAATTTCGATCGGTTCTTAATTATCTGAGCTGTTCCGAATGGAGGAGCTCAGATGCAGATCATCTCTAATGACCTCTTTGCATACACGCGCGCAGGTGCCCGTTCCGAAGTGGTCCAAGCAGGACTCGGTGAACTTGGTGGACCACTACCTGCAGAGATACTCCAAGAACCTCTCGCCTGAGCAGAAAACAAACCTTGAGACGGCGCTCAGCGAAAATGCCAAAGAGGTGAACCCTGAGCCCTGAACCCTGAACCTTGAACCCTGAACCCTGCACCCTGAACGCTGAACCCTGAACCCTGAACCCTGAACCCTGAATCCAGAACCCGAACCCTGAATTCCACGGCAATGTGTCGTGTTTCACCATTCTCTTGCACATTGCACGAAGCGGAACAGGCAACGTGGACGAACCGAACGCGATCTCAACTGCGTCTGCCTCCCTGCGTAGATACAAGTTGTACATCGTGTATCCTCAAGTCTTTTAGGTCGCGTAGATCCTTCATTTTGAGCCCTCTGTGGACGCCTTAAGTTTACAGTCTGACGTCATAACTTCAGTAAAGACTCTCTCTCTGCGCAGAACGAGTTCGTGAAGCAAGTGCGGTCCTTCTTCGGTGCGGCCGCGGCGGAGATCGAACCGATGAGCGCCAACCACCTCACCCGCTACCTCAGCGTTCTCTCTGAGGTACTCCATCTCTTCCTCAGTGTTATATCTGAGGTACTCCATCTCTTCCTCAGTGTTCTATCTGAGGTGCTCCATCTCTGAGGTAGAGAAGACGACCTCAGCGTTCTCACTGTGGTGTTTCATCTTTTGAGTTCAAGCCGCGAAGCGCCAATCAACTCACGCGCTTCCCCAGCGTTCTCTCTGAGGTGCTCTAGACAGAGAATCATTTATTGACAATCCAGTCGTCCGAATCCACTCTCTGAGAGGCTCTATCGCTTGGAGAAAGATGCGACAGTGATCCTTTAGGCCCTTTAGGTTCGAGGTCAAGCCGCAGATCGCCAATTACCTCACCCTTTACCTCAGCGTTCTCTCTGTGGTGCTTGGAGATAGATGCGATGTTTATCCTTTAGGTCCTTAAGGTTTTCATTCCGCCCAACATAGGTGAACACCTCGCCCTTCATTGAATGTGCAGAGCGCCAATCACCTCCCTCGCTACCTCAGCGTTCTATTTGAGGTGCTCCGTCTCTCGGAGATATATATGACGGTGGTCCTGCAGGTGCTTTGGGTTTTGATTTCACCCAACATATGTGAACACTTCGCCCTTCTTTGAATTTGAGCCCTGGAACGTTCGACCACCAAACTCCCATGGCACGAGGAAGGTTCGCTTAATCATAACGATGATAAAGTAGATACGGACCAGTACGTCGTCAATAAAGAACTCTCTCTCCTGCTCAACACGGACGACATGCGCGCACACGTATATTATCGAGCAAAGAATCCCCTCTTCCATTCTGGATGTTTGGTGATTATTTTTGAACTTAACATTGCCTACCACTCGTACCCCAGCCACAGACCACGTGGCACGCTAGGCCTGCACCGGCAGTCGAGATTAGGGTTTAGGGTTTGGGGTTCAAGGTCAAGGATTCAGGGTTCAGCGTTCAGGGCTTGAGCGATAAGTTTTAGGGTTCACACTTCAAGGTATAGCGTCACCGTCGGCGTGGAGATAAGAGATAATCTGTTTGTGAGCTCCTCCAGTTGGAACCACTCATGGAATTAGGGAATGCATCACCCTAAAAATCCACTAGGTGCCTAGCACGTGACCTGATTCAATCGCGGCGAGCATTTATGATGAATATGTAAGCGGGGATCTCCAATGCGATTGTTGATGAAAATAACTACACGCCTGGTTCGGAACGGACCGTCACGTGAACCAAAAATGCAGGAGATCCACAAGCTGGGGACGTTCGAGTCACTCGCGGAGGACACGGAAGCCCTGGTGAAGAACTCTAGGTCGGTTCAGAATAAACGGACCTACCATCGAATAGACGGACCTGGAGTCGAAAAGATAGGCCTGACGTCGAATAGATGGGCCTACCGTCGAACAGATGAACCTACTATCGAATAGATGGGCCTAGCACGTGACCTGATTTGCTAAATGCAGGAAATCCGCAAGCTGGGGACGTTCGAGTCACTGGTGGAAGACACAGAAGCCCTGGTCAAGAGCACCACGTCGGTTCAGAATAAACGGACCTACCATCAAATAGAGGGACCTGCAGTCGAATAGATAGGCGTACCAGTCAATAGATGAGCCTAGTGTCGAATAGATGGGCCTTACACGTGGCCTGATTTGCCAAACGCAGGAAATCCGCAAGCTGGGGACGTTCGAGTCACTCGCTGAGGACACGGAAGCGCTGGTGAAGAACAAAACGTCCGTCGATCTCATCTCGTTCGTCCTGCACAAGGTGCGAATCTCATCCGGACGAGTATTCACCATAAATAAAGGGAGTTTGAGCTTTTCCTACTGAAATTAGGCTGAAGGCTCCAACGCCCTGGAGAGAAATCGTATTCATGATGAGTAATCAACGGGATTCAATCAAGCAAATTGCATTCAGTTTCTCAGCTCTCATTGTTCCGAGAGTGCAGATGGCAGAGAGAGAAACGGATAAAGAGAGCAAGCGAACGAGAGAGAGAAAGAGAAAGGGAGAAACAGATAGAGGGAGAGGGATGTTGCACGAGGACTTTGTGCCACACAGCGGGATTTCTTGAGTCATCCGGACGTGAACAATCCACAGTCCCTACGGTAGGCAATACCGT
>Ga0307489_10003598_pt1 | contig 10275 bp, 9 predicted proteins | sample SB12metaG_FD_202247 | JGI IMG/M metagenome (GOLD analysis project Ga0307489, IMG submission 202247) | Sea-ice brine microbial communities from Beaufort Sea near Barrow, Alaska, United States - SB 1.2 | ecosystem: Environmental > Aquatic > Marine > Coastal | place: USA: Alaska | collected 2017-05-06
CCTCGGCGGCGACGGAAAACACGCGTTTCGCCGGCAGTCCCAGGTGTAGGGCCAGCGAGGCAGTTTAGGGTTCAGCGTTTAGAGTTTATGGTTTAGTGAATATGGCCTCATAACAAATGCTTGCCACGTCATAAGATGCCGTTTAACTCAACAAGCGAAGGTTTAACGTGCACATGATTGACTGTTGCCTACCGAGGTCGCCCACGGTGGTTGTCTCCGCCAGTGACGCCGCCTCCGCCGCCGTTTCCACCAACTCCACGTCGGGAAGTTCGTCTCCTGTTAGGGTCAACCGACTTTCGTTCGAGTAGTATACGGACCTTGACGTGGCGAGTCAGGTGATCCGAGGCAAGGGGGGGGGTTATTGAGACCAATCAGTCGGCCGATGTTGAGTACACGTACATAATGAGCAAACAGTCAGATGCTACCGGGCCTGATGCTTCTCTCGCGTGTATCACGCAACCCATGCACCTGACTTTTACAACCATACAAGGGTGGGGGTGGGGGTGGGAGCGGGGAAGTGTTGCACTAGCCGCCTGCCGAGGTAGCTGAACACGAGGCGCACGACGTCGGCCGGACCCCCCTCCATTAAATAACTCAAGCATCCCTTCCGCGGCCGGGTTTGTACCGGTGCACTATGGGGCTGTGGTGAGGCATGCGTCGGGCGCGCGAGGTCAACAGCACCCCCCCTGCCAAGGTAGTTGCGCAAGAGGCGCACGACGTCGGACATGGATACTATCGCGGTGCACATCAGTGTGTTGTCCGGGTCACTGCTGTCCGCATCGCGCTTCAACACAGCCACGCGGTGGCATATTGGGCCGGCCGGTCGGCCGTGGAACAGGTACTCTGTGCACAGGTCCAGGACCTAGGGCCAGGCGGACATTGCTCAGCACGTAGCCCAACGCACTTTGAACCATCTCGTGAGATAAATGGCACCCTATTACGTGGCGAGAAATATCCGCCAGGCCCTGTCATCCAACGCACTTCGAACCCGCATCTCTTGAGTTGAATGGCACCCTATGACGTAGCGAGCAATATCCGCCAGGCCCTGTCATCCAACGCACTTCGAACCCTCATATCTTGAGTTGAATGGCACCTCATGACGTGGCGAGCAATATCCGCCAGGCCCTGTCATCTAACGCACTTCGAACCCTCATTTCTTGAGTTGAATGGCACCCTATGACGTGGCGAGCAATATCCGCCAGGCCCTGTCATCTAACGCACTTCGAACCCTCATCTCTTGAGTTGAATGGCACCCAACGCTGTTTGAACCCTCATATCATGAGTCAATTGGTACCCTATGACGTGGCGAGCAATATCCGCCAGGCCATGCCAGGACCGACAGCTGGGTGAAGTCTGGGTCGTCCGACCTCCACAGCATGTGTCCGTCCATCCAGGACGGCGACGCCATCACATCGGGCCAGGTTGTCGTGCTCGCCTCGTCATTGCATGCCATTTAACTATATGCATGATGCTATAAGGTGGTGGGGCCACGTTAAACACACTCGCCTCGTCATGGGATGCGTAATGAGTGGGGTCTCAACTTCCCGTACGAGTACATCTCCCCGAATTCCACCAAAGGATAGTAAGGCGTCATTTGATGAAAAGGACTGAAGGACGAGGATCCATTTCACTTCAGGATGCCAAATTGCTCAATACACCAGAGTTTACAAAATGTGGTGGCGAACATTGTATATCGGACCCAACCATCACCTCCGAGAGCGGCAGCGTCGGCCAGTGCTCCTCCCCCAGGGGAGCCTTCGTCTCGCCCGCGGTTAGAGCCCCAATCAACACGCCACGTCACACACAGGGAGAAGTAAATGACGCACGACGCAGGGGAGTCAAGGCGGAGTCAACCCGCCGTACCCATCTAGTGCATACTGATGTGGATGATCCACAACAATACTGAGTATCGTGCTAGGTGAAATGCCCACACAGGTGACCATACCCATACCCAGCTGGTGCAGGAGCAAGTCCTTCTCGGCGCTGTGGCGGGACGTCAGGTCCAGAACCATGTCGGTCACGGAGACAATCCCCTTGTACACCAAACCACCGCCAGGGGCTTACATTAGTCCACTTCTCGGCTCAGCACCAACACATTTGGTGGGATGCGCTGTTTGATTTCAGTGTTTCAGTGACAAAAGTGTAGACTATCAGGTTTCTCCGAGATAAATATACATATATAAAAAGACGCGGCGGCTGATCGACTCGCGGGGCGTGCAGATAGTGGCGAGAACCGTATCCGACAGCACTAGATGTACTTAAATACGATTAATGAAACGCAGACTAGTGTAGTTTAAGCCCCTGCCCGGCGCTGTAGTCAAGGACGGGGGCGGACAGCACGTGCCGGTCGGACAGCCGCCGCAGCGCATCCCCCACCGGCATGTGGAAGTCCAGCGTCAGCACCTCCTCGGCCGCCCCTCCGTAGGGTTCAGGGTTTAGGGTTTCCAGATTTAAGGTTTAGGGTTTAGGTTTTAGGGTTTAGGGAAACCCTAAAACCCTAAACCCTAAACCTTATGTTACACCCTGACAAACCTAGCATAACGTGACACATCATCATAGCTTGCCATGTGTCACACACTACTGGCCTGTGATGACTTGGCGCACTATGACCAGGGGTAATCAATAACGGGGCAGATCAGGCCCCTCATAGAAGGGGAAAATAGTGGTGCTGGGCGTTTTCTCGACGATTCAAGGCCGCCGACGCCACTTCAGACACGCACGCACGCGCCCGCAAGCATGTCGCCGGCCGCAGTCACCGTGAACGGACAGTACCGAGGTTTATTATCCCGCTTCCGCGGTGGCGGGGTGGCGAGCGACAACGTCGCCGTCCTGTTGGCCGTGCGCAGCGTCTTTTGGGACGCGTATAGTTCGATTCGTAGACCCCGTGCTCATTTTTAGTGTTGTTTAGTTCGATTCGTAGACCCCGTGCAGCTTGCGCCGCGCCCCCGTGACCGTCTCCGGGCAGAAATGTCGCGCCGCGCGGTGTGCGCTGACTAAAAAGGGGGCTGAGCGTATCGTACGCCGTGCGTCACGCCGCGGTTCTGCGCGAGTCGCGCCGTCCCGGCCCGTTTCCCGGCCGCGCCCCTTCTCCGTTTCCTGTTTTTTTGGCAAATCCTCGAGAAAAGACTGGCTTGGCTGAAAATCGGAGAGTGCTCTACCCCGTTATTTATTACCCCTGCTATGACCACATGCCAATCATGTGGGGTTCATATGGGCGTAATTTGGTAAATAAGTTTCGCTATGTTGTGACACCCTGACAAACCTAGCGTCTGTCGGAAGACTCGACGTGCGGAAAGGCGCGCGCCTGGTTATTGAAGCGGCCCCGGACCGGAAACCTGGTCATACTCTTTGCGCCGCTCGGCTGGCAGTCGAGGGTTGCAATGCAGTGCATGCATGATCTGGCGAGCGTTAGTTACGAGTGTAGCTCATAACCCGTTTGCAGGAACCATTGTTTTCCGCGGATACGTCCGATCTCTAGCGTCAAATTTGGGCATATTTTGCGCAAAATCATCCGTTTTCAACATTTCTTGAATACTCGTATCTGTCCCTGCCTGAGCCCGCCGTTGCTCCAGCTCCGCCGCGGTCTTCAAACCCACGGGCTTGATCGCGGGCGACCGCCGCCGCTCCGTCGCCGCCGCCGCCGTTCAGGGGCTTACACTAGTCCACTGGTCAGCTCAATGTACGCACCTTTTGAGGGCTACGCAGTTCTGGTGGGGGGGTCAAACGCGGATTTGGTTTTTTTTTATTTAACAGACGGTCGCTCATATAAATTACAGTGTAGATCAGTTTGCCGTACACGGCAGACTGAACAAATTATGGGCGAGGGTCTATTAACGCAAAGATCGTGACCAGACCGCGCTTCGCGCCATCCCCGTTAGACCCCCCCACCAGAACTGCGTAGGGACACGCTGGGTTCAGTGGTTCAGTGGTTCAGTGGTTCATTGACCAAAAACGGCTTAGGTTGAGCTGAAAAGTGGACGAGTAGAAACCCCTGCCGCCGTCGCCGCGACCTTCTGGCGCAGCAGGTGCCCAACGTGTAGTGGCGCAAGTTGAAAATAAAAGCAAAGGTTAAAACCGCTTCATCACGCGTTGGTTTCAAGTGCTTGAACAAGGCGCTTTCAACACAGGTTGCAACTGGTTTCATCCTCCACCGCCCCACCAACGGAGGTGCGCCGGAGGAGGTTGCGCAGGTGCGACGCCAGGAGCCACGCTTTAGCGGCGCAAGCTGAAATTGAAAGCAAACGTTGAAATTGAAATGAATTCATTTTATTCTAGTGTCAAGCGCCGAAACCGTGGGCGCTTTCACCTCGGGTTTTGATGCTGTCAACTTGTAACGACCTACCACGCGCGGTGCGTGCCAACCAGCGCTGCCATGCCGGTCGTAGGGTCCGGCAGATACTGCTACCCCCGTCATACGAAGTGGGCGTGGGCAAAAGTATGGAGCCTCCTTATACACGCGAAACTCTCTCTCTTTCAATCTCTCAGTCTCTCTCTCCCCACGTCATAGGATGCCAGTAACTCAATACACGAGGGTTCAAAAGCGTTGGTTGACGTGGCGGGCAATATCTGCTCGTTACACGGGGGCCAGGGCGGAAGCCTAGTGCCTCCTCACACACGCTGACGCTCCTCTCTCTGTTTCTCTTTGCTCGTTCCTACCCGACTCCCGGCCCCGACAGAGCGCCAGTCGCCTCGTGCGAGGGTCTGCCGGATGTTGCTCGCCAAGTCATGGGATGCCATTGAACTCAATAAACGAGGGTTCAAACCGCTTTGGCTGACGCGGTGGGCAATGTCTGCCTGAGGGCCTGCCATATACTGCTCGCCGCGTCATAGGGTGCCATTTTACTCAAGACACGAGGTCACGGGTAGACAAGGGCCAGGGGGAACAGCCCGGTGCCTCCTTATAAACGTGGAAGTGTCTCTATCTCTCTTAGCTATCTCTGTGACTCTCGAAACGAGGGTTCAACCCGCAGTGGATGACGCGACTGGCAATATCGGTCAGGCCCTAGGCGGAAGCGGGTATATCACGGACCCGGGGCTTACTACACCGCCAATTTCTAGCTCAACTTAAGCACCTTTTGTGGGATACGCTGGGTGGTTTCGGTGTTTACCAGTGACCAAAGACCAAACACGTCTCAGGTTGAGCTGAGAGGTGGATGAGTGTAAGCTCCTGGCACGGACGGCATCGGCATCGTCCCCGCCGCCGCGAACCCCGGAGTCGAAAGCTGAAGGGCCTTCAACGAGTATGATATTTGGTTCTAGTAAGCTGTTCACTTGCTTGCAAACAACGACACCCCCTCCACACAAACACACAGCAGGCAGCCTGCGCCTCGCACTCGGGGCACACACATTACCCAACCCCGATCGGACGACCGCCAACGCACGGGGTTTGAGGGGCGTGAGTAACGATGGCGATGGACGGTAATGGACGGCCGGGGCACGGACGACGCGCTGACGGCAGCCGCGACGCCAGCGCGGCCGACGATACTCTTCCCCCCAGGGGTCCCTATCTTGTTGTGCAACTGCGGCAGCGGCGGCGGGGTGAGGACCTCGGGCACGGCGGCGGCGGCGCGGAGCGGCGGCAGATGCGGCGGGGGCGGAGAGCCGTCCATCGTCTTCGTTAGGTCGTTGCGGGCGGAAGAGTGTGCAGCGTGGGCACGCGCGCTGTTTGCGAGCGCGGCGCGACAACGACTGCAACAATACAACGACTTTTGATTGACCAGCCAAGTACTTGAGGAATATGATGCGCGGATCCACGGGACATCCCGCCAGCCGGATCCGCACCGACATGTTGGCCCTACGCCCTGGTCCGTCACCCCGGTGCTCGCCACGTCCTCCTGTCCACACATAGTGTACCAGTGCTCGCCACGTCATCCACCACATACTGTACCGGTGCTCGCCACATTAAAGGTGGTGAACAGCGATTCTATGCCTTCGAATCCTCTTTCTAGCGTCCCGCATCGCGATTTTTGTTATATGGTTCACTGGTTGCGTAAGGGCGGTCAGGTGGGGGATGACGTGGTCGATTCGATCCACTCGTTTAAACCCAGTCTCCGGTTTGACTACCCCCAGAACCCCCCGAATACAGCCTCTCGACCAATCAGGGACGTGGGCAAACGATGGACTGTCCATTGACCAATCAGGGACCGTACACATTTACGTTCTGAATTGGCGCGAAACAAGCAAGAAAATCAAGCCAACCAAATCTCAGTAGATCTCTCCCTCGACCAATCATATTAGGGCCTTCAACGTTAGCGCTAACGCGGAGACTGGGTTTAAAAACTTTAAAGACCACGAGACGATAGTTATGATGAAGTCCTTCACTTGATGCCGCGCCACACTGCGTCCCCTTGGTTAGCAGGTAGTATTAGGGCGGCTTTGGCCCCACACATTTTATATTTTATTCGGTCACTATGGCATCGGATCTACTTGCTAGTGTTCGGGCTCTGACAGAAAAGGGCTTGACATCAGAAAAGCTTGGAGCACGATTCTGTTCCACTCGCCCGACTCGCCTATCAACGCGTCCTTCAACCACCAGGGCTACGGATACGTCAAGAGGAAAGATGGCGACATACGTTTCCACGAGCATGTGACGAACGCGCCCACGAGATGGTTCCGCTGTAAACACGACGGGGCCGGGCCGCGAGACAGGGCAATTGACAGGGAGCGCACGATTCGCAAAGGGCTCGTTGGCTCGGAACAGTGGGGGACGCACGCTTCTCTCCTCATGGCGCACGACATTGCCAACTTCAGCGAAAGACACAGGGAGGGTGGCGCCAAGGACTTCTGCCTCCTCTCGTCGTGGCAGCTGCTTAACACGCTGACACAAACCGAGGATAACCAAAACGCTAAAACTCGAAAGTCTTTATCCTATCAGAGACAGATTCTCCAACCGTCGGACGTGGCCTTCAAGCCCGACTGGGTTCATAACGGGCAGCCACTCAATAACTGACCCTGCCGCTCGCTGTACAACTCCAGGTGCGACGCAGACCCAACACTGGTCGATGATAAGCGTGATAATTATCACCATGGACATCGACGGGAGCTGCCAGTTTGATCCCATGTTAAAAGCCGCCGCCAGCCAGGACATGTCTGCCCGCGTTGAGTCTCACGGTTGAATTTAGTGTAAACCAAACATTTTCGCCGCTTTGTAATGCTTGTGTGCAATAAAACCATGATCAAACACATGCGCCTGGTTTCAGCGCTTGAAACGAACATGTAATATGAACTGCTCTGAAGTTTTGGTTTCGATTTCAAGTTGCGTCCGTACGCCGCGGGGGCGGGGACCCTGGAGGTGCGTGGCGCATTCTTCACGCTCTTCACCGGCCAGCTCAAGATCCTGGGGGTCGACGATGGGCTGGGGCTGACACGTTACACTACTTCATCGTTCCGTATGTAGAGCTGCACATTTGTGGGTTTGTCCCTGAAACCACTCAAGTTATCACCCGAATACCTCGAAGATGTTATTTCCTGGGAGATGCTTAATTTGAGCAAAAAAGGGGACGAGTGTAAGGCCTTGCCCGGTGGCGTGTTCCGCGACAGCTCGTATCCATATGTAAAGAATGTGGCCAATTACGCAAAATAAGCAACATGCAACACAGATGATACAAAGAAGCAACTGTACAGATACTGCATCGATTGTCTGGTGGTGACTGGTGAGGAGAGACATTTCGTTTGTGTGGTCTCCGGCCGGTGGTGAGGTGTATAGAGAGATGTATAGAGAGAGATGCATTGAAGTATCTACTATAGAGAGATGTTAGAGGTGGTAAGGTGGTGACTGATGAGACAAGGATGCTGGACCGGGTGGCGTCGTCGCTGATGTTATTGTACATTCTTGGTAATGTTCCTTTATTACGTTGATTGACCACTTTGGGCTGAACAAGCTAATACACAGAATGTATGGAGTCCCCCACGCAGAGCGCGGGACGCCCCCTCCTCACACGTTGTCGATGCCCCGGCGCGCCCACCGCATCGCCCCGCCCCACCCTTCCCCGCCCCGCCCCGCACTCGTGCGGCCCCGCCCCCCCCCCCCAACTCGGACCCCGGCTCGGACACCTCCCTCGCCCTCGACTGCAGCGCCCCTCAAAAACCTATGTCACGCCAAGTCAGGCCCGCCCCGTTCAGATCGTCGGCGTGCCGAGAGCACCCCGTACAGACAGGCGGAGCCGGAAGGATCCGTCAGCACCGCTCCGACATGCGATAGTAGTGTGCGGTTACTTGGCCATCACCATCTTGACGAACTCGGCGTAGTTGATCTGGCCGTCGCCGTCCAAGTCCGACTGGCGGATCATGTCGTCCACCTCCTCGTCCGTCAGCGGATCTCCCATCTGGTGCAAGACGTGCCGCAGCTCGGCCGGGGAGATGAAGCCGTTGCCGTCCGTGTCGAACACCTTGAACGCCTCGCGCAGCTCCTCCCCGGGGTCGGTGTCCTTCATCCTGCGCGCCATGAGTTCGAGGAACTCGGAGAAGTCCAGGGTGCCGTCGAGCGTGCCGGTGCCATACCGCATACCTTCGCATACATACCCGGTGCCGTCGACCTCATTGATCATGTCTTGCAGGTCAGCCTCGGTAGGGTTCTGCCCGAGCGAGCGCAGCACGGTGCCGAGCTCCATGGTGCTGATGGTACCGTCGCCGTCCCTGTCGCACAGCGCGAACGCCTCCGTGCACTCGGCGATCTGCTCGTCGGTCAGCTGGTCAGCCATTGCGCCTTTGGAGTGTCGGCGGAGGTGTGAGAGCGCGCGCGACGGATGAGTGAGGAGAAGCGGCGCGCGGCGGTTTGCGCGCGAGGAGGGGTTGTGTTGGGGACGTCGCTGCGTTGTATCGCGATCGCGGGGGCGGGGCGGCGGGCAGCGTAGCTATGCACGCGGCATAGCTATGTGCGGCGTCGAGTGGTGGTGGCCGCGGTGCAAAGAGAGTGGAGCGGCGAGGGAGGGCAGGCTGACGACGAGTCCAGTCCGACTGTCAGAAGTACAAGTTATGTGTTGTTTTTGGCTCAGGCAGTAAGGTAGGTGCTCAACGAGTAGGCAGGCTGGCTGGGAGGCAGGCAGCAAGCGAAACTGCGAAAGCAACAACAACATGTTGGCGGCCCTGACCAACTGAGCCACATACAACAGCGCAGACCCCCGGAGCGAACGCTCCCCCATCGCTCCGCAGCCGTGTGCCGCCGGCAAACCAACCGCGCATCGCGTGCTGAGATACGCGCGGCGCCGCGATCCTCGACTCTCACCGACGGCGCTCCCCTCGCCGCAGCGCCGCGCAACCTACGCACGTCCTTCGACGGCTCAACGAAAGTTGGCGAGGAGAAAGTAAAACGACCCCAGCCGCGGGCCTTCTTGCTCTTCTTCTACCTGCTCATTCAACCCCCACGCTGCCCGCGATGAGCGCCGCGCGCCGCCGCACCGCCACGCCGCGCTCCTCGTCAGGTGAGCGCCTCGCCCCGTCGCCCGCCCGAGCCCCCTCCACGAGCGAGCGCGCGGCGGGCAAACCACCGAGCCTTTCCCGTTCCCCCCGAGCCTCGGCTCCCTCTTCTCTCCAAAGAGAGACTGAGACTGACGGGCCGCGGGGGCGGCGCAGCGCGGCGATACGACACGCGCGCGGCGGCGGCGACTGCAAGCCCCGCGATCTCTGCGCGCTATCGCGATCGCCGCGCCCGCCGAGCCCCGAGCGGCGCTCACTCATCGCCGGGTCCACGGGCCGCCCAGCTCTCGGCCGAGCGAGCTCAAAGCAACGACGGGAGGGTTGCAAACGAGGAAATTCGCCTCATCGGCAGTAGTCTGCCTCGCAGTCTGGAGTCGGGAACCAACATAACCCTTATGGGTTAACCGTAGTCGTCCACCCCCTCGCTCGTGCACCAGGGTCCCCGCAAAGGCGTTCGATGATGTCCGCCGCCGCCGCCATCGCGCTCACCGTGACGCTGATGCTGCTGCTCGAGCCCCCCGGCGGAGCTGTCGCGCAGGGCGCCGGCCACGGTGGCAACAACGGCAGCAACGCCCTCAGCATCCTGGCGGCGAGTACACCTCCCGCGGACCTCGACCGATCCATTCTGATAGCATGGCGCGCCGGGTCGTGGCAGCTGCAGCAGGGGTGGAGCGACGAGAACGCGCCCGTGTCTGAATGGGAGGGGGTCAGCGTCGACGCGGAGGGGCGCGTGGTGTCGATCGATCTTTGGAATTGGGGTTTAACGGGCGTTGTGCCGGCGGCGCTCGGGGGGCTCACCGCGCTCAAGGTGTTGACCCTGCGCTCGAACCAGGTGACGAGCGTGCCGGCAGAGCTCGGGGA
>Ga0307489_10003600_pt1 | contig 10263 bp, 14 predicted proteins | sample SB12metaG_FD_202247 | JGI IMG/M metagenome (GOLD analysis project Ga0307489, IMG submission 202247) | Sea-ice brine microbial communities from Beaufort Sea near Barrow, Alaska, United States - SB 1.2 | ecosystem: Environmental > Aquatic > Marine > Coastal | place: USA: Alaska | collected...
CCTGGGGTCAACCAGGGGTCAACCTGGGGTCAACCTGGGGTCAACCTGGGGTCAACCTGGGGTCAACCTGGGGTCAACCTGCGGTCAACCTGCGGTCAACCTGCGGTCAACCTGGGGTCAACCTGCGGTCAACCTGGGGTCATCCTGGGGTCAACCTGGGGTCAACCTGGGGTCAACCTGGGGTCAACCTGGGGTGAATATGCAGCGCCCTGCCATGCGCTCGAGGTCCATAATGTAGCGGCGCAAGTTGAAATTGAAAGAAGCAATTGAAAGCAGTTCCTCATATTATAGTTTCAAGCACTTAGTTCCATGCGCTTTCAACTTGGGCTTGATAGGTGCAACCTGCACCGCCCTACCATGTAGATGGCGGCGAAGCGGTCGTCGCGGCACGAGGTGTACCGGCGCAAGTTGAAGTTGAAAGCAAAACTTGAAAGCAGTTCATCACATTTTAGTTTCAAGCGCTTAGCTCCAGGCGCTTTCAACGTGGGTTTGATAGGGTCGACCTGCACCGCCCCACCGAGGCGCGCGCGAAGGTGTCAGACCGCCCGCGCAGCGCCGCCACCAGCCGCCGCCCAGGGGCTTACTCTCGTTCACTTTTCATCTCAACTTAAGCGCCTTCAGTGTGAAAGGGGGTGCAGTTAGAGGTTGTTTCGGGGGTGTTAAGGAGGAGTCAGGGGGTATTAATGAGTAGCAGGGGGTGTTCAGGGTGTATTTTGTGTCAGAAACGGCCAGGTTGAGCTGAGAAGTGGACGAGTGTAAGCCCCTGCCGCCGTCGCTCTGCGTTGATCACGCCTCCGATCAGCGAGAACCGGAACGGCCGCCGCCGCGCCGCTTGCTGCCGCCGCACCCCGCCACCGCCGTCGCCGCTGCCGCCGTTGCCGTCGCCGCCACTGCCTCCGCCTCCTCCGCCGCCGCCGCTGACGCCGCCGCCGCCACCGCCGACGACGCCGATACGCCCTCCTTCGTATTCGATGCCCACACCCTTCCGCTCCTCCTCCTCCACCTCTGCTCTCCCCTCCCCATCCGCCACCTCCTCCCCCTCGTCCCCCTCGTCCTCCTGGAGCGCGATGACCCTTGAATTGACGGGGGGCTGCGGCACCACCACGCAGGGGCTTACACTCGTCCACCTCTCAGCTCAACCTAAGCCGTTTTGGTCAAACCTCCCCGTGTTCCCCTGTCTAATAGACTGGGGGAAAATCATGCGCCCAAGGTATCACACAAAATGTGCTTACGTTGAGCAGAATAGTGGACGAGTGTAAGCCCCTGCCACAACGGCGCGCGACAGGCGCCACGCGCGCTCCGGGTCGAGCACCTCCGCCGCCGACAGCAGCGTGATCTCCGGCGTGAGCCACGTTGAAGCGGCGCAAGTTGAATTCGAAGGCAAAAGTTGAAAGCAGAATACCACATTTTTGTTTCCAAGCGCTCAATTCCAGGCGGATTCAACGTGGGTTTGATAGGGTCAACCTGCACCGCCCCACCATGTCATGGGCACGCGGCGCATCAGGTGGCGCAGCGGCAGCCCGAACGCCAGGGGCTTACAATCGTCCACTTTGCAGCTCAACTTGAGCCATTTGTGACACAAAATGCACCCTCGACACCCCCTGGTACCTGCTAACACACCCTAAACTCGCCCTAAAATCCCTTCAATGCACCCCCTCTACCACAAAAAGCGCTCACATTCAGCTGAACACCCTGCCGTACGCCACGCGGCCCGTCAGGTGCCGCTGCGTGTACGTGAAGAAGTCCGCGCCCTTGAAGCGCTGCCACTCTGGTGTGGCCTCCAGCCAGGGGCTTACACTCGTCCACTTTTCAACTCAACCTGAGCCGCTTCTGACACAAAATACACCCTGCACACTACCTGACAGCCCCTAACACCCCCTAAACTACCCATAAATGCACCCCCTATCCCACAAAAAGCGCTTACGTTGAGCTGAATAGTTGACAAGTGTAAGCCCTGCCTCCAGCGCGGCCAGGTACTGGCGCATGATGTAGCGGCGCAAGCTGAACTTGAAAGCAAAATTTGAAAGCAATTCATCACATTTCAGTTTCAAGTGCTTAGTTCCAGGCGCATTCAACTTGGGTTTGATAGGGTCAACCTGCACCGCCCTACCATGAGGCGGCCGGACGCCGCCTCGCGCCGCAGCACCTCCCGCCAGGGGCTTACACTCGGTCCTGTTGCAGCTCAACTTGAGCTCTTCTGTCCACCGCGTAACCCATCTTAATTCATGAATGCGTCCTTGAGTTGCTCAAGTTGAGCTCTAACGTGAACGAGTGTAAGCCCCTGCCTCCCGCCCCAGGCACCCCGCGTAGTATGGCACGAAGAACATGTCCGCGTCCGCCCTGTCTCAAGGCCTGCCAGAAATCGATCGCCACGTCATAGGATCCTGTCTAGCTGAATTGAATGAGGGTTCAATCATTAGACCCCTATAGAGCCTGTCAACGAATACCCCCCCTGAAGTCCCCCCTCAAGGGTCCAAAATGCTTCAAACAACGTGGCGGGCAACATTTAATTGTCCCTGCCGGGTCGGCCACGATCTGGCCCGTGCGGTTGGCTTTGAGGATGCGGTGGAAGTCGCGCTCGCTGCACAGCTGTGGTGGTGCCGGATCCTTGGGGGTTATCAGCGCCGCCATATTGAAGCGGCGCTAGATGAACTTGAAAGCAAAGTTTCAAACCAGTTCATCACATGTTGGCTTCAAGCGCTGAACCAAGCGTGATAAATCCGGAGTCAACCTGGGGTCAACCTGGGGTCAACCTGGGGTCAACCTGGGGTCAACCTGGGGTCAACCTGGGTCAACGTGGGGTCAACCTGCGCCGACCGACCATGTGCTCCAGGACGTACACGCGCGGCGCGCCGGGGCGCGGGTGCCCAGCCGCGGGCCCGGGTGTACCGGCGCAAGTTGAATTTGTAACCAAAGTTTGAAAGCAGTTTATCGTATTCCAGTGTCAAAGTGCTTAGTTATAGGCGCTGTCAACGTCGGTTTGTTAGGGTCAACCTGCACCGTCTTACCCGGGGACGCTGGGCGCCTCGCACGCCTCGAACCGCATCGAGCTTGTGGGCACCAGGTCGTCCTCACTGCCTGAGTCCAGGGGCTTACACTCGTCCACTTTTCAGCTCAACCTGAGCCGTTTCTGACACAAAACGCACCCTAATGATTCTCTAATACCCTTTGACACCTCCTACACACCCCGTGTACAACCTCTCGATGCACCCCTTATCCCACACAAAGCGCTTACGTTGGGCCGAAGAGAGGACGAGTGTAATCCCCTGCCTGAGTCCAGCGGCGCGCAGGTGGGCTCCAGCAGCCGCTTTGTAGCGGCGCAAGTTGAATTTGAAAGCAACATTTGAAAGCAGATTTATCACATTATCGTTTCAAGCTCTTAGATACAGGCGGTTTCAACGAGGGTTTGATAGGGTCAACCTGCACTGCCCTACCGCTTGTACAGGAACCGCGTCACCTCCGACCAGGGGCTTACGCTCGTGCACTTCTCAGCTCAACGTGAGCACTTTTTGTCCCACGTGGTGGGGTGCTTTGCTGGTTTCTGAGACACAAAAACGGCTCAGGTCGAGCACAGATGTCGACGAGTGTAAGCCCCTGCCTCCGACTCCACGTTGGCGGCGGCGAGGCGCAGCCCGGAGTCGCGCGCAATGAGCAAAGTCCAAGGCAAGACGAGGAGCACCATCAGGAGTAGCACTTTGACCACCCGCAGCTAGAGGCTTACACTCGCTCACTTCAGAGCTCAGCTTGAGGACCTTCGGGACACATCGCTCATGTTAGAGCTCAACTTGAGCACCTTCGGGACACATCCACGGGTTATTTTGGGTCATATGGGGGACCAAGTAAGCATAAGTTGAGCGGAAAGAGGCAAGATACGCTCAAGTTGAGCGGAAATGGGAACGAGTGTAAGCCCCTGCCCGCAGCACGCGCTGCACCCATCGCCGTCTCTTGTGCGGTGCGTTGCCGTTGGCCGGCGCACCTCCGAGCCCGCCGCCCGCCCCGCCCCCGCCGCCCGCCCCGCGCGCCAAGCCCCGCATCATCCTCGTCCCGCGCGCTAATCCCCGTATCATTGTCGTCCGGATATGAACGCACGCCCGCGCTTGGCTGCTGGGCGCTGGGTGTATGCTCCAACGTCGGTCGAGTGCTGGTTCTCAATACCACGTGAAGAACTTTATTGTTGATGGAGACGAACTTCTGGAGGATGGGGACCGTTGTGAAGAAGCAGCCGGCGCGCGCGGCTGTGCCCACCACCACCACGCATTAGGGTCTAGCAAATACAACATCTCGCCACGTCATTGACACTCCTTTAAACCCTCGAATCCTAGGATTAGTGGCATGGAGTATCCTATGACGTGGCGAGCAATATCTGCGGGCCCCAGCCTACGAGTACCACGGATGGTTTGTTCGCCTGTAACGACAGGGAGGCACTACTCGAAAGCGCGCCGGCGGGAGGGCGTCGCGATGACCAGCGCCCGATCTGGCCCGACACTGCCGTCGCTGGTTACCTCCTTCGAGTCGCGGCGCACAGCAGCAGCACAGCACAGACGCGATGGTCCACGCCTGTGCCAACCGGGGTGCCAACGGGGTGCCTACTGCGATGGTCCACGCCTGCTCCAGAGCCCGCGGCACAGCACGGTCGGTGCAGCGCGAGAGGGTGGCCACCAACGGAAGGCCACCTGCGTGAGCGTGCCGCGTGCGCGCACACCGGTACTCACCCCAGTCGCTGCGCGCAGCGGCCTCGTCGCTCAATCGCGCGCGCCCAGCACAGAGGGAAGAGAATTGAGAATGCAAGCTCAGAGAGTGTGTATTCGCGATCGGCCCACGAGATGGGGGATGGACAGCAGTGCTCTAGCGCGTGGCGGCCGGGCCCGCTCGCTCACGAGCACGAGATGCGGAGGGGAGGTCGCAGCGTGTTCGATGCCGCTGCCTCACGACCCCGGCACTGGGGTGACGCTTCGCGAGTCGTGCAGTATCCATCCCACATTTCAAAAGCTGGTCGGCGCCCTGCCGCGCCCCGCCCGACCTGAAGGCTTTGTTTTCGGCCGCGAGATTTGCCTGTTCCCCCCAAGCACACTTTCGCGCGCGCCCCGCCCACGCGGCTCCGACGACAGACGCACCCCTTGTGACTGCTCGACAGAACTCTCGACGTGTGGTGGACCTCCGCGTATCGGCACGCCCGTCGCCCAAACTGAAGCGAAAGATTGCCCCACGTCCCGTGAGATCTAGGTCTTATGCCATCACGACATGAAAGACGCAAGGCGGAGCGCGATGCCGCGAAGCGCGCGCCGGCCAAAGGGGGAGCCGCGGCTGCCGGAGGCGCTGCCGCCGCTCGCGAGAACGTGAACGTGAATCCGGTCGGTGACTGGACAATGCAGGCGGAAGACCCCTCAGCGTTGTTTCGAGCGATCGGAGCCGAGATCGTGAAGCAGAGGGCAGGCTCGGGCGACATGGAAGCGGCATCTTGGTCGCGGCGTTCCTGTCGCAGGATGGGGAACACGTCTCGCCAGACTCGAAATCGAAGATCTGGGTGAACGGTTTGCATTTGGAGAGCTTTAACGAGGCGAACACAGCGAGCGCACGCGTCGGAAACAAAGACTATCTGCGGATAAACGCGTGCGCCCCGGACACTCCCGGGCAAAAGACGATTTTCAAGTTGGAGTACGGCTCACTATCGCACTCCATCAATGTGATCACATTCCAAGCACCGCCTCCGAGTCCGCCTCCGAGCCCGCCTCCACCGCCTCCGATGCCTCCGCCTCCGAGCCCGCCGCCTCCGATGGGCGATGCGGAGTCTGGGCTTCCAGATAGTGAATGACGCGGATGGGGCTGCGGGGGCGACGAGTTTGGGCGGTTCCGGCAGATCGCCAACGACGGATGTAGGGTTTCAGCTTCGCACAGCACAGTTTCCCGGTCGCTCACGGGACAGCGACCCGTCGATGTGGTCTCCTGACCACCCACAAAATAATGTTTTATTTGAGCGTGCACCCACAAAATAATGTTTTTTTTCAGCGTGCAACCCTTCAACCCTGGTCTCCTCACTGACCCACAAAACAATGCCTTAGTTGAGGGTGCAACCCTGCGCGGAGGAGGGCACGGCGCTTCTGGAGAAGGCGGCACGGCAAGGGCACGCATACGCGATGTACGAGATGGGGTGTATTCACAGCGCGAGGAAGGAGTATCAGCAAGCCGTGGAGTGGTTCACCAAGGGTGCCGAGGCCGGGTTGCCGAAAGCGATGTGCAACCTCGGGACATTCCTCGACCAGGGGAAGGGCGTGGCGGCGCCGGACTGCCCGGCGGCGGCGGGCTGGTACAGGCGCGCGGCAGACGCTGGGATCGGGGTAGCGGCGAAAAACCTCTCAACCTTATACACTCTCGGCCGCGGTTGGGCCTGGCAGATTAAGCATGCCACGTAATCTCCACATTGTATACCCTCTTTTCATGAGTTAAGCGGCGTCACATGACGCGGCGAGCCTCATCTGCCAGGCCCTCCGGCGTGGCGTCACGCGCAGCAAGCAGCGGGCGATGCAGTGGCTGCGCAAGGCCGCCGAGAACGGCTACGCCGGCTCGTGCTTGCGAATCGCCTCATTTGTGTATGGAGACACGCCCTACGCCCGCGAAGTTGGGCGTGTGGAGGCGGCCGCTGGGGTCGCCACGTCGGCTGGGGTCATGGAGGGGCACGACGTCCCCCCGGATGTCTTGACTAGCGTGGTACATTGGTTGCGGAAAGGGGGTCATAATCCCATCGACGAGCTTGTCCAGTTACGGAGAGCTGCGGTGGAGGGGGGTAAGTATTGCCAAAATGTGGGGTGCCAAGTTATGGGCCTTCCGAAGGACTTCAAGGTTTGCCCGCAGTGCAAGACTGCCCGGTACTGCGGTGACGCGTGTCAGAAACAGGACTGGACCACGGGCGGGCACAAGGCGACGTGCGGCACAGCTGTATTCAACTAAAGTCTTCGGTCCCGCATGAGCATGTTCAGCTGGGCGGAGGACGTGCTGACATTTAAACAGTGCACTCGCAACACTGAAAGTATGACACGACCGCGTTCACGCCCTCGTTCACGCGCCAACCTTCTGAAGTAAACAGCGCACGATATCGTCACAATTGCGTCACTGCATTGTGATTGTGTTTGATCGTTAGACTTGCAATAAAGACGACGTTTACGTTTCACATCGCCGGGTGATATACCATATTTACTGTGGTGTCATCACTGAGGCCTCCGACGCGCACCGCCCATCTAAGTGTCGTCCCCAATGCTGCCCCCCCTCCCCGCCCCCCCCGCGCGCACTGCAACACCGCCGGATGCACGTTGTCATCGGCGCATAGACGCGTGATATTTCTGGGGAATCCAGCTGCAGCAGTCGGCCTCATACGGACGGAGGATGTTTGTCGGAATATCCCCTGGTTGCGGCCAGGCTACACGTCGCCATGGTCCACGGGCACCCGTGCTTCCGCGCCCAATTCAGCACGTTCTGGTGCCCAAACTCAGTGGCCAGGACGAGGATGGCTTACTTTCGTAACCTATTGAACTCGTATTCATCAGACTAGCGCTAGCAGCTAAAGTGTTGAGACGAGTTCCTTCGTAATAATGACACTATCCTATAAGAATAACCCCGCCGCCGCGGCGACGGCTTCCAAGTGCGCTAGTAGCGCGGCGGCGTTGCGTTGCGCGGTCCACACGGGCTCTGACTGTTTGCCCATAGAGCACCCGCCCCCCTGCGCCGTCCGCACCGCCCTGATCAGCGCCAGGACCCAGGGCCTCCCCTCAGTGCGGCTGCATCAGCTGACACGTTGTGTACCCTTCAGGTATGCCAGTGCGACGGATAATGGGGGGGTATTCATGATGGTATGGGGGTCTAATGATTGAAGCTAGCGTCAGATATAATGTAAATTAGAGCTCTGAAGCCATTCTCTCTACAGGTAATCCTGTGAGAGGAGGGCAGCAGTGGTCCACGAGGGTCAAAGAAACGGCCAGCTGACAAAACACTAATAGTGAGGCCCAGCCTGGAGCTGCTGCTGCTGCGGCGCCGGCAGCACTATGGAGCCATAGCTCAGGGCCGCGACATGACTACTGACTGTTTGCTCATAATGCACCGATACACCGCTGCCGCCGCCCACGCCCTTTGTTGACTATCTACGGTTTAAGCCCAACTGAAGCAACTTTGAGGTAAAGAGTGGGAGGCATGCAAGTGGACATCATAAACACAATGCTTAAAGTTCTTAGCTGGAACAGTGCTGCCAGCAAGGCCTTGCATCGATCCGGAGAGTGTGCACGGGTACACGGGAAAACTAAGCACAAGCAGTCAGGTTGAGGAGGGAAAAGCACAGTCAGTGCAGTGAGGCCCTGCCGCCGCCGGGGCTCCAAGCCCGGACGGCGCCGGCCAGCGTCAGGGGAAGCGCCGACCGACCGCCACCGTCCGATGCGCCGCCGCCGCCGCCGGGGACCACAGCGGTGAAACCTGCGGGGCCGCTCCCGTTCCCGTTCCCGTTCCCGTTGCCGCCGGCCCCGCCGCCGCCGCCGCCGCCTCCGCCCCCGCCCCCGCCGCCGCTGCCCCCGCCGCCTCCCAAGAGCAGCAAGTTATAGAGCGCGTTCACCGCCCCCGCCGCCGCCGCCGCCGCCGCGGTTGCCCCCTCCAGCGGGTGCGCGGCCAGCGCGGCGAGCGGAGCGATGCAGTCCTGCCTCGCACACGCGGCGGCGGCGGCGGCGTACGACTGCCACAGGTTGGCCAGCGCGCCCACCACGCGCGCGGCAGCTGCGGCGCGGTCGGTCGCCGTCCCGTCCTCCCCTCCCTCCTCTCCGTCCTCGCTCGCTCTGCCCGGAACCTCAGCGCAAGGCCTTGCGCAACGTTCCGGTTCAGCTCAACAAAAGCAGGATAAGTGCCAGAAGTACATAGTGCAACACGGCTGGCTTTGAGCGGAGAATGGCACTCGTGCAAATCCAGTCGCTGTGATGCATTCAGCGCTGAAGCCCCCCATACGACTGGCCGAGAGAGTGGTTGATTAAGATGAGATGGGCCGATTGTTCTCACTTATTTCGTGCTGGCAAGCTTCGTGAATATCTATGGTAGCTCTACCTGAATGGTCAATAGAACCACTGTCACTTTCTTGGGGTCCCTGATTGGTCCAGGTAGATGAAGGGGAAGTCCGCGGATACTGGGTTCTAGGCCCGACCTCATCCGCGGCGGCGAGGACCCCGAGCAGACGGTCCACCAAGAAGCTGATCAAGTCCCTGTCGCCGCCGCCCACCCCGCCAACTGTGTGCCCATGCAGGGAGTCGACGCCGTTGCCGTTGCCGTCCCCACCACCGTCCCCGCCGCCGCCGCCGCCGCCGTTCCCGCCGCTGCCGTCCCGGCCGCCGCCGCCATCACCGCCGCTGTCGCCACCGATGGCCCACGCCCCCGGCGCCTCGAGCAGGCGCTCAATCACCCCCACCGCGGTGGTGCTGGCCAACGCCCCATGCGATTGGGCGCTATGCTGAAGGACCTCCTGCGATTGGGCGTCACGCTGTAGACCATCATGTGATTGGGCGTCACGCTGAATGCCCTCGTGTGCTTGGGCAATAGCAGGCGGTGGCGGCAGCGTGAGCAGCTGGGCGAGGTCACGCAGGAGCCCCGGCGCGGCACGCAGGATGGCTGCCTGCAACGCCGCCGTGCCGGCCAGGTTACCCAACGCCGCGGCGCCGTATGCAGCCGACGAGTCTGATGCCTCCCCGGCCTCAGCCCCGGCCCCGGACCCCGCGCCGGCCCCGGCCCCGGCGCCGGTGCGAAGCATCGCCTGGAGCCCCGCGACTAGTGCCAGGCAGATAACACACACCACGTCATGTGATGCCGTCTAACTCAAGTAACGTGGGTCTATGACGTGGAGGATGACGTGGCGAGTGACATAATGCAGGCCCTACCCGCGACGCAGCCCGGTTCGGCCACGATGCGGTCGCACGCCGAACGACCGCCGTAGGACAGCGCCCCGATGGCCGCCGCCGCCGCCACGCGCGCCGTCCGAGCTGCGTCCGACCGACCTGGGGAGCGCAGAAGAGCCACGAGGCCGCCTAGCGCGTCACCGGGGCAAGATAGTATGGCGTTGACGGCGACGCGCGAGACGATCATCTGGCTCAGAGCCGTCGCCGCCTGCTGTGCCAGTACCAGCTCGCTGCCGCCGCCGCCGCCGCCCCCGCCGCCCCCGACTGTTTGCCCATACAGGGATTCAACGCCGCCGTCGACGCTGCCGCCGCCGCCGCCGCCGCCGCCGCCGCCGCCTCCGCCGCCGCCGCC
>Ga0307489_10003601_pt1 | contig 10261 bp, 5 predicted proteins | sample SB12metaG_FD_202247 | JGI IMG/M metagenome (GOLD analysis project Ga0307489, IMG submission 202247) | Sea-ice brine microbial communities from Beaufort Sea near Barrow, Alaska, United States - SB 1.2 | ecosystem: Environmental > Aquatic > Marine > Coastal | place: USA: Alaska | collected 2017-05-06
CTTTATACTTGTGAGATAAATGTAGGCAATAAGCAACTTTATGGTTGCGCAGCAAAGGTCTAACCAGTAGGGTGGTAACATAACAGCGAAATATTTTTGGCACGACGAACAAAGCGGTTGTGTAAGCCTGGACACGAAGTCCACGACTTGCAACTCAACCCTGGTCGGCAAAATATGGTGTACGCAAGGAAGTAAAATGGACAGTAATCAAGGTAAGATAACGACCATGCACTCAGTGCATAATGCTGTGTGTAAATTGCCTAGCTGGCAAGGTAGTAACACCCTTGGCTGCTAATTTTTATAATGCAGCCCTTGCCCGGCAGACTTTAGTGAATAGCTTTGAGCAAGCGCATCAAGCCTGTTTGTACTTAATACCCGCCTTACGCAATAAAAACACTCATTTAACTCCCCCTATACCTGTAATTGCGGTTCAACCAGCCTCGTTATTAACTGACTGTGGCCGAAAACAAACTCGCGTTCCTAACCTTGTTTGGTTAGTCGACTCATTACCCGCATCAAACGGCACTGTCCACCTAAAATTACTGCGTATTACCGAAGGCACTCCCGGCGCGGTGATCAGCCGCAAGTTTTTAGCTTATAGCCACAAGTTCTTACTGCCGGTTTTAAACATAAGCGCTGCCTCAGCAGGTTGTTTTTTAATACGCTGGTACGTGGACTGGAGCGAATGCGCGAGTTACAAAGGTGGTAAATATTAGTTGTGGCTGCAAAACCAACAAAATCTTTATGGTACTCAAAATTTGGCCATAGCGCCTGTTCATCATTTGAAATTAGCAGTAACAGTAGAGGACGGATAGTTTGATTGCACAAGGTTAATTAACATGGCTGTCCTGTTAATTCGCTGTTAATTCGTCAGGTCAATTTTAAACTCGATAAAAACATAGGTTAAACTGAATAATCGACTCAGCAAAGTTTAGCCGATTATGTTCCAATAATTAACACACAAGCTTAAAGAAGTAGCCGCCTATAGGCTGAAATAGACAAGGAATTAACATGTCGTCATCTAATTTTGAACCACTTCAGCAACGCTGGCCGAACTTATACGATTTTGCTATGGCGGCAGAGCTGCAAGCGTATCCAGACCCCCATTCTGCTATCCTAAAGCTACGTTGCTTTGCTGAGCAACTCGTCGGAATCCTGTATAGAGAACTGAACCTACCTGCTATCGAGAGTGATAAATTTTTTGACAAATTAGATGCCTCGTTTTTTATTGAGGTAGTTGGCAAGCCGATTATAAATAAGCTTCATGCTATTCGACTCGTGGGTAATCGAGCTGCTCATCCAAAGGCTAGCCAGAAACCGATTGATTCCAATGATGCCCTAGCTTTGATAAAAGAAGCCTATCTATTAGGCCAGTGGCTATATAAAACTTATAGCGGAGAATTGTATGATGATTACCCCGATTTTACCTCTCCCACTTCAGTTAATGAGAAGCTTAGTGATCTAGCGACTGACAATGAAAAATTATTAGCTCAACTTAATCTGGTCAAACAAGAACTGGCGAACGTCGAACAAGCCGAAAAAAAAGCCTTGTTTGAGGTAACTGAACTCAATCAAACATTAGATGAACTCAAACTTTCGGCTTTTCAAAATGCCTCAAAACAAGCGGCAGATTCATTTGATTTGCTGTCTAGCGCTACACAGCATTTAATCAGTATTCACGATATTTTTGCTGAATATGCGTTAAACGATGGTCAGAAAAGACTTGTTACTCAATTAGACTCGTTTTTATCCGGAAACAAAAACAGTCTGTTTTTACTTAAGGGTTACGCAGGTACAGGTAAGACCTTTATTACTAAGGGATTGACGGAATATTTTAAAGCGATTGGCCGCAACTACGTGCTGGCAGCACCTACAGGTAAAGCGTCTAAGGTCATTGCGAAAAAGACTCAATCAGAAGCTTACACCCTTCATAAGACTATCTATTCTATGAAGGATATTGCGGAGTACCGCGATGATGATATTGACGGTACAGAAACTTACAAGGTGTATGCAGAGCTTGCTGTCAATGAAATGTCAGCCGATACGGTTTATATCGTTGATGAAGCGTCGATGATTGCAGACTTATACTATGACCAAGAATTCTTTCGTTTTGGCTCAGGTTTTTTGCTGCGTGATTTTTTTAAGTACGTTAATTTAGACCACAATGACCATAGTAAAAAAATTATCTTTATCGGCGATGACGCTCAGTTGCCACCTGTTGGTATGCCAGCCTCTCCGGCGCTAGATGCTAATTATCTGCGTAAAAACTTTAACATTGACTGTTTAGAATTTGAACTTACCGAAGTTGTGCGGCAAAAGGCCGAAAGTGGCGTGATGCATAATTCTATTGCCTTAAGAAAAGGCATAGATTCAAAAATATTCAATCAGTTAACTATTGACCTGAATTTTCCAGATCTAGCGCGCGTAGAGCATAGTGATGTGCTTGAGCAGTATCTAGCGTCGTGTAATGGCAAAATTAATGGTGAGAGTATTGTTATCGCCCATTCAAATGCTGACGTGGCTGCTTTTAATCGCCAGATAAGGGGTCACTTTTTCCCAAATTGCTCTGAAATTACCGATGGCGATAAAGTGATGGCGGTAAATAACAGTAACGCTTACGGTTTTTTTATCTCCAACGGGGACTTCGGATTAGTTAAGAAAGTATCAGGTGAGGTTGAGAAGCGCACATTAACGCTGAAAAGAAAAATAAACGACAGTAAGGAAGTAGAAGAAATTCCCATCATTTTAAGGTTCAGAGATGTCTATTTGGGCTTTAAAGAACTAGACGGTACACCAAGGTTCTTTGGTGCCAAAATTTTAGAAGACTTACTTTACAATGATCTGCCAACCCTGAATTCGGATGAAAACAAAGCGCTTTATCTCGATTTTTGTATCCGGTACCCCTATTTAAAGCGTGGGAGTCGCGAGTTTAAAGACACCCTGATAAGTGACCCTTACTTCAATGCTCTTAGACTTAAGTTCGGTTACGCTATTACCTGTCATAAAGCGCAAGGTAGTGAGTGGAACCATGTGTTTGTGAAGTGTAAGACAAACCAAAGCCAATTGTCTGCTAATTATTTTAGATGGCTTTATACAGCAATTACCCGTACCGCTGATAAGTTGTATTTGATGGACCCACCAAATATCAAACTGGGTAGCGGCATGAAGGTGGTGGCAAATCCCGGATTAGGCTTTACCAGTAACGCAGGCAAGCCAGTTAAAAATTCGACTTTACCAGCTCCATTGCACATGGCTATTCAAACACCTGTGAATACCCTTTCGACAAATACATTTGATATTCCAAGTGAAAGTTTATTTTTGTTGTCACTTTTGCAGCGAGTAAAAGACATCATTGCAATAGCCCACACCGAGATAGATAGTATCGATCATAAACAATATCTTGAAGTGTATTTTTTTAAACGAGGCGAGGATTTTTGCCGCATCAACATTAATTACAATGGAAAAAGTAAAGTCACTAATGTTGTAGCTAACAATTTGAGTGAGTTGAGTGATGAATTGGTCCGCCTGTTAGAGCCACTAAAATTAGGCACTATCGCCGTACCTAAAGATTGCTCTACGGAAGAACTTGAGTTTGATCAGCCGTTTCTTAATGAGTTTCACTTAAATATGGCGCTACTCGCTTCAGAACGGAATATTGTAATTGGAGGTGTAGAGATCATCAATTATTGCCAAAGATATAGCTTCATACGTGATGGTGATATTGCGGTGTTTAATGTTTTCTATAACGGTAAAAGCCGATTTACAAAATTTGAAGTTTTAAAAAATGCATGCTCATCGGGATCACTCGTTAAAGATGTTGAAGTATTATTAACGGAAGGCATGGAAGCGTGATTACCAGTAAAGATGTATTTGCCAAACGCAAGGAAGGTGCCATTGATGAGGCATATCAAATGGCCTTGCAATTAATGGGTGTTGCCCAGCCGGATGAGTGGGATCTCAAAGCATTTGCGTGGTGCCTGATTTCATTGATTAAACGGGACGTAGTGGCGAATCAAACACAGAATATAACCCACTACAAGCAACAGCTTGAATCAATTGATGGTCCAGCACTGGATGAAGTTTTGGCTAAAAGCAAAGGGTACGCGCTTTCATTGTGTAATCCAAATAGGCAATTATTGGGGGAAGCGAAACAATTTAGCCGAGATGAAAATTTCGATCAGTCTATAACAATATACAAACAACTTATTGTCGGGGGAGAAACTGACCCTACAGTGCATGTTAGTTTGGCTTGGGACTTATACAAAAATTCTAAAATACTGCTGAGCCAGTCCCCGTTAAACGTAGGCAAGATAAAAAAAAATATAAATACTTATCTTAAGCTTGATGTTGAAAAACCCTCATTGCTTCACTCATGTTTCCTGCAAATTGCCTCAAAATGTGGAGCTGAAAACAATTTTAATATGTTGGCATTTGTACATATCTGGGATTTGGGAAACCTAAGGGAAGACGACCATGATCGTTTTCAAGCTGACGATGGTAAAGAGTACCCAGCTTTAGTTGAGAAAGTTATAAAACAAGCTACTAAAGATGGAATAAATGTATCAGACAGCAGAGGGATACAGTATGTACTTCCTTTTCTAGATAAGGCGATTGTGAGGTTTCCAGACAACATATGGTTGAAGCTCAATAAAGCTAAAGCAATTCTGGTGATTGGTAATGTAGATGATGCGTTAAGTTTTGCACTTGAAGTCACTAAAGAAAAAACGAGTGATTTTTGGTCTTGGGATCTGCTTGGGGATGTGTTTTTAAATACTAAACCAGATATGGCTTTTAACTGTTTTTGCAAGTCATTACTTTGCACTAATGATATTAATTTTACCTCCAAAGTTAAGTTGAAATTAGCAAAACTGTTAATTCAAAAAGAGCAACTGGCCGCAGCAAAATACGAAATCACTACTATTAAAGCGTTTCGTGAAAATGCGGGTCAAAAAGTGCCTGAAGGGGTTGAAATCTTGACCTCTCAAAATTGGTTTAATACAACGCAAGCAAGTGTATCAAATATCGCATTGTACAAAGCGCATTCGAAAACAGCTGAAGAACTGTTATACAGTCAATTGCCATGGCTAACCGCAAATGTGGGTGAAAAATACGTTATAAAAGGTAAAGAAAATAAACCCAAGAGAAAATTATTTGTAAGTATTCCTTCCGGGGTGATCGAAACCAGTGTTTCGAATACGAAGTTTAACTTCGATACCATGGTGGAAGGTAGTGCCATTCAAGTTAAGGGTGAACATAAAACCGAAAAACCATTTCAAATTTTTACAATTGAGCTAAGGCAATCAGTCCAATTGTGGGATGCGATACCTGAAAAGATTGGGGTTGTTGACCACGTAAATTATGAGAAAAAGCTGGTTCATTTTATCGTTGACAAAAACTGTGATGGGGTAATTCAATTTGCCAACATAAGTGAGCAGTATAATGAAGGTGATACCATCGCCGTTAAACTTTGTGCTTACACAAGTAAGCAAGGTCAAAAATTCAGAATTGTCACAAATAATAAAACTACGGTAGTACCGTCCCCGTTGATCAAAAAACCATTTACTCAGCAGGTTAGAGTTAATAATGGAATGGGGTTTACCTCAGATTATATATTTATTACACCGCCCATGATCAGCAAAAATGAAATAAGCGATGGTGACAACATAGGTGGTATAGCTGTTTTAAATTTCAACTCCAAACGTGGCGTATGGGGTTGGAAGGCCTTATCGGTATCAAAATTATAGAAATTTTAGATAAGGGTCTTTGCATGAACAAAGTTGGCCAAAAATAAATAGCGACTCAAAATAGATTGGCCCAATTTCTCAACATAAATTGGATTATGACTATAGAGGTGATTGGCCCCCTGACCAGCATGCCACCCAATGGTGGTGTGCCCGCTATAAAATTGATACGCACTTATGACGGCACAGCCGTCGCGGGCCGTTCACACATATGAGATTGGCCAGGATCCGATAAATTCAATATGCGGAGTATAGGTAACAAGCTGACTCAGAAATATGCGATAATCTGAGCATACAAAATACCAATATTTATGCAGGATATCGCTAACCTCGTCAAACAACAGTGAAACTTCACCTTTTAAATGGCTTAATATTTGGTTATATTTTCCGGCTATTTTTTATAATAATCCTATTAGGCTAACAGACAAATATAATTATGGATGATTCAGAAAAGTACTTTTTAACTAATTTTTCTCCAGAAAGTTTACAAGACACTTTCAACAATAGTATAAAAAACAAAGCTGGGAAAGGGATTGATGGAGTCGGTAGTGTCCAGATAGAAAAAGACTTGGCATTAATAACGCCAAGAATATCTAACAAGGTTCTAAATTCAAAATATCGTTTTAGCCCCTATTTAGAAATAGTCAAATCCAAAGGCCGCGGTAAACATCCTAGAATCATATCTAAGCCAACTATAAGAGATAAGTTAACGTTATCTGCGTTGAAGGATGCCCTTCATTATCAATATGAACACTGTATACAAAATCAACTTCCTAATACTTATATAAAAGAAATTAAAAAATTATTCAACGAGCATGAAACGGAAGAAATACATTATTTAAAAATTGATATAAAAGGTTTTTACGATAATTTAAACCATCAGATTCTATTGGGTGAATGCTTAAGTGATATAAAAAATGAGCACGCTTTAACTCTGATTAGGCGAGCAATAAAAAACAAAACAGTACCTAAAAATTATAAAAAAGAAAATTCGTTAAATTACCACAATACGGTTGGTGTACCACAAGGATTGTCTATATCAAACGTGTTAGCTGGAATTTACATGAAGGATTTCGATATAGTGTATGAATTTGTTGGTCTTAAATATTTGAGATATGTTGACGATATATTAATTTTTGCCAAACAAGATGAAATAGAAGTGATTGAAAAAAAAGTAGAAGAATCATTAAATATAATAGGTCTTGAAACGAATGATAAAACTGAGAAGGGAGTTATTTCTAAGTCATTTGATTATTTAGGGTATCGAATTTCATCGGAAAAAATTTCAGTGAGAGAATCTACTGTTGAGCGTTTTATAAACTCTATTATAGCTATGTTTACTGATTTCAAGCTAAATTTTAACTCTCGTGTAGCTAACTCAAAGTGGTTTACTGCCGAGTATATTAAGGCGCTTTTCATACTAAATATTAATGAGAAAATAACAGGCGCTGTAACCGAAACTAAACGATATGGTTGGATTTTTTATTTTATCGAAATCACTGATATACATTTACTTCATAAATTAGATTCCATCATTGGTAAACAATTTTTTCGCTTAGAAATGTTTGATGCTACATCACCACAAAAGCTAAAAACAATGGTAAAAAGTTATTACTCAGCTAAATATTCACCATTCGATGGCTATATACACAACTATAATGTATACGACACGGTAATTAATAAAATCCAATTTTTATTGAAACTTGGATATATCAATGAGCAAGATATTATAAACTTTACAGAAGTAGAAATGGAAAGAAAATTTGAAACCGCAAAAGGTAAACGGTTATTGAAATTAGAAGAAGATATTGATAACATTTCTTAGGTATCCCCCTTGTACTACGTACAAGCTCCTATCTTAAGATAATGGGTAAAGTTAGTTAACATCGGCTTAGGCTGTTTCTAGTTTCTAACTGAAGTTTATTGTTAGAAAATTAAGACTTGAATCAACAGGGGGATACACTTTTTACACCGTTACCGATAAATTGCGCAGTTATTCGGCTCCGAAAAGAGTCATTTCACCCAGTGTTAAACATTCAACCGAACAATGCGAAAACAACCGCTGTGAACTGTCTCATCAGCCTGGTAGACAGCAAGAACAGCAAATGCGGCGGGTTTACATCAAGACCAAGCTCAACGATTTCTATCGTGTCATGGGGTTGTGAATAACATCTTCTGGCTTGGCCGCCATTTAATGAACGGGCTGGGTTAGTTGTGTCCAGAATTTGGTATAAGCGACTGAGAACCAGTTTTTATCACGCATATTCGCAATATGTTTACAATTCTGTTTGATGTCAAAGCAATAATAAGGATTTTTCGTTCACACTATGGATTGGTTATATCGGATAGGGTATTTATACTACCTATACTCAAAGCTCAGCTACAGTCAGATATCTTAACACCAAAAGGTTATCTTCATATGAAAATATTTTTGTTGTCCTTATGGGCATTCTATCTCATGTGGATTCCCACATACACTGACTCATTTATAAGCTGGGTTCTATTTTTTTTGGTAGGTCTTGCAGTTACATATTGTGGAGTTATGGCCTATTTTAAAATATGTATAAAGATCGATGATGCTAGAAATCCAATCGATACTGTTAGTGTTGAGTCAACAGCAACGAAAATATCTACACGTAAAGTTGAGCCATCCCAGGAAAACCGTTTTGATTATGAAAGCTATTATAATGGGCATTCAGAAAAAGAATGGGGAGATATTGGTTTAAAGGTCTCAACTAAATATAAAACAACGGCAAAAAAGTATTATTCTTTTGAAGAAATTGAGGTATCACAGCTTTCATTAAGATACCCACTTCTCACAAAAAATCAAAGAAAGGTTAAAATACTTGGTGGTGCTTTAGTAAAAAGGGTCAAATCAAAAAAACGTGCTTGCCATATTTTAATTAATCAGTATGGATTTAAAATAAACACAGCTGAATACGCAGTTGGATATGAAGGTTACTATGATTGGTGAAAAAATGAGCTTTGGCTGTAGTAAATTAGGTGATAACAAGCAAAAGTTCACCAGTACTGAACTTCAGTTTAGGAACGAAAAGGTAAGGAATCAGAACTAAACTCTTCAGCTATTTATTTTTTGATAATTGACTCATAAGCCCCCAAACGATTAACAACGCTTCCTCGATATCGGATATTGAAGCGTGTTTAGCAGAACCGTCGTCATTAGAACCGTGAATTATAGGTAGATTATTTCGGATTTTTTTGCACGACTCATATCTTGAACTGAGCGCTCGTCCTTTTATCGTATAGAGCGAATCAATGGAATCTAATGTCTCGTTAATTACACCTTTTATACGACCATTCTTGTCTCGTTTCACCTTTTCATTAGGAACAAGTGTTAACTTTTCTGTTTTTTCGTCCCATAGAAAAGTTTCAATTTCATTAAATATTTCCATTATTCCTAGAAATACACTGTCACGCACTTTTATTTCATCTAAATTTTGCCAAAGCATCCAAGAGATTGTTCGAGGAGTCTGCTCACAATAGTTAAGGACGCTACGTTGGAGTGTAGTGTTTAGCAACGGGCGTTGCTGACACAATTTTTTTAACAATTCTGCAAGTCGAAAAACATGTCTATATTTTACTTTTCGAAGCGCTAAAGTGATTTTTTCGATAAATTGCGCATATATATCTAAAGCCGTGATCATTGCTTGTTGATCTACAGTATCGTGGATTTCATCTGATTTTCGCCAATAGCCAACTGCACCTTTCCTAATGGCTTTTTCCACATTCCATAGCTTATTTGATGCTGAAGCAATCACAACCGGTAGCCCTGGCCAAGTGTTGAGTAACAAATCAACTACCTCAAATCCACTCAAGTCTTCTGAGTCATAATGCTCAAACGTTACATCATCAGCACTTAACCTTAAATCAACAAGAGCCATGTCTGGTATGGAGTCTGGATTATATTTTTGGGCTAATTCTATTGACTTTTTTACATCCTCAATACTGGCAAAAGGTTTAAGGTCAACATTTAAATCAGAAAGCATCTGCTCCATTAGCCTAAGCCAACCATTTGCATGTTGGTCGTCTACGAACCATATTTGTAGGCAGACTCCAGTTCGATAGATATCTGTTGGTAATCCAATTTTTGATTGAAGTAAGCTTACAAAATGGAAAAAATCTGAACCATTAATTGATGGTTTAAAATTAACGGTACTTGCTAATTGTTTTAGCTCTTTTTTCGAAGCTATACATTTCTGTAACTTCGAATTGATGACTGATTTATATGAACGATTATGCAGCGATTCCCAACTGCGTAACACGTCCCACATCATACGTGCATTTTCTTTATTGTATAAAAATGAACTAGCACTATGCAGCGTTACTGGAGATTTTTCATCAAAAAATGATAAAGAGCCTTCTACTTTGGTTATATGCAGTAAATCCTGGACAAGTGACAAGAGGACAGCCCCTCTCACATTTTTCACAGAGTGAGGGTCTAAGATATCTTCTGTAACTCGAGGCAGTTGGGATAGCTCAAAGATGAGCGTTTGCTCATC
>Ga0307489_10003602_pt1 | contig 10260 bp, 9 predicted proteins | sample SB12metaG_FD_202247 | JGI IMG/M metagenome (GOLD analysis project Ga0307489, IMG submission 202247) | Sea-ice brine microbial communities from Beaufort Sea near Barrow, Alaska, United States - SB 1.2 | ecosystem: Environmental > Aquatic > Marine > Coastal | place: USA: Alaska | collected 2017-05-06
GGGGATGCGTCGGTGCTGGCTGTCGTCATAACGGGTGCGGTGGTGTGTGGGGGTTGGGCGAGGTTGCAGGGGGGTGGGGTTTGCGACGGCGTGATGGTTGCCCGGTGGTTCCCTGCCGGCGCGAATCTAATGTGTTGTGCAGACGGCGTCAACCGAGAGGAACAGAAAGGGACATTTCATCGGAGATAACAACGGCACCCTTCTTGCCAGGACCTGGGTAGGGTGTGGTCATGTGGGGGTTGGGTGGGTAGGTTTGCGGCGGCGGCGGCGGCGCGGTGCCATCGCGGACATGATGGCGACGTGGGCCAAATGTTCCTCGCGTCGGGGCTTCACAACCGAGACAAGAAGCAGACAACAACGGCACCCTGCCCTGCTGACGCCAGATTATTGGATTTCCCCCTCCCCATCGCCGAACAGGCGCGGGGCGCAAGGCGTTCAGCACGGGCATCAACCTGGGCGACGCTGAGAAGGTGAGGCCTGGCACATATGGCTCGCCACGTCACATGATGCCATTATACTCAATCAACGAGGGTTCAAAGTGCATAGGATGAAGTTTTACAGGCAGTGTGCCTGGTGGACTTGCTCGCCACGGCATAGGATGCCAGTCAACTCAAGAAACGATGGTTCAAAATGCGCAGAATGACGTGGCCTACAGTAACGATGTCTACCAGGCCCGTCGTGAATGTCTTCAAAGATGGACGAGGGATTCTGCCGCGGCAACATCTGCCGAAACGAAGGTTCAAAATGCATTGGATGATGTGGCGAGCAATATCTGTCTGGCCCTACAATCCGGTGTTCAAGATGGATGGGGAGGACCGCAGCAAGGACATCGTGTTCCAGATGGAGAGCTGTCCGTTCCCTATCATCGGTGCCATCAACGGCTGGGCCATCAACGCCGGTGGGGACCAGGGGCTTACACTCATTCGCTTTCCAGCTCAATCTGAGCGGTTTTTGTCACGGACAGACTGGCATCTCCCAACGAACTTCACAAAAAGTGCTTATGTTGAGCCAACAAGTGGACGAGTGTGAACCGCTGGTGGGCAAGCACACATTGCGCGCCACGTCATAGGATTCCATTTACTTCCAGACACGAGGGTGCACATGCGTCGACTGACGTGGCGGGCAACGGCAGGAGTGTCAGAGCAATGCCTACCAAGCCCTAAACGCCGGGTTCGAGATATCGCTGGCGTGTGACATGCTGCTGGCCTCCCCGGGCGCGAAGTTCCTGGTTGGGCCCGACGGATTATGCATCACACACACACAAGATGTCAATCATCTCACTTTAGACCCACCTGTCTTTAGCTCGGCGCCAACATGTGACGTGGATCATGCTCACCACACGACGTGAATCATTTCATTTCAACTTTCGTTTGTTGAGCTAAGCGCTGCCCTGTGAGGTGCCGAGCATAATCCGCGGGGCCCTGGTTTACATCCTGGTTCAATGAGTTGAGCGCCACCCTGTGACGTGGCTAGTATAATCTGCCGGGCTCTAGCACCTGGACTCGCACGCGAAGCTGGGCATCCTGCCGAGCTGGGGGCTGAGTCAGAAGCTGCCTCGCATCGTGGGTGCCAACGTGGCGCGGCGAGTCAGCCTGTGCTGCCAGCCGCTGGGTGCGGAAGAAGCGTTGCGGTAGGATACTGCTCGCCACGTCATGTAATGCCATTGAACTCAAGAACGGTGTGTCCAAATCGCGGTGTGTGACATGGGGAGCATCGATTCACTATGTACTTAATATCGCAGGTGAATGACGCCCGCCACGTCGTAGGATTTCAGCTCAAGAGATTGAAGTTGATGTAGATGACATGGCGTGCAAAAGTTGCATTGGCCCTACACTGCGACATGGACTGGTCAACGCTGTCATTGCTGAGGAGAAGGCAGCGGGAGGCGGGGCCTTTCGCTCACTCTTTTTTCAATTTCGCTCATGCAATTTTGTTACTGAGACCACTCAAGTCACCCCTCTTTGTTCCTGAAACAACTCAAGTCATCCAACCCAACATCTCGTGGATGCTTAACATGTGGCTGAGATAAGAGTAAGGCCCTGGCGGGAGGTGGGGGAGGTGGAGGAGGACGAGAAGGCGGGGGCTTACACTCGTCCACTTTTCAGCTCAACCTGAGCCGTTTCTGACACAAAATACACCCTTGACGCCCTCTAACAACCCCCAACACCCCAAGTAACAGCCCCCTACAACCCTCAAATGCACCCCCTATCCCACAGAAAATGCTCACGTTGAGTCGAAAAGTGGACGAGTGCAACGCCCTGCGTGAAGGCGGGGGCGCAGATATGGACACGAACATCGCGACGGATAACCCGCGGTAGAGCGGTGCAAGTTGACGCGATGAGACACAGCTTGACGGCGACTGTATCTCAGCGCTTGAAACTGATATGTGATAAACTGCTTTCAAGTAGTGCTTTCAGTTCCAACTTGCGCCGCTACACCGCGGCTGATGGCGGCGGCGATGACCATGGCGCGGCAGATCGCGGCGCTGCCCCGCGCCGGCGTCGAGGGTTACAAACGAATAATGGCCGACGGCCTGGGTACGTCATTCCCCCACTATTCTAATGTGGCAACAAATTCAGGTGCTTGCGCACATTTCCCGTTGCGCATTTGGGGTGTTATGCAGTGTACCGGCCTTTAATATTCCCCAATGCATCCAAACTGACCTTTAGTTCCCCCCAATGTACCGAATATTTTCGCTTCGTTTCGGCCAATGCAGCTCTACCTAATGCTGGTTTTTTTATTCTCCCCACTATACCCACGCCTGCTGACATTTCGTTACCCCCAATACGTGCGCAGGTATGACGTTCGCGGATGCTCGTGTGGAGGAGCGTCGACGCGCATTCGAGCAGTACCGGGCATTGCCGGAGTGCTTCTTCGTGAAAATGAAGGCGGCGGCGGGCCTGGCACCCCGTGCCAAGATGTGATTGATAATTGGAGGCGGGTCAAGTCCGTGGTACCATAGCGCAGGTATTGAACATAGTTAAGACCGAGAGCCAGTGAGCGTGTCTGCCGAATGGCTACCAATAGCCCCCAATGATGTAAGATACTGTACCAATTACCCTGTTATTGCGCTCATCGATCACACAATTCTAGTAACAGTTTGACAGCCTGACAATCTGGACAGTACTCGTAGCTCTGTACTAAGGGTCGCCTCTCCAGCTCCAATAAAAAATGCAAAACCCCGCGACAAAACCCCATTCTTCAAGCAACTCCCGCCGCCGCCGCCACAACGCCCTGCGCAAACGGCGACGCGCGCGCTCGGCACGATCGACATACCGGCAGATCACGTTGCCAACACGTTCGTGAACATGGCGGGAATCGCTCCCAACGCCGCCGGCCGGTACAACCTGCGGCCCCGGGGGCGCCGGGGCCACGGAGGCGGCTTCCGCGGGACCGCCGCCCTCTCGGACTCGCCGCTGCTGGGGCCGCTGCTGGAGCAGTGGTCCGACGTGTTCGACGCGAAGGTGCTGCCGCTGCTGGACCCCACCACGCGCGCGCTGCTCGGGCGGTGCGGGCAGGCGTGCCGTGACGCGGTGCTGCGGTCCCCCCAGCTCCCTTGCGCGGGTCGGACTATCGGGGTGAAGCTGAAGGTCAAGGAGTTCGTTGGGTCCGTCTCGCGACTGGCTTGGGCGAGGGGTAACGGGTGTCCGTGGGAGGCGTGGACGTCTGCGCTCGCGGCTGAGGGCGGGCACTTGGATGTGCTGCAGTGGGCGCGAATGCACGGTTGCCCGTGGGACTGGATGACGACTGCATACGCCGCAAGGGGGCACCTGGAAATGTTGCAGTGGGCGCGGGCGCACCATTGCCCGTGGAATGTGGAGACGTGTCGCGGTGCCGCTCGGGGCGGGCACCTGGGGGTGCTGCAATGGGCGCGGGAGCACCACTGCCCGTGGGACTCGTGGACGTGTGCATGCGCTGCTACAGGCGGGCACTTGGAGGTACTGCGGTGGGCGCGGGAGCACGGCGCCCCTTGGGACTCGTCGACTTGTGGCTCCGCCGCTTGGGGAGGGCACCTGGATGTGCTGCGGTGGGCGCGTGAGAACCACTGCCCGTGGGACTCGTGGACGTGTTGCGAGGCCGCTTCGAGCGGGCACCTAGTGGTCCTACAGTGGGCGCGGGAGCACCACTGCCCATGGGATGATTGGACGTGTATGTACGCCGCTCAGGGCGGGCATCTGGAGGTGCTGCAGTGGGCGCGGGAGCATCACTGCCCATGGTCCGAGGCGACGTGTCGCGCCGCTGCCGAGGCGGGGCACCTGGAGTTGCTGCGGTGGGCGCGGGAGCACGGCTGCCCGTGCCCGGAGCATCTGCGATCGCTGTAGAGCCCTCCGACGTCGTAGCCAACGATACAGCTCGCAAACAACGTAGCCGCATGTCTTCGATGAACGACAACTAAGAATGCAGTGCGTGTCTGCGATGAATGACAACGCGGGATGCACTTTAACTATTCAACATCTAGCTCTACAAAACAAACAAATTGAGCATGTCTTGCTCCCTTGGTCGCTCCATTTTCGTTGCTATTACCCGGCGAGCACTTGAGTTTGAGCGACTAGCTAGTGCACGCCACGCGACGCCCATTGCTGCCGTGCTTTAATCGAATGTGATCTGTTTGTATCTACAGTGTTTTTAACCAACGTTGATCAGGCCCTAGCTAGGCGCTCACGTGGCGCTCACATGGTGACTATCAACTAACCGCATCAGCCATTTCAAGCGGACATCCCAGAATTTATCATCACATATTTCCAACTCCCCAAGCGGGCCCCATGCCGGGTCTCTTCGTGACCAGCCCCCGACAGTTGCAGGTCACTTGGCCTTCGGCTATGCTATAATTGGATTACCCGGCGAGCACAACGCGGCTTGCGGTGTCCATGTGCTAGGGTCTGATAGACAGTGCTCGCCACGTCATCAAACGCATTGTAGACCCTCGCTTCTTGAAGTAAACAACATCCTAGTCCAGACGTGGCGAGCTCAATCTATCAGTCTTGAGAAAGATGGCATCCTATGACGTGGCGAACATAAGTCCATAAGTCTGTAAGTCCATACCATGTGCGTGTACTTTTCGCTGTACACGTTGTCGTAGCTGTTGGTGCCGTCCCACTGCGCCGACTCCGCTGTGTCCTTCCCCGCGAACTTCATTGTCCCCGGCGCCCGCGGCTGGTTCCCTCCCATAGTATCCATGAATGGCCGCACAAGCTCCTCGTCCCGCACCGGCCCCTTCACGCTGGAGATTTTGTCGAAGGACACGTTGAAGTCCTTCTTGTAGCGGCGCAAGTTGAAATTGAGTGCAAAGCTTGAAAGCGGTTCGTCATATTGTAGTTTCAAGCAAGCGCTGAGACCGTAGGCGGTTTCAACACGGCTTTTAATAGTGTCAACCTGCATCGCTCTACCTTCTTAGCGTCAATCCACTTGGAGTACCCGTAGATGCGCTTCGTCGGGGTCTGTATGGGCGGCCGCCGAACAGGGCCAAACACTCATCACCGTAGTCCCTTCAGGTAACCGTCTTCGAGGGATAAACTGTGGATAGCTCAAGTGGTTCAGAGAGCCACAGTTTGTGTCGGTTGACGCCTGAAGCCGTCCTTGTGGTACCTCAATGTACCCATCTTCGGGGAACAAGTGAGGATAGCTTGAGTGCTTTCAGGTTCAAAGCCACAGGTGTGACAGTCTCACGTTGAGCTGAAAAAGTGACAACGCGTTTTAATGTGTGCCGCTACACCATGTCTTAAAAGAGGAGGCCGCGTCTTGATGTGCATCGAAGGGGAATGCAGTGAACGGAGTGATGCCCCACCGGCGGCTCGGCGAGAAGTCACGGCTGTACTGCGTGTTCCACTGGCTGGGCGGCCGCTGCGGCACCGAGGGCAGCGCCTCGTTGGGCAGGTCCAGCTAGTAGGGCCTGGCAGATAATGCCCGCCACGTCATGTGATTCCATTCAACTAAAGAGACGAGGGTATTAAATGTGGAGCATGGTTGGCAGGCGTTGTCTGCCAGGAAAACGTGGTAGGCAGATGATGCTCCCCACGTCATGTGATGCCATTGAGACACGAGGGTCTTTAATGTGGAGGAGGACGTGACAGGCATTATCGGACAGGCCCTACAAGGTAGCTGCGCCACGACCGGTTGCCGCCGAGCCAGCCGCTGCAGGATCCAGCGGACATTAGCTGGTTGGTGCCGCCAGACAGGGCCTTGCACGTGTTGCCTTTCCAAATCGTGTCAAGGTATGGTTTTGGAACTTGGGACGGTAATTGCCAGTGGTTTCTGGCGTACGAGCCCTTGGCTCAATGGGAGATGTGAGGTCTCGCCGCCCACTCCTTCACACCAGCCTGCAACACTGGGTGCACTGGTACACTATGGGCAAACAGTCGGGCACTGGGTACACTGGTACACTATGGGAAAGCAGTTTGGGGGGCCCCACCGCGCACTCCGTCGCACCAGCCGTCGACCGTAGCGGGGGTTCGTCTCCGCCGCTCGTCCACCGGTATGCGCCCCGCCGTGTACCCCTTCTGGCTCGCGCGATGCACCGCTCGGTCGGCAGTGTTGCCGGCGGTGGTGGATGGGCGGGGGGCACACTTGGCATTGTGTCCGAGCGAGCCCTTGGCGTAGGGACAATACATGGATAGTGCTCGCCACGTCATAGGAATAGGATACCATGTAAATCACGCAGCGAGGGTTCACACTGCGTCTGACAATTGCCACGTAACTCAAGCAGCGAGGGTTCACAATGCGTTTGATGCTTGCCATGGAACACAAGAGCGAGGGTTCACAACGACGTGGCGAGCATTACGAGTATCTACCAGTCCCCACCTTGGCGCCAGGAGGATAGTAAGGGCCCGGATTGAGCGAGGGTAGGATTGGCGACTCGGTGGTCGACAGCCGGCTGAGGAACCGCGCGGGGGGCAGGTTGGTGCGGTCCCGCCGGATCAGCTCGCGCGTCATCCTCGCCGTCCCTCTCGCCTCTTGCTCTCTGTCGTGCTCCTGTTCCCGGCCGCGCGCACGCTTCGAACTACTTGCACCCGAACTACTGTACTCCCGAACCGGGGGTGTCCTCTCAATTCCGTTTATGAAATTCTCGGGCGGCGACCTACTCGGCCGTGAAGGAGGTGAACGGTGTCGGAGGCGGCGCGGTGAGGGTGTCGCGAATGACGCGGTCCGGAGGGCGGCGTGGTGCTGTGGTGGTTGCGTGTGATATGGGGCTCCACGGCGCGCGCTAGGATGGGCAATGGTGATGCTTTTTCGGGTTGTTAGGCACGCACGTGCACGCTGGCACGTGGTGTGGCCCCTGGCGCCCGGCGCGCCCCTCTGATCAAGACGCGCTTCGCGCCATTGAGCGGGCACCACGGCACTCTAATTACAAACGCGCCACGCGCCAGCAACTCTGACATCGAGCAACTGCGCGGATCTGGGCACCCCACTCCTACTCCGTACTCTACTCCGACTCCCCACAAGCAGTGCAACAAGCTGTCGATGTGGTCACCCAGCAGGGCTCCGCGCCTGAACCGGTGGTACCAGTCCGTCCGCTGAAAACATCAGCTCGCGACAAGATTTTTGCCGGTCAGTTAAACATATGTTACTGCCGCCGCCGCACCCTAATTGGGCAACACCTACTATATGGTACATCCATACACGTTCTGTGAACACTAAATTATAGTCTACTCTCAAATCCATGACTGCCCTGGACCCGCTGACCCTACTGCATCACATTGCTCCACCAACGCATCACAACAGTCCTTCGTCGCACCGCATTTGAATTTCTCGGCCTGAAATCGGAACGCCTCCCACGGCCGCCGCCGAGTGATTCTACCAGATGATGGCACAGCCGCTCATCTCCAAAGCCCCGCCCTTCTCCCACTCCACCGGCGCGTTCGTCAGCTTGTTCGCTTGGAGGTCCAACGACTTCAGTGCGGTGAGCCCCCCGAGCACAGCTGGCACGCTCGTCAGCTGGTTCCCGCTGAGGTCCAACGACTTCAGCGCGGTGAGCCCCCCGAGCGCCGCCGGCACGCTCGTCAGCATGTTCCCGTGGAGGTGCAAACTCGTCAACGCGGTGAGCCTCCCGAGCTCCGCCGGCAAGTCGCCCGTCAAGCCTTGGCACATAAGATTGATCCTCACCACCCGCCCCGCATCCGAGCCGCCCGCCTCGCCGAAGGTGACCCCCTGCCACGCCGTCACTCGTGCGGCCTCGGCCCACAGCGCGCGCAGCTGTGGGCACCTTGCTCGCCATGCGCGCAGCACGTTCGCGTCCGCATCGCGAGGCGATATGACGTCTGCCGCCTCCGCCGACTCAGTCAGCGGCGGCGTCGACGGCTCGCCTTCGGGCCCTAGCATCGAATCCTGCTCCATCTCCTGCGTCCGTCCACCCTCGTGCCGCTTTCGCTTTCGTTGTAGTAGTTGCATCACCTCCATTGCCGCCGCCTCCGCCTCCTTGCGCGTCGCCTCCGCCGCCGCTGCCACTGACGCGAGGTCACTGCCACTACCGCCGCCACCGCCGCCGAGGTTACGATATTTTGCCTCGGCCCTTGCGTATGCGACCATCGCATCCCGCGCCCGCTTCGCCGTGTCAACCGACCGCGCATGAGGGTCATTGAGAACCAGCACTCGAACCGAGATCGGAGCATGACAACCACAGGGTGGGTCCTCATACAGACGCGCGGAGGAGGAGGGGAGATTTCAACGTCGGTCGAGTGCCTGTGCTCAACAACCCTCTCACACAGACGCGCGGAGGAGGGGGGGAGATTCAACGTCGGTCGAGTTCCTGTTCTCAACAACCCCCTCACACAGACGCGCGGAGGAGGAGGGGAGATTCAACGTCGATCGAGTGCCTGTTCTCAACAACCCCCCTGCCACGTCTCCTTGTTTGCCTCCGCGGTGACATAGGCGTGCACCTTCCTCAGCACCTCAACCGCGTCGTGCATGTGAGTGAAGGAGGCCATGTTGTAGCGGCGCAAGTTGAAATTGAAAGCAAAACTTTAATGTGGTTTGCATGTCAGTTTCAAACGCTCGGTTTCAGGCGCTTTCAATGTGGGCTTGATAGGGTCAACCTGCACCGCCCTACCATGTGCTGGCTCCCGAATTGCTCACACCGGGTGGTCGGGTGGTCGGGCATGTTCACGCGCATTTGAAACTTTTCGATGTGCTTGACCCACTTGATCGTCCCAAGGTCATCCCACTTGGGAGGCCGTCCCCGCTTCTTGGGTCCGACAGGCGCTGCGCTAGCCGTGGCAGCGGCGCCGGCGGGAGCGGCGGCGGGAGCGCCGACGGGAGCGGCTGCGGCGACGGCGGCAGCGTGTTTAGCCTTGGGAGGCCTTCCCCGCTTCTTAGGTCCGACAGAAGTTGCGGTGGCCGTGGCACCAGAGGCGGCGGAGGCAGCGGCTGCGGCGGCGGCGGAGGCAGCGGCTGCGGCGGTGGGGGCGGGAGCGGCTGCGGCGGCGGCGGCAGCGTCCTTGACCTTGAAAGGCCGCCCCCGCTTCTTGGGTCCGACAGCAGCTGCGCTGGCCTTGGCAGCGGCTGCGGCGGTGGCGGCGGCGGGAGCGGCTGCAGCTTCGGCGGCAGCGATCGTTGCCTTGGGAGGCCGTCCCCGCTTCTTGGGTCCCATAGCAGCTGCGCTGGCCGAGGCAGCAGCGGCAGAGGGAGCGTCCACGCCGGCGGCGGCGGCGGCGGCCACACCGCCCGCGTCCGCGCCTCCGGCTGCGGCGTCGGCGTTCTTGACTTGGGAGGCCGTCCCCTCTTCTTGGGTCCGACGGGGGCTGCGCTGGCCGTGGCAGCGGCGGCGGCGGGAGCGCCGGCGGCGGTGGCTTCTACTGCGGCGGCACTCACCTCCGCCGCTGCCGCCGCCTCCTCCTCTTTGCGCGTCAGCTCCGCCGCCGCCGCCTCCGCCTCCCTGTGCCGCACCGCCGCCGCTGCCGCCTCCTCCTCCTTGCGCGTCACCTCCGCCGCCGCCGCCTCCTCCTCCTGGCGCCTCACCTCCGCCGCAACCGCCTCCTCCTCCCTGCGCCTCACCTCCGCTGCCGCTGCCTCCTCCTCCCTGCGCCGCTCCCTGCGCCGCACCGCCGCCGCCGCCGCCTCCTCCCTGCGCTTAACATCCGCCGCTGCCGCCTCCTCCTCCCTGTGCCGCACCGCCGCCGCCGCCTCTTCCTCCTTGAGCGTCACCTCCGCCGCCGCCGCCGCCTCCTCCTCCTTGCGCGTCACCTCCGCCGCCGCCGCCGCCTCCTCCTCCTTGCGCGTCACCTCCGCCGCGGCCGCCGCCTCCTCCTCCTTGCGCGTCACCGCCGC
>Ga0307489_10003603_pt1 | contig 10260 bp, 17 predicted proteins | sample SB12metaG_FD_202247 | JGI IMG/M metagenome (GOLD analysis project Ga0307489, IMG submission 202247) | Sea-ice brine microbial communities from Beaufort Sea near Barrow, Alaska, United States - SB 1.2 | ecosystem: Environmental > Aquatic > Marine > Coastal | place: USA: Alaska | collected...
GCTGTGGGCAAACAGTCAGGCCCTACCAACAGCAGAAGGCCGCGGCCCTTGGGCAGGCCCACGCTCTTCAGGCCGTCGATCAGGGTCATCCGAAAAATCGAGTTGCCCGATCAGGTGCCAACCAAATCTGACAAAGTTTTGTCTGGTAACCAACCGTGTGTTTTGTCCGTTACACAACGACCGAAACTGTGATTGTGTCCGTCTGTGCTGCATGAGTTCTGTGTGTTCTGTGTATTTCGTGTGTGTGGGTCAGGTTGCGGGTTTTCTAGGCCCTAAATGCGTGTGCGTCAGCGGTGTGAAACCATCCGTGCCCAGTGCAATGTCACATCATCCCCAACTGAAACGACTGTAGAGCGTGTGGTGATCACCCACAAATGAAACGACTGTATAGCGTTTGGCAATTATCCTGGAGTGAAACGACTGCACAGCGTCTGATGAACACCCCCCAAGCGGGACAATTGTGAAGTATTGGTGTGCATCGCCAAGTGAAACGACTGTGCAGTGTTTGGTGATCGTCCCGAAGTGAGATACCTGAAAAGAGATTGGTGATCTTCATGTGAAACGAATGTGCAGTGTTTGGCATGGGACCCTACCGTCGATGATGCCCGCACCTGGAACGATGTGCGCGTTAGTGATGTGGCTCCAGTCCACAATCTTGTGCACCCCACTGCTGTACTGCCCGACGACAGTGTTGCCGATGTCCGCGAATTTGCGGTCCTCGAAGATCTGAAAGTTGTGCTTCTCCGCCAGCGCCAGAATGTAGGGCCTGGCGGATACTGCTCGTCGCGTCATCATAGGCTGGCATTGAAGTCCAGAAACGAGGGTTATGAGCGCGCTGGATGATGCGGCGAGCAACGCCTGCCAGGCCTTCCCAGGATCAAGGTGACATTACCACCAATTAGATGGGGGACAACGACAACGTTTACTTTCTTCGATTTCCATAATTCAAAAGCATCGGCGCCAACCGAGCGAACTGTTTTTTTCGATCACGGGGGTGCTCCCCATGGAGCCAAGTGTTCAGGCTGGTGCCAGTATTGGTTAATCATCTGGAATTAAGCTTCGTTCTTCGTTCTCGTGGTTGCCGTTCTTGGGCCCGACGTAGGATGATATGTGACTCAAGTAACGAGGGGGGGGTCCCTCAATTCGCGTTGGATGAGGCGGCGAGCAGTATCTGCCAGGATGTTACTAGGATCTGGGGATCGAAGCAGACGTCGAATTCAGGGTGACGATGGCGTTTGGTTTGAGAAACCAGGGTTCAAATCACATTGGACGACGTGACGAGCAGTATTTGCAGTATCTGCCTGGATCTCACCAGGATTTTGGGCCCGAAGGATGCGTCGAAGTCGGGGTACAGATCGCAGTGCGTCTTCAGGATGCAGATCTCAGGCCCGATCTTGTCCGCCAACGCCAGTAGCTCTGCCGCCGTGTCCGTGTGTAGGGTCCGATGTGCACTATGAGCAAACTGTTAGGGCACGAGCGCAGGGTAGCGGCGGGGCGGAGGGAAGGACGACGAGCGAGATGAACCCACATGACGTCTCCATCAGCCTCAACACGCTAAGTAAACAGAGGCGTTGTACATGTGCACAATGAGCCAACAGTCTGATAAGCGCACGATGAGCTGACAGTCTGAGCAAACAGGGATGGCTGCAAAGCAGCGGCGGTGGTATACGGTGGCGCGGTTTCGAACCACTAGAGCGCAGAGTGAAATCACCAAATCGAGTGCCAGAGCTAGTCTTGCCGCCAAAAACGTGTGGCAGTGTGCTCAGAGAAACCACATGTCTTGTGTGTAATCATGGCATAAGTCATAATCTACTATCAAAAACACTTTGACATCATCGCACAAAGAGGGGAGAAGGACTGAGTTGAGTGGCTTCGAGCCATACAAACAATGCGAACAAGAATTTAACATGAAGCCTCGACATTCGCCAAGGAGGGTAGTATGACTTATAAGTTGGTTGAATCATAGCAGAATCCTTGAGAGAAGAAAAGGAAAAAGAAACAGAAGGCACCGAGAAGAGAGCCAAAATACGATCAGGTGCGTGCTCAGAGAAACCACATGTCTTGTGTGTAATCATGGAATAAGTCATAATCTACTATCAAAAACAGTTTGACATCATCGCACAAAGATGGAAAGAAAAGAGCGAGAGAGAACGAACAAGAAGTCACCATGAAGCCTTGGCATTCGCCAAGGAGGGTAGTATGATGTATAGGGGGTTGTTTGAATCATAGCACAAGCCGCGAAAGCAGGAAGATGGGAACCAAAACCAAGAGTGCCTCGAGGAGAACAACAATACGAATATGAAACTACCTCCCGCCATGAAGTGGCACGGAAGGTATTGGGCCTCAAAGGCGCGGGGTACGCTATGGCCTGACAGTCTCTGAGTAGTATATGCGGCAGGGACGCCATGGGGAACCCTCCTGTAGACCTCAGAGGCGAGATGATTAGTTGGGGCCTTACCCACGTCCGCGGCGACGCACAGGTTGGTCTTCTTGGAATCCATCAACTTCCACAAGTCCTTGCCGCACTGGTTCGTGGTCAGCTCTGCCCGAGCCGTGTTGTAGCGGCGCAAGTTGCATTTGAAAGCAAAGTTCGAACGCGCGGTTCATCACAATTTAAAGTCAAGCGTTGGAACCAAGCGCAGTCACCCCAAGGTCACTCCTGCACCGCGTAGGTTAACCTGCCACACCGGCTTGGTTATCATTATCCTGACATCATCCGGGCAAGAAGATTGCGATTTAACATGCGTGTCGGTGAATGTGCGGGTGACCCAACCGTGTATGTCATGCGCTTCTCGGGCTCCACCGCGCCCATCTCGTTCCCGCTGGCGTTGGGCCCCGTCTGGTTCGCCGAGATGAACGCCTTCACGGTCTCCACCAGGTCGCGGCTCATCTTACCGTTCGCTTGAAGGGTCTTATGCTAGGGCCTGGCAGATACTGCTCGCCACGTCATAGGATGCCAATCAACCCAGGGAACGAGGGTTCCAAGAGCTTGTCGAGAGGTGAAAAAGCGTGTCGATGACGTGGCGGGCAAGTGCCTGTCAGATGATGGTCTATTATATGCCACGTCATTGGATGCCGCTTAATCCAAGAAACGAGCAAACGAGGCTTCCAATTGTGTCGACAGGTTTGATTCGTCAGGTGACTGTATCGGTGCAAAGCTTGTTGAAAAAACGACAGAAGCTTTGCGCTGTTACGTGTGTGTGGGTCAGGTTGCGGGTTTTCTAGGCCCTAAATGCGTGTGCGTCAGCGGTTTAGAACCATCCGTGCCCAGTGCAATGTCACATCATCCCCAGGTGAAACAGCTAAAATATTTTGGTCAAGGGTTATCTCATCAAATGATAATGCGAAGTGCGATGGATGACGACGAGGGCAATATATTATCAACCCTGCCTTGAGCACGCGTGACAAGGGAAGCACGGAGTGGAGTCTCAGGTTGTTGGCCGCTAGCCGCGCCTCGCCGCCCTACTCGAAGGGTCAGAATTATAAATATTCGCCACGTTATTTAATGATGTTTGACTCAATAGACTAGCGTATTGATGTGTTTGCGTGTCTGTGGGTCAGGTTACGGGTTTTCCAGGCCCTAAAATGCGTGTGCGTCAGCGGTGTGAAACCATCCGTGCCCAGTGCAATGTCACATCATCCCCAACTGAAACAACTTCTCATTTTGATTTCGGTGCCATGCACCATCATGGTTGCGGCACATACTGACACTTAACTCAATAAACCAGGGTCAGCACGTGGCGGATGATGTAGTGAGTATTACATACGTCATTCCACATCATTTGATGTCAATTTACTCAATAAAATCAGGGATTTACACTTGGTGGATGAAATGGCCAGCACTGGTACTGGATCTATCAGACCCCACCTGCTCCCGGTCGATGAGCACCACCACATCCTTCACCTTCAGACCCACCGACTCCAGGGGCTCCACGGTCTCCATCACGCTCGCGCCGGAGGTCACCAGATTGCAGGGGCGCAAGGTGGAAGTGCATGCAAATGTTGAAGGCGGTTCGTCACGTTTGAGTTTCAATCGTTGAAAGCAAGGGCGGTCAACTCAGGGTCAAGCTGGGGTGAACCTGCGCTGCCCTACCAGGTCCTCCACCACAAGGCACACCTGGCAGGAGGGTCGTTGAGAACAAGCACTCGACCAAGATGGGAGCATGACTTACCTTCAGGGTGAATGGGCAGGAAGGTATTGAGAACAAGCGCTCGACCGAGATAGGCCGCGTGCCTGCGTGGGGGAAGCATATCGACTGCGACTGTGCTGACTGACTGACTGTGACCGATTGACAGACTGCGACTGTGAGACCGTACTGCCTGGCTGTGACTCGACAGTACAGGCGTTATGCGTGGCGTGTACATCGTCACAAGGGTGTCAGTCAAGCTGAAGCCAATCCGAGCCCATCAGAATGTATTCTATTGTTATTATCACAGAATTTCATCGCAGATCTTGAGATGTTCTCTTCATTGGGTAACGGATGTGACTCAGCAAGATTAATAAGAGACAGCCGTGCGGAGGAGCAGGAGGGGATTCAACGGCATCCGAGTGCTGTTTCTCAATAACCCCGAGCGGAGGAGGCGAAGGAGATTCACAGCAGTCGAGTGCTTGTTCTCAATAACCCCCACGGAGGAGGAGGAGGAGGATATTCAACTGCTGTCAAGTGCTTGTTCTCAATAATCCGCCTGCCTGGCCATCCGAGAACGCGCCCTCGATAGCCTTCTTAGTGCCGTATTCCTTCACCTGCTCGAAGGGTTCCAGCATGCGCAGACACAAATGGATTCGTCAGTTTTGCTTCGTCAGGTGGCCACATCGACACCGAGATGTTGGGAGGGTCGGGTCACAAATACTTTGTGGTCCGGTACGCGTTTTGATTTTGAGCTTGTTTGCTGCGTTGCCTTGAGTGGGTCAGGTTGCGGGTTTTCTAGGCCCTTAATGCGTGTGCGTCATCGGTGTGAAACCATCCGTGCCCAGTGCAATGTCACATCATCCCCAAGTAAAACAACTTCATTCCGCTATCTGGACGGGTTTTTGGCGTCTACAGGTGCACTATGAGGTGGAGGAGGAGGAGGAGGAGGAGGAGGAGGGTGAGGAGGAGGAAGATGAACAGGAGGAGGAGAAGGATGAGGAGGAGGCAGAAGAGGAGAATGAGGAGGTCAAGGTGTACGGGTAGACTGTGATGTGAAGCAGGTCGATGGGGTTTCGGCACCAAGCAGCATCCCTGCCTCCTTACGGCGCATCAGCATGGGACACTGGTGCTCCAACGACATGCAAGTCGCGATAGGCAGCGCAGTATACGGCACGCCGCACATGTTATCAAACTCCGCACCGTTGCCCTTGCGTTACGGTCCAACACAACAACATTTCGGTCATTTACCAAAACCCAAACAAAAATGGGGTGGTCCTAGAAGGCAGATGATTAAGACATGCAAACCCCCGAAGTTGAATCGACGAAGCGAGATCGCGCGTCTATATAAGCAAGCACCCTGAAGGTAAGTGTGTTTATCAACTAATGCAACATGGAGTGCGCCGTCGGCTACGGAAATGGATGGCGCGTTTTGTCAGCAGCGTTGTTCCGTGTTTCACCACGTCGCTAACCGTCTCAGTCACCCAGCGAGTTGTCGTCACTGCCGAAATCACAAACCCAAAAACACAAACAAAAACCAACACCAAACCAACCATCCCGGGATCCTAGCCAAACGTTTAGGAGATTGTGGTTGCAGATGATCCCGGGCAGCAGTCAGTGAAGAACTGTTGCGCGGGATAATCAGGCAACGTCGGTATCGGCAGCCTCGCGGCAGACACCCGCTCAGCGACATAGCGGACGCTGTTTTGACAAGAGGCGCCAAAGTAAACCCAGCGCAATCAATACCCAGGAAGTGAGAGGGCAGGAGCAATGAGAGATGAGAGATGAGAGATGAGAGATGAGAGATGAAAGGAGAGAGCCGGTTCCGCGTGTTTGAGGAGGCACCAGGCTTCCGCCCTGGCCCCCGTGAGAGCGAGAGAGACGCTTCCGCGTGTGTCAGTAGGCACCACGCTATCGCTCTGGCCCAAGTTACTCAGTGAATGTGGTTGCTCGTTGATCCCAGGCGGCAGACAATCAATAACTGCCGCTCGGGATCAGCAAGCAACGTCAGTGTTGGCAGCCTCGCGGCAGACACCCGCTCAGCGACATAGCAGGCGCTGTTTTGACAAGAGGCGCCAAAGTAAACCCGGCGCAGTCAACACCCAAGGCGTGAGAGGGGAGGAGAGATGAGCGATTAGAGATGAGAGGAGAGAGACGGTTACGCGTGTATGAGGAGGCACCAGGCTCTCGCACTGGCCCCAGTAACTCAGTGAATGTGGTTGCTAATTGACCCCGGGCAGCAGACACTCATAGAACAGCCGCGTGGGATCGTTAAGCAACGTCGGTATAGGCAGCCTCGCGGCAGACACCCGCTCAGCGACATAGCGGGCGCTGTTTTGACAAGAGGCGCCAAAAGAAAACCCAGCGATGTGAAAATCCAATGAGAGAGGACAGGCGAAAGACGGTTTCGCGTGTATAGGGAGGCACCAGGCTTCCGCCCTGGCCCCCATGAGACAGAGACGCTGCCGCGTGTGTAAGTAGGCACCAGGCTTTCGCCCTGCCCCCCGTGAGAGAGACGCTTACGCGCGTATAAGGAGGCACCAGGCTTTCGCTCGGACCCCAGTAACTCTGAAATGTGGTTGCTAATTGATCTCGTGCGGCGGACACTGAAGAACAGCCGAACGGGATCAGTAAGCAACGTCAGTGTTGGCAGCCTCGCGGCAGACACCCGCTCAGCGACATAGCAGGTGCTGTTTTGACAAGAGGCGCCAAGCAAACGCGTCAGTGAGGGGGTGAGTGTATGAGTCAAGGGTGAGCGAGTGGATGAGTCAGTGGGTGAGTGAATGAGTGATGGAGAGAGGAGGTGCATAGTGATATGAAATTACGACAGCAAACCCACATCAAACCCACATCAAACCCACATCAAACCAACACCCAAAATTCTGTGAATGTGGTTGCTAGTTGATCCCAAGCAGCGGACACTCAAGAACAGTTGCGTGGGATCAGTAAGCAACGTCGGTATCGGCATCCTCGCGGCAGACACCCGCTCAATGACGTAGCGGGCCCTGTTTTGACAAGAGGCGCCATGAACCCAAACCCAAATACAGAAACCAAAAATCAGACACCAAAACCAAACACCGAACACTGAGCGCCGAGCACCGAGCGTCGAGCAATACGCAACGCCGCTCGATACATGCCGGCAATCAATACGCCAGATAAGTTCTGGAGCAAGGAATTGGTGCAACATGCTCACAGGAGTGCCTTCATGCTTGGGCTCATTGACCACTGCAGGCTGAAACTGTTTGTGTGGAAGCCTTGCCTTGAGGACATCCCACATGCAGGCGGCGACGGACTGGAGGACGTCGGGGTAGGACACGATGACGCGCAGGTCCACGTAGATGGGTGACATCAGCCCGCTCTTCAGCTTGAACTCCCCAAACTTCACCGCCGCAATCCAGGGCCATACTCACACTCACTCAATTGTCAGCTCGAATTGAGCGTCTATGACATCCTTGTCACAAACTGGGGAATGTGTATGATGAAAGCAAGCAGTCGCCATCGGCTACGAAAATGGCTGGCGCACCTTGTCAGTAGCGTTGTGCCGTGTTTGACCACGTGGCAAACCGTCTCAGTCACCCAGCGAGTTGTCGTCAGACAGCTGAAAACACAAAATCATATAACACAAAGAAAACCCTGTACAGTACTCAACTCTTGTAGCAAACACCCAGTGCCCTGTGTCTTGTCAAGCAGCGGGGGGGGATGCGGCGAGTGTGTAAAATGTGCAGGTACTCTACGAACACACAGGCAGGACGCCGTGTCAGGACGCGGTGCCTCGTACAGACCCCACTCAAGTTACCCCAACTCGAAGATGCCTAAGTTGAGTACCTCGGGCTCGAAACCGAGTGGCCAGGCCAGGAATGAGGATGCCGCGGGTGTGCGCGGGTACACTATGAGCAAGCCGCGCGGGGACGCGTGGCCAGTGCGCGCCGCGCTCGGACCCTACCTCGATCTCGTGAAGGCGCATGATGAGCGCATCGATCTTGTCCTCACTGACCGCCATTTCGGCGGATGTTTTTTGTGATGTGGCGGCTGTGCGGGGTGCCGGGCGGCGAGCACGGGGGCGCGGCGGCGGCGGCGGCGCGGCGAGCGCGCGGGCGGCGGGGCTCGCGAGGAGTGCGCGGGACGAAGCTATCGCGACGACCGGACGGGTAGCTGCGAAGCGCGGTGGCGAGTGAGCGTTAACCCTCCACTTGGCGGCGGGTGTTTTTGGTTTATTTGAAATCTGAAAATAATCGCAACTTGCGAGCGCGCGCTCAAATCCGTCGAGTTACACACTCCAGGGGAAATGCTCATACAATTATATATTAGGTGTCATACTTTGGTATTGAGTTACTGTCGAACAATGCCATGATTCCGTAGCTCGTCCGTAACTCAATGTGATAGGTTGTATATGTAGCGCGAGGCGGGTGTCAGCATTCGCGAGTAAGGGCTCCTGAAGACCTCAACACCCAGCTGTAACACAATGTTGCTGCCCTCCACGGCCCGTGCACACAACGTTTCTGGCCTCCTCTCTCAGTTTCATAGACAGAATACCTCCAGACAGTGCAGAGCTCCTAGTTCAATCACGATTGACCGGTAGCTCCAATCTGCATACCCCATGATTTTATGAAATATGACCCCCGTTCATAACACAGCTTGCATGCAACGCACTCCCCCTTCCCAAGCGCAACATCCTCCTCCATACCGCCCTCCGCTCTCACATATAGATGGCTCCAGAGCTCCTACGAACCGACCGCTAGCTTGTATTTGAGTTAATACAATACCCCAATAATCCTGGATGCCACGCCATCGCACCTGCTTCCTTCATTAGTATCAAACTGCCCGTGCACGGTGCATGGGCTTCCACTCGTCAGCGGGGGATTCCACTCGTCCGCATCCTAGCTCAACTTGAAACTCAGTCTCCGGAGTTCCGGAGACCCTCAAGGCCCTCATGTGATGGGTCAAGATGGTGTTTGTTTGGCTGGATTTTCTTGCAAGTTTCGCGCCAATTTTGAACGTAAACGTGCGCGATCCCTGATCGGTCGATGGACAGACCATCATTTCCACGCGTCCCTGATTGGTCGAGAGGCTGCAATCGACGGGGGTCAGGGGGTAGTCAAACTGGAGACTGAGTTTAAGCATTTCTTGTGGTATACGTTACCATACGTTGGACAGCTCTGGCAGCGAAACGGCTCCTCGGGGCTGAGCCGAAAACGGACGATTGGCGAAGCCCTTGCCATGGAGTAGGGCACTACGATCGTGCGAATGGTCGTAGATGCATGCACTTAGTGTAGTCTAGACTAGTCATCGAGCAACTTGTGCACGGCACGCGGGACGTTTAATCGACGATTTATTAATCTATATTTGGAGCCGGGCTCCTGCGGGAAAGCCTGATTGATGGCCCAATTGCGCACGACGCCGGCCGTGGCCTGGCTCGTGAACGGTGGTGACGCTAGGGCGCTGGGGCATGCTCGCTCGTGATGTGTCGGCGCCGCTGACGACGCGAGCGGGGTGAGCGCACCGCCAGTGGAAACCTGCACCCACAATCAAATTCACATCACATTTACATCAAAATTACATCCACATTATAAACAGCACCGCAGTGAAGCGTAGCGTGGCGTAGCGTAAGCGTAGATAGCTAGGCTCGCATACTTATTTTCGTCGCTCGTTTTTGTCTCAACTGGTTGGGCGCGTGCTGGGCGTTCAGCCGCGTCGTGTCAAACGGGAGTGCGATTAGTGTGTATATTTTGCTACGCGCGTCTGGTTCCCCGAACGAGAGCCATGCCCAGGAAGATAAACCGAGCAACCTCACAGAGGATGCCTCTAAGTATGTGAGGAATCTCCCGGCGTGCCAATTCCAGGTGCCCATTATCAGTTGCCGCAGACACACACTCCACCGCATTCCATGGGCACCCGTGCTTCCGCGCCCACCGCAACATCTCCAGGTGTCCGCCCGCAGCGGCAGCGTGACACCCGTGACCGATTCCGCGACTCGATAACGCGCGACCGGTGACAGATTTACCACGGACCCGGCCAGCGATAGCTTTGAGCCTAGATAGCCATTTGAACGGTAAATCACAGCTTTCAACTAGCTAAACTCCCTTTCAACGATCCCAGGGCGGTGCGCGGGTGTTTCGCAGCAAAGTCGCGAACC
>Ga0307489_10003604_pt1 | contig 10258 bp, 17 predicted proteins | sample SB12metaG_FD_202247 | JGI IMG/M metagenome (GOLD analysis project Ga0307489, IMG submission 202247) | Sea-ice brine microbial communities from Beaufort Sea near Barrow, Alaska, United States - SB 1.2 | ecosystem: Environmental > Aquatic > Marine > Coastal | place: USA: Alaska | collected...
GGGTTCGGTGATGTCGGCAAGGGCTCCGCCCAGGCCATGAAGGCCGCCGGCGCGCGCGTCATCGTGTCCGAGATCGACCCCATCTGCGCCCTCCAGGCAGGGTCTGCCAGATACCTCCCCCTCCTCCTGCTTCCCTCCTGCTTCCCTCCGCCTTCTCCTGCTGACGTGGCCAGCAACATCCGCCCGACCCTCGCTTCCGGCCGCCATGGACGGTTTCCAGGTCGCCCCCCTTGACGACGTGGTCTCGCAGTGCGACATCTTCGTCACCACCACCGGCAACAAGGACATCATCATGGTGGACCACATGGCCAAGATGAAGAACAACGCCATCGTTGGCAACATCGGTCACTTCGATAACGAGATCGACATGGTGGGGTCTGGCAGATACTGCCTGACTACGTCATCCAACGCGCCTTCCTCTTCTGCCTTCCTCCTTCCCTTCTCACCTCACCTCCTTCCTTCTCCTCTTCTTCCTCCTTGTCCTATTTTCTCTCCTCTTTCCTGCTCGTTCCGCCTGGTCCTTCTTCCTCCTCCTCCTCTTGCTCTCTGATCCTCCGCCACAACTTCTGATGCGGTGAGCAACATCCGCCTGTCCCTATGACCAGGCTGGCCTGGAGGCCATCACCAAGCGCCAGAACATCAAGCCGCAGTGCGACCGCTACGAGTTCGCCGACTCGCACGGTGTCATCGTCCTCGCCGAGGGCCGCCTGCTCAACCTCGGGTAAGGATCAGCAGATTGTGTCCGCCACGCCTTTGAAACCGGACCATGTTTGAGTTTGTCGCATCCTCCACCTTGTTCCTTCCGATATCTGCCTGGCTCTGGAGTTGAATGCCATCCCACGATGTGTTCCTCACACTGCCTGCTTGCTTGTCCCTGTTCCCTCCCACGTCTGCTAAACTCACGAGCTGTACGACAATCTCTGACAGGTTGCCGGCAACTCTTCCTGACCTTACACTGAGGTGCGCCACCGGCCACCCGTCGTTCGTCATGTCCTGCTCCTTCACCAACCAGGCCATCGCGCAGCTCGAGCTCTGGAACGAGCGCAAGTCCGGCAAGTACGAGAAGAAGGTGTACGTGCTCCCCAAGCACCTCGACGAGAAGGTGGGGTCTGCCGCCTATGCATGCCAACGTATCCCTGAGATCTTGCGTCTTGAATGAAGTGCCTGGCGCTTACTCATGCCTGCCACTTCACTTGAAACCCTTGTGTCTTAACTGAATTGCCTCAACCCCTCCTGAAGTGGCCAACATAATCCGCTGGTCCCTGCAATCAGGTGGCGGCGCTCCACCTCGACAAGATCGGCGTGAAGCTGACCAAGCTCACCCCCGGCCAGGCCGCGTACATCAACGTGCCCATCGAGGGCCCCTACAAGCCCGCCGCCTACCGCTATTAAGCGGTACTCCATCACTTCTTTCACTATATTAGAAGTGAAGGCGGGGTGCGGGGGTGTTTTAGGGTGTTAAACCAATTAGGGTGCCGGGGGTCAAGTCAAGTTCAATCCCCCTATAATACTAGGGATTCTTGGGATACAAGATGACCTTTTTCTCTCGGCTGTGAGCTGTGGCGTGGGATGTGAATTCGTGCCTCGTTGCAACTCGCAACCCCTGTGAGTTGAATTTACGTTTTTATATTTTTTGTGCACACACCTATGATATATATGATGCATATGCATGCTGTTTAGAAACCGTTGGGGCTCGAAGGGATGAGTTCTCGATTGCTTTTAATATGAGACAACAAGAAAACATGGGCCTCGAAGGGATGAGGTCCTCAAACAAATAAATTATTAACTCCACTCGCAGCGCGCACTGTCGAAAATTCTTCGTTCTGTGTTGGAAATTGCTACGTCATCCATCGTTTTCAACGTGGCCTAACACCCGTTTCCCTTTCAGCTCATTCTTCATACCTCACAGCTGTGGCCATACAATCGTCCGCTATCCTGCTTCATTCAACTCTGCTGAACATCCCAGCACACTCATCCTCGGAACCAGGTCTCTCCTTTGTATGAGCCGTCTTTCGGGGTTGCGAAGTAAGCCAGTTGCTCACTGCACTCAAGTCCACCTGTTACTAAGCATGATGCTACTAGAAACCGTTGGGGCTCGAAAGCATGAGTTCTCGATTGCTTTTAATATGAGAAAACAAGAAATCGGGAGCCTCGAAGTGATGAGGTCAAACTTAAAAAATAATGACTGTCTCCCCGACGCCCGCCGCACACGCCATCATCCCCGCCTTCTCGCAGTTTACCGGAGCTCGCGGCATCATTCAACATGTTCCCGCAGAGTCTCATACTCGTTCCCATCTCATCTCCAGCCTTGACAGCCGTGGCCAGTCGTGCTGCAACCAATCAACTGTATCTGAACACTTCAAATACATCCTCCAGATCCGTCTCCCCGGGTTTCAGTTTGCGTGTTGTTCGATTGGCGCGCTTCACTCTCACTCACCTCTATATTTAAAACATACGGCCTGTTTTCCTCAGCAGAGCTCTACTCCTTGACACTCGTCACTCCTTTCAATGCGTCTCCTCCTCGTAACTCCACGCACTCGTTCCAGTGCAAGCGCGCTCGAGCGATGTTCCGGGTTTTCGGTTAGCGGGGTTATGCTTGCACGTTGCACTTACCTCTCTATTTAAATCAATCATCCCGCTATTCACCCTAATATACATTTTCCCAATCCTCATTTGCTCCGCTTAAATCTTTAAGCGCGTGGCTAAAACCCTCCCGCCTCTTGCCAAGACTTCACCCCAGCTCACTCCTCTCAAACGCAGGGCTGTTTTCATAATGCAAGATAATATTTGAAACCCAAGCACATGCCCAAACCTCACTCCTCTCAATGTGTGGCCAGATATCTCTGACGCGCCGCTTTCCGCCCCTGCTCCCACATCATCATCTTGTCACGATCCAGCTTAGTGATCCCAATGAAGTCCAGGCTCCGCAGCGACAACAGGGTGCAAGGCACGTACATCCAGGAGTCAGGGTCAAGTAAAGAAAGCTCGCCCACATCATAGGATATCATCAGTAACATGTAGCGTGTGGGGAATCCCTATTGCCCAAAGATGTTACCAAGGTGGTGGATGGGGTTTTGTCCGCGCCTTCGGGGCCGGCTCGTAGTCAAACAATGCTATTAACCTGAAGAAGTGAGATATGTGCTCACCATGTGAGCGCCTTGGGTCTCGATGAACGCTAGTAAAAGTGTACGACATCGTCTCTTATATTGTTCAGTTATGGAGCAACAGAAATGATAATGTCATTCGTCCCGGATACAGTCCCCCACCTGTAGTTGTTCATGTCCTCCACCGGGTTACCGTGCAGCGTCACCTTGGCCAGGTGTTCCAGCGGCGCCAGCTTGTCAACTTCCCGGAAGTGACTGATTTTGTTCCCGTGGAAGTAGATGCAGCTCAGCTTGGGGTAGTTGAGCAGCACGGAGTCTATATGCGTCGAGAAGCAGGGCCATCCAGAACAAGCACGCAAAATGAGCTCGGAGCATGACTTACATTCACACTGATTGCTCATACGGATGCGCGGAGGATGAGGAGGCGGCGGAGGAGGAGAGGGAGGTGGAGGAGGAGGAGGAGGAGAAGGAGTAGGAGGAGGAGTAGGAGGAGCAGCAGTAGGAGGAGGAGGAGGAGGGGGAGGAGGGGGAGGAGGCAGAGGAGGAGGAGGAGGAGGAGGAGGAGGAGTCGATTCAATGTCGGTCGAGTGCAGGTCCTCAACACCCTCCCTGCCAGGCTGTTATGCGACAGGTCCAGCCATCGCAACTCCGACGGGTCGTCCAGCACCGAGGCCAGGAACTCCGGCAGGCCCGCAGGGTAGAGTCAAGCAATATGAAACACTTGCCAGGTCATGTGATGTCGTGTAACCACAAATGAACATGCATTCACATGGCGGTGGATGGCAGACTTCGTCGTGGACTCTTCTATTGACCATGTGAGGAGGGAGCTGAGTTAAGCTACGACGCTGCTGACTCGGACAAGCCAAGCCACAATGCCGGCACCGCTGACTAGGATGTGACCTTGACGCCGAGAATCCGCTCGTCATGTCCCTCAGGTACTGCTGACAGACGTCAGTCAGTACCTACAAAACAACGAGGCTTTACAGCGCGGTGGATGACGTGGCGAGTGCCATTCACACGGCCCTGCCTCGAGTGATGTGAGGTGGTTGTTGGACATCTTGACCCCGCACGCGTTGAGCTCCGACCCCTTGGTGTAGCGGCGCAACATTGCAATTGAAAGCAAAGTCTGCAAGCAGTTCCTCTCATCTCAGGTTCAAGCGCTGAGACCAAGCACGGTCAAGGTGGGGTCAAGGTGGGGTCAAGGTGGGGTCAAGGTGGGGTCAACCCGGGGTCAACCTGGGGTCAACCAGGGGTCAACCTGGGTAAACCCGGGGTGAACTTGCACCGGCCTGCCTTGGGCAGGCTGCCGCGGTCCATCCCCTTCGCCACGCCCGCGAATGGCGGCTCCTACACGCAGGGCCACGGTTAATTGAAGAACGCTCGCCACGTCATAGGTCGCCATTTGAGTCAACGAGGGCGGGGGCCTTAACAGGCAGCGCCACGGTAAATTGAAGAACGCTCGCCGCATCACAGGTTGCCATTTGAGTCAACGAGGGCTTGCAGGGCAAGGGTGAATTGCGCTCGCTGCTGCAGGATGCCATTCGACTCAACGAGGGGTCGAAGAGGGAGGGCCAGGGTAGATGATGCTCGCCACCTCATAGGGTATCATTTCGCTCAACGGGGGGCTGGGTCTGCGCCGGGTGAGGCCCGCTATCTGAGCGTTTGCTTATGGTGCACCTGTACACATTCTCGGGGGGCTGGGTACACCTGCCTACCTCGAGGAACTCCTTGACGTGGCTCACATCCTTATACGCGTAATCCAACGGAAACCCGGTCAGCGGGCACTGCGCAGGACAGGGGAAGGAGAGGTAGAGAGGGCGTCAGCCACAGGTGCATCAATACAGCACTACAGTACACCTCATCAGCACGCAAATTTGGCACCCAGATTGACGGAGAGGGCGCCCGGCTTGCACGCCGCTCGGTGGAAGGATTTCGATGCCATGAGCGGATATGGCGTCTGAGCAAGCGCATTGTGTAGTATACGAGTGTGGACGAAACGGCGGAGCTCCCTCAACTATAGCTCTAGCACACGTCCCAAGCGAGGGGCAACGCTGACACGGGAAAGGAAGAATCAAGAATCGACCTCTCCGAGAAGGGCACTGCTGGTGTGTTGCTGTGGAGCGTGGGGGATAGGCGCCTACCGAGCTTCCAGGGGCGATTCCGGTGCGGCGCCCCATGTCGCGTTACCTACCCGGCCGCACGCCTCTGAACCTGCGGGGGAGGGGGGCGGGACCGACGTGCTGCGTCAGTCGCACTCTCCATCAGTTTCGCCAAACGTTTCGGGGACCAGGAATCTCAGCCCCATTCGAGCCCCAAAGGGTCGCACGCGGCGCGGGGCGGCGAGGTCATTCGCGCTTGCAAGCGGCGGGGACACGCGGCATGCAACAGCCTGCGCCCGCGATACCACGAACCGGCGCCCGATACCGCAAGGTGAGACGCTCTGTCTCCTCGGCAACCCAAATGCACCGTGAAGGGATGGCACGTGGATTGGCAGTTTGTGGGTTGGCAGTGAGCGTGCCTGCTATGGAGCGCCCGGCAGCTGCCACCGGAAGAGCGCTCCGACGCGCAACCACGACTGGTGCTCTGCTTCCCCGAGCGAAGCGCGCGTGTCGTCTGTATGTCTGTCCGCCGCGGCGTTGCCGAGAGTCGGCCCAAATTCCCCGAAATGGCCTCACCAGATTCGACCGGCTGCGGCCGGAGGGCAGTCCGACCGTCGCGTCGCTGAACGCGTGAACGGCAACGTCCAAGCCGCCATGCCAAATCTTTGTCACGCGCCATCCCATCCTCCCACGCGCCACGCACGGGACGCACGACGCACGGCGACCATGGCGCTCCAAATGCAAGTGGACTCCCCCGTGTCGCCCGTGGCCAAGACCGCGGCGTTCGTCGCGGCTTACGCCGGCGTCACCCTCGCCGATCCCTCCCTGGGCGCCTCACCGGGCACCATCAAAGTGGAATCTAAGGACGGCAAACTCGAGGGTAGGGCCTTCGCAGATACCGAGTGGCCGCCGGCACATGCCCGCCTCTCCCTTGGCCGTACTCCCCGCCCCCTCTCGGGACTGGTACCGCTCCCACCCAACTCGCCGCCGCCGCTGCCACCTCCGCCCCTGTCATCCATGTCGCCCAGTGTGTCACCCTCGCCGATCCCTCACCGGGCACCATCAAGATTGATTCCAAGGACGGTAAACTCGAGGGTATGAAGGCCTCGGCACCAGACCGATGTCGCTCGCCACGCCATAGGAAACCAACTCAACTCAAGAAACGGGAACAATAACCGCGTGTATAAGGAGGCACAAGGCTTTCGCCGTGGCCCCCTCAGCTTGACTGCCAGTATTGTGTCCCTGAAACTCAGCACCGGCAGATTTCCCAACATACCTCGAAGATGCTCAAGGCATCCTGTCTCAGGCGTGGCTTTCCCTGAAACCACTGCCGCGGAACCACTGGCAGTTATTCCAACTTATACGACCTCGGAGATGCTCGTATTGAGCTAAAGAGGGAACTAGTGGCGGGCCATGGGTTTGTCATGCGCCGTGACACAACGACACAACCTTGAACATTGGATGGGAATATATGCTTGTCCCTACTCGACGGCCTGGCCACTGTCGCGCGTTACCTGGCCAGCCTGGCCCCCAACCCTACCACCGCCGCCGCCCTCGTCGGTAGGCCCTGGCAGATTGTGCTCGGCACGTCGTCGACTCACGCACTTTCAGACTGTGGACCGGCAGATATTGCTCGGCACATCGTAGGTTGCCAACCCAACTCAAGACCAGAGGGTTCACAGTGTGACAGAGCGTGTCGATGACGCTCCGAGCAATATCTGCCGTACCCTACTGGTAGGCGCCAACCCCGAGGACGAGGCGTCGATCGCCGAGTGGCTGGCGCGCGCCGGCGACGTGCTGAGCACCGACGACGTGCACCTGGACTCCCTCAACACCCACCTCCTCAAGCGATCCGTCCTGGTGGGCCAGAAAATCACGCTGGCGGACCTCATGGTGTACGGCGCAGTGCACGACGCTGTAGCCGAGCTGGACGCCGCAAAGAAGGCAGCGCCTGACACGACCACGGAATTACTTTCCTCGAGCCGTTCGATCCTAAAACCGCTTGGGTTGTCCCATTCATACCTCGAAGATACTCAAGTGCCGTCTGAAGCAAAAAAGTACGCTTGACGCAAAGCCCGGCCTGCCTGCGATTGTGCCTCCTATACCTCGAAGATGCTAAACTCAGGCGCCAGCTGGAAATGATGTCAGGCACTGCCTTAAGGTTGCTTATGGCAATGTGGTGCGGTGGGCTGCGTTCGTTGGTGCCACAGCTGGCGGCAACAAACTGTTCGGGGCCATCCCCGTGGTCCACTCCCCGTTCCCCATCTTCGCCGAGCTCCACCCGCCCACCCCGGCCGCCGCGCCCGCCGCCGGGGCCGCCGGCGCCAAGGCCGCCAAGGGAGAGGCTGCTGCCGATGCTTTGGCAAAAGCCACGGGCGCCCTAAGCTTAGAGGCGGGGGGGCTGACACTGCACGGCGTCCCCCTCTCAGCTCAACCTGCCTGTTTGCTCATCAGTGTACCAGTCTACCCGTACACACTCGCCGCATCCTCCTGCCTGGCCTGACACAGCGCCCAGACTGTTTGCTCATTGTATACTGGTACACTGCGAGCACACAGACACTTTGAGCTGAAGAGGGAATTGTTGGCAGTCCCTGCTCCAAGGCTGGCGGCGAGGAGGGTGGCGGCGGTGGCAAGCCGAAGGATGAGGCAAAGGAGGCGACTGCCCGAGCGGCGGCGGCGGGGGGCATGGAGAAGAAGGCGAAAAGGGTGAATTTGCCGCCGCCGCCCAAGGCGGAGGTCAACGTGTCCGTTCTCGATATCCGTGTGGGCACCATCACCAAGTGCAAGGAGCACCCCGACGCCGACAAGCTCTGGGCAAGGCCCGCCACTGCCACTCGTCCCTTGACTGTTTGCTTATACTTTACCAGTGTATCCGCACGATATCCACGTCATGTGTATGACAGACTCGCTAAAGAGCTCTTTATATAATATGGGCTTTACTCACAGGTGGAGGAGATTGAGTTGGGCGAGGCGAAGCCGCGGCAAGTGGTGAGTGGCCTCCGCGCGTTCAAAACTTCTGAGCAAATGATTGGCGCCAAGGTGGTGGTGCTGTGCAACGTCAAGAAGGGGCCGCTGCGGGACCAGCTCAGCGAGGGGATGGTGGGGATACGCTTTCCTGTAAAATAGTGCCCCTGACAGAGATCCTCCTGACTGCTCCCATAGTGCACCACTGACTGATGAATTTGTTAACGTTCATCGAGCCCCAAGACGATTCGCATGGTGAGCATTATTCACTCCTCTCTCCCCCATTTCAAGCGGACAGACCGTCAAGTCTGTCCAGGTTGAAGGCCGTATCGAGGGGCACTATTACTGTTTATTTTGCAAGGGGAGCGTGTTGCGTGTTGTTTGACATCCACATCATCCGCGGCACTCTTAAACTTCGTTCGCTATTCAAAGCACATCGTGTGACGCGGCGAGCAGTGTTCAGCGGGCCCTATCAAGAGGTGATGTGCGTGTCCAACGAGGACCACACAGTGGTGGACTTCGTGACACCGCCGACGGGGGCAGTCAACGGCGAGCGGGTTACATTCGCCGGCTTCGAGGTGGGCTCCGGACTTCCCCTTCCAGATATGTCACCCGCACACATCGACCTCCTCCTCTCTCCCCTCACAGTGTAACTGTACGCATTGACCTTGTCCTCTTCACAGTGCGTTGACTTCATCGAGCCTCTAGGCGCTCACGCATTCAACCAATCACATCCACAGAAGTAACGGGTCGAGCGTTATCTACTTTGCCCTGATCTGAACCGCGGTGAATGGCGCCCTCACATTATGACGTCCTCACATGACGCCCTCAATGAACACTCGTCTGAAGCGTGGTGAATGACGCCCTCGCATTATCATAATTAGCTCGACCCTGGCTTCCGGGCGAGGCGGTGGAGGTGCTGGTGCCCAAGAAGAAGATGTTCGAGGTAGGGTGGTGCAAGTTGCAACCCGTGTTGAAAGCGCCTGGAGAGAGAGACGCTTCCGCGTGTATAAGGAGGCACCAGGCTTTCGCAATGGCCCCATGTTGAATGCGCCTGGAATTCAGTGCTCGAACCTGGAATATGATAAACTGCTTTCAAGTTTTGCTTTCAATTGCAACTTGTGCCGCTACATCGAGGCGTGCGCGCCGAAGCTGGCGACGGACGCGGCGGGCGTGGCGTGCTACGACGGGGTGGGGCCTGGCCTATCGCTCCTCTCTCATCTCTCCTGTCTCGTCTCTCGTCTCGGATCTCCCCTCTCCTCTCTCCTCTCTCCTCTCTCCTCTCTCCTCTCTGATCTCTGATCTCTGATCTCCCCTCCCCTGTCTCCTCTCTTCTCTCTCCTCTCCTCTCTCATCTCCCCTCTCCTCTCTCCTCTCTGCTCTCTCATCCTCCTCTCTCCTCTCCCCTCTCTCATCTCTCATCTCCTCTCGCTCCTCTCTCTCCTGTCTCTTACTATGCCTACCACATCATCCTCCACATTTGCCTACCCTTGGTTCTCGAGTCAATCGCCATCGCATGATGTGGCGAGCGTTATCTACTAGGCCCTCCGACGGGGTGCCATTCATGACATCCGCAGGGGCGTGCACCTCCTCCCTCAAGTCGTCCCACATCAAATAAACGGCGCGCGACGTCAACAATGGGTTTCATTTACAATATCATTGAAATAAGAGCTATGTAGCTCCACCCTCAAGTCGTTCCACGTCGAGCATTTACTGGTACGACCAAGTATAACGCAGGTGTGCGTGTAAGGAATACGGGAGTCATAACCTATAACGCAGGTGTGCATGCGGGAGTTATATGTGCATAACAAAGTGAAGCTAGGGAGCGCTAAGCGTTGTAGACGCGACACAGAGCGCGACACACATGCGCCTGTCGGGTGTCTTGACACCCACGGTACACTTTCCGGTCGGACAGTCACCAGTCAGGTTGGTCGGTCAGTCCTATATTCTCAACACTAAAGGCCTTCGGCATGGGGTTCGGTGGGTTCGGTGGGTTCAGTGGCTCCAGCCGCGCGCAACTGTCGCGCTACATCCATGTGCCCATTGTGTAGCGGCGCAACTTGACATTGAAAGCAAAGTTTGAAGGAGGTT
>Ga0307489_10003605_pt1 | contig 10258 bp, 10 predicted proteins | sample SB12metaG_FD_202247 | JGI IMG/M metagenome (GOLD analysis project Ga0307489, IMG submission 202247) | Sea-ice brine microbial communities from Beaufort Sea near Barrow, Alaska, United States - SB 1.2 | ecosystem: Environmental > Aquatic > Marine > Coastal | place: USA: Alaska | collected...
CCTCCCAGCGACCGTCTTGCGAAAACGTCGAAAGCGGTAATACCCGGGGAGTCCCCTAAATCGACGTCCCCACTACGGGCAACAAAAGGGGGTATTCTCCGGGTACAGAATGCACCGTGGGGGTGGGGAATTATTTTGACTGTCACATTAGTATGTGTCAATAAAACTACAAGAAATGGGCCGATTTTCATATCGCCTGGGAGAAATACCTACTAGTATACCGAGTTGCGGGCACAGCGTCAACCCTCCGCACGGGAAAGCAGGCGCCAGCTTGGTTGCCCATACAGAGTTGCGGACAAAGCGTCAGCGCTCGGCGAGGGGAGCGATAAGGGGCCAATTATCATGACAGCCTGAGCTTTTTGCTCGTGTCAAGCGCTATGACAGATTACGTGAGACTGCGGACGAGATCGAAATGACAAAAGCAGTGAACCTATAGACGGTGTCGAATCGCTTGTTTTGCCATGAGACGGTGTGCCATTCTGCCCGCCGCGCACATTAGCCTTGGCATATGAGAGTAACACCATGGACAACTACACAGATCGGGCCTATGCCCCAGCTTGTAACTAGAAAGGTGGGAAAAATACCCACCTTTTTTTTCGTTTTTCCAGGATTACCACGTGTAATCAAGTGTTTGATCACTGGGAACCCATTCCCTCGGGAATTTCGAACGTTTGCAATTTCGAAAATCTTCATAAATCACGTGTCAATCGCTTCGCTAGGAGGGGAAATCTCACACGTGTTAGTGACAAGCTGGGGCACAGGCCCGATCTGGGTAGAAGGGTAGCGCGATAGATTAAAAGTGAACACGTGCGATTGACAAAGCGTTATCATGTGTTTGATGCGGCGCACGCAACATATGCTGTAGCCGCTGGGATTAAGTGGGGACCGCTGAAGCGTCGGGAGACGTATATCATACGTGTGCCAGTGTTGACACCATAGGTGCCCAAATTGTGAATCCCGTTCGAGCGGTGTCGGGTGTCGTAATATCAGCTTTGAACTGAATTACGGTTGGCTTTCCCCTCTTTTCCTCATTATGGTTGGTCCAGGATTTAGCGTTGTAGCGCTTGTCTGGATTATGACCAACAAGGAAGTTTGACCGTCGATTGAGTTGCGCTGCAGCGAAGGTGTGGATCGGCGGAAACTGGGTAAATAGCCATAGCATTCTCAGTGTCAAAAACCCATTCCGTGCACGCCGACTCTACCGAACGCAGGCCACGGCGAATAGCGACAGGTCATGCGTTGCCCCCCATGCGTACACCTGCGCCGTTCACTTCCATAGTATTCGCGTCGAGCTTTATGCTGAAGACGTCTGCTTGCGCGCAGCTCGACCACTTGAGCAGACTTTCTGTTAGAGATTAGTTTCTAGGGCTCTTTCACCCCAAACAGGTGGAAGACGTCAACTCCGCGGGTGAAAACCCCATCGAGATTGTAAGACACCATTCGGTACACAGCGTAAGACTGGTCTTACCACGTCCAGCTATCCAATATTTCCTTGTGCAAGTCCGCGGGCTAAACACCTGACGGTTGCCCAAAACCCTTGTGCAAGTCTGCGGATTAAACACCTGACGATGCCGGAGACTCTGTCTGAGCTTTGGAGCCAAATATGGCTCTAGACTCAGCTTCACGGAGAGGGTACCAACCTCCGTGGATTGAACGGAAGCTTCCCGTGTCTGGCACAAATACCGATTGGCGGGAACACTTGTAAGGAGATGTTCCTACTGGCTGTAAAGCCACGGACTGCATGTTGCAGAACGGACTTCCGTTGAAGAGGCTTGTTAAACTCGTGCACCCGGGCGCCGGCCCCACTACAGTATGAATACATTGGTGCAAAAAATGGCCCGATTTCCTTGGCAGGAATTGGACGAAGTTGGTGATTTCCTAAGGACGTTTTCCAGTAAAGAAGCGTCTATCGCTTTTTCAACTTTTGGCTTGCTGGCCCGACGCGCGTCTTCCGCGCGGTTTTCTCACGCGACGGCGCGGCGACTCGGGCCGCGGAGAGTAGCTCCCGAGGTTGTCGACTGCTGTGGACACGCTGAACCACACGCTTTCGCGAGATTCCGCGGGCATCTTGCAGTTCCAGCTCGCGATCGGCGCAATGTCCGGCACTGCGGCCGAAATGTGCGAAATCTCGCATCAGCGTGTCGTTTACGGTGACCGGAGCTATGCTTCTGGTTTCGAATCTGTGCTTTTCATCGGCAGGCTCCTATCAACGGCGTGAGAAAACACGCGCTTGAGGCTGCGATTTGCCTCGTCGCGTGTTTTGGTGGCTTCTGATTGGTGGATTCTTACTGATTGTCCTACGTGTGATTTTTGGTGACTTCTCATTGGTGCGACACTTTTCGGAAAAGAAACGTCCCAAAATTCCAATTCGCGCTTTTTCATTTTGTTCCAATCCATTAGTCGGGCCGGCGTCCGGGTGCGTGTATTCAAACACTTCTCTCTGGGAGAGCCTCACTTCTCGCGATCAAAACGATGATGCGGAGAGATTCCACGATGTGGCAAGGGAGTGTCGAGATGACACTCGTAAAACCCAGGGAAAGCTAACCTTGGCAACGTGGACGCAGCGGGTATCTACGCAACTGTTCGCGACAATTTCCAGGCTGAACCAAAACGGAGACTTTGTGGAAACGACATCGGCGAAAACAGGATGGGTTTTCTTACTACGTCAAAGATGTCCGAGCGCCTCTTGCAAGTGATCCGCAAGGCAAAGTGATTATTAGCGTACAGAAACAGGCGATGGGTTGCAATCACAGTGAAAACAGTCGTGATAACACGAAGGAGCTATCGTTGCATATAGATGGTTCACTGCACATCTACAAAAAGAAATACATCGCAGAATAGCAAAAAATATATGTCAATGGAGTTGCTCAAAATACTGCAGCTCGAAACAGATTGAGGCATCCTATGATTGCACCAGATTCAGCAGCTGTTGCTGGAACACCCCAGGCTGGTGGAGCACTTGTAGGTGTCGCCACTTGGGCAGATGGAGTCCCAGAGCTGTACTTGGCACTTACTTGAATGCCTCGGACGTTGCTAGAGCTCGTGTAGAAGCAACATATATTGCGTTTAATGCACCACGTGTTTCAGGCATCGCTGGCGCTCAAGTTCAGCGTCAACGACATCATGAGCAATCCAAGAGGGCTGCTAGCCGGCATGACTTGAAACCAGCCCATGAAGCTGCTGTTCACAAAATGGTTCATGGAACAGCCTTAGCTGTAAACGAGAACTTCGAGTTTAGTGCGGACCAAATATCTTGCGTCACAGAGCTTCAAGCAGAAATGAATAAGACTGTGCACAGATGTGTCTTTGAAAACCTAGGAGACCAAGCACAGCTGCATGCTCTCGGCGTACACATCAAGGGCGATGGTCATCAGCTGATGGTGGAACTTAACTCCTTGTATAGAGGCTTTCCCACTAAATACGCCGTGGATCTCACAAAGCAGATCACGGATTTTCCAGTCTGGTTCGAGAGGACCAAAAGTCTTACTGATTATTTTGTTACCTACCAGCCATCAGTTGAGCAATTACGAAGGATATACTCTAACCAGTTCATCCAGCGCAGCTTTGTTCTTACTCCTCGGCACAAAAGTTCTAACTACTGTGAGTCTATCATACAATTTGACACCACAGATGCTGGCACTATCAAGCTGAAAGACCTATATATGTGGTAGAGCCGTAAAATACTTCCAAAATACTCATGAGAGTTGGGGGTTTAATGATATGCCAGCTGAGCATCGTGGAAACAAGCATGACCGGTGCACATAATCTAAGAAACAATTGAACAGCCTGTAATCCCAAATAAACAGTTGGGAAAGGAGCCTGGTACGTGGAATACTGGTAAGTGGGCAGCTCCAGGTGGTGGTGCCTTTGGGTCCAAGAAACTCAGGAAATATTGTGTTTTACGCAAAGGTGACCACCATCCCAGTAGCCGTAAATCCAAACTCAGGCCAGCTGGTACTGCCTGCTTTGGCTGGGGCAAGCCGGGACATAAGTCGGTGGAATGCCCGGACAAGGTTGGAGGACACGTGCGACCGCCATTGCAGCTGCTATCATGAAGAAGTCGTTCACGATTTCTTCACAGACATGCAACAAGTGCCATCGAGGTGATCACCCTGATGCAAAGCGCAGGACCAAGCGGTGCCCTGACTGCGGCTCACGCTCAAAGCACGACCGGAGAACGTGCGATGGTATTGCAAAGTCGTTCTATCTCTGTGGTAGCACTGAGACTGAAGGTGAGGAAAGCGAGGGTTACATTACCCAACTCACAACATACTCCTCTGTTGTCAAAAGGGCAATAAAGCCCACGAATAAAGCCTGTGAACAACACAAAGTTTGTCTCTTGGAACGATGAATCGGTACTCGACACCTGCTGTTATTGAAACCGCTCCCTTCTCTCCCCTAAACAGAGCAATGAGGACCTCTTTCCCAAAAACACAGTGGTACTTCCAGGGTGTATGCCCTGGCAGCTTATGATTTTGCGTTATCGCCAGACAACCAACTCTGGAGCGAACACCTCTCAGACATTGAAGGCGTCGATGATGAACAATCTTGACGTCTAGGTGTCACCATCACAAGAAATATAGCTTGTGCTGCAAGTGAAGAGTCACGTAGGAATCCCAATCGTTGTATACCAGACTCTGGTACAAATATTCAGATCTGTAACGACAGAAATATGTACCACACGTATTCTGCAGAAAGGAAACTGTTTCCAGTTTCAGGCAATAACTCATACAGTTGTGGTGTTGGCACGACAAAATTAAAACTACACAATACAGTGACGCATCAGTATGATGTGACTGAGTTAACGGGTGTCTCGCATTTACTAAATGCACCCAATTCGATATCCACGGGTAAACTGAATAGAATTGACTTGCATATGGACACCGTTAATCACGAGTTGTTCCATATTAAAAGCAATATGCTCAAGTACAATATCAATGTATCAGATGACCGCTTAACATACTTCCCTGTATCACAGGGATTATCAGTGGACCTGTTTACTCCGAGACTGATCATCGCATGAGTAACCAGGATTTCCACATATCCAAAAGTGCAATAAGCAAGTGTGGACATTCTGGTCAGAATATGATGAATAATGTAACTCTGAAACAGAGGTTGGCAACGAAGAATATCATAGTGATATGAACTGCATCCTGAGCATTTTTCTAGCCTTGCATACAAATACGGCCCATTTGACATGGAGCTTTTTGCATCTGATACAAACCATCTCATAGACGCATAGACGAGTACATTACTGCAAAACAAAAGTGCTTCTTATTGAATGGACCAAAAGGTTCTTTCATGGAAACCCAAAGTTTTTGAGTGTCATATATAAAAGTGTGATGAAGTCGGTGTCTAATTCTAGACTGGCACCTGACCTGACTAAACCCTGATTTGTCCTTCTCAAATCGGAAAGTGCACCTTGGTACAATGCATTTACAGACTATTTGCAATAGTCGAGGAGTTCCAAAGGGGTCAAAATAGGTATTGTCTATACCGATGCGACCACACTTCACACGCGATCAGACTGTGACGTCAGCTGATGGAAGAGCTTTGTTAGGAGCATTACCATGGGATGTGATAATGATATAGAAGGACAAGTTTACCGTCACTGGGATGAATAGTGCAGAGCACATTTACGCTTTGGCCACATTGGAAAAAATACCGCATTCAGAACACAGGAACCCAGACCGGCAGCGTAGTGCATGTCAGAGTAACGAGCTAAAACTGCTCATGCTGTTATTTAACAAAAGCAAAAAGGATATGAAACGTGCCTAGGAATCCGAACATGCCTAGAGCCGTAAAATCCTTGAAGCAAGGGGCGGTGTCAGAATCACATATGCGTTCCGAAGCAAACACCTTTGGTCATCTGGCTTTTAGTGATATTCTCTACATGAACATACCATCGTAACGAGGTGGAGAATCTGTTGTTCACTTTGTTGCTGGTGCCTCCAGGTGTTGTAAATTATAAATGATGAAGACACGCGATGAAGTATATGTATGCCTACAATCTTTCATATACTGGGTTGAACCCCATGTCAATATACAGCAACCAGACGTCAGACACTGTGTGAGCATTATACTCTGTGACAGCTGGTGAGTATGTTGGGGGCAAATGGCAGTCTGTATGCCGACATAACTGTGTCCAGTACCAATAGACTAATGTTGGTATACATGAAGAAGCCGATTCAGCTGAGAGAGTTTGACAGATTTTGCAATGCAATGATGTGCACAGTTCAATTCCAGAAAGAAAAGAAAATGGACGTTGCTCTATCAACATGCAGTTTGGTGATACAATCGTATGCCACACAAGCATCATGGCAAGTCATTAGTCCATTAGAGTTTGTCACAGGTTATAAACCAGATTTTTCACATGTCAGGATCTTTGGTTTGAAGTGTTATAAGTTCCAATTCAAAGACGGGTGGATAAACTTGCGAACAGGTTCGAGCAGTGCCTCTATGTGGGTCACTCTGAGGAAATAGTGAATACGTTCCTATTATATCACAGAGAAGAAGGACAGTTCACTGAAGGAAGTATATCCAAGTTTGATGAAAACATCGACGAGTATGGAAAACTCCTTAGCACGTTCGACTCAACTTATTTTCGCAGCTTTGAAGTGAAGTCAGAAAGGCTAAAACCATACCTTGACTTCGAGCAGTATTACCTTCAGTTCAAGTATATTTATGATGCTGACGTGTATGATCATGCTGAAGACAACGAAACGTGTATTGTGCTTCGTATCATGACACTCGACAATACACCTCAAACGGGTATTTGTATCAGAGCATCCTCTATGTTTAAAATTATCTGTAAAGGCCAAGCTAACATGCGTATTCAGAAGCAGAATGTTGATATGTTCAGCCAATGGTTCACCAACAACAAAAAGAAAACTGAGTCTATGCATCCTATTCTCAAGGAAGTATGGTGTCAGTAGCGTTTCGAGCAGTACGAACCTGAATACCACCACTGCTGAGTAGTAGGTAATGACCCTAAACACTACAGAAAGTGGACAGTAATGCATGTCTCTGATGTTTTTTCTGAGGACGTAAGGGAGGAGAATGTCATTTGGCAACTCAGCCAAGTTCCCACACAGTAAAATTTTCAATGCTTATGCATCTAAGGACTACTATACGGTACTTGAGACGTTTCATGGTGAACTTTATCAAGCTGATATTTTTGGTGAGAATACCAAAGTTCAGGATACATGTCCACAGTCAAACGCTATGGTCACTATCAGTGAAGCTCACTCAAAAGTACGTTTAAATATGAAGCACCACCAACTTACAAGCAAGCCTCAAGGCTACCTGATGCCGCTGAATGGCTAGAAGCAACAGACAAATAAGTTAAGCAGTTCATCGATCTGAAGCTATTATACCTATGAGGGAAGCAGATATTCCGGAAGGTAAAATCATTACACAATCAAAATTAGTGTATAAGCTGAAGCTCCATGCTGATGGCAGCCTTGACAAGTGCAAAGCACGTCTGATTGCAGAAGGCCTTATAGTTAGGGAGCCCCGAGTGTCCAACTTTTCTTTGAGTCCCCAAACCGTGCGATAAACATATGGAACCGACCCTAACTACCCCGCCATATTGTCTGGAACAACTCTTATAGTACCCCGTCCCAGTAAGTTAGGGTCATTTGGCGCCGTATTGACGCCGCAACGCCCGTTTCTTTGGGCGCTTCAAAAAAAGCAGGGAGCCCCGTATGTCCAACTTTTTTAACTCAAGATGACCGTCTAATCTGTACAATTTGACTCCGCGCGGGTGCCGCCGCCGCGAGAAACGAGCAGCGGCGCCGCGTCGACCCAAACCGCGCAGTCTGAACTCGCATATCCCGCGACGATAGTGCCTACAAAAGACCCAGCGTCTCGCCCCGACCGCCAGCCTCCTGTGCGCGTGCGCAGTTGCCGTCTCCCCGTGCATTTTGCACCGTTTTGGAGCACTTGTCGCGTCTTTTTAGCTTTCGCTCGTGTCCCATTTGGCGATCGCCCCCGGAGTGACGGGCGCCACGCGGCGCCAGAGATGCACGGCGCTCAACCCGCATCCCACACACGCAACAAATTTGCCGTTCACGGGGCAACACCGGGTCGGGGGACCCCCAAAGACGCGGCGGCGTTGCCGCCTGCCGCCCGTGGTCGCCCCGTCAGAACCAAAAACCCCCAAAACCCGCGATTTGCATCGAAATCGGTGGTCTATAACTCAAGAAAGTCGAAAGTTGGACACTCGGGGGTCCGTGACACTCGGGGCTCCCTAACCTCTACTCAAGTGTATGGCTTAGACTTGACTGAGACATTCTCTCCCACACCACTGACTGGTGGTGTACGTTTCGTCATCATATACATACAGCAACAAAAGCTTAACGAGCTCAAGGTGATGTCAGTGGTGCAATTCTGAACAGTTCACTGAAGGAAGAAATATATCTTCAGTTGCCAGAAGGGTTGAAATTACAAGGGTCCACAATGGTCAAGTTTAGTAAGAGCCGTTATGGACTCAAAGAAGCTGCACGTGACTAGTACGACCTGTCGGATCAATCATTCGGTCATTCGATCGAGAACGGAAGAGAAGTGAAACTGAACCTTGTGTGTGATATCATCTCACCGATGGTTGCACATGTATCCTCTCAGTACACGCTGATGAATATATCATGGGTTACGAAGACGAAAAGTACTCTGAAGCATTTATTGCTCACTTCCAGAAGACAATAAGAATTATTTCAAAAGGGAAATAGACGTTATGCTCCAGATTAAGCTCTAATGGACATACAACTCAGTGTCTTTGTCCCAACACAGACAAATTGAAATCTTGAAGAAGAAGTTCAATGTGTGTGACTCTAAACGAAGTTTTCACAACACCCATGGAAACAAAGCTGAAGCTTACACAGGGGGATGCGAACAATCTACCTGATATACCATACCGAGAGTTAGTGTGTTTGCTGCTATTCATTGCAAGGTATGCGAGACCAGACATATGTTTGCTGTTACACTACATTGTACTTTTCCCACCAATTACACTGAAGTGCATTCGAAAGCAGCCAAACGGGTTCTATACCACACAGCAAGTACCAGTACAATAGACAGAGTACTTACGTTGAGCCTGTCTCAGCACTCGGGCGACCGACGAAACCCTGATATCCGACCGACCCATTATCGATCTCACACGCGGGTGCGGCGCTGAGAATCGACGAAAAGTGACTGTCGCGCACCGTCAACAGCAACGTTCTCAACGCCATGCCCGTCGGCCGCGGCGCTCGCGGAACAGCACGCTGAGCGACTCCGACCACACAAGTAGACAGATAGTTGGTGTTATAACACGGGAAATAGCTTTTGGGGAAGCAACAGCACACGCAACACTCCAGACCCGCTCTCCTTCGGCCCATCCATTGTCCAGACCGCTCGGTTTCGGCCCATCCAAGGGTTGGAGCTGCGTCGAGGGGCCGGCCGGATGTGCACCGAATGGCGCTCTGATTCTTGCGAATGGGGCCCGCGTCACGCGCTCGAGCGAATTCCAACCCCCCGTCGCGTCCGGATACGCGGCGCCCGCGTAAATATCGCCAGGGACGCCAAATTTGCCCAATTGCGAGTTCCCCGCGCCCTCCGGAGGACGGCACCTCACGGGAGTCGATGGGACCCGACCAACTCATCACAACCCACCAAATGCTGGACACTTCACACTGTTGACGTGGCCAGAAGGGGATCTGAACGAGCCCCCGCCCAACAGAACCCCCCGCCACACCCAATATTGGCAGATCTGGCAAGGCGCGGGAACGCGACGTGCCGACGGCGAGACCCGCGGTGACGCACGACCGCACCTCGCGGCGGGCTCTTTGAGGGCGAGACGGGCGCCGCACGTGGTGCGATGGCCGGGGCGCGCACGAGTGCCTTGCTTTGCGATGCCTGCCTTGGCACTGACGAGACTAACGGAACACCGGCCGGTCGGCGGTCGGTCGCCCCTGAGTGCTGAGACAGGCTCAACTTGTGCGCTATGACTGTGCTACCTGGTCTACAGAGGAGCAAACAAATGTTGCTCTCTCTACAAGTGAAGCAGAGTATATTGCTATCACTTCAGGTTTTCAACCCAGTCTCCGGTTTGACTACCCCCTGAACCCCCCGATTACAGCCTTACGGCCAATCAGGGACGTGGTAAAACGATGGACTGTCCATTGACCAATCAGGGACCATACACGTTTACGTTCAGAATTGGCGCGAAACGTCCAAGAAAATCCACCCAATGGAATCTCAGTGTATGTCTCTCTCGACC
>Ga0307489_10003607_pt1 | contig 10255 bp, 13 predicted proteins | sample SB12metaG_FD_202247 | JGI IMG/M metagenome (GOLD analysis project Ga0307489, IMG submission 202247) | Sea-ice brine microbial communities from Beaufort Sea near Barrow, Alaska, United States - SB 1.2 | ecosystem: Environmental > Aquatic > Marine > Coastal | place: USA: Alaska | collected...
TGCAATTTATTGCCGGCTCTACCGCTGGGCCACTCGCGCGGCCTTCTCGCATGCTGCGCTTCTCGCCGCGTGTGGCGCGCAGCGCGAGGTGGCGGCGCCGCTGATGCGCGCCTCGGCGGTGGGGCCTGGCAGATGTTGTCTGCCACATCGGCCACGTGGGCTAGGGCGAAAGCCTGGTGCCTCCTTATACACGCGGAAGCATCTGAGACTCTCGTCACATCGGCCGACACATTTTAAACCCGGGTATGTCGCGTTGGATGGCAGCCTATGACGTGGCTGACTGTACCTACCAGGCCCTACTCTGCGGAGGAGTCGCAGTCGCACCTGCGCGCCGCCATCTGCCTTGAAGGCGCGGCACACGCGTACCTGCGGGCTGACCCGCCCATGCCGCGCAAATTCGCCATCCACCTCGTGCTCGCCGGGCACCGGTATAACCAGGTAGGGTTGGTGTTGAGAACAAGCACGCGAATGACGTTTGATCGACTTACCGAGTCCGCAAGGTTCACTTGCTTATCCATGCCTTTGCCGTCAATGTAACGCCCACGCAGCCTGACAGGAGGGTCGTTGAGAACAAGCACTCAACTGACGTTGAATCTCCCGCTCCTCCTTCTCCTCTTCCTCCTCCGCCTCATCCTCCTCGTCATCCTCCTCCTCCTCCTCCTCTTCTACTGCTTCCTCATCCTCCTCCTCCTCCTCCTCCTGTGTGCGTCTGTATGCACATACACAACGAAGTAGGTCACGCGCTGATGGTGGTTTGAGTGCTGGTTTTCGAGGACCCTCCTGCCAGGCGGGGCAGCGCGCTTATGCGATTCGGTGTTATGCGGGCGCATTGCCGGTGTATCAGCATAAAGGCGCGCCGCTAGGACAGCTGACGGCGTCCTGGAGCAGCGGCGAGGGCGAGGGAGCCAATGGGGAGGCAATATCAGGTGCGGGAGCCAATGGGAATGGGGGAGCTGGAGGCGCAGCCAATAGCGTGGGGGCACCTGGCCCCGGCTTCCAAGTGGCGGTCCCCGGCTGGTCACGCGCGGAAGAGCACTTGCACTTTGCGCTCGGGCGCCAGGTGGCACACGCCGGCGCGTTGCTCGCGGCTGGCAGGGTCTCACTCGGTCCTGACCCTGACTGCACACTGGTACACTATGTGCGAAAAGATTGGCTCCCGCCTTCCTCTCACAAATTTGAGAGAGGAATCGGCTTCCTGGAGAGAGAACGTGACGACTGTCCGCAAGCTCTAGTGTGACATCATGGCAAACTTTCTGATAAATATCCCCTCATTAGGCTGAGCTGGAAGGTACGACTGTCAGGCCCTAGTTGCGGGGACGTATTTCCGGCAGTTGCTGGAGTGTGCGCACCAGCAGCCTGCCACGACACAGGCGACATACCTGCGGGAGTACCTGTACGTTGCGCAGTGCGCGGCGGAGGCAGCGGCGGCGGCTGAGGCGAACGCGACGGGATCCAGTGATGGTGGTGGTTCCAACGGTGGTGTGGAGGGAGCGGAGGGCGAGGACGTGCTTGCGACCGGGGGGGCGCCGGTGGACGGGGACGGCGCGGTTGCTGCGGCCGTGGCGGCGGCGGCGATGCTGCCAGCGGGGGAGAGCAAAGGGGCGGCGGTGGCGGCGGTGTTGAGGGCGGGCGCGGACGAGGGCCTTCCGTTGCCGGCAATAGACATTGGTGACGTGTACGTCCACTTCCAGGCGGGGCCTCTCATGGTGTTAGATGACTGCTTGTCCATAATGTACGATTGTGAGACAAGCGATGAAGACGCGGTCAGTGTGTACCGGTACACTGGTACACATGCAGCACACAGGCAGGTTGACCTGAAGCGGGAACGATTGCACAAGCCCTGTCGCCAGGACGGGCACCTGACCGCCACCACTGGCGGAGGAGAGCCCTCCACCTCCACCTCCACCTCCACCTCCACTGCATATTCGTTGCCGCCGTTCACACCGGCGTGCTCGTCCTGGCCCGAGGCGCGCTGGGTAAGGCCTGGAAGATGTTGCTCGGCACTTCATCGTGCGCCGTTTGCCTTACAGAACGGAGGTTCAATGAGCCCTGGATGACGTGGCGGGCAATACATGCCAGGCCCTTGTGCTGGGCGGCTTTGGAGGAGGACGGGCTAGTGCTGCCAGGGCTACAGGCAGGGGCGTCACTGAGAACAAGCACTCGACTGACCACGAATATCCTCCTATCCTCCGCGCGTCTGTGCGAGCATTCGTCTTCACCCTCCTCCTCCTTCTCCTCATCCGCTTCCTTCTCCTCCTCCTCCTCCTCCTCCTCCTCCTCCTCCTCCTCTTCCTCCTCCACCTCCTCCTCCTCCTCCGCTCGTCTGTACGAGCATTCACCCTGAATGTAAGTCATGCGGGCACGTCCGATCTGGGCCCCAGTGCTTGTTTTCAATGACTCTGCCTGCAGGGGGGCGGTGCGACGTGGCTGGACAAGCCGCGGGAGCGGGGCGGCGAGCAGCGGGGGGTGTGCGCGGCGGGGGAGGAGGTGGGCGTCGACGTCACCATGCACAACCCTCTCAAGGCAGGGGGCTCACCACGTCATACACGCCACCGGTACACAGGGCCTCCCCTCGTGGAGGGTTGCTCGCCACGTCTTCCACCACATAGTGTACCGGTGCTCCCGGTGCTCGCCGCGTCATACACCACATTGTGTACTGGTGCTCGCCACATCATCCACCACATAGTGTATCGGAGCTCGCCACATCATCCACCTTATACTGTACCGGTGCTCGCTACGTCATGTTCCACAAAGTTTACCGGTACTCGCCACGTCATTTTCCACATAGTATACCGGTGCTCGCCACGTCATTCACCTCATGGTAAACCGTCATATTCCGATGTCGGGCCCTCACTCAAGGTGACCATCGATGTCACCAACCTTCGCCTGGTCTGCGAGTTCGCAGCTGAACAGTCAGAGGCGGCGGCGGGGGCGGCGGGGGCGGTGCTAGCGCCGACAGAGGCTGTATCGCTTCAAGCCGGGCAGGGTAGTAATTGACAATAAGCACTCGACCGCGACGAACTCAGTCCTCGCATCTGCATGAGCATTCACCCTGAAGGTAGGTTATGTTCCAAGCTAACTTCCAGTGCGTTTTCTCAAAGACCGTGCGGCTGGGGAGCGCACTGTAGTCCGCCTGCGGTGCACGCCTACATGCGCCGGTACACTACGGATAGTGGGAGTGGCCTGGACACTCTGTGCCGCGCAGAAGGGCTTCCGGTAGGGCCTGGCATAGGTTGCTGGCCACGTCATATGATGCCGTCTAACTCAAGATACGAGGGGTCAAATTGTGTTGAGTGACGTGGCGGGCAATGAGGGCCTGGCAGTTGTTTAACTCCACGTCATAGAATGCCGTCTAACTCGAGACCTCAAGAATCGACGATTACATGATAGATGCTTTTGATGACGAGGCGAGCAATATATGGTAGTCCCTCGTTGCCGGCGCTTCGACGTCCGCGCGCCTCGCACGCGGCGGATAACGGGCGCCGGGTCCAGCGGCTACGAATGGGCGCGGAACGTGCCGCGCGAAAAGAGGTTGGCGTTCACTGTGACGCCCTCCATGCCAGGCCTTGCGGTGAGGACGGCAGATACACTATTGCCCGCCACCCCATTAACACTCTTTTGTCAACCCTCGTTTGTTTTGTGCATTGGCATCTTATGACGTGGCGAGCAATATCTGCCAGGCCCTTTGCCAGCCCCGTCACCGACACTCAGTTTCAACGCTCGCTTGTTGTGTGAATTGGCACCCTATGACGTGGCAAGCATTGTCTGCCTGTCCCATGCCCCGCCACTTCATCGACACGCGTTTTTAACTCTCGGTTCTCTAGGTAAATGGCATCATATGGCGAGGCGAGCGATATCTGCTTGGCCCTACCTTGTGGTGTCGCTGGAGGGCCTGCCAGATTCGGTCCCGGAGGGGGCGGCGAAGATCGTGACGCTTCGGATTAGGAACGTGGCGGGAGGCACGGCCGGGGGTGGGGGCGGTGCGGCGGCGCGACGGGTGCGGGTGCGACTGCCTGGGAGGGGGCTGCTGGTCCCCGCGGACGACAAGGAGAGCGGCGCTGGTAGGGACCAGTTGAAACGCTGCCGCCCTTCTCTCCCAGTTTTAGTGAGAGAATGGCACCAGAGCCCTCAATTTAATTATCGATCTACCGATAGCTCCAATCATTAAACCCCTATACCACCTTATAATGAATACACCCCCACTCCACCAGTCAACCTGTTTGCTCATGTTGTAATTGTGCACTCATGCACGTTCACATGATGGCATTCAAACAAACTCATTGTAAACACGCTCCCATGTTTCACCTGACCCTGGGCACTGGCACGTTGACGAAGTCCCCCGAAGGCGGGCCCGGCACGGTGTACGCGCCGCCCGGGTGGGAGGACATCCCCGCGGGCGGTGAGGTGTCCCTGCGCCTGTGGCAGGGCCTGCCAGATGATGGCTGCCACGCATCCCCACATTTCAGACTCTCGCTTCTTGAATTTAACGGCATCACGTAACGTGGCAGGCATTATCTTCCAGATGACGCCCGCCATGTCATCCTCCAAAGTCTGCCTCGTCATCCTCCGAAGTTCATACCCTTGTTTCTTGAGCGGAATTGCATCACATGACGTGGCGAGCATTGTGTGGCAGGCCCTAGCCTGTGGCTGCACCCCACCGCCGCTGGGCGTCTGGACTTACCGGTGGTCGTCTGCTACGAGCCCCCGCCGCCAGCGCCGCCGCTGCTTAAGTTCCGTACATTGCGGTTGGCGGCGGGCACGCGAGTCATGCCGTCGCTCTCCATCACAACGACCGTGCTCACGGCTGCGACGAATCCAGCTGCGCGCGTCATCCGCCTGACGTGTCAAGCGGCGACGGCTACGACGGCTGGCAGTCCTTCGTACGCGCTTCGCACCATCAAGCTCGTTCGCAGCGGCGGCGGCGGCGGCTCAGGGGGTGGGGCCTGGTCTTCGCATTTCTTTACGAAGGTGCTCTATTGCCGTTTTGGCATCTGTCCCTTTTCTTGAATCAACTCTTGTTGAAAGCTTAATTGCGAAGGTAGATACTGCTCGTCACGTCATAGGATGTCATTCATCTCCAGAGACGAGGGTTCACATTGCGAGTCGAGCTGTTGATGACATGGCTGGCAACATTTGCTAGTCCCTATCAGGGGGCGTGACCATCCGCGCGCTGGGTGCTTCGCTGCACACGCCTCGGATCGTATCTCCGGGGCAGCGATGGGACGTCATCCTCCAAGTTGACCCAGAGCCTGAGGTAGGGCCTGGCAGACATTACCCGCCACGCATTCGGAACCGTAATTTTTTGTTTTGGATTGCATCCTGTGACGTGGCAAGCAATATCAGCCAGAACCTGTCGCCTAACGCATTCTGAACCCTCTCTCATTAAGTTGGCTGGCATCCTCTGACGTGGCGAGCGACATGTGCCCGGCCCTAGCCTGAGATACCGTCGGATGTTTCCTGGGGCGGGGACTTCGAGAACGCGGGTGGGAAGGCGGCGATGCTGGAGTTCGCAGCTCCGCCGGCACCGGCGGTGGCTAGCGGTGACTTGTCCAGGCCGCTGACGCTGCCACCGTCGCCGCCGCCGATTATGCATCTCCATCGGGCCGCTGGGGGCAGGGCCTTTCAGATATTGCTCGTCATGTGAAATTATACAACTCAACAAGATAGAGTCAATATGCGTGTTGATGACATGGCGAGCAATGTCTGTCAGGCTCTAACCCGGGGGGTGGTTGGCGTTGGGGTTGGGGGTGGGGTCGGGTCTGGGGGTGGTGTGCTTGCTGGTATGGACCTTTTGGTGGAGTGGCAAGAGTGTGGCCCAGGCTCAGGCAGGGGGATTACTGAGAACCAGCACTCGACCGACGATGAATCTCCTCCTCCTCCTCCTCCTGCTTCTCCGCGTCTGTATGAGCATTCGCCTTGAAGGGAAGCCATGATCCGATCTCTCGGATGGATTCCTTGTTTTCAATGACCCTCCTGTGAGGCTCAGGCTCAGACCTGCGGGGAGCGCATCACCTTCGCGCGATCGCCGAGCCCGACGGAGTCTTCGACAGCGCTGGGGGCGGCGCTGTCAAGAAGGGGAAGAAAGCGGTGGCGGCGGCGGCGAGTCACGCGGCGGCGGCGGCGAAGGCGGCGGTAAGGCCTGGCAGATATTGCTCGCCGCGTATGAGAGCGCCGATTGACCCAACGAACGAGGGCTAACATGCGTGTCGATGATGTGACGGGCATAAATTTTGATCGCCATGTCATACCACACCATTCGAGTCACAAAACGAGAGTTCAAGTGCGTGTTGATGACGTGGCGAGCAAATATCTGCCAGGCCCTATGTGGTGGGGCTGTTCGACGTGCGGTGGACGCTGGAGGGCCCCTCGGTCGCCACGCTCCCGGCGGCAGGCCGGGAGAAGGCACGGGCATGGAAATAACGCTCGCCACGTCATCCACCACGGTGTTGTCATATCGTGTTGGCGCTTTTGACCATATCACACAATGCGGCGATTACGAATATCGCTCACAACCAGTTTCCGATAAACAGTTGTCGTAAATGATGTTTTCGCCCAAAATATACCAGAATTGCCCAAAATAGCCCCAAATAGCCCAAAGAATGACGCTTGAAAACGGGCTACTATGTGCCGTCATACGCAGTTTCCGAAAACGAGTTGTGAGCTATTCTCGTCTGATGCTATTGACCCTCGGAGTAGGAGAACATGTCGGCGACCGTGACGGTGCCGGTGACACTCCGCGCACACAATCCGTCGCCCTCCGCTGTAGGGTGGTGCAGGTTGAACCGAAGAAACCTATGTTGAAAGCGCCTGGAACTAAGCGCTTGAGTCTGTAATATGATGAGCCGCCTTCAACGTTTGCTTTCAACTTCAACTTGCGCCACTACACCGCGGTGCGCCTCACCTTCGAGTCGCTCACGTCGGGACCCGGTCGATCGGAAACTGGCGGGAAGGTCGGCGGGAGTGAGGCGTGGACGGCTATCCCGGGCGGCGCGGCAGGATGGGGCGACGCTGCGGCGGCGGTAAGTCCTAGCAGCCATTGCTCGCCACGTCATCGACACGCATGTATGACCTTCAATTACTGAAGTAAATGGCTTCCTTTGACCTGGCGAGCATTATCTGCCTGGCCCACTGCCCGCCATGTCATCGACATGCATGTTTCACCGTCGTTTCTGGAATCTAACGGCATCATTTGTTGTGGTGGGCAACATCTGCCAGACCCTTCAGGGCCTGGCATGTATTACCAGCCACGTCTATCACACGCATTCTCGACCCTCGTTTCTTTAGTTGTGTGGCATCATATGACGTGGCGGGCCATATCTGCCAGACCCTATATGACGGCAGCGGCGCCCGTGGGATCCGCCACCGCGGCCAACGCCGGCGCCAGAGCGATGGGGGTACCCGGGTGTCTACCGGCCGGTCGCGCCTGGTTGGGCCTGGCAGATGTTGCTCGCCACGCCACTGGCACGCATGGTGAACCTTCGTTCTCGAGTTGAATGGCATTCTATGACGTGGCTATCAATATCTGCGCGACCCTACGGCCTGGATGTGGACCGGCCCCGTGCGGCGCACGGTGGTACTGGCTGCAGGCAGGGGGTCATTGAGATCAAGCACCCACCCGACGCTGAATCGACGCACCTTCTCCGTGCGCCGTACGGTAATGGCTCCTGGCAGGGAGTTCAGTGCGAACAAGCACTCGACCGACGTTAAATCGAACCACCCAGTCCACGCGCATGTATGCGCATTCACCCTCAAGATACGTCATTCTTCAATATTGGTTCGAGTGCTTGTTAGAAGAAGCACTCGACCGATGTTTAATCGAATGACCAAGTCCGCGCGCCTGTCTGCTGATTTACCCTCAACGTAAGGCATTATTCGATATTGGTTCGAGTGCTTGTTCTCATGACCCTCCTGCCAGGCGCCACTGAGGAATTGCCGCTTCGGGTCGCGGTATTTGCTCCCGGTACTTTCGTCCTGGGGGATTACCTTGTGTCGTGGGAACCGGTGGACAGCCCGCTCGAACCTGCGCCGCCGCCGGCGGCGGGCGGCGTTACTTCGACCGGGTTGGGGTCGGGGGCAGCGGGAGGGTCAGGGGGGTCATGGGGATCAGGAGGTTCGGGGGGGTCAGGGAACGGAGTGGGCCCCGCGGTGGTGAGCCTACATCAGTTGCTGGAAGAGCGGCGGACGGTCCGACCGCCCTCCCAGGCCTGCAACTCCCCTTTCCTTCTTGCCGTTGACCGGGCGTCTAGCTGAGTGAGTGTGGACGTGTGTGTGTATTCAAACGCATACCGGGCTGATCATCTATCAACCATACCACCCAGCTATACCACAGAACAACGTCTAGCTCAGTGCCGCATTAGTGATGCAACGATGAACGCCCGTTGAGTAAATGTAATTTCATTCAAAAGAGATTTTCCGAAATTGTACATCAGAGACGAACCGAAGCTTGCATCATCACAGCTGTCGCGCCTGCTCGACAATGTCGGTAGCACATCCCATTCACGCGTCAATCGCATACATGTACAGCAAGCAATCATTCGCACACTGTCATTCCATCCAACGCACACACAAATCCTACGGCGCACCGCTAAGCGCTTCACTAGCATAGTGTACTGGTGTGCGCGGCGACTCAAGGAGCTCCGTGCGTGACTGCCCACTGCAACAGCTCAAGGTGCCCATTATCTTCTGCCTGGCGACGCGTCATATAGTCCCACGGGCAGCCATGCTCCCGCGCCCACTGTAACACCTCAAGATACCCGCCCTCAGCGGCGCCCGCACACGTCCACGTGTCCCATTCACAGCCGTGCGCATGCGCCCACTTCAACACCTCCAGGTGCCCCCATTCAGCGGCGCGTGAACAGGTCATATTGCTCCAGGGACAGTTGCGCTCCCTCGCCCACTGCAACATCTCCAGGTGCCCGGCCTCAACGGCGCGGGCACATGTCTGGTGATCCCAATCGCAGCCGTGCGCCCGGGCCCACCTCAGAACCTCCAGGTGTCCACCCTCAGCGGCATTATAACAGGTCTGATCATTCCACGGGCAGCCGTGCTCCCGCGCCCACCTCAGCACCTCCAGCTGCCCGGTCCGAGCGGCGATGTGGCACGTATTCTCATTCCACGGGCAGTGGTGCTCCCGGAGCCACTGAAGCACCTCCAGATGCCCGCCTGCAGCGGCGAGCGCACAGCAATCTATCTCAGGTGCCGCTAGGCTTTCATCCCAGGGACAGCCTTCCGCCCGCGCCCATTTGAGCACCTCCAGGTGACCAGACGAAGCGGCATGTGCACACACGGTCTCCCTGTGCCACGGGCAGTCGTTCTCCCGCGCCCACTTCAGCACCTCCAGGTGCCCGCCCGCAGCGGCGGCTGCACAACAATTCACGACGGAGTCGTCGGCAAGGTCCTCACTCCACGGGCAACCGTGACCCCTCGCCCACACCAAGACCTCCAGGTGCCCGCGATAAGCGGCGATCGCGCACGTCCAGTGATTTCACTCGCAGTTGTGCTCTCGCGCCCACTGCAACACCTCCAAGTGCCCGCCCTCAGCGGCGAGTGTGCACACCTCTTCATCCCACGGGCACCCGTGCTCCCGCGCCCATCGCAGAACCCCCAGCTTCCCGCATGCAGCGGCGCCATAGCACGTCTGCTCATTCCACGAACAGCCATGCTCCCGCGCCCATTGCATTACCTCCAGGTGCCCGCAACGGGCGAGAGTTTGGCACGTGGACGCAAGTTGCCACGGGCAGCCGTTCGCCACGGCCCAGACGAACGTGGAGAGGGAACGGCAAAAGAACGCGATGCCCACCCTCGGTTCCTCCGCGCTGCCGCCGACGCGCGGCATGCCTGAGCGCTTCACCGCGGTGCGGACCACACTTCCTGTGCGCCCGAGCATCGCGCGATCGACGGGGTCCAGGCGCTCGAGCACCTCCTTCTTGAAGAGGTCGGGGAAGTCCTCAAGCAGCGCGAGAAATGGCGGGCGCGGACGCTCGCTCGGGCAGGCGCCCCCCTCAGCTGCAACCGTCTCCGTACCCGACGGCGGCGGCGGCGCGCGCTCCTGCGACCCGGCGACTAGGCCGGCGAGGAACCCGGCGTCGTACCCCGCTGCGTAACCTAAATGCTCTCCGTCCCCCCCATCGTCCAAGATGTACGGCCCGGCTTCACTCTCGAGCGGCGGAGTGGACATCGTGAGCAAGCTACTGGAGAATGTCGCGCGCAACGGCAAGCCCGTCGGTGAGCAGGGTTTCAAGCCGTGCTTCGACTT
>Ga0307489_10003608_pt1 | contig 10254 bp, 5 predicted proteins | sample SB12metaG_FD_202247 | JGI IMG/M metagenome (GOLD analysis project Ga0307489, IMG submission 202247) | Sea-ice brine microbial communities from Beaufort Sea near Barrow, Alaska, United States - SB 1.2 | ecosystem: Environmental > Aquatic > Marine > Coastal | place: USA: Alaska | collected 2017-05-06
GGTGGGCTGACCGACCAACGCTTAGTTTCAACCGGTTTTGAAAGGGGACCGCCTCGCCCGCGGCCTTCGCGACGGCGAGTGACCCCTTCTGCGGTTGCCTGGCGGTGGCGCTCGGCAATACTTTTCGCGCGTCGCATGTTTGCATCCCACGCATGGTTCTTGTTGCGGGTTTTGCTGGGAAACCCAGCGGGGCCCGCGCGGCGCTTCGCCGTACGCAGAGCGTTCGCCCCGAGGCTTGGGCAGTGGCGGCTTCATGTCGTAGTACGGCGATTCCCCCCCGGCACGGCTTCCGCGCGCGTCTTGGCGGCCGCCCCGAGCGCCATCTTCGCGCGGCATGTTGACCGGTAGACGTCCTTTCAAACCGTTCCAGTGTTCCGGTGGGCTGACCGACTAACGCTTAGTTTCAACTGGTTTTAAAAGGGGACCGTCCCGCCCGCGGTCTTCGCGACGGCACAGGGAAACATCTCTACACGTCTTCCCGACGCTCGCGACGCCACGCCGCAGAAATGCACGCCCTCGATGGGTCTTGTTGACAGTCCCAAGTAGTGACCCCTTCTGCGGTTGCCTGGCGGTGGCGCTCGGCTACACTTTTCGCGCGTCACATGTTTGCATCCCACGCATGGGTATTGTCTTGGGTTTTGCTAGGAGACCCCGCGGGGCCCGCGCTGCGCTTCGCCGTACGCAGAGAACGCTTGCCTTGGGGCTTCGACGGTGGCTGAATGACGTCGCGCTTTGGCGATTCCCTCTCGGCATGCCTCCAGCTCGCGCCTTGGCGGGCGTCCCGCGCGCCATCTGCTTCGCGCGGCATCTTGACCGGTACTGTAGTCGTCCTTTATTCAAACCGTTCCACTGTTCCGCCGGTCGGCTGATTGGCTGACCGCGCTGAACGGGTGTGCTTCCCCAGCTTTGATAGGTGTGTTGTTGCGGACACCCGACGACGGCGTGACGGGCGCCGACGCGCGCCAGACGCAGAGCTCTGACGTTGACGCTTCGGCGCTGGCGATGTTCTGACGCGTATGGGCGATCCCGCGTGTCGCGCGACCGTCGCAGGCGCCATGGCGCCTCTTCCCCCGCGTCCCGTATATACATCTTTGCGCAGCATGTTGACCGGAGGGCGAAACAGGATTGGTTTCAACGTCGGGTCAACCTAATCGATGAGCCGTGTTTTGACCCCATGCCTTAATAGGCCGAAAGTCACCGCCAGTAAACATATAACGCGCCAACTCGGTAAGCTGGAGGCTCACAAGTCACTGCCGCGTTGTCCGCATCTTGCTTGCGGCAGGCTAGGCCCACCCCGCCCCAATTTCGAGTCCACAACGCCCCCACGGAGGCCTCTAACCGGTCCCGCACGCCGTCGCCCGAACCGCACTTTCGTCACGGCGCGTGGGGATGCGTCTCGGGGGGGATGACCGCGGAGGAGGGTGCCGACGGCCTGGTGTCACGGCGCCAATGGCGCCATAGTTCGCCTGGCGGACTTGGCCGACCCCGTCTCGCGCGCGAAGCTCCCGACGCCTCCGCCGAGTGCAGTAAAGGGAGCTGGCTGCCCCGCGCGATGTCGCCCGACACGCAAGTGCCAGCCCGTCATGTCGTCGCCGATGGATGCAGTAAAGTCGACTAAGGAAACATCGAGCCATCGCATGCGAACAACCGGAACCCAGCAACCAAAACGCGACGCGGACTCGTGACAGTGTCATATTACCTTAGAAACCCCGGAGACACATTATGAAACTTTGTCAAGAGCGTCTCTTAAGTGACGGCGCCTGTGAGGTGGGGTCCCGCGTTATGCAGTGTTGAACCACCGTAAAGTGCGCTGAACCAGGGTCCCAAATGAGGATAATGACATGGCAGGCATCATCTGCCAGGCCCCACCTTCACTGAGTACGCCTCCATGTCGTGGTGTCGGCGGTGCGCACAGCACGCCGGTAGCTAGGTCCTGGCAGATATTGCCCGCCACATTGACACATCATCGACACGCATTTTTAACCCTCATTTCATGATTTAAATGTCATCCTATGACGTGGCGAGCAACAATCTAGGCCCATGTTCCTCCATGTCATCGACACGGATTTGAAACCCTCGTTTATTAAGTTGAATGGTATCCTATGACAAGGCGAGCAATAGTCAAACATATTTTCCACCATGTTATGCCACGCAGTCACGTGTGTGACGCCAAGCATCCCTATAATCAATATCTCGGTCGAGAGTCAAAGAGGGGGCGTCAAATTTGTTAATACATCGCCAATTATGATAGTTTTAAACACCCAAGTGTAAAGGGGGGGTGCGGTCAGTTGCGTGGGCGCCCCGATCGCGATTGCTTTTTACAGCGACCCGAGATCAATGTTAGTTGTGTTGACGATGCCCCGCGGCGCCATGCGGTTGTACTCGTCCCTTCCGCGCAAGATGCGAGCACACTTCCGCGGCACTTCAATACACATATGGTACTGATGTAAGCCGCCACCGCCGGCACCCGGAGCGTCGGCGTGGCCTAGGCAAGTCGGTTGTGTCACGTGGGCGTGAGCAATATCTTCCGGGCGTGGTGGCGGGGAGGAGGATATAGTTCATACCACTCACATAGTAGGCGTCGCACGCCGCCGCCCCGAGAACAGCAGGATGGGAAGACGTAAGAGGTGTAACAAGTGTAAAGGGGGTAGGGCGCCGTCGATTTTGCGCGGAAACCTGCGCAACGTGGTGTCCGCCATACATTGGTTTTCTCGTCTTTTGGCCACGTAAAGTGACACAAGTACCCAATATCCTAACATCTCAGTGGGTAGTGAGTGAGGGGGAGTGTAACTCGATAAATGTCGCCTATTGTGATAAAGTAAAAACTCCTCAAGTGTAAGGGGGGTAGGGCGCCGCTGATTTAGCGCGGAAACCTACTCAACGTGGTGTCCGCCCTACATTAGTTGTAACGTATATTTTCACGTAGCGTGGCACAGTCATACACTATTCTAATATCTCCGTGGGTAGTGAGAGAGGAAAAGTGTAACTCGATAAACCTCGCCTCATATGATAACAAAAGACACCTGAAGTGTAAAGGGGGTTCGGCGCCACCGACATACCGCGGAATGCTACGCCACGTGGTGTCCGCCATACAATTTTATCAACGTCGTCCTACGAAGTGGGGTGGCGTTACGCATTCAACCTAACGAGGGTAGCATAATAAGCCGAGACTTCGGGTGGCGGCGGTGGCGGCTTAGATCACCGCCATATATGTATTGGAGCGCCGTGGACTTGTGTCTGGGGCGGCGGCGGGCGGCGCCGAGCATGTGAGTGGCTTGAACTATACAAACCTCCCGGAGCCACGCCCCGGGAAACCTCGGGATGATATGTGTGTCGCCGCCGTAACACAATCGACTTGCCTAGGCGGAGCCTCGGCTCCGGCTGCTGGGGTTGGCGGCTGACATCATCGCCATATATGTATCGGAGCGCTTGGACTTGTGTTTGGGGCCGCGGCGGGCGGCGCCGAGCAGGTGAGTGCCTACCACAATATCCCGTTGCCGCCGCCAACCGACTGGAATCCCCGGGATTACACGGGTCACGCCCACGTAACACAATCGACTTGCCTAGTCCCGGGCGTGCTCACAGCGTGCCAATCGTGCCTCCCTGACGCTGCGCTCATTGGACGTGGGCATAAGTCATCAGCTCCGAGACATCTTTCACCTCACCGATGGACGGCGCCCGGCCACCGGCTAGAAACCCGACATGGTAAACTGATATATGTGTCAATTCTGTAATGATCACGCGTTGTGCGGTCAGCTGAACTTCCCTGGTCACCCGCCCGGGCGCACCAGCACCGCTGTGGAGGGTAAGGTTAGGAGCCTAAACATATAACTGTGATTCAAGGACACTGTTTCTGTGGTTTAGTGATTTGGCGTTTTCCTGTGGAGTATGTGCACTTTCTCCCCTCAGCAATGGTCCTCTTGCTTTTAAGAATGACCAACCCCCCTTTGGCAAAAGCAAGATCGGCGGAGCCAGTTTGGCCGATACAGTTTCGCCAAGCACTTTCAATTGACTCAAGAAACGACGGTTTACGAAGAACACTTCGGCAGAATCGACGGAGCCAGTTTTGACCGATCCAGTTTGACGGATCTACCCCCTCACGGAGCTAATTATTTTAGCTCCGTGAGGTCTCAAAAAGCAAGAGGAAATGGGTGAAACTTCATCTTTATTAGCGTACAGTCTGTGTCACGATAAGGAGAATAGGAACTCGGGACCCGCAGTTTTGACCCGCGGTTTCGACGCGCCCTTTGGCCCATTCGGCGCGTCGTCCTGTCTATTCCTTGAGTTATTTGATACGGGCGCTTGTCTGAACCCTGATTCGGCGCGTCGTTCTGTCTATTTCTTGAGTTATATGTGTGGGCCAAAAGGGCGCGTCCAAACGACGCGGTTTCGGCCTCGAAACTGCGGGTCCCGAGTTCCTACTCTCCTTATCGTGAAACAGTCTGACAGTAGTAGGCAGAGCTAGTGTTGGGAGTGCGGACATTCTTTCGTGCCGCGACCATCAACACAGCCTACGCTGCTTGGTTGCCTGCGTTTGTTTTTGTTTTTGTGTGTGCGGTGATGAACTCCTCATCGATGCGTCGTGAAGCCGAGGCAGCTGCGGCAGCGGCGCTCGCGGGGCCCGGGATGGCGTTGGAATTGAACCTTGTTCGGTCCGACGGCCTGCCCGGGGGATTGGTGTCGGGAGATGAGGATGCAGCGCGGCACGGGGCCGCGCAGGGCGCGGGGACGGCGGCAGCTAGCTTTCGCGCAGAGGAGGCCGAGGATGCCGGGGGCGGTGGAGCGGCGCTGCGCGCGCAAGCCGCCTCCAGGACGGGGGCGGAAACGGGATTGAATTCTTTTCTCGGATTACGCTCCGAGGAGACCGCGGGGCGCAAATGCAAAGCGTCGGAAGAAGCGACGGACGCACAGCTGGACGCCAAGCTGGACGCGCGCACGGAGGCGGAGCGAGCGCTGGACGGGTACCTGGTGACATGGAAGCAGTCGGTGACGCCGCTCCAGCGCGCCAAACTCCAGCTGACCGGGGGCGAGTCGACCAGCACCCGGAGGTGGATTCTCGCGGAGGCGTGCGCGAAACAGCGCTCGAATAAGAGCAACGGCACAATCAAGGCGTCGGTCTAGGCCGCCGTGCAGGTGTTGAAGCTCGCCGCCAAGGAGTTCGCCTCATCGAGCGCCAAATGCGCGACGAGGTGAACGCGGCGGCGGAGGAGAAGGCAGCGGCGACGACGGCGGCGGCAGCGGGGGAGACGGCGAGGCGCGCGGCCGGGCCGGGGATGGAGACCCTAGGGGGAGGTGAGATTGGGGCCAGAGATGGGGGGGCGCTGGCACATGGGTTTTGGGAGGGGGAGGACGCGGAGTATACTCGGGCGCTCGCCGCACTGAATGCGGGCCGGCAGCGGGACCTGCAGAGGCGGGCGGCGGGCGCAGGCGCGATGGGGGGGCAAGCAGGAGGAGGTGTTGGCGGTGACAACGAGCAGGCGGGGGGCAGTATCTCGATCATCAGTGGGGAAGTGACCGCGGCCGCAGCCGCCGCTTTGCAGCCGATCGCGCCGAGCTCCTCGTGCTCAGGCAGGAGAAGGCGGCTGCAACGGCGCGGAATGGGGACGCCAGCGGCGAGCGCGGCGACGGGCGGGGCGCGGGCGACCACGGTGCACTACTCCTCGCGCGAGCCCAGGAGGCCTTGACCATCGGACACCCGACCGGCGGGCGCCTGGGCGTGCAGGCGCAACCTGGACCGCCGGCGCTGCCGGCGCTGACGCCACCGGCGCCGACGCCGCCGGCGCCGACGCCGCCGGCGCTGACGCAGCCGGCGGCGGGCTCGTTTGCGAGCATGCTGGACACCCCGGGCGCGCCCGAGGTGTTTTGGGGGCATGCGGGCGGCGGCACGCCGCTGGGGCTTGGCGGAGAGGCAGCGGCACCGCTACTGGACAACTCGTGGGCTATGGTGCCGGGTCTGGGCGCTACGATGCAGGAGGGAGCGGTGGGCGACCGCGGGTTCATGTGCGTGGGGGCGGCCGCCATTGCGGCACCGGCTCCCGGCGGGAAGGGGCCAGCGCAGCAGCAGCGTGAGCAGCAGCGGGACCTGCACTTCCAGCTTGCCTGCCAGGCGGCGGCAGGAGCCGGGGGGATGGAGCCGGAGGTGGCGGCGCGCCGAGCGGTCGAGCGGGCACAGCAGCTCGACTGCCTCATCGAGGCAGCAGGCGAGGTCGACGACGCCGAACGCAACACCTTGCGCAAGACGCTGCGCATCTTTGCACGGCTCGTGCAGCCGGGGCGCAGCGGGGGGATCGTGGCTTCCATTATCGCCGAGGCCGAGGAGGGCGGCGCGGGGCTGGCGGAGCTCCCCAAGGCGGCGAAGGACTGGCAGACGCTGGTCAAGTCGTTCGGGGAGACAATGGCGCGCCTCACCATGCTCATCACGTACTTCAACCACACTGGCCAGGCGGTGCTGAGCACGGCGGCGGCGGGCGAGAAGGTGCTCGTCAGCGGGCTGTGGAAGGAGCTCGAAGACTGCCTCAGCAACGGCAGCAAGTACGGCACTCTCAGGATGCGGCTCTTGAACGAGCTGGCGGCTCTTTGCCGCCAAGATGGGGACCATCTGGGGTTCCAGGCCATCTTCAACGGCAAGGAGGCGTCTGCGACGGGGACGGCGGCAGCGGCGGCGGCGGCGGCGACGGCGGCGGAGCGGTTTCGGAAACTATCGGAGGAGCACAAGGAGCTCAAGGCCGAGACCCAGAGCCTCCGCAAGGACGCCAAGCTGGAGCGCCGCGCCGTTGGGGCGGGCGGCGCTGGCGCCGGCGCGGCGCAAACCCAGAGCCAGTAGCCGTGCTACGGCTTTCGGGACGGCAGCTGCGCATACGGAGAGTCATGCAAGTTCTCGCACGCGTAGGGGTGCGGGCCCCTCGCACAGGAGGCGAGCGAGGGGCGGGACCACAGCGTGGCGCCGCGGATCGCGGCGGAGGGCGGAGGCAACCACGGGGGAGGGCGCACGGCGGCGCGCGCGGTCGGTCGCGGGTACCACGCCGCAGCGGCATGCAGCGCCGGCACCATGGCTCGGGCGGCGCGATTCACGGAGGGCACCACCGTCATGGCAACGACTTCTACGGCCACTCCAACTACTCCTTCGGCGGCACCGACGCCTCCACCAACGGCTGCGGCGGGCTCAGCGGCGAGAGCGGCGGGCTCAGCGGCGAGAGCGGCGGCAGCATCGCCGAGGGCGCCGGGGCAGATCCACGCGGCGCGGGAGGGCGTGCCGAATCTGCTAGTCGCTCAGGCGCAAGGCGCCCTGAGGGAGGTGCCGCCGCCGCCGCCGGCGGGGAGGCAGGAACAGCGCGCAGGGGGGCGGCGAGGGAGGTGCCGCCGCCTCCCCCGGCAGGGCCGGGGGCGGGACGCGCCAGGTCGGCGGGTACTGACGGAAACCCGTTGTTCGGGCATCGTGGAGCGGGGCGGGCGAGGTGGCAAGCCGAGGAGGCGCGGGCGAGGAGACTGCGCCTGGGGGCGCATCCGCCGTGGCGGCGCCTCCCCACTACGCCGACAGAATGGGGGTCCGACATCGACGAGGCGCTAGGGGGCAACGGGCGGTGGGCCGCACGACTGCGGCATTGCGGCGAGCTGGTGGAGAAGGCGGGCGGCATCAGCCACATGGAGCAGCGCGCGGGCACGGGGTCCGCAGTGTACGGGGGCGTCTTCGCGGGCGCCACGTACACGGCGCAACGGGGGTCAGTGACGTTCGTCGACAGCGACGCGCACGGAGACGCAGTCCACGTGGCGCAGGAGGCGCTGGTTGGACGGCTGCGCGACAAGTTCATGGAGGCGATCCCGCGCGAGGCCTTGGGATTCCTCAGGGGCCTCGGGGACGACGTGACAGCGCTCGCGGCCGCACCAGCCCGTGTCGCGGCGTGGGTGGCCGAGCGCCGCTCCCGGCTCATCGTCATCGGCATCAGCTGTACGCCGCCCAACGACCTGCAGCCAGAGGGCGGAACGGAGCCGCGGGCGACGGAAGAGTTCTTCGAGAAGTGCATTCTGGTCGTCGAGGCGGCGCAGGCGGCGGCACACGCGGAGGGAAAGACGCTCCTGGTGTACGCTGAGGGCGTCCCAGTGTGGGAGCCCGAGGACGCGCGGATGCGCGCTATGGACAACGAGACCCAGGCGCGGAGGAAGGCGTTTCACGCGCGGATGGCGGCGGCACTCGGCCACGAGGGGCGGATGGAGCTGCACGACGCCGCGCGGCTGTCAGCGGGTCGGCAGCGGCGAATGGTCGCCACGAGGGGGTTCACACTGCCTGAGGCACCCGTGGTGGCCGGGAGGAGCTGGAGCGATGTCCTCGACGAGGGGCAGCGACCGCAACAGGTGCCGGGCGAGCGAGGACTGCCGTATGACACGCTGCCATACGAGTAGTTCAACGTGCGCGGCGCCCCGTTCGCGAAGGCGCCCACCGCCAAGCGGATGCCGGGCGTGGGGACGTCACGGGCGTCGCGGCCGGAGCTGGTGGTGGAGAGCGGCAAGGAGGAGCTCGCGCGGTCAACCATCACCGGGCGAGAGCGGCAGCTGGGGTTGTACGGAGCAGGCGCCTGGGCACCAGCTGGGCTTACAGCGCCGGCGGGAGCGCTCGGGCCCACGGAGGAGCAGCGCCGCGCGCTGACGGGCGACATGGTGGACGCGCAGGCGCACGCCTGGCTCTTCGCCAACGTGATGCTCAAGTTCGGAGAGCAGCTGGAGCACCCCACGACGGCGGAGCCCCCCGGCGACGGCGACGGCGGCGGCGACTTCGGCACGGAGGCCCTTCCTGTGCCGGAGGCGAGCGGCGAGCGTGCGGAGGCGGCGCGGCCGGGGACGGCAGCGCATGCGCTGGCACATGCGGGGGTGGATGCGCAGGCCGGTGCGGCGGCGCGGGGAAGGGATAAGTGGTCGACGTGGAAGCGGCCACTTCCCAAGGGAGGACCTGGTCCACTGCCCGAGCCAGGCGCCAAGCGCGGGAAGGCGGCACCTTGTCAGGCGCTGGGTCCAGCTGGGCCAGTCCCGGTCGGGAGGAGGAGCGCAGCGGCGCCGGCCGCGCCGGTGTCCGGCGGGTTCAAGGTGAAGCCGGGGCGGCCGGCGACCCCGTTGCGGTGGTGGAACGGCGCCGAGCGCGGAGGGCCGCTCACGCGCATCAGGCGGGCGGCGCCAGCACCCGGGCCGGGGCAGATGCGCGATCCGTCGGACCGGACTATTTTCTCCGGCCGGCGCCCGAGTTCCTTGGAGGGGAGTGGGCTCCGTCGATCGACGCGTGCTGTGACCCGGAAGGGCGGAACCGGCAGCCGGGCACGAGTACGTGGCTGTCGGCTGCACGGCCGATACAAGAACACTGGCGGGAGCTCGTCGGCACCACCTTCGTCGCCAACCTACCGTTCGCGCTCATCGACGTGCTCCTCCCGTACTTGCTCGCCGCGGTGCGCGCGAGCCCGGGCGACACGCGTGGGACGATCATCATCCCCGTGCGAGACAAGAGCTGGTACCAGCAGTACGTTGGGCGCAAGAACGCGCCGCTGCGCGTGGTCAAGCACTACCCCGCAGGGCGCAGCTTATTCACCCACCCAGGAGGGGCGAGAACGCGCTCGCGCCAGCAGTCCGGCTCCACGCAGGAGGACATCGTGGTGGTGCGGGTGGGATTCGCGCCCTCGGAGCACGCGAAGGTGGCAGAGACTACGGAGTACGACCGGCAGCGCGCAGGCGAGCGGGCCGAGGCACGCGCCGCGATCGTGGCAGCGGCGCGGGACACGGGGTCCGGGGACGACGAGCAGGAGGAGGCGGATGCGCTGTCTGGCGCCGCAGGGGGAGTGCCTTTCGAGGAGCTACTCGCTTTCGACGCGGCGTCGGCAGCGACGGAGGGCGGCGCGGCGTCGCCGGAGGACGAGCGGGCGGCGAGGGCAGCAGCGCTTCAGGCCGTGGGAGCGTTGCTTCGGCAACGGGGGTACGACGTCGTCGGCGAGACGGCCAAGCGCTGGGCCGATTGCGCGCTCCAGGCCGACAAGGCGCCGGAGACGTGGTATGCGCCGCAGCCAGGGCGCGAGGCGGCAGGTGGCGGCACGTTGCGCCCTGATCGGTGGCGCCGCTGGCTGGAGGAGTGGGAGGAAACGGGGTCGCCGGGAGTGGAGCTGCTCCGAGAGGCCCACGACATCGCGGCGAGCGACATCGAGCTCGCCATCGGGCGCGACATGGGCTGGTCGGTCCGCCCGAACGCGGCGTCGTGCGTCATGCTCTTGGGCCACGTCGAGA
>Ga0307489_10003609_pt1 | contig 10253 bp, 7 predicted proteins | sample SB12metaG_FD_202247 | JGI IMG/M metagenome (GOLD analysis project Ga0307489, IMG submission 202247) | Sea-ice brine microbial communities from Beaufort Sea near Barrow, Alaska, United States - SB 1.2 | ecosystem: Environmental > Aquatic > Marine > Coastal | place: USA: Alaska | collected 2017-05-06
TTGTAGGTTAGCTTGATTTCGCCCACAGCCAACAACATGACTGACAGCTTTTGCCTGCTTTAACCCAAGCGCTAGTGAACTGCCGATTAAACCGACACCAATAATAGCCAGTCGATTGATCATAGCGGTTGTTTTAGAACCTTAACCAATAGTAGACGAGTAATTGATAATTTAATGCTATCTATCTCTAAGCTCATCTTTATCTTATTCAAAACGAAGCTTTAGGATAAGAACCTAAGATTTTAAATAATGCGGCCTGCTGTTTGAGCCCAATGAGTGCCTGCTTAACATTACCAACATCCTGATGACCGTCAATATCAATAAAAAAGATATATTCCCATTTACGTTCCGGAGCGGGACGCGATTCAATTTTATTCATGCTGATATTGTGATCAGCCAATGGCTGCAACAGACCGAGTAATGCGCCAGGGTAATTTTTAGTCGAAATCAACATCGATGTTTTATCATTGCCACTGGGTGCAATTTCTTGATGACCGATAATTACAAAGCGCGTGGTATTGTCCGAAAGATCTTCAATGTTTTCAAAGCAAATAGCGAGATCAAACACCTCAACAGCCGGTATGCCACAAATGGCAGCTGCTGTTTCATCCAGGCTTGCTATTCTTGCCGCTTCAGCATTACTGCTCACTGGAATACGTTCAATATCAGGGAAGTTTTGATTCAACCAGCGTCGACATTGTGCAAATGATTGCTGGTGTGAATAAATATGCGTAATTTTTGACAGGTCTAGAGACTGATTAACCAGATGATGATGAATACGCATCTCCACCTCGCCGCAAATTTTCAGTTTCGAATCAACAAAAGTATCAAGCGTATGGCTAATCACACCTTCAGTAGAATTTTCTACGGGCACTAAGCCATAGTCAGCATGCCCCGATTCGACAGAATTAAATACGTCCGGAATGCTGCTCATAGGCACCGTTGAGACTGAGTGACCAAAATGCTTTAAAGCAGCGCTTTGAGTAAAGGTCCCTTCAGGCCCCAGATAAGCAATTTTTAACGGTTGCTCTAGTGCCAGGCAAGCAGACATCACTTCTCGGACGAGACGTCCCACCTCCTCATCACTTAACGGCCCCTTATTCTCAGACTTTATTCGCTGAATAACCTGAGCTTCTCGATCAGGACGAAAGAAATTAATAGTGTCGCCTGAATGTTCACTCGCTGTTTTTTTGACATCAGCCACACTAATGGCACAACGAGCTCGTTGATTAAACAGATCCAGTAGCTGACTATCGATACTGTCGATTTCATTGCGTAGTTTATTAAGTGACTTGTCACTCTTGCTGGCATCATTCATCATATTGATATTGGCGATTAATCCTCAACGTCTGCTGGTTCTCCATCGAGGTTGACTGCTTCGTCATCCAACGGGCTGGCCGCTACCGCTTCGATCTGCACCAACTGCTCATTCTCACCAAGCCGAATCAAAGTAACACCCTGAGTATTTCTAGCAAGTATTGAAATATCATTGATGGGTGTTCGCACCAAGGTACCGGCATTACTAATTAGCATCACTTCTTCATCGCCCATTGTTCTGAACGCACCAACGACGCGGCCATTTCTTGCAGAGGTCTGAATCGATATTACACCCTGCCCGCCACGCCCCTGAACTGAAAAGTCTTTTACTCGGGTTCGTTTACCGAAACCATTTTCGGTTGCGAATAAGATCTCACCTTCATTAGAGTCAGTGGCAATTAACGAGATAACGTCATCATCAGCTTTAATTTTGATACCTCGAACACCGGCTGCAGTTCGGCCCATAGCACGAACATCGCCTTCAGCGATGCGAATTCCTTTGCCCGTTCTAGTGAATAGCATTAAGTCAGAATTGCCAGCGGTCAGCTGCACACCAATCAAGCTATCTTCTTCGCGTAAATCAAGTGCAATAATACCGTTGGTGCGTGGTCGAGAAAAGCTCGAAAGTGGTGTCCGTTTGACCTTACCGCTGGCGGTGGCAAAAAAGATAAACTGATCATCAGGGTAATCACGCACAGGTAAAATCGCAGTGATACGCTCGTTTTCTTCTAATGGCAATAGGTTAACCATGGGTCGACCACGCGCAGTTCGGCTACCGATGGGCAACTGGTAAACTTTTTGCCAGTAAACCTTCCCCAGTGTTGAGAAACAAAGCAACGTATCGTGTGTTGACGCAGAAAACATTTGCTCAACAAAATCTTCGTCTTTAACTTTGGTTGCAGCTTTACCACGACCACCCCGACGTTGCGCCGAATAGGACTCAAGTGGTTGTGCTTTAGCATAACCAAGATGAGATATGGTCACCACCACGTCTTCTTCTGTAATCAAATCTTCGACGGTTAAATCAGAATGATCAATCAAAATTTCAGTACGCCTCGGATCTGAAAATTGTTCTTTAATCGCTACCAGCTCTATCCTGATTTCTGACTTAAGACGCTCATCGCGATCCAAAATATCAAGTAAGTCTTCGATTTTTTCGAGTATTTCTCGATACTCATTGATGATTTTGTCTTGCTCAAGACCCGTCAGCTTATGTAATCGCAAATCAAGAATTGCTTGAGCCTGACGCTCAGTCAATCGGTAAGTGCCATCTACCAGACCACAATCTACAGGAATGCCGTCTGGACGTGAAGACTGCGCACCAGAGCGTTGCAGCATATCCATTACAACACCTGGCACCCAGGACTTATCGAGTAACCCAGCTTTGGCGACCGCTGGACTAGGTGACTGTTTGATCAACACAATGATCTCGTCTATATTCGACAGCGCAACCGCTAGCCCTTCGAGCAGGTGTGCACGATCTCGGGCTTTGCGCAAATCAAAAACAGTGCGGCGAGTAACGACTTCTCGTCGATGCAAAATAAAGGCATCGATAATGCTTCTTAAATCGAGTAGCCTGGGCTGGCCATTCACCAATGCAACCATATTGATACCAAACACATTTTGCATCTGGGTTTGTTTATAGAGGTTATTTAAAACGACGTCCGGGATTTCGCCACGACGCAATTCAATCACCATTCGCATGCCGTCTTTATCCGATTCATCGCGTAAACCAGTGATACCTTCTAGACGTTTTTCTTTAACTAATTCGGCAATCTTTTCGAGCAAGCGAGCTTTATTAACCTGATAAGGTAACTCTGTAACAATAATACTTTGTTTACCTTTTTTATCTTCCTCGACTTCTGAGCGGCAACGAAGGTAAATTTTACCTTTGCCGGTTCGGTAGGCTTCACGTATACCACGCGCGCCATTAATGAAGCCAGCGGTTGGAAAGTCAGGCCCTGGTATGCATTGCATTAAACCTTCAACATCAACATCGGGCTGATCGAGCATTAGTAAACAAGCATCAACGACTTCAGACAAGTTGTGTGGCGGAATATTGGTCGCCATGCCAACTGCAATACCAGATGAGCCATTAATCAATAAGTTCGGTGTTCGAGTCGGCATTACGACCGGCTCATATTCCGACTCATCGTAGTTCGGTAAAAAGTCGACGGTCTCCTTGTCTAAATCGGCGAGCAGCTCATGTGCAATTTTCGACATGCGAACTTCGGTGTAACGCATCGCAGCCGGTGAATCTCCGTCAACTGAACCAAAGTTACCCTGACCATCAACTAACATGTGACGCATTGAAAATGGTTGAGCCATTCTAACAATTGTATCGTAAACAGCGGTATCACCATGAGGATGATATTTACCAATAACATCGCCAACCACACGGGCAGATTTTTTGTAGGGCTTGTTGTAGTCGTTGCCCAATACGCTCATCGCGAATAAAACACGTCGATGCACTGGTTTTAATCCATCTCGAACGTCAGGCAATGCGCGGCCGACGATAACGCTCATGGCGTATTCAAGATAAGACTGACGCATCTCGTCTTCTAAATTGACAGGAAATACTTCTTTGGCGATATCAGCCATAAAAATGGAGTCTCGGGTTGCAAAATTGAGCGCAGATTGATTTATTTTTGTTGTAAGCCATTTTAACACAAACCCAGTAGTCAACACTACTTATTATAAAGTCAGCTGAGAATTTAATCACCGCCTTTTTAAAAGCAACCTTAACAACAATTGCTGACTGAAAAATAGCCGGCCAGAAGACAAAAAGAAATTTAAACAATCAATAATACGGCGGTTTAACGACAGTGTTACCAATCAGTATCGTCCAACTTCACGTGACACGCAGGCATGCTGTATTAGACTGATTTCTAAGGTAGTTGTAAAATCTAAAAGGAGGGCCCGAAAGCCATGGATCATATCAATTAAGCGTTTCGTCAGTCAGAAGGTTAAGCCGACGGAATGCCTACATTTAACATCCTAAGTTGGTCTATAAAATTTTGCCCATTAGCGTCATCAAGTAGCGATATTGAACGAGACTAGCCGCACTTAATATTGTAAGGTTGAGTTATGAGTTTCCAACATCAAAATTACGAATATCAAATATTAATGCCAGAGTGGATTGTAACCGTCAATTCTGCATTCGAAATCCTAACTGATTGCGCTCTGGTCATTAAGTCGAACAAAATACATTCAATAATTCCTGTTAGTGAATTAGAAGAACTCGATTTTCTTGACCAAGCAAAATTATACCCGTTGCCAGGGCAAGCACTAATGCCCGGATTAGTGAACAGTCACACCCACGCATCAATGAGTTTGTTTCGGGGTATGGCTGACGACCTAGCACTAATGGATTGGTTAAATAATCATATCTGGCCAGCGGAACAAAAATGGATAACCCCGCAGTTCATTACTGATGGATTTGAATTATCAGCAGCAGAGATGATTCGTTCAGGTACGACTTGCATGAATGATATGTATTTTTATCCTGACCTAGTGGCTCGCAGTGCGCAACAGTTAGGTATGCGTACCGTCGTTGGCTTAATCGTTTTAGACTTCCCCAGCGTGTGGGCACAAAATGCCGATGATTATCTTAGCAAGGCGCTAGCCGTACACGATGAAATAAGTGAATTGCCGTTGGTTAGTAGCGCCCTCGCGCCACATGCCCCTTATACCGTATCGAATCCAGCTCTTGAGAAAATTGCAATGTATAGTAACGAGCTTGAATTGCCCGTTCACATGCACATCCACGAAACGGCTTTTGAAGTCGTAGAGGCTGAAAAAAATACGGGTAAGCGCCCATTTGAACGCCTGGATCAATTGAATCTGGTTAATCCTAATTTGATCGCAGTTCACATGACCCAATTAAACGACAGTGAAATTGATCGGCTAGCTGAAACCGGCGCTCATGTCGTTCACTGCCCCGCCTCGAATCTAAAACTCGCCAGTGGCATGTGCCCCGTTGCAGTCTTGCAGGACAAGGCGGTTAATGTTTGCCTCGGCACCGATAGCGCGGCAAGTAATAATGACCTCGATATGTTTGGCGAAATGCGAACCGCTGCTTTATTAGCCAAAGGCGTTAGCGGTAATGCCGCTGCCTGCTCGGCTCAACAAGCAATTAGGATGGCAACCATTAATGGCGCCAAAGCTTTGGGTTTAGGCTATGAAATTGGCTCTTTGGAAATAGGTAAATTGGCCGACTTAATTGCAGTTAATCTTTCACACTTAAATACTCAACCGTTATACGATGTGGCTACACAGCTGGCGTACGCCACGAATAGTCGACAGGTTTCTCATGTATGGATCGATGGTGTTTGTCAACTTAATGATTATGAATTCAGTCAGATTGATGAAGCCGCTATCATCCACAAGGCCAAGACTTGGTCGAATAAGATTTCGGGTTAGACCTCGAATAAAATTTCAAACAATATCTCACATAAATTAGTGGAACACCGAATGAGTAGCCTCAATGTTGACCCCGTTGAAATAAATAAATTTCAATCCATCGCCAGTCGTTGGTGGGACACCGAAAGTGAGTTCAAACCACTGCACGATATCAATCCATTACGTTGCAACTACATCGAACAGCGAAGTAATGGCTTGAAGGACAAACGTGTTCTAGATATTGGCTGTGGCGGCGGCATTCTCGCTGAAGCACTCACTCTGAGAGGCGCAAACGTCACCGGAATTGATATGGCTGACATGTCTCTTAAGGTTGCCAAAATGCACTTGCACGAATCACAACTCGACGTTGACTATCAGTTAACCACTGCTGAAGCATTCTCTGAAAACAATGCGGGATCATTCGATGTTGTGACCTGCCTCGAAATGCTCGAACATGTGCCAGATCCAGAGTCCATAGTTGCCTCGGCGGCCAGGTTGTTGAAACCAGGCGGAGACTTATTCTTTTCTACCATAAACCGCAACCCAAAATCTTTTGCATTGGCAATCTTAGGGGCTGAGTATCTACTCAACATGGTTCCAAAAGGCACTCATGACTACAAAAGGTTCATCAAACCATCTGAACTAGCGTCCACTATGAGAGCAAATGAATTAAGCCTGCTGGATATCACAGGCATTACCTACAACCCGTTCACTAAGAATTACAAGCTCAGCCGAGATATCGATGTTAATTTCATTTTACACTGCACATCACAATGATTGAAGCCGTACTGTTTGATTTAGATGGCACCTTGATTGACACGGCACCTGATATGGGCACAGCCCTTAACAACCTGTTGATTGAGGAAGATTACGACCCGCTACCGCTGAAAAGTATTCGTCCTTTCGTATCGCAAGGTGGGTTGGTGTTGACGCGGTTGGGGTTCGGTGAAACCGTCAAGGAACAAGAAATAGAGCCACTAAGACTGCGCTTTTTACAACATTACAGAGAGATAGTGGCCGATAACTCAGTGCTGTTTGATGGCATGGCAGAAGTGCTTAACTGCCTTGAAAAAAACAACCTGCTTTGGGGTATTGTTACCAATAAACCAGAATGGTTAACAACTCCTTTGCTAGAAAAAATGAGCCAGGGACAATTGAACCTAAGCCAACGATCATCAGTAGTGATATGTGGCGATACATTGGAATTCAAAAAACCACATCCGCAACCACTCATTGTTGCCGCCAAAACGATCGGTGTAAAATGTGAAAATTGCATTTATATTGGTGATGATAAGCGTGATATAGATGCTGGTAATTCGGCCAATATGATCACCCTCAGCGCTGCTTATGGCTATATAGAAGCTGACACTAATCTAACAAATTGGAAAGCAGACGGTAATTTAAATCAACCGTTAGATCTTCTCAGCCATCCCTTTCTTATAAATGAAATTTATCAATAATAATTATTTAATAAAATTCATGACGAGCCTATAGTAAATTCATGATGACAGAAATACCCGACAACTTTCAGCCTAGTGCTAATTTATTAAAAAATAAAACCATACTAGTGACGGGTGCGACAGGAAGCTTCGGCCGTGTCGTATCAATGGCCTACGCAAAGCACGGTGCCACCGTCATTTTACTCGCTAAAAATTTACGATCAGTCGAATCCTTTTACGACACAATAGAAGCACAAGGCTATCCAAAGCCCGCTATTTACCCGATGAACTTAGAAGGTGCAACTGAGCATGATTACACTGATTTAGCTAATAACATAGAAAAGGAATTCGGCCAACTCGATGGACTCGTTCATTGCGCTGGCATACTAGGCGCACCTACGCCATTTGAATATAGCGACACAGAAACCTGGGCCAAGGTACACCAAATCAACTTACACGCACCTTACCTGCTGACTCGAAGTGTTATTCCATTGCTCCGAAAATCGGAAAAAGCCTCAGTCGTGTTTATGACAGACGATAAAGTCGGTGCTTACTGGGATGCCTATAGCGTCAGCAAACAGGCGCTTGCAACGATGGCACTCAATATAGCAGCTGAATATGAAGGCAGTAGCATCCACGTCAACTGCTTTAATCCAGGAAAAACCAACACATCGCTCCAGGTACGAGCGTTTCCTGCGGCTGATGGAAATGAAGGACTTCCATCACCAGAAGACCACATTGAAACATTTCTTTATTTGGTCAGCGATGAATTAAAGGAAAATGGTACATGTTACGTTTCCATGCCTACACTTTTTTCTAAAAGCTAAGTAAACATTTTTAGCTATTGTTGAACCGTCAACTAATTTCCACCTAACCTTCCTAATACAATAAATGTAATAGCCCTATAAAACAGACTTTTTTATAGATGACTAGTATAATTTTAGTATTTCTGTGCAGTTTATTTATACCTTAAATGCCCGAAGTCCATTTTGTGGCTTCGGGCTTTGTGAAGCACTTGGGTTAATTAAAATCAGCGTTCTGGTGAGCTTTACAACTGGGTTAAAGCGGATTCAACTTCAGTACCAAACTCGGATGGCCGCAGGATGATACCGATTCCAGCTTCGCGTAAAATCTCAACCTTCTCAGCAGCTGATTCACCAACAGTCGTAACAATTGCGCCAGCGTGACCCATGGTACGGCCTTTTGGTGCGGTGAGTCCTGCAATGTACGCGAGCACTGGTTTTTTCATATGGTCCCGTGCATATTCAGCTGCAGTGGCCTCTTGCGGGCCACCGATTTCTCCAATCATTACGATAAGGTCTGTATCAGGATCTTGCTCGAACCGCTCAAGATGGTCTTTGAAAGCACTGCCGTTGATTGGGTCGCCTCCAATACCGACACTGGTGCTAATGCCAATGCCTCTGGCTTTCATTTGTGACGCGGCTTCATAACCGAGCGTGCCTGAACGACCGATCAGGCCAACATTACCTTGTATATAGATATGACCCGGCATGATACCCATCATCGCTTTACCCGGGCTAATGGTGCCAGCACAGTTCGGTCCAGTCAGGCACATACGTTCATCTTTCATGAAACTACGCATGTAGCGTTTAACTCGCATCATGTCCTGAGTCGGGATGCCGTCAGTCACACAAACACAGAATTTAATACCCGCTTCAGCGGCTTCCATAATCGCATCTGCTGCAAATGGTGGCGGTACAAATACGGCGCTGGCTTGTCCACCCGTGGCTTCAACGGCCGCTTTGACGGTATTAAATACCGGCAAACCAAGATGCGTTTGACCACCTTTACCTGGCGTTACACCACCAACGACGTTAGTGCCGTAGTCGATCATTTCCTGAGCGTGAAATGTTCCTATTTTTCCAGTAAAGCCCTGAATAATGACTGGCGTTTTTTCGTCTAAAAAAATACTCATTGTTAGTTTCTCTTAATCGTTTTTTAGGGTGCCTTAATGTTTTGCAGGAGAGGCTGCTCTTTCAGCAGCAACTGACTTAGCAGCAGCGACTGATTTTTCAGCGGCTTCGGCCAGAGTTTCGGCAGTAATTATATTGACATCACTAGCTTCAAGAATCTGACGACCCATTTCAACGTTGGTACCTGACAATCGAACAATGACCGGCACCTTTACGTCTAATTTGGTCATCGCTTGAATAACACCTTCAGCGACCCAGTCACAACGGTTAATACCCGCAAAAATATTGACTAAAATAGCATCAACGCTGTCGTCTGAAAGCACCAGATTGAATGCCTTAGCAACCCGCTCAGGTGAGGCGCCACCGCCAATGTCAAGGAAGTTGGCGGGTTCACCACCAACATGCTTGATCATGTCCATTGTTGCCATGGCAAGCCCCGCACCATTGATAATACAGCCAATATTACCATCGAGTCCGACATAGCTTAGGCCACGATCAGCCGCATTCATTTCACGCGCATCTTCCTGTGACTTGTCACGTAATTCGGATACATTGGTATGTTTAAACAGTGCGTTATCGTCAAAGCCCATTTTTGCATCGAGTGCAACAATACGGCCTGCTTGAGTGACAACCAGTGGATTAATTTCAACCATGGTTGCATCCAGATCACGAAATGCACGATAAGCCGCTTTGATTGCTTTGACCGCTTCGCTGATTTGGCCAGAACCTAGCTCTAGCGCAAATGCCACCTGTCTCGCCTGGAAGTCCTGCATTCCTATGGCCGGCTCCACTGGAATACGGATTATTTTGTCTGGATCAGTCTCTTCAATGTCTATACCACCTGCCGATGATGCAACACAAATGACACGTTCAGTGGCACGATCCAACACAAATGCGAGGTAAATTTCGCGATCGATTGCCGTGCCTGCTTCGACGTAAAGACGGTAAACCAGCTTACCTTTTGGGCCAGTTTGATTAGTGACCATGCGTTTTCCAAGCATATCGTTAGCGGCCGCCAATACCTCCTCTTCACTGTTACAGACTTTAACGCCGCCCGCTTTACCACGAGCACCGGAATGAATTTGGGCTTTGACAACCCAAACATCACCACCCATCTCTTTAGCCCGATAAACCGCTTGCTCTGGACTATAAGCCAGACCAC
>Ga0307489_10003610_pt1 | contig 10250 bp, 10 predicted proteins | sample SB12metaG_FD_202247 | JGI IMG/M metagenome (GOLD analysis project Ga0307489, IMG submission 202247) | Sea-ice brine microbial communities from Beaufort Sea near Barrow, Alaska, United States - SB 1.2 | ecosystem: Environmental > Aquatic > Marine > Coastal | place: USA: Alaska | collected...
ATCTGGTATCGACAGCGTCATTTGGTCACATCGCCGACCGGATTCGGCCGCGTGAAAGTAGTTTCCACACTTGGGACCGGCCGACCAGAACGCCATTTTCTTACGACACAGGGGCCTGAGTCCCGTACTACGCGGTACGATCCCCTCTACCCTAAGAAACTGAGGGGTAGATCACACTGATTTACAGTTTAGGGTTTGATAACTCGAGACTGGTCGGCCGGGTGTCGGTCGTTTGTCCCCTCCTCACGGTACACCACACAGATCGGGCCTGTGCCCCAGCTTGTCACTAACACGTGTGAGATTTCCCCTCCTAGCGAAGCGATTCGCACGTGATTTATGAAGATCTTCGAAATTGCAAACGCTCGAAATCCCCGAGGGAACGGTTGCCCAGTGATCAAACACGTGATCACACGTTTAATCCAGAAAAAACGAAAAAAAAGGTGGGTATTTTCCACACCTTTTTAGTGACAAGCTGGGGCACAGGCCCGATCTGTGTAGCATGTGTAGCACACCACTGAACCTTCCAGTTTCTTAGAGTACAATGGCTCTGACCGCGTAATAGTTCGTAGCTCCGTTGGTACAGTTGGACCTGCAAAGATCGCTTATTACAGTTGGTTTGCGGGGCTGACGCTGGAAAAGAACCGAACGTACTACATCGTTCCAGCGTTCAGCCTGACGCGTTTCCCACCCCTGCCCCCCGGGCATGTCCACCGGGCTCGAGGGTGTCCCGGCTGGAGCCCTCGCGACGGAGGCCCAGGTATGATCCCCATTCTGACCCGTCCGAGTCCCCCGACTGCACGTACGGCGGCCGTCGTTGTTTGCGTGAATTGGCCATCGCGTTGACCTCGCAGTCCCCACGGCACGCTGGCAAACCACTCGTTGGGCGAGATTTCGGGGGGAGCGCGCGCACCGGACGCGCGCATTCGCATCATGCCTCGAAACAGTAAATCGGGACGGAGCACTTTTTGCAACGGGTGCCGCGTTGGCGACCCACGACGCGCGGCAAGATGCTTCTCCCATCGTCTCGTTTTCCTCCCAAAACAGGCTCTCAAGACTCGTCGTTGTGAATTGTTGAGCTGACTGCTCACCTCTCCAGTCCGCCGCCGTCATCCCCGCGCCGGACCTGACGACTGTTCCCGCCGCTGCGCAGGGCGAGCGGGCTCGGGGGTATCGCGGACCAAGCTCGCGCGGCGGCTCCCACGGTGCGACCCCCAATCGAGCCGTCCGAACCCGCGTCTTGCATGCCTCGTATGGTTTGGATTTAAACTGAGGTTGTCTACGTGTCGAGCGGAGGCTCCCGCCAGGCACGCGCGGAGACCGCGGTTTGCGCGCGACTGTCGCACCGCGCGCACACACGGACGCTCAATCCGCCTCACGCCTCTGGTCTCGTATTTTTTTACGTCCGGACTACTCCGTTTCTCTGCCTCAGGTGCTTGAGCCAGCCGCCGAAGTTCAGCAGCAAGAATCGTGGTGCGTGCGCTGCAGCTCGTCCTTGAGGACCCTCTTCGGCGTCGTCGCCGCGGACATGTGGAAAGCGTGCCGGGCACGATGGTCTGGTCGCCGGCATCCCGCGGGACACGATCAACGATGGTGGGCTTCGCGGACGTGCTGCCCTGGGAGCTCTGCAACAAGGTGGAGGCAGGGCCTCTTACATCAGTCCATTGAAAGCTTATACCGGCTACTATAAAGGTGCGCATGGCCTCCGCACGGCAAAAGGTGCGGATGGCAATCGGTCGCGATTGCCGCCGTCTGTGCATCACGCGGCAGCACGCGTGACGCCCGCTGAGCGGGTTTCTTGGTAATTGCCCACCGGGGGTTCGATCTGATACCTGGCGCATTGCACCCACCACGTCAGCGTTGTGCGAGGGAAGTGCTTAGGCGTATTGGCCTGTCAGCTAATCCCATTAAATCGTTTGTGTCTTGTGACCACTCAAATTTATCTTACGAAGTAATGGCGAAGGCGGAGGCGGAAGGGAACGGTAAGGATTCTGCGACGGAGGCTTAGTTGGCTGACATTTTAGATTAGATGGTGTTTGTCGCGGTGCGCGCTTCGGCACGGGCGACGAGCACTATTGTACATCGAATACACTCTTTCTGCAACACTCAAAACTATTGTATATACTGTACAATAATTGATCTTACAAATGTTTCTCTCACGCGCTCTGAGGCTAGCCTCACACGTGGTCACCTTGCGCAACACCAGCGCGTCCAAACTTAATCATCTCGTCGCAGGCGGGCACTAACAGATGCCACTTCATCCACGGCACGTTGCCACGCCAATCACTTCCCAAACCCCACCTACATCGCGCCTATGTCACCTAGCGCATCGCTAATGTGGCTCGCCACAATTGTTTTCATTTTTTCTAACGTTCATCGAGCCCCCAGGCGCTTCACATGGTGAGCTTAATCAACCCTCTCCGCAATTACAAGCGAACAGACCTCAGTCTGTCAAGGTTTATGGCCGTGTGAAAGGGCATTATAATCTAATGCTAAGCTTACTAAATGTTATATTATTGGAGGTTATTACCGTTGTTGAGGGTCTTGTGACAATAGTAAGGTTGACGTTAGTGAAAGCAAACTCAATATTGATGACAGCAGAATGGTGTCGATCTCTCACTCTGTTCATCACACTCAATGTACGATTTCCTCCGCATCCGTTGCTCTTTCTCGGACCTGGTCTACCCCGTCCATCATGTTCAGTCACTTCCAATCCCGTCCCTCTTGCTCGCGTCCCCGCCCTCTGTTCCCCTCGGGCGTCCCCCGTTGTTATGTTCCAATCTATTTCCACCCCTTCGTCCCCATCCGTCCTACGATTTTGTCTTCTTTCATCATCAGTATCCTCGTCATCCTCGTCCTCACGCTTTCTCACCACTCCTCTCCCTCCGCTTCCGTTTACTTCCTCCTTTTGGCCACCACCATGACTTAATCCGTGTCCACCCCGTCCTCCTTGTCCCATTCTACCCATGCCCCTATCCCTGCCCCTACCCCTCCCTCCTCCCCTTTTTCCTATCTCGGCGCCTTCACACCCTCCTTGGGTGTGGGCCTTCACCGCATGAGCCTCTACATCCACGTACTGCAATCGGTTGACAACATTATGCATTTCCTCCGCCGTTAACCACCCTAGCCCCCCTCGCTCCCCATCACCCTCTTCTTGTAATTGCTCCGTCAACCGCGCTTTCCAATATCTTCTCTCCCCCTCCCATTTTTCCAGCTTGACTTTCGCCATCGGGTTCCAGTGCTTTCGCGCCCTACTACGGAGCCGGGAGTCACAGCTGGGGCAGAACCATCCCGTAGTCTCCGTTTGCCGTGTACAGTCATTTTCCACGCAGTACCTCGCAATCTGGCTCGCCACATATTATACATGCCTTTTGAACCCCCGTGTCTTGAGCTGAACGGCAACCTATGCCGTGGCGAGCAATATCTACCTGCCAACCTTACTGCCATCGCCCCCCATCAAAAGCGCACCCCCCAGCCATGCCCCCGTTCGCACCCCCGAGAGTAAAAGCAACTTCCACCCCTCCCAAGGTCCATTGAGCTCGCCGCGGGCTGATTCAAGCTCGTAACGTGCCCGGGGGGGTCAACTGTTCAGGACACAGTGCGCCTAGCCTCTTGACTACGAATACACAGTGTGTTCCCGATCCTTCCCAACCCGCAAACTTGACGGCCGCTGCCGAAAGAGTGAGGGCTAGCCCCACTGTAAACACCCTGCCTTTTCGCACAGCTAATCGCACCCAGCCCTATGTTGACCCCCTAGGACAATCCGTGTCGGACGGCGCCGGCGTCACCTCGTTCGGCGCGCATCGAGCGCCGGCCCTTTTGTATCCAAAGGCCCCCACGCGCGGAAGAGGAAGAGGCAAATGTGTGAAACATGGCTGTGGAACGCGTGCCGTGGGGGTGCCCCGACTGTGCGGGGAAACACATCGCGACGATGAATGTGCTCGGGGGGTCTGCTGTGAGTAGCCTCCGCGTATTGGCGGCGCTTGGGGATACTTCGCGGGCGCGGCAGCGCGCACTGCGCCGAATTGCGCGCGTGAATGTGACACTTGGGCGACGAACAGCAACAGCAACAGCAACACTAACACTACGTGTCGGCGTGATGCGTAACTCAGTAACGCTCATCTCCTCAAACCCGAGGGTCTATGTACTAAAGGATCGCGACCCGGTCGGACACTCGGCGAGTCGGTCGGTGGGATCTCGAAATGGACAGTTCTGATTGGTCGAACGGGATTCGGTACCTACGGGACTCATGCCCCTGTGTCGTAAAAAATAAACCATACGGCAGTTCAAATGGCCTGATTTGTATGGCGCAAGGACAGCGATCTGGTATCGAAGGCGTCATGATGACGTGTCGATACCAGATCTCTGACCTTGCGCCATACAGAAAGGGGGATTTTCTTACGATACAGGGGCCTGAGTCCCGTAGCCATGTCTTCCATACCAGATCCGACACTCAGATTAAATAATGTTCCGAGCCAGGTACAAACTCTACTCGTGCCGGAAGTTCCGCGGGCTCTGTACGAGGCAAATGTGGGTGGTTTTGTTCATTTTTGGGCGGTTTTAGCGCAGGTACGCTCCCATAATACACCAAGATACCAGGTTCATGGGTTGGTACGGAACATTATTGTAAGAGTGCACGCGTACTGTACAGGTATGAGTCGAGAACTTCCATGATTTAATCACTCAAAGCTGGGGAGAAGGGGGGTCGGGATAATGATGATGTGAGTCAGTTTAATCGATTTTCGTGGATAGCCTCGGGGCCGGGCCCCAGCTTCACCTAGTTCTAAGCACCGCTTCGGCTCCTTGTCAACCTGTATCGGTGGGTCGGATAGTCCGTAATCACTGTGTCGAGAAATTCAATAGACCAGTACCAGTGTGCACATGAGACGGTAAATTTGACCGTCTATGACTCAATACTTTCTCACACGCGTGGGAACCAAATTGACGCCTTTCAAAAACGTCCGGGAGCATTGTTTGAGTGGCGAATGTGCAGGAATGACGCGCGAACATCGGCGTACGAAGTTGCGGCGGCGGCCAAGCCATCTCTACGAAATACCTTCTCAGTGGTCATCCCGGATACCCTGCGGCCCTTAAACTCATTGTAGGAGTGACCAGTCACCCTTATCTCCTTGAAACCGACGGTCTATTTTTACAAGGATCGCGACCGGTCGGACTTCAGGCGAGTTGGTCGGCGTGTTCTTTGCTTTGGACTGTTCTGATTGTTCGAACGGACTTCTATACCACAGCTTCGTTACCATACCCGACACTGAGTTTAAACGGCGTGTGTTGCCGCCGCCGCGTCGTCTGGGCGCTTCTCTGTTGCTTGAGTCATTGGATAGACCAGTCGGCGTATATGAGACAGCACATTTGACGGTATATGACTCAATAGTTTCGAGGCGGCCTTGACACGCGTGGGCGCCCTTGCGGTGGCGGTCAACAGTTTCGATCCGAAAATTCGATTCTAATTAGACAAAGAAACACCAGTGGGCAACTGGTCAGGGTTTCGGGGGAACGGCGTCGCTCAAAAACATAAATGGCGCGAACATCCCCCGACATGGCGACGCAGTTGTGCAACACCCGCCTGGAGGCTCTGCACCAAACTTCGGCGGTTGCTTGGGTACCATCTAGACGTGCGGAAACCGCTGAGTGTACACGCTAAATGAGTTTTTAAGCGCGAGATTTGCTCATTTCGCTGTTGTTTTACGACCGCATTTGCACGATTCAGTAGGGCGCTGCTGGGGTACGGCTCAGTTGCGCGCCTTTGAATCCTCTTCTCGCGGCGGCACAGCGGTATCTCATGTGTCATTCCATTGTTGTCGCCGGTGCAAACAATCGCATTGCATTTGGCTGGGCAGATTTTGCGCCTCTGCGTCGACAATTCCGTAGGATCGCGGCTCTGCAATTTTGGTTCGTCCGAGAATAGTTGACGGACGTTCGCGACCTCCTGCCAGCCGCCGCGGCGTACGGCGCTACCCTGCCCGCAGCATCACAAAACTCGCGAGAACGTAACACTATTAGCGATTTGGCGGGCGCCTGCCGCCGTCTTCTTGGCGCCGCCGTCGCCCAGTCGCGCGCATGTGGCGAAGATCAAGTGGCGAACACCAGACGAAACAGCGGCTCACCCAAACTGTTGGCCGCCACCTTAAATGGGGGGTTAGAGCTAGACCGGACGGGGGTGTTGAGGTCCAGTGTGACTAGCGCATTACAAAGACGTGCACTACACGGTCCGACCCCATCTACCATGAGAAACTGAAGGATCAAATCGCGCCAAAACCTCGATTCCTCAAAACGGTCGATTTGAGGGGTTCTAAAGCCCGGCCGGTTGGCCGGTCGACAGTTGTCACTAGATCCGGGACCATCTCAACACTCAAACCTTATGTTTCTCATGGTACAGGGGCTCGGCGCGAGTAGCAATTACGTGTTTGCACTGAATACGTCAAAATTGCCTGGATTCGCAGAAATATATTTTCGTGATGTCGAGTTAGTGTCGAGTCCAATTTCAGATTCACAGTCTGACAGTCTTTGCAGGTCCAACTGGGGGGTGCAACTGCGGGTAGCCTTATTTGTATGGCGAGAGGACTTCAACCGGTACACGTTTTCGTTCTGAACTGATTTCATCTGGTCGCGCGGGAATCTAATGCATCTAATCGGGGCAAGTTTTGAACCATTGCACAGCGTGCGATTTTGGGCCGTCCAACGGACCTCGGAAATGGAGTCTCAAAGTGAGACAGACGACAAAAATGCAATTTACATTTTGCCCAGCTCGGAAATTTTCTGGGTAAATGCGCACTGCCATCGACTAAGCGCGAGGGCTCCACCAGCTACAGCGGCTGCGGCAGGATATATGGCCGCGGGCGACGACGGACCGCGCTGGAAGGTAACTTAACACATCGAAGTTACCAAATGTACGCGAAGATCCCCGTCAATTGGAGCGTAGCCGCATTTCCCCCGCGCTTGCACCTCGCGTCTTGAAATTCAAAACTTGGCTTTCAATCAGCGGCTGTCCGGCCGATCAACGACGGCGACACCAGCTTCAAAGACGCGTTTGCCGACTACGCAGGACCAAACAAACCTGGCGCGCAATGGCGGCGGCGGCACAGACAGCGGCGGCAGCGGAAGCGGCGGCTGCCAGTCTCGACTTATACATCGTCGGCAGAAGGTGTCGCCGCTTGGAAGCGCGCGATACATGTCGTCGCGCCGCCGCCAGGCGGCGTTTACGGCTTCATCTCACGCGGAGAGTTCCGACGGCTTCTGCCTGTTAAAGTCCAAAAGCGCGGAAACACGGTAATCCATTTGGTCGTCTGACCATAAGACAAAACGACGGGAAAGGGCTTAGGAAAAGTCAGTGATTTTTGGTTTCTTCCGATGTTCTTGCTTTGTTTTGGTTTCTTGATTTCGGTGATCCGCCATTTTCGGATACTCCTAACTGATAAAACGACCAATCAGCCATCCGGATCACAGTGGTGTCCGTTTTTGACCCCCAAATGGCACACTGTGTATAGCAGTGTGAGTGTCGATGCCGGGCATTCCGAGACAACGCCTGTGGTTAATTGTACGGTTCCCTCAAAGCGCGCTCAGCTTGGTGGCCTCGCCACCAGAGCCTTAGCCGCATCTATGCGCCCTGGCAAAGGTGAAACCGGGGGGACCCCAACCGAACTATGAATTCAGTCCACGACGAACTTTTGGCGCCTCCTGATTGCCCCTCCAGTGGCTAATCAGAGGCCGTAAACACATATCAGGCAACCAGCAGGCCGTATTCCCTTTTTGCCTAACTTTCTCGTCTTGGTGCGGCCAGTCTTCCCTTCTGAAGCGGGCCGCTCAAAGCCGTGCGACTCAAAGTGCCCATGCGACGTCGGGGGTCTTTCATACTATTCCATGTATGGCGCCGACCCGATTGGAGGCCAGAACAGGTGCGCAAGCGGACTCCTCTGCAGCCGCTTTTCTGGGTAGCCATGATGTGAGTACATGCGCCGCTCTCTCCACATTTCGCTGTGTTTGGCCCGCGACGCCCCCTGTGAGCGCCGCCTGCTTCGCATCCGAGCCGCGGACGGCGCGCGGCATGTGGTGGTCATGTCATGGGAGGCGTATATCGCGTCCTCTCGCGGTGATGACGCTTGCGGCGCGTATGTCGCCGTTGCCGCGCACAGATTTGCAACAGGCCGGGCTGGTTTTGAAGAAAAGACGCCGCGCGTCAGAGGGTTGGCGGTCGGAATGCATTTTTTTTGCCTTTCATATGCACGAGTATCTGTAGAGGTCAGGAGTCTCAAAAGTAGCCTCGAATGCTCACCGTGCACAGGGGTTATTGAGAAGAACGTCTCACCGGCCAGATCGACGTTCGCGAGGGTGCGGGAAACGCCTATACAGACGCGCGGACTCGATTCGTGATCGCCGACAGACCGCAGACTATCATATGGGCATGTACCCTCAGCTCGCGAACGTCGATCTCGCGGTTTATGGCGATCTGGCCGTCTACGCAGTTCAGTCTCTGTAACAAATGGTCACATTTGCTCCTCGCTAAAATGTATCAGATTGAAACATGTTTGTACGCGCGACTTGTTTTTGATAGATTTTACCGTTTTCGACGGTCTAATAAACCATGAGGTGTGAAATGTAAACGTGCGACGTTGTGAAACGGAGAGGTTGTGCCGCACGAGAGCTTTATGGAAATCGACGAGTTAACCCAAAGAAACGGGACAAAGAGCATATGTGCCCATTTGGTACGAGTGCACTCTTTATATAATGTTCCGTACCAATGCAGGAACCTGGGAACTGGGCTTGCTTTGGGAGCGTAGCTGCGCTGAAATCGCCCGAAATTGAACACAACCGCCCAAAATCAGCGGAAATCGTCTCGTACAGACCCCAGAACCTCCGGAACACTTCTGTTACTTACAAACGAGACTGAAGAGGGGGGCTCACAGCGTGCCACGTAGGATGTCAGGTGAGCGTATAGGCCGTCTCACTGGGAGGAGCTCCGAATCGGGGACACATGGATTGCGATTCGATACCAGATTTCGTCCTAGTCAGCCTCACCTGCAAAGACAGAAGGCCACGACTCGCCGTAAAGCTGTGTTCACCACCGCCACTGTCAACGCTCCGTGCGTTGGGGCCACCCGCCAACCAGCGCACGGCATGCCGACGGGCGCGACACCCTCCGCCGACGCGGCAACGCGGATCACGCGGCGCGCTACGGCGGCGGCAAGCGAGGCACACCCGCGCGCTGAAGGCTTTGCCCGAGCTGGTGCAGTACGACGACGCGCTACCCGCGGCGGCGCGCTCGACGCTTGCCCGAACGCGGGCCGTACTACGCTACGACGGAAGCGGCGGCCAGCGGGCACCTGCACGTCCACGTCATCATCTTCGTCCGCGCCGAGGGAGACGACAGGTGAGACGCCACGGGGTGGAGAGGCCGATGGAGAAAAGGCGGGGTGGCGCGTGAGTTGGACCGGGGTGCAACGTGAGTTTCTGAGTTATACACCGTCGAAAGTGTGCCGGTTTGTAATCGCCGTTTTCTTTTTCTCGACCAATGGGACGCGAGCTCCGAAGGAGCAAGAAATTGGCCGTTTTGTTCTTGTGTTGACACGTGGCAGAATCCTCGATTCATGGAGCCCGGGCAAACAGCCTTCTCATTCTGTTCCAAAATTCTATGGTGTGTACCTGGCTCGGAACATTATTTGAACCCAGTATCCGGTTTGACTACCCCCTGGATCCCCCGAATACAGCCTCTCCACCAATCAGGGATGTGGGTAAACGATGCAATGTCCATCGACCAATCAGGGACCATACACATTTACGTTCAGAATTGGCGCGAACGTGCAAGAAAATCCAGCCAATCACATCTCAGTAGAGCTCTCTCTCTCGACCAATCACATGAGGGCCTTCAACGTCCCCCTTGACGCAGAGACTGGGTTTATGCACTGGTCGTTCGACACGTTCTTCTCAATAACCCCCTTGAAATTGGATACGCGACTACATATCGATTTGACTAGCGTCGATTTGAATAAAAGTATGAAAATCCCATCGATTTGAACACGTGGCGGTCATTCTGAACCGATCTGAACATAAATAAAAAAGCGAGTTAGAAACGCAAAGGGTTGCCCACCTTCTGCTGGTTTTGTTCGAAATGCCGCGTCGCACACCTCACCATCGCGAGAGTTCGGGGGTCGCGTGGGGCATTTGGTTGATGGATCTCCGCCAGGATTGGCTCGGAAGGTCCGCAACTCACCGGCGATGGTCAGACGCCGCCCTCTGTTCTT
>Ga0307489_10003611_pt1 | contig 10248 bp, 16 predicted proteins | sample SB12metaG_FD_202247 | JGI IMG/M metagenome (GOLD analysis project Ga0307489, IMG submission 202247) | Sea-ice brine microbial communities from Beaufort Sea near Barrow, Alaska, United States - SB 1.2 | ecosystem: Environmental > Aquatic > Marine > Coastal | place: USA: Alaska | collected...
AACCCTCGATCATGAAGTCAAACGTCATCCTATGACGTGGCAAGCGTAACCCGTCTCACCCTCATCCACCACATTGGAAACCCTCGTTCATTGAGTCAAACGACGTGGTATGATGTGGACGTGGCGTAACCCGTCTGGGCCGACAAAGAGGGGCGGTTCATTTTGAGTTAATAGGCCGAATTCGGTTTCGGTATATCGCTCCCCGCGCCGAGCGCTGTCGCTTCGTCCGTAACTCTGTATGGGCATTCAACCTGGCGCCCGCTTTCCTGCGCGGAGCGCTGACGCTTTGTCCGCAACTCTGTATGGGCATTTCACCTAGTCGATATACCGAAATCAGCCTATTGACGTTGTATGACGTGGCGAGCATGGTGTATCTGGGCCTTGGACGCGGGGGCGATTCGTGGAGCTGAAGATCGCGCACGCGTGGTGCAAGCTGGAGCTAGGCAACCCGTGCCACGTGGCGCTGGCACAGTGCGCCGCCAAGCACGAGGGCCAGGCGCACTGGCAGGTGGGGCGCGGGGTTGGGATGTCATTTCCCTATATTCTAGACCAGTTCCAGACGAGTGCCTGGTCTGTGAGCCGTAAGTAAATACTTGCCTGGTAAGTACTCGGACAAGTCATTGACTCATCAGATCACTTACTTAATACTCAACTTACTTAGCTAACAGACCAGGCACTAAGGCGAAATATGCCAGACAGCGAGCCTAATTAGTGCCGGGTATTGAGCCACACCTCAGTTTCACCCCCACTCAGTGGATAGCCAGTTCATGCCAACTTACTGCTGCTTTATAGACGCTCGTATCTTGACACACTGTAAAGTGGCGAGCAAAATATTGGGGCCCTGCTATGGGGGCATGAGAGAAATGGTGCTGGGCACCGCCAGGGGCAGCGGTGGTGGGGGCAGCGGTGATGGCGGTGCGGCGGGCGGTGGCGGTGGTGGTGCGAGCAGTGTGCGCAGCGGCGCCGGAGAGGTGTGCGGCAGGCGCTTACACTCGTTCACTTTAGAGCTCAACTCGAGCAACTCTAAGACACGTTCATGAGCTAAGTCGGGTTATACGGTGGACAAAAGAGCTCCCAAGTTGAGCTGAACTGGGAACGAGTGTAAGCCCCTGTTTTGCGGCAGCGTGGAGGAGCAGGTGGCGTGCCTGCTGGAGCTGGCCACGGACCCGCTCGTGTTGGCCACCGCGTGGAGCGGCTGGCGCCCCTGGCTGTGACCTGTGCCGTGCTATCATTCGATTCATATGTGCACGAGAGATTACAAGTAGTTACACATGACCGTCGACGACTCGAAGGTAAACGAACATGACATGACTACGATGACATGACTACGATTAATGACACCGATAACGTTTGAAGACTGGTGCAGTCTGTCACATTCATAAATACACAGAGATTTTCCAGTCTGTAGCGTTAGCCGTACTGCAGAGCTCTAGGGAAATGACCAATTTAGGAATCGAAAACCACGTTCACGACGAGCCCTCCTTCCTCATCCCCCTCCTCCTCCTGCTCCTCCTGCTTCCGCTCACTTCTTGCCCCACGACTTGAAAAAACGCCCCAGCGACGACTGGCTCGGGTCCATCTGAATCTGCAACTCAGACGGCTTCGCGTAATACCGCCCCACGATTTCCATGAACTTGGCGTCGCCGCGGACCTTGGCCAGGTCCTTGTCGTCCACGACGTAGGGGCGCAAGTTAGAATTGAAAGCAAAAGCTGAAAGCAGTTTATCATATTTTGGTTTCAGCGCTGGAAGCCTGAAACCAGGCGCTTTCAACACGAGCTTCAACACCAGGGGCTTACACTCGTCCACTTCTCAGCTCAACTTGAGCCTTGTCTGTCACAAGAAAACACCCTGCACACCCTAAACCCCCCCTAACACCCCTTTAACTCGGGCTACACAACCCCTACGCGCACCCCCTATCCCACAAAAACCGCTCAAGTTGAGCTGAAAAGTGGACGAGTGTAAGCCAGTGTTCAGCACGCACCCCACCATGAGGCGCGCGTAGTCCCCCGCCGCCTTGCCGACGCCGTAGAGCTTGGCACTGGCGTACCCGGCGCGCAGCACCGCCTCCAGCGCCTCCAGCGCCTTCTCCGTGTTCTCCAGCTGCGCATGGCACGCCAGGAGGTTGTAGAAGATGGCCTGTCTCTCGCCCGGGCTGTACGGTCGGCAGCCGCAGCACAGGAGAATGTTTGTAGCCTGTCTGGTCAGACCATAGCCTGTGGGGGAGGGTGAATGTGAGGGCTGACACGCCGTGGGTCTGTGGTGCGGGTGCGGGGCGAGGAGGAGGAGGGAGATTGCGTGACGGGCTTGACGCTGGTACAGTCTACGCAGCGCGCGCATACAGTACTGGCTATAAAGAATTACGCCGTCTCGTCGCTGATGCCAACTGGCAACTAAAATAACATCCCTGCCGTGCTGAGCTCGGCGGGCTTGGCGCGGTCGCGCTTGGTCCCGCTGCCGCCGAGTCTTAGCGCTTTCTCCAGAGTGCTCACCGCGGTCGTGAAATCACCCGCATCATACATCACCTGCGCCTCTGCAATTCCCGCGCCCGCATCACTATTCACCACCCACCCGATTTCTCCTTGAGGATTCACTTCGCTTTTGCCTACTCGGACAACAATCGAGGAGGACCGAGACCGAGGGGGTGGTGCGATACGCGCCGCCTGGATGCCGGGGACCGGGCGGGCAGCAGCTGCGGCGCATGGAAATACTCGCGAAGAGGCGGCCGCGGCCATCACAGTGGCCATGGCGCGTGCGTCAGGGAGTGCAGAGGACCGGACACCGGAGGAGGGAAACCACTACGACACGTGTCAAAGCCAGTGTCAACACGTGTCCAACCGGCCGGAAGTGGATAGGACAAAATCCCGTCAACCAGTCAAGGCAGCTGGAGTCAACGCTTCGGCTGTTGACGCGACACCGCCCTCACAAACGGCGGCGACGCTGCGACGAGACAAGGCAGCGGGTTTGACAGCATATCGAAGCTCAACGCGGGCGACGCGACTTGCCGTGCTGCAGTACGGGCCCCGGCTCGGTGCGCGTTGTCATTTGCTTCGCCTTGAAGATTGCCGATTCTCTCTGTGTTCTCTGGTTTGCCGTTTTTACGTACCCACAGACGGGCCAGCTGCTCGGCCTATTCGGTATGCCTGCGCCCTGCCCCGCCCAGGCGCCGCCTTCGTTATTAACCTGCAGCGTCGCGGCCTTCCGCTCCCGGGATGCTGGCGCTGCACGGCTGAGGTGCGTCCCTCCCCCCGGCTCCGGGACTCACGAAAAACGTTGTCAGACGGTCGCCAGTGTGAGTCTGACGTCTGACGAGGCATATTCTTCCCCACCCCACGTGCTCTCCCATGCGTCTCCTTCCTATGGGCGACCCGGGCGCTACGAACCCGTTTGGACATCAGTTGAAGTATAGACCGGCCCGCTTTGTGCCGCAATGCCAAAACCTCCGCTGTGGCCGCTCCCCCGCGCCCGCGCTACCTCCCGACAAGTCTTATTTCCCATTCCCTGTCCACTCAGGACCGCGCCCAGGCCGGCCGGCGCCGGCGGGGCGCGGCTGAAGAGGACTGGAACCGCCAGCCGCCTGGCAGTAGTGGTGCAAGGCCGGCGAGCGAAGAGCGGCAGTGGCGGCGGCGGCGGCGGCGCGGGCGGCGGCGGTAAGTCGAAGAGGGGCGGGGGCGGCGGCGGCGGGGGCGGCAGCAGGAATGACTCAGTGACGGAGGAGTGGCGCACGGCGGAGCAGGCGGCAGGCCTGCCAGATACAGTATCGCCCGCCACGTCATCGACACGAATTCTGAACCTCGTTTCTTAAATCAAACAGCATCCGTTGACATGGCGAGCAAAATCTGCTAGGCCCTAGGAGATGGCGGATGGCAGCGGCACCGGGGCGCTGTCCGGCGTGGTGCACGCGGTGGAGGGCGCCGCGCCCCCGCGGGTCCTCGCCGCCCACGCCAACACGGCCGCCGCGCTCGCCAAAGCGGGGACGACACTCGTGAACCTCGAGGAGGAAACGGGCGGGGCTGAGGGGGCGGGGAATGAAGCCTCGGTGGCGGCGTTGGTGGCATTGGAGGCGCGTGCGGCGGCGGCGGAGGAGCGTGCTGATGAGGCAAAGTTGGCGCTGGAGATGAAGGAGAGGGAGCTGGTTGGCGCGAGAGATGAGCTCGCGAGGGCGAGAGGGGCGCTGGAGCAGAAGGAGAGAGAACTAAGCAGCGAGAGAGAGGAGCTGAGCGGATATCGGGAGGAGCTTGAGGCGGCTGAGAATGCTGCCACCGTTGCCGAGACGCGGCTCGACGAGGCGACTGAGAAGCTGCGCCAAGCTGAGGAGCGCATTGCCGAGGCGAAGGTTGCGATGGAAAAGAAGGAGGAGGAGCTCGAGCAGGCGCGTGCAGCCGCCGCCGCTGCCACAGAGGATGCTGCCGCGTCCCTCCGTCGAGCAGAGGAGCGTGCCGATGAGGCGGTGGCTGCGGCGGAGGTCACGGAGAGGGAGCTAGGCGGCATGAGGAAGGAGTTTGAGCAAGCGCACGCCTTCGCCGCCGCTGCCGCTGAGGACGCCGTCGCCGCCGCCGCCGCCGCCGCGGATGAAGTTGAAACGTCACGAGCCGCCGCCGCCGCCGCCGCCGCGGACGAACTCGAAACGTCACGGGCCGCCTCCGCCGCCGCCGCCGATGCTTCCCTCGTAAACGCATCCTTGTCGCGCGCCGAGCGGGAGCTGCACGCGATGGAGGAAGGCATGCTGCACGAGCTCACGGTAGGGCGGTGCAGGTTGACAGCATCAAAACCTGTGTTGAACGCGCCTATGGTTTCAGCGCTTGAAAGTAAGGCATGAAAATCTGCTGTCGAGTTTCGCTTCCAATTTCAACTTGCGCCGCTATATCACGGCGCAAGAGGTGCAGATACACGACGCAACGACACAAGCGGCGACGCTCAAAGAGGAACTCACCGTGTTGGCGGTACGGCCTGGCAGACAACGCCTGCCATGTCTTCGCCCCGCATTTTAAACACTCGTTTCTTACGAGTTGCATGTCATCGTGTGAGTGGGATGAAACATCTACCGGGCCCTAGGCGGCGGCAATGCTCGAGCAGGAGCGGGAGCGGGGTGACGAGGCGGGCGACGCGGCGGCGGCGGCCAACGCAAAGGCAGGGGCTTACACTCGTTCACTTTTCAACTCAACTTGAGCCGTTTCTGACAAACAAACACACCCTACACACCCTAAACACCCCCTAACACCCACTTAAACGGGCTACACAACCCCTACGCGCACCCCCTATCCCATTAGCAGCGCTCAAGTTGAGCTGAGAAGTGAACGACTGTAAGCCCCTGCGCAAAGGCCGCCGCCGCCGAAGCCGCCGCCGTGGCGATGACCTCCCAAGGTTTCGCGCCATCGAGCTCCGAGGAGGTGCTGGCGCTCCGCATGCACATCGCTGAGCTCGAGGCGTCCCTCAACAGCCTCTCCAGCACCGTCGTCGCCGCCGGCGGCGGCGCCGGCGGCATGGTATTCTCCGGTAGGGCCTGGCAGATAATGCCTGCCATGTCATTGTCCCCATTCTAGTGCCTGGTTTGTGAGTTCAAGTAAGTGACTTCTTTGGTAAACTACCAAAATACGTGTCTGACTTTTGGCCACTGGCCAAACGGGCCAAATACTGTATACAGCACGAGATCCTACCCACAGTAACCTCATAGACCAGGCACTAGACCCTCATTTCATGACGCAAGTGACATCACATGACATGGCGAGCAATACCTGCCAGGCCCTATGCTCCGGCGATGAGGTCTCCGCGCAGATGGTGGCGCAGATCCAGTCACTGCAGGTGCAGGCGTCCAGCGGGCGGGAGGCGGCGCTGCTGCGTGACACCATGGTGGGTGGCGCAACTTGAGACCCGTGTTGAAAGCGCCTGGTCTCAGCACTTGGAAGCCGAAATATGATATGACATTTCAAGACAAGCCCACGTGTGAAAATGTAATTTTCGGACAATTTAACTTACGACGTCTTGAGTCAACACATATTTTAGAACGTGGGCTTGTCTTTAAATGTCATAGAACAACGTTGCTTTCAGGTTTCGCTTACAATTTCAACTTGCGCCATTATACGATGGTGTCGGAGCAGGTGTTGTTACGGGAGGAGGCGGAGGAGGCCAAGATGTATCAGCGGCGAGCGGAGGCCAAGGTGAGGCGGTGCAGGTTGAACCGATGAAACTCAAGTTGAAATCGCCTGGAACCTGGCGCTTGAAACTAAAATACGACAATCTGCTATGAAGTATTGCGTTCAAATTCCACTTGCGCCGCTACACCCAGGCGGAGGAGATGGAGTGTTTGGCGGCGGAGCTCTGGGCGCAGCTCGAGCTGGTTGGGATCAACCCTGCGGCGCCGGACACGTGGGGGGCACTGGCGCAGGGGATGGCGTGGGAGCGCGAAGGGGAATACGTCGCCGGTGGCTGGAGGGGGGTCGCGAGGTGGAGCGGGGACGGGAGCGCGAGCGCGAGCGGGAGCGAAGATGGGTCGGCCGGCTCGGAGGCGGACGCGGTGGAGGCGGAGGCGGAGGCGGAGGCAGCGGCGGCGGCAGCGGCGGAGGCGGCGGCGGAGGCGGCGGGGGTGGGGGCGGGGCTGGGGGCGGGATCGGAGCTAGCGTCGGCGCGCGCTGAGAATGACGAGCTCCAGCGGCAGCTCTGTAGCAGAGCGGCCGACAACGTGCCTCAATAATATACCGAGGTGAGAATCGCATAATCGGTTTGATTTTAAAATATTCAATGAGATACTTTACAACATTTGGTGCGCGGGTCTCCGTTGGCCCCGCTCGTGGGGTGTGCCTCCACCGCCGTGCGTTCATCAGCCTGTCCGTCCGGCCCAGTCATCGCGAGATGGGGCTTGGGGACGGCGGCGTCACATGCGCGGCATGGTGGGGGGGCAAACCCCCGAGGGCGCCTTTCTATCTATCCACTACTGAACTTCAGAAAGTGGGTGGGACCTTGCGCTAGGATTTAGGGTTTAGGGTTTCACAGCTTGGAGCGTGCCGCCACCGCCGCCGCCGCCGCCGCGGTGCAGCCCCCGCCCCCGCACATAGGGCCAGCCAGATATCGCTCGCGGCGTCATAGGGTGCCATAAAAGTAAAAAAACGAGGGTCCAAAATGCGTGTAGATGATGTGGCGAGCACCGGTACACTATGCAGTGGATGACGTGGTGCCAGCCAACGTCATACGATGCCATGTAGCTCAAGCAGCAAGGGTACGGAACGAGTGTCGATGATGATGACGTGGCAGGCGATAGGTGGTGCGGCCCTGCCAGCACCCGCGGCCGCCGTTGCACCAGGTTTAGGAATTAGGGTTTAGGGTTTAGGGTTAGGGTTTGTAGTTTAGGGCTTTAGGGTTTAGGCCCTGCCCGCATCCTTCGCCGCCGTTGCACCATCACTTGCCCTCGCGCTGCTGCAGTGCCTTCATGATGTCCGCCTGCGCCGGCCGCCCGTTCTTCCCAAACAGGTTCTGCTGCCGCCCGCTCCAGATCTTGTCGCCGCCCTAGAGCCAGAGACAGATAAATGACGCTCGCCTCGTCATGTGGTGCATGTGAAAGAGGTTGGGAATATTTTACAAGTTGGTCAAGTGGTCAACCAGGAGCTTGCGGTCAGCGGGAAAGTAGGGACCCCTGAAGTCAGTCTCCCGCCTTGAATTGATGCAAGGGAATTTACGATACGCTCGTTTAAGCTGTTTGAACGTAGGGGATTACAGGACGAGCGTTATGTATCTTGGTGAGTAATGCGGCGGGTACTATGTATCTATCCCCGCCTTGGAGACGGTGACGGTGATGGGGTAGGAGTCGATGCGCTCGGCCACCACCGTGGCGTCGGGCACCACACGCAGGATGGCGGCCTTGGCCGCGTCGAACTCCTGCATGCCGCCGTCTCTGCGAGACGCCGGTGGTGGAAGGAGACACGCGGGTGTCAGGAGGTGCGGTCGTTGCTGTGGACTCGTTTAAACCCAGTCGGTACACTCTCGATCAATCACATGAGGGCCTTCAGACCCTCCTTTTCCGAAAGTGGAGACAGGGTTTAAAGGAGACACTTGGTGAGACGACGAGGGGAACTCAGGGATGGGGTTGTAAGAAAGAGTCGTTGACTCTGAGAGAGCAGGTATTTGGAGCGGGGATGCGTGCGAGAGAGACGTTGTATTTGAGGCACCAAGGCTTTTGCCCTGGCCCCCGTGGAATGGGAAAGTGTGTATGCTCGTAAACAATGGGGTTTTTTATTGAGGGTCTATTCTGTGTGTTTTGCTTCAGTGCGTTTGTGACCGTTCATTATACTTGGAGCGAAAACTTTGAACACATGGCGGGGAGACATGTGATGTCACGCACCAGTTCTTGCAGTAGGTGACGGTGTAGTCGTTGGGGGAGGCGGAGGCGCCGGAGGCGGAGGTGGACTTCGCGCCCATGGTGGCGGATCTGTTGTTTTATGTTCAGGGGCGGGGGGAGTCGAGGGGATACGTCAGTGCTGTATCAACGAACGTTTGGTGTTCGACAGTCGCGCGACGCAGTGCACTCATCTGTGAGGGGCAGCCAACCCAGACCAGAATGGCCAGCAGACAGTGCACGGTTATCAGTTTACCCCACCCAGCCACGGACTCTTGAGCAGCAGGGCAAACCAAACTTTTGCCCCACTCCCATTTCACAAGGAGGGGGCGCGACACCCCGCGGCGCGACGGCTAAGACATCCACCACCACTTGGACCCTGTCCGCCTACCCCTAACGCGAAACTCCCCCCTCACCCCCCGGTACGCAAACCCTCGACGAGGAGGACGAGGGCTAGGAGGGGCGGACGAGTCATAACGAGGGATAGCCTCTCACACTTATCCAAAAAAAAACCCGAGAGAGGGCCGATACAAGCGGTGTGCATTGACAGCACGATAGCGCGTTCAACAGCCCGCACCAGGGCCCAGCCCGCGGAACGTTCGGTACCGCGAACCACGTAGGACCGAAGAGGGGAGGCCGCGGTCGAGGCAGCATCTCGAGGAAAATGGACCGTAGGATATAATCCGGGGGGTGCCGAGGGGCGGCGCGGGGGGGCAGACCTGGCGGAGGAGCGCGGGGCGAGGGAGCGGGCGGAGCGGAGCAGGGCGCCGCGGAGGCCGAGGACGGAGGATGCGGAGGCGAGGCACGCCGCCATTGACCGGAGTGGGCCGGTGTGCAGGAAGTGAGGCTGTCAACGGTGCGCGTCGGCCTGTCGGTCCTGCTGACACGTGTACTCGTGCAGTTAGGCAGTCAAGATAACGGTCATGCGCGCGATGTTGGCCGCTCATTTCAAGCCGCAATGTCGGGGTAAACTCCATCGTATCAACCGACATCGCCGACCGACCTCATGGTTTCAACTCCACCATTCAACTCGGCATTTTCATGGGTGCTCGCCATCACCTGGCAACGGTCGGACAGAATCTTGAAATCTCCCGGGAAAAAAAGTTGTCCAAAATTTTGTCGGCGCCGCCTTGCACGCCTCCGCCATCTCCACGCGCACGCGCCGGCCGCAGAGACGCATCTCTTGCATTCCGTAAGGTGCGCCGGGACATTGGGGCCACACGCGCGCGGCCTGTTGCGCGAGGCGAAGCGGGGAAGCAACTACAAAACAGGCGTCCCCCCACCGCGTCGTTTTTTTGCGGCTGTAGGCAACGACCACATGGGGTGCCGTTGCCGCGGTTACGCGGAGTTGACCCATGCTTCCCACCTCCCTCTCTCTCCCTCTCGCGCGCTTCGGGTCAAACGATTGCGTATCCCTCATCCGCACGAAGCATCGCACGTTCCGTGCCCACCTTGAGTCTCTCCTTTTGGTGAGTCGACGGTCCGAGAGATCCGAAACATGCTCATTCTCACCTTCCCACCTTTTTGGTCATGCAGGAGGCGAAAGGTTCTTACACAGCGCAGCTTACAGCGATGGAGGTCGGCAACGTCATGCGGTAAGCGAATCAACATCAGGAACAGTCCTCGGAACGGCCCGCGCTCGCTCGGCGCCGCTCGGTAGCGCGCGCGGTCCCTTCTTCGCACGACCTATTTATACCCCCCGAGGAGAGTAATAGTATTAAAAGTAACCGTCTTGCCTTGGCACACGCCAGTGCTCAGCTCTAGCTCCTCCGCGCCACTCAGTCTCCTGGTCTCTCCCCGCTTCGGCCGCCGTGTGAGCCCTTTCCGCGCCGCACGCGACCACTTCGGCGGGGGAGCCCGTGAAGGTGACCCGTTCTCGGCGTGGCGCCCGCTGCAAGGGTCTCACACTGGTTTCCTTCTCCCT
>Ga0307489_10003613_pt1 | contig 10246 bp, 6 predicted proteins | sample SB12metaG_FD_202247 | JGI IMG/M metagenome (GOLD analysis project Ga0307489, IMG submission 202247) | Sea-ice brine microbial communities from Beaufort Sea near Barrow, Alaska, United States - SB 1.2 | ecosystem: Environmental > Aquatic > Marine > Coastal | place: USA: Alaska | collected 2017-05-06
TTCCACGAGTTTGAATCCGGTTTAAGCCCGAAACTATTGAGAATGCATCTTGATTATTCGTCTCCCGACCGTCTCTAACTATTTTATATATGGCACGTAGCGTGTGGTTTCCAAAGTTTCTAGTAAGTACCTGGGTTCTGCTAAGACCGTAATCGGTTATTCCACGAGTTTGAGAAGCGTCTAAGCCCGAAACCAATTGGAAGGCTTCTTGATTAATTTCAATTATAGCTAAAGCATTCATGGCAAGCAGGGTGTGACTTCCATAATTTGGAGTCCGTACATCTTCTATGCTAAGGTTGTAGGTGCTTACTCCTTGACTCTGGGCAACATCTAGCCCTCTTACTATCTCGAAAGCCGCTTTATTATTAGCGGCCCTATAGTTAAAAGTTAAAAGACTCATCGCAAGCAGGGTGTGCATTCCGTAGTTTGGAGCATGCACATCTTCGAGGTTAAGGTGATAATATTTTAATCCCTTATTCTGGACTTCATTTAGATTCAGACGCAGTGCAAACAGATAAGCCTCATCAGGATCCAAGCCTTCGTTATTCCTTAAATGTTCTATGGTCTGCACCGTGTTTTGCCCAAACCTGGTATCCAAGGGGCTCACCTGTTCAAATTTGCCATCAACCTTCGCAATACCTACTTGCCTCAGGGTTAGTTGATGTACAGCTATGCCTCGAGATTGATATTCAGGAAGTTGCATAGCCGCATCATAAATATGTATTACGTCTGCACCAGGATCCTCCAAACGAAGTACATCCATTACATTCAAAATAATGCTGGAAAAGTTCTGACTACCTACTTGGGTTCTGGTAAGTCCGTAATAGGTTATTCCACGAGTTTGAGAAACGTCTAAGCCCGAAACCAACGTGAATGCTGGTTTATAAAAGCTTCGTTCTATGTCACCATTCTTACCAACCTTACCTAAGTTCATTATCGCTTGGAAAGCAATTTGTAAATTTTCAATTTCAGGTTGAAAAGGTAAAGTATCCATAGCCCTCAAAGTGTGCTCTCCGTAGTTATCAGTTAGCACCTGTTCCAGGGTAAGACCGTAATCGGTTATTCCAAGAGTTTGAAACTTATTTAAGCCCGAAACCAATTTGAATCTTTCTTGATTAAAGCTTTTTTCCATGGTACCCCCTTTATTTATACCCAATAGCAATTTCAAAGCAAATTGAATATTTTTAGGGCTAAGTTCAAAACGTAAATTATCCAGCGCCCTCAAAATGTGAGCTCCGTATTTATCAGTTAGCACCTGTTCATTGCTAAGTTGGTAAACGGTTCTTCCAAGAGTTCGCAACTGTTCCTCGCTAAGTAGTTCGTAATCGGTTAATCTCAAATTTCGAGCAGCCCATGCTTTATTAATGGGTTTTTGATTCTTATTTATCTGTTCCATCTGTAATTTATTTATAAGTAATTTGTTTTCTTTCCTTCTTAAACTGATGCTATATACTAGGAAACTTACACACTCCATTTTCTCCTTATAAAATAGATGCTTTTGTGCTAGTTGTCTTGGTTATGGACCAATACCATAATTGTATTACCTATTCGACTCATTGAGCAGCCTTATCCTAGGGCTTATTTTATTTTTTTTTGAGCTTATGTTTTTTGTTTGGTTTTGTGTTATTCAAATCTAGATCTCCTTGACTTACTGCATTAGAAGGAATTGGAGGTTCCGACGATATAGCAAGACCCCGAAAAGATTCCTCTACTGTTGCACCCAGTTCAGGGATCTCATTTGGCATAGTGGCGCTCTCTTGACCCTCTTGATGGCCCCTCTCGAGGTCTCCCCCAGTCTCTTGGTACTGTTCTGTTGAATTTTGGCCTCTTTGATCAATAATTTCTTGGCTATCAAATGAGGTTTTAGGCCTTTTTCCTTCCTTTGCCGCAGGCTTGCAGTCTTCCAAACTTTTATCACTATTGTCCCTATTAGAAAAATCGGTTCCTTCTGATGGGAAGTATTGCGTAATCTCCCCTCCCCATAGGTTCCTTGCTGAAATTTCTTCCTCCTCCGTATTTTGTAGATTGCCTAGTAGGGGCATAGAAGCAAACCCTGTAGCTTCTTCGAGGGTGCTTCGCATTTGATTCTCTGTGTTTTGAATAGCTGTCAAGGAGATCCTCGCATCGAAAATATTCCTAATATTTTCTTGTTGCTCTTGGTCATCGCTAAAAAATAAACGAGCTTCTCCTCGCTCATGAGGGTTTCCCCAAAACCAGGCCTCTAGCGTTGCCCTTTGTTCAAATCTGCCATCAACCAACACAATATTTAATTCCTCCAAGGTTCGTTGATTTTCAGCGATACCGAGAATTTGATATTCTCGTAAATGAATAGCCGTATCATAAAGATATGGCCCATCTGCACTAGGATTTTTCAAACGAAGCACTTCCATTGCATATAAAATAGATTCGCTAAATCTTGGGTCCACAACCTGAGTTCTGTTAAGACCGTAATGGACTATTCCATGCGTTCGAAACTCGTTTAAGCCCGAAACCAATTCAAATGCTTGTTGATAATCGAGAATCCCATCAATTAAAGTTGGGACATCGTTAGCAATAAAAGTATCCTCTCCGAGGTTTGTAGCCCTATTAACTATTTCTGTGATATGCCCTTTATCTGCGTATCTTAGCATATTGAAAGTAATTTGAATATTTTCAATACTAGGTCCAAAACGTAAAACATCTAGCGCCCGCAAAGTGTGCTTTCCGAAGTTAAGAGTTTGCACTTGGGTTCTGGTAAGACCATAATGGGTTATTCCAAGAGTTTGAGACTCGTTTAAGCCCGAAACCAATTGGAAGGCTTGTTGAATATTTTTAATATTAGGTTCAAGAAGTAAAATATCCAGAGCACTCAAAGTGTGCTCTCCAAAGTTAAGAGTTTGCACCTCTTCCGGGGTAAGTTTGTATTTGGTTATACCCTTATTTTGGACAGGGCTTAAGCTATTAATAGATTCTATACGATTACTCATCTGTTTTGGTTATAATTTTTATAGGGATTATATTTACCAATAGCCTTGCACACCTCTTTTTCTCGCAACAAAACAGAAGCCTTCTTGCGATCTGTTTTGGTTATAGGCTAATTACATAGTTATTTTTCGTCTTCTATTCTTTGAGTAGCCTTATTCCTAGAACCTTTTTTTTTTCCTTTTATGTTTGTGTACCCTTTTTTGACGTTTACTCGCTCCCCCTGAATTTGTACTTCTCGGACTCTTTGTGTTAGAAGGAAAAAGGGCTGCCGGCGATCGCGAAGGGTTTTCAAAAGAATTCCCTACTTCCACAACCTGTTCGGCTATATTACTTTGCACAGTGGTGCCCTCTTGAATACCTTGGGCACGCCTCTCGAGGTCTCCACCAGTGTTTTGGTGATGTTCTTGTAAATTTTGGTCAACAGATTCGTTTTTAGATTTTTTTCGATCTTGTGCCGCAAGTTTTCTATCTTTAGAACTCCCATGACTATGGCCCCCATTAGACAAATCTGTTCCTTGCGACGGATAGTTTTTATTTATTTCAAGCCGCCTTATGTCTTCTGTTAAATTTTCCTCTTCCTCAATACTTTGTTTATTGTCTAGTAGGGGCATAGAGGCAAACCCTGCAGTTTCTTCGGGGACGCTTAGCATTTCATTCTCTGTGATTTGAATCTCTGTCTGCGTATTTTCAGTGCCTTGATTTATAGCTATAAAGGGGAGCATCAAATCGAAAATATTTCTTACCTTTTTCTGTTGCTCTTGATCAAAAGGAATGCTTATATCCTCTTGTTCAAACCCATCTTCTTGGATTAACTGTTCGATTAATTCTACTAAACCCCACTGGTCATTGCTAAAAAAAGGGTGCTGTACTTGATCCAAGCGAAGCCCGAAATTGATCATTCCGCTAATTTGAGTTGAGTTAAGACTTAGTGCTACTTGGTAAGCCTCTTCACTATCCATGTTTTCGATCTCCATTAAATGTGCTGTGGCGTCTATATGCTCTGCACTAAACCTATTATCTTTACACTCATTTTTAAAGTTGTTATCAACCACCACAATACCCACTTGCTCCAAGGTTAGTTTAAGTTGAAGACCTCGAGACTGGTATTCAAGCAAATGAATAGCCGTCTCATATAGATATCCCCCCTTAGCATCAGGACTTCTTGAAAGAAGCACTCCCATTACAGTTAACATAGATTCGTTAAACCTCGGGTCTAGTACCTGCGTCCTATTAAGATCATAATCGGTTATTCCACGAGTTTGAAACTCATTTAAGCCCGAAACCAATTTGAATGCATCCTGATTATTGGCCTCCCTCCCTTCTCTAAGTAAGCGATCCATGGCAAATATCGTGTGGATTCCTAAGCTTGTAGTAAGTACTTGATCTCTACTAAGTTCATAATTAGTCAATGCCCAAGACTGCAATGGATTTAAGCCTTTTACCATATCGAAAGCTATGTGAAAATTAGGAGCTCTTTTCTGAAAACGTAAAATATTCAAAGCCAACAAGGTGTGCTCTCCGAAATTAGTGATTCCCAGTCCTCCTTCCATCTCAAAGATTACTTCGTCTCTGGTAAGGTTATAGTCGGTTATTCCACGAGTTTGAAACTCGTTTAAGCCCGAAACCAATCGGAATGCAAGTTGATTAGTGGCCTCCCTACCTGTTGAAACTAATTGATCTATGGCATCTAGCGTATGATTTCCAAAGTTTGGAGTAAGCACCTGCTCTCTAGTGAGTTGATAACTAATTAATGCCACAGACTCAACTGGGTTTAAGCCTCTTACCATCCTGAAAGCTTCGTGAAAATTAGGAGCTCTTTTCTGAAAACGTAAAATATTCAAAGCCAACAAGGTGTGCTCTCCGAAATTAGTGATTCCCAGTCCTCCTTCCATCTCAAAGATTACTTCGTCTCTGGTAAGGTTATAGTCGGTTATTCCACGAGTTTGAAACTCGTTTAAGCCCGAAACCAATCGGAATGCCTCTTGATAATCGGCCACAAGATTTTCTGTAACGAGGTGATTCATGGCATTTAGGGTGTGGTATCCAAAGTTTGGAGTAAGCACCTGTTCTCTAGTTAATTGATAACTAGTCAATGCCGAAGACTGGACTGGATTTAAGCCTCTTACCATCTCGAAAGCTTCTTGAAAACTAGGAGATCCATCGGGAGAACCTAAAATATTCATTGCAATCAAGGTGTGGTGTTCAAAGTTAGGGCCTCCCAGCTCCTGCATGTTATGATTGTAATTGCTTATTTTGAAGGAATCGGCAGGCCCCATTCCTCTTACCATCTTAAAGGCATCTTGATAATTAAGAGCCATATGTTGTGAGCGTAAAAAACTCATAGAAATCATTGTGTGTATTCCGAAGTTTATAGTGCGCACATCTTGTTGATTAAGGCCATAAATGATTATTCCTGTGATACCATTTATATTTAATCCTCTTATCATATCAAAAGCATGTTGATTATTTCTGGCCCTGCCATCTGAAAGTAATTGGTTTATGGCAATCAGGGTATGCATTCCGAAGTTTACAGTTTGCACATCTTGTGCACTAAGACCGTACTTCCTCATACCCTCATCTTGGGCATTGATTGCCTCATTAAGAGTATTATCACCGCTAATTCTTTGTCTATTATTCATCCATTTTCTAATTATTTATTGCGGTTTTTCGCTTCCTTGCTAAATCATTTCCTCAACTGGAAGTTGGTTTACAGGTCTTTCTTGAACTTCTGCTGCGCGTTTGCAGTCTTCCAAAGAATCGCCTCTACCGCTGCTACTCCCTAAAAAAACCCATTCCATCTGTCTAAAAAATTTAGAGCACCTCCAGCCATCGTTAGAATTTCTTTTCTCTCATTGTTTTCTTGGTTATCTTTGGTGTGCATAGTGGTTTTCACGGTTTAGGACAGATACCGAAGGAATCTCCATGGATCTTCCTTGGGATATCCTATAAAAATAACGGTATCCTTCTTGAGCGTCGCTGATAAAAAAACCCCTTTCTGCTGGCGTCTGTGGGTTTAAATCCTCGGGATGTGTGGGGTGTTCATTTTCAGCGACACCCCCAATTTGAGGTACTTGTTCCTGGGTACGTTGGGAGTCGGTTATCCCTTGATTTTCAACGGCACTTACTTCATTAATTCGTTTTTGATTCTTATTTATCTGTTCCATCTGTAATTTATTTATTCTCTTTAATTTTTATACTGATTCTTTTTTATAGTAGCCTTGCGTACTCCTTTTTCTCCTTACAAAAGAGAGGCTCTTGTGCTAGCTGTCTTGGTTATGGGCCAATACCGTAATTGTACTCCCAATTCGACTCTTTAAGCAGCCTTATTACTAGGGTCTATTTTGTTTGGTTTTGAGCTTATGATTTTTGTTTGGTTTTGTGTTATTCAAATCTGGATCTCCACGCCTCACTACATTAGAAGGAATTGATGATGCCGGCGAATGCATAAGGTTTTCAAAAGATTCCACTACTCCCGAACCCCGTTGGGGGTTACTACTTTGCAAAGCGGTGCTCTCTTGACTCTCTTGGCGGCCCCTCTCGAGGTCTCCACCAGTCTCTTGGTGCTGTTCTGGTGAATTTTGGGCAATAAATTGGTCTTCAGCATCTAGAAAGGGTATAGAAGCAACCCCTGCCATTTCTGCTAGGCCGCTTCGTATTTCATTCTCGGTATTTTGAATCGCTGTCTGCGTATTTTCAGTACCTTGATTTATAGCTTTAATGGGGATCATCGAATCGAAAATAGTTCTTATCATTTCCTGTCCTTTTTGATCAAGAGGAATTTGAAGTTCCGCTTCTTCAACTCCAAGTTCTTTCAATAGCTGCTTCATTAATTTCTCTAAAATCTCCTGGTCATTGGTAAAAATAGGGTGCTGTACTTGACTCAAGGTGAGATTATATAAACTGATACCCCGAATCTGATCATTAGACAAATTCATAGCCATATTATATACATAACCAACCTCATCTGTAACAACATGATATGGAGAAAGTACTTTTATTACTTTCAAAATAGAGTTGTTAAATTCCGGATTCATTACCTGGGCTCTAGTAAGCGAGTAGTCAGCTATTCCAATCGTTTGATATTCTTGTAAGCCCGAAACCAATTGGAACGCTTCTTGAACACTTTCAGCTCCAGGTTCACGATCTAAATCTTCCAATAAGTTTATAATGGCATTCAGGGTGTGCTGTCCAAAATTTGGAGTACGCATATCCTCATAGCTCAGATAATTGCTAATTAGTCGGGATTCCTTTATGTTTAGCCCCATTTCGTACATCTCATGATCCCTACGGAATTGTGTACTCAATACCAAATCTTCCCCAAAATTGAAAACTAAGGGGGTCACCTGTTCAAATCTGCCATTAACCTTCGCAATGCCCACTTGACTCAAGGCTAGTTGATGCAGAACTATACCGCGAATCTGATGTTCAGGCAAATGTATAGCCGTATCATAAAGATATGGCCCCGCTGCCGCAGGATCTGCCAAACGAAGCTTTTCCATTACATCCATAATACGTGCGGAAAAGTCCCTGTGTATTACCTGAGCTCTGCTAAGACCGTATTCAATTATTCCATGAGCTTGAAACTTATTTAAGCCCGAAACCATTTTAAATCTTTCTTGATTAAAGCTTTTTTCCATGGTACCCCATTTATTTTTTTTATCCATTAGCAATTTCGCAGTAAATTGAATATTTTTAGGGTTAAAGTCGAAAGGTAAATAATCCAGCAACCTCAAAGTGTGAGCTCCATAGTTAGGAGTTAGCACCTGTTCATTGCTAAGTTGGTAAACGGTTCTTCCAAGAGTTCGTAACTCTTGCTCGCTAAGTAGTTCGAAATTGGTTAATCTCAAATTTCGGACGACACTTCGCATTTCTTTTGGTCTACCTTGAAAATTCTGGGCAGCAGATTGGTTTTCAGATTTATTGAAATTTTCTGCCACAACCTTGCGTTTTTTTGCCGCAGGCTTGCCATCATCACTACTGCCCCCATTAGAAAAAGTAGGTCTTTTTAGCGGCTGTCTTTTATGATTTACCATGCCCCCTAGGTTCACTGTTGAAGTTTCTTTTTCCTCAGTTATTTCGTCTTGAACTGGCATAGAGGCAATCCCAGTGTTAGCCTCGACGGCACTTACTTCATGAATTGGTTTTTCATTATTATGTATCTGTTTCATCTGTAATTTATTTATAAGTGATTTATTTTATTCAATTTTTATACTGATTCTCTTTCCTTGTCACCTTTCACACTCCTTTTTCTCCTTACAAAAGAGATGCTTTTGTGCTAGTTGTCTTGGTTATGGGCCAATACTATAATTGTATTACCTATTCGACTCATTGAGCAGCCTTATCCTAGGGCTTATTTTGGTTTTTTTTTGAGCTTATGATTTTTGTTTGGTTTTGTGTTATTCAAATCTGGATCTCCTTGACTTACTGCATTAGAAGGAATTAGAGGTCCCGACGATATAGCAAGACTCCGAAAAGATTCCTCTACTGTTGCACCCAGTTCAGGGATCTCGTTTGGCATAGTAGCGCTCTCTTGACCCTCTTGATGGCCCCCTCTCAAGGACGCCATCAGTGTTTTGATGTTGTTCTGTAACATCTTGACCAACAAATTGGTTTTTAGATCTTTTTTGATCTTCTGCCGCAACCTTGCGCTCTTCCAAACTTTCATCGCCATTGTCCATATTAAAAAAATCGGTTCCTTCTAACTGCAAGTATTGCGTAATCTCCCCTCCCCACAGGTTCCTTGCTGAAATTTCTTCTTCCTCCTTATTTTGTTGATTGTCTGGAAGGGGTATAGAAGCAAACTCTGTAATTTCTTCAAGGAGGTTTAGCATTTGATTCTTTGTGTTTTTAATCGCTGCCAAGGAGGTTCTCGCATCGAAAATATTTCTTACCTTTTCCTGTTGCTCTTGAACAAGAGGAATGCTTAGATCCTCTTGTTCAAACCCATCTTCTTGGATTAACTGTTCGATTAATTCTGCTAAAACCAACTGGTCATTGCTAAAAAAAGGGTGCTGTACTTGATCCAAGCGAAGCCCGAAATTGATCATTCCGCTAATTTGAGTTGAGTTCAGGCTTAGTGCTACTTGGTAAGCCTGTTCACGATCCATGTTTTCGATCTCCATTAAATGTGCTGTGGCGTCTATATGGCACGCGCTAAACCAAGGATTAGAGGAACGTTGTATAAAGGTTCCATCAACCACTATAATACCTACTTGCTCCAAGGTTAATTGATTTTCAATGATTCCCCGAAACTGATATTCCTCCAACATATGAATAGCCGTGTCATAAAGATATGGTCCATCTGCATCAGGATTGCCTCTCTGAAGCACTCCCATTACAGTTAACATAGATTCGCTGAACCTCGGGGTTAGTACCTGTGTTCTGGTAAGTCCGTGCTTGGTTATTCCGCGAGTTCGAAACTCGTTTAAGCCCGAAACCAATTCAAATGCTTGTTGATAATCGCGAATCCCATCAATTAAAGTTACGACATCGTTAGGAACAAAAGTATACTCTCCGAAGTTTGTGTCCTTATTAAACATTTCTATGCTCTTCTTTCTATCTAAGAATCTTAGCATATTGAAAGCCCTTTGAATATTTTCAATGCTAGGTCCAAAACGTAAATTATCTAGCGCCCTCAAAGTGTGAGCTCCGAAGTTAAGAGTTTGCACCTGTCTTTCGGTAAGCTTGTAATCGGTTATTCCTTCATTTTGGACGGAGCTTAAGCCATTAAAGTGTTCTTGCCTGTTATTCATCTGTTTTTGCTTTAATTATTATATAGGTATCGCACTCCTCAATTTTTATAAGAATTCTGTTTAGCATTCGCCTTGTACACCCTTTTTTCTCATAACAAAATAGATCCCTTTCTGCTAGGTGTCTAAGTTAAAGGCTAATTACATAATTGTTTCCCTATTCGATTCTTTGAGTAGCATTATCCCTGAGGTCTTTTTTATATCCCTTTATGTTTGTCTCCTCTTTTTTGGCGTTTACTCGCCCTCTCTGAATTTGCATTTCTCGGACACCATGTGTTAGAAGGAAAATGGACTATCGACAATCGCGAAGGATTTTCAGAAGATTCCCCTATTCCCGGAACCTGTGCGGCGATATTACTTTGCACAGTGGTGCCCTCTTGAACACCTTGAGTGCCCCTCTCGAGGCCTCCACCAGTGTCTTGCTGTTGTTCCAGAAGATTTTGGTTAACAGATTGGTTTTTACATTTTTTTCGACCTTCTGCCGCAACCTTGCGCTCTTCACAACTCTCATAACCACTGCCCCAACGAAACAA
>Ga0307489_10003614_pt1 | contig 10244 bp, 20 predicted proteins | sample SB12metaG_FD_202247 | JGI IMG/M metagenome (GOLD analysis project Ga0307489, IMG submission 202247) | Sea-ice brine microbial communities from Beaufort Sea near Barrow, Alaska, United States - SB 1.2 | ecosystem: Environmental > Aquatic > Marine > Coastal | place: USA: Alaska | collected...
GCATCCTCTCATCAGCTCAAGATGAGCCGCGTCGTCCCAGCAGCCACAAGGACGGCGGCGCTGGCGGCACTGGTGCGCTGATGGAGCGGCACTCCGCCACTTCAAGCTGTGGGGGGTGGAGGTGCTCTCAGCTGTCACACTGACCACTACTTCTGGATTCACAGAGCAATGTGACGTTGTTTAATTGTGATGAGTCGCCCTGCCTTGTCGATCTTCTCCCCACTGATTTCCCCCTCGGACACGACCTTGACGCCCTTGGCGGCGAACGTCTTCTTCACGAGCGCGCGCGTGGCGGCGGTGTTTGCGTGCGGCTTGATGAAAACGAAGGCCTGGTTCTTGGGCGCGCCGCCGCCGCCGCCGCCGGCGCCGCTCTTTTTGCCCGCCTTCTTGGGCAGCGCGAGGTTGAGGCGGCTGACGAGGTAGGCGGCGGCGCCGGAGGCCGCGATGGCCGCCAGGAACATCTTCATGCTCATGATGACGAGCTTGTAGTGAGTTACCGTAAGGCGTCCGCGCTATGGGATGAGACGACCCTTACGAGAAGACATTTGGTTTAGGCTTCACGACAGATGTGCGCGCGTGCCGAGCATCTCGATTTCGACGGCCGCGGCCGGTCGGCATCGGCCGGCAGTCAAGACCATCAAGCATTCAAGCTGTCGCTGTTCGATGTCGGCGCAAGCACCCTCATCGCAAGCGGCCCGACACTCTTCCGCACACACACCTCCTCCCCAACACGAAACCCATCTACACCATGGAGCAGACGTACATCATGATTAAGCCGGACGGCGTGCAGCGCGGCCTGGTGGGCACCATCATCAGCCGCTTCGAGGCCAAGGGCTTCTACCTGCGCGGCATGAAGATGCAGACCACCGAGCGCGCGCACGCCGAGAAGCACTACGCCGACCTCTCCTCCAAGCCCTTCTTCGGCGACCTCGTGGCGGGGCCGCCGCACGCCGTTCCCCGTCATCGCGTCGTCGTCCTGCATCGGAAACGCCCCACCGATGAATCCCGCCGCCGCCGTCGCGCGCGGCCGTGGCATCGAATCGTGAAAAGAAGATGCGAGGTACCTTGGTTCGACCGACGTGACAAGACAGCACTAACAAAACGAATCTTGTTGGTGGAGACCCTGCGCGTGGGACTACATGTGCAGCGGGCCCGTGGTGTGCATGGTCTGGGAGGGCAAGGAGGTTGTGGCAACTGGCCGCAAGATTATCGGCGCCACCAACCCCCTGTAAGCCACACACGCAACCACACCTGTAACCTCAATTCATGAATGCGCACTGCAATGTCTGGGTTTTTTCCTCCGCCGCCGCCACGACACCACGCGCTCAGCCCGACACTGGCACCGCGCGTTCATCCCCCGACGACCGCGCGCGCCGATTGGCAGTGGTTTCTCGACAGCACGCAAACGATTATTTGGGCGCAACAAGTGGTGTGTTACCGCGGCTCTCCTAACCACGCGCTCCAAGCACCCACGATCTGACGCCGCCGCCCCTTGTTGGTGTTTCAGCAAATCGGAGCCCGGCACGATCCGCGGTGACTTCTGCATCGAGCTGGGCCGCAACTGCATCCACGGCTCCGACGCCGTCGCCTCCGCGCAGCACGAGATCGGCCTCTGGTTCCCCGAGGCAGGGCCTGTCGCCTGTAGTCTGCACGAGTCTTCAGCTCAACGTAATCGTGAGCCGCTTGTCCCCGATACCACCCACAACGGTTGTGTAGCCTGCTCTGCCTTCGAACAGTACCCCTCGATGCGGCCTCACCCGCGACAGGCAGACTATGGGTACAATGGTAGACTATGATCAGACAGTCAAGTTGAGCTGGAAAGGGAACGAGTCGCCCGGCCCGGCCCCGAGGGCGTCACCACCTACGAGCACGCCATGCACAAGTGGACCTACGAGTAAGCACTCGGGCACACAGCTGGTGGCGGCGGCAACCGTTTGCGCAGGCGGCGGCGCTGAGACGCGACCAACGGACGACGTCCATCACAGACACTCTAACATCGCCCGGCTCGCCACGCGCGGCGACCCCGGCATCCATTAAACACACTAGCGGCGAACGTCACGAGCGCACGTGCTCTCTCGAGCCTCGACGTGCTCTCTTGACGTGATGTCTTTTAAAACATTCATATTATCAAAATCCCCGCCGTCGCCACGCCGAACGACACGAGAACACCACCCGAGCAGAAACAGTCAACGTCATCGCGCACTCTGTCTCTATCTCTCTCGCTCATCACTATAGTAAGCGGAGTCAATCCCTCACTCCACACTGCCTCCGCGAAGTGAAGCGCTTTCCGGTTTTCACCCCGCCGTCTGCGCGCCGCGCACACTGTGCACACACACACACCCCCCAAGCGCCGCCGCCGCCATGATCTATATCTTGACGTCCGGCGATTAATCGATCTTGACGGAGCTGTATATGGCGCGCACGAAGAGGTAGCACGCGGCGAAGCCGACGGTGCCCGTGAGGATGAAGAAGGCGTACGACAGCAGCGCCGTGTACCAGGGCCGGGCTGGGGTTTAGGGTTTAGGGTTCAGAGTACCATTGCCGGGCTGATGGTGCAATGGCCCGTTGGCGGATGCCATTTATCTCAAGAAACGAAGGCTCGATGGTACAACGTGCGTTGGATGACGTGGTGGGCAATATGTGCCAACCCCAAAGTGCGTTGGATGACGTGGCGGGCAATATGTGGCAGGCCCAAAGCGCGTTGGATGACGTGGCGGGCAATACGTGCCAGTCCCAAGGTGCGTTGGATGACGTGGCGGGCAATATGTGCCAGGCCCAAAGCGCGTTGGATGACGTGGCGGGCAATACGTGCCAGTCCCAAGGTGCGTTGGATGACGTGGCGGGCAATACGTGCCAGGCCCAAAGCGCGTTGGATGACGTGGCGGGCCCCCAATGTCCGGCCGGCCCTACCATGTACGCGAAGTACATGATGCTCGGCACCGTCTTGGAGATGTCCAGCTTGGTGAAGAAGTAGAAGCCCGAGTACAGGGGCTTACACTTGTTCACTTCTCAGCTCAACCTTAGCTGTTCCTGACACGAAACACATTCTGAACACCCCCCCCATACTCCCTGACACTCCCTACTGACACCCTAAGCAGCCCCTAAACCACCGCTAAACGCACCCCCTATCTCACAGGAAGCGCTTAAGTTGAGCTGGAAAGTGGACGAGTGTAAGCCCCTGCCCGAGTAGAGGAACATGTAGACGGCGCTGGAGCCGGAGGTGAAGAAGGAGCGCCACCACCAGTGGTAGTCCTCGCTGCAGGGGCTCACACTCATCCACTCTTCAGCTTAACTTAAGCGCCTTCTGTGAGACACGGGGTGCAGATAGGGGTTGTTTCGGGCGTGTTTAGGGGGTGGTAGGGGGTATTAGGGGTGTTTGGGGTGTGCCTTTGTGTCAGAAACGGCTCAGGTTGAGCTGAGAAGTGGACGAGTGTAAGGCCCTGCCTCGCTGCACAGCTGGAAGTAGCACAGCACGATGGTGATCTCCGCGCACGTGATCACCAGGATCACGTACACCAGGATGTAGCGGCGCAAGTTGAATTTGAAAGCAACGCTCGAAGGCACTTGATCACAGTTCAGCTTTAAGCGCTTAGTTCCAGGCGCTTTCAATGTGTGTTTGAGAGGGTCAACCTGCACCGGCTTACCAGGAACAGGATGCCGAAGATGTAGTACACCTGGTGCAGCCACACGGCAGGGGCTTACACTCGTCCACTTTTCAGCTCAACTTAAGTGCATTCTGTGCGATAGGGGTGCATTTAGGGATTGTTTACGGGGTGTTCAGTAGGTGTCAGGGGGTATTAAGGAGTATCAGGGGGTGTCTAGGGTATATTTTGTGTCAGAAACGGCTCAGGTTGAGCTGAAAAGTGGACGAGTGTAAGCCCCTGCCACATGGAGGTGAGGATGAAGAAGAGCTCGATGAACACGGCGCCGAACGGCAGGATGCCGCCGATCAGCACGGAGAACGTCGGGGTCATGTACCGCGGCGTACGGCCCGCCATACACTGCCACCTCGCCGCGTCATTCAACGCACCTTGAACGCTGGTTATTGAGAAACATCCCACAACGTGGCGAGCAATATGACATTGTGCGCCAAACCACTTAGACACTTAGTCTGACTTAGTGCTACTTAGTCTGACTTAGTGCCCGCTCGGCCAATCAGGGGGCTGCATTTGGACGACTTAGCACTACTTGTTGCTCAGTGTCTGAGTGGTTTCACGCACTTTGTCATAGGTGCTCCGGCCCTACCACGGCTGCGGCGGCACCTGCCGGGGGATCTTGTTGGTGCGCACCGGCTGCTCCGGCGCCGCCTTCTTGTACCCGAAGTAGCTGCCCACAAACACCAGCGGCACGGAGATGCCGAACCACAGCAGCGTCAGCGCACACAACGTGCCGAACGGCGCCGCGCCGGAACTCTTCTGGCCCCACACCAGGATGTAGCGGCACAAGTTGGCATTGAAAGCAAGATTTGAAAGCAGTTTCTCATGTTCTAGCTTCAAGCGCTTAAATCCAGGCGGTTTCAACTTGGGTTTCATAGGTTCAACCTGCACCGCCACACCATGAGGTTCAGCAGGAAGAAGGAGACGAAGCACACGCCGGGGAACATGAACGCCGTGCTCAGGGTGTTGAGCTTCCAGTCCGTCAGCTGGAACATCTTGAACAGGCGCCCGCTGAAGTACCCGGCGAAGATGCCCATCAGCAGGGGCTTACACTCGTCCACTTTTCAGCTCAACTTGAGCGTTTTTGTCTGGGATAGGGGTTGCGAGTAGGGGTTCTGTAGCCCGTGTTAAGGGGGTGTTAGGGGGTGTGTAGGGTGTGTAGGGTGTTTTCTTGTGACAGACACGGCTCAAGTTGAGCTGAGAAGTGGACGAGTGTAAGCCCCTGCCCATGAGCACGAAGAGCAGCAGCATGGCGGTCATGAGGCCGCCGCGATTGGCGGGTGACAAGAAGCCCAGGACGGCGAACAGCATGGTCACGAAGGTCATGCCTAGGAGCAGGGGCTTACACTCGTCCACGTTTCAGCTCCACGTAAGCGCTTTTTGTGGGCCAGGGGGTGTTTAGGGGGCGTTTAGGGGGTATTCATGTCGGGGTGGAGGGGGTGCTGAGGCGTTTATGGGATGTTTGAGTTAAGAAACGGCTCAGGTTGAGCTGAGAAGCGGACGAGTGTAAGCCCCTGCCTAGGAGCTGCACGCCGGTGCCCACGTACACGGACAGCAGACCGGGCAGGCGCGGCGGGCGGAACACGTCGCCGTGCACCAGCTTCCACCCCGTCTCCTCCGCCGCCTCCTCCACCGTCTCCAGCTGGTTATACTGGCTGATGTCGCGCCGCAGCGTGCGCACCATCATCAGGGGCTTACACTCGTCCACTCTTCAGCTCACCTTGAGCCGGTTCTGACACAAATAACACCCTAAGCACCCCCTAATACCCCCTGATAACTCGTAAACATCCCCTGCGCAACCCATAAATGCACCCCCTATCCCAAAGAAAGCGCTTACGTGGAAACGAAAAGTGGACGAGTGTGAGCCCCTGCCCATGATCATGGCGACCATGCCGGACAGGAACAGCAGGATCATGAGCGAGTTGATGATGGAGAACCAGTGGATCTGATCGTCCATCATCTGCAGGTAGGTGTCCCACCGCGAGGCCCAGCGGATGTCCGACATCTTGAACATCACGTCGTACGTGAACACCACCTCCTCGCCCAGCTCGATGACCTGCGGCATCACCGTGCTTTGGCTCGAGTCCAGCGGGTGCTTCTCCGCCGTGCACCAGGGGCTTACACTCCTCCACTTATCAGCTCAACCGGAGCCGTTTCTGACACAAAATACACCCTAAACACCCCTAATGCCGCCTAACACCTCCTAAACACCCCCTAGACAACCCTTACATGGACCCCCTAGCCCACACAAAGTGCTTACGTTGAGCTGAGAAGTGGACGAGTGTAAGCCCCTGCCGTGCAGGTGTCCAGCTGCGGCATGACCTCATCCCACGTCGCGTACCCGTGCTTCACGCTGGCGGGCTCCACCGTCAAGCAGGGCCGGGCAGATGTGCCGCCGCCGCCGAGCTGCGTCATAGGATGCCGTTCACCGCAAGAAACGAGAGTTCGCAACGCACTGGATGACGTGGTGTGGCGATCAAATCTGCCAGGCTGAGGGTGCAAAACGCGGTGAATGATGTGGCGAGCAATTAGTCTGGCAGGCCCCGCCTCGAAGCCGACGATGCGCGCCAGGTCAGTCTCGATGTCCTTGTGGTAGAGGATGGTGAAGCGCGCGTGGTTGTGCAGGAACCACTGCTCGTCGCCGCCCTCCTCCGTGGCGGCCTTCAACCAGGGGCTTACACTCGTCCACTATTCAGCTCAACTTAAGCGCATTCTGTCGGACAGGGGTGCATTCAAGGATTGTTTAGGGGGTATGTAGGGGGTGTTTAAGAGGTGTCAAGGGGTGTGCGGGGGTATTCAGGGTGTGCTTTTGTGTCGAGTAAACGGCTTATGTTGAGCTGAGAAGTGGGCGAGTGTAAGCCCCTGCCTTGAACCCGACGGGAAAGCCGCGCTCGTACACCTTGATGGAGGAGCCGGCGTCCTCGCGGATGCGCACCATGGCCGTGGGCAGGTTGTCCAGGATCATGTTGACGCGGTACTCGTCCTCCACGGAGTCCTTCATCTTCTTCACCTGCTCCTCCGTCAGCGAGTTCACCTTGCACCCGGGGCTTACACTCTCTCACTTCAGAGCTCAACTTGAGCGCTGTTCTATAGGATAGGGGGTGCGCGTAGGGATTGTGTAGCCCGCGTAAAGGGGGTGTAGGGGGTGCTTAGGGTGTGTAGGGTGGCTTTGTGTGACAGGCACGGCTCAAGTTGAGCTGAAAAGTGAGCGAGTTTAAGCCCCTGCCTTGCACACCACCTTGCACTGCTCGTCCAGCCGCATCTGGATCTGGTACAGGCTGTTGAAGATGCGGTCGCCGTTTAGCAGGGCCCGATGCACTCGTTGGCTCCCGTGCTGCCTTAACTTGAGCATCCTCGGGGTGTCGTTGGCTCCAATGCTGCCGTAACTTAAGCATCGTCGGGGTGTCGTTGGCTCCCGTGCTGCCTTGACTTTAGCATCCTCGGGGTGTCGTTGGCTCCCGTGCTACCTTCACTTGAGCATCCTCGGGGTGTCAAGTGGTGACGGCTTATGCGGCTTACATGACGCGAGCACAGGTGTGAAGGCGGCGGCGTGATGCCCAGGGTTTAGGCTTTAGGGTTTAGGGTGCGGCGTGCGGCCCTGCCGCGCAGCACCTCCCCCAGGTTCTCCGCGCTGCTAATGATTTTGTCGGGCTGGCAGTACGGCAGCTCCGAGCGTAGGGCCCCGGCCCCAGCTCCACACCGCTTCAGTTGACCGTCTCCGAGGTGCTCAAACGATCAGTAATGCTCCACGGCGCGATGTTGCGTGGCGGGGCGAGGCTGCGGCAGCGGGAACCAGCACTGCCAGCGACTCAGCCACCCGCCAGGGGTTGCAGCTTGCAGGGACAAAGCGGCCGGCGGTTGCGAGCGACCCTCCAACAAGTGGTGGTGGGGGCAACGCGGCTGGCAGTTGGGAGCGACCCTCCGCCGACTGGCGGCGCGACGCTGTATTATCGCCATCAGCAGCGCCGGCCAGTGGTTTGGTGTCAGGGACAAAGCCGGGGGCACGGCGGTTGAGGTGAACCAGCGAACTGGGGCCCTGCCATAGTACTCGATGGGCAGCGCGGTCTTCGCGGACGTGATGGAGTTGACTGTTGCGGAATGGGCAGGGAGCGACAAACACGTGAGGCGGGGCGCGGGTCGCGGCGGGGGTACGGCGGGGGGCAGGCGACGACCGGCGCACTTTTGAACTCGTATCACGCGCGGGTAGGGAGTTTTGGGTGGGCGGTGTTACGGAGTATGTTCTGCCGACCAGAGGGTCCATTTGTGTGGTTATGTTGCCGTGGTCCGTGCAATTGTGCGTTGCGGGGCGCACCCTTGAAGTTGACGAGGTCATCCTGCGCACACACAGGCAGGGAAGATCTCTCAGTCGAGGAACACCAAGCGATCGAAACCCGGGCGATCGCTGCAGTGGGGCCGCTAGTGGGATCGCGGGCCTTGGGTTGTTGGATGATACCTCTCGAGCCAGAAAGAGGGAAAGCAGGAAATGCCACAGCGCACAGGCCCAGCGTTTCTGTGAGCGTCGAAGAGCCACGCTTTTGGCAGCCCCATGCAGCTGCTTCGCGCTCTCTCTCGGCGTATTCTCGGCCCGTCGTCACCCTCCGCGCCTCGGCGCGGGTTACAATTGCGGCGAGATCCCCGTATCGGCAGCGCCGTGTCTGGTCACGTAGAGAGGGGTGCCCTTGGGAATGCGGGAATGCGATGGCGTGACGCGGGACGCACCCGCGCGTAGTCCTGCGGCGCGACGCCGGGGAGGTAGAAGGCGGTGGCGGGCGCGACCGCCGCCAGCACAGCGAGCACCACCGCCACGCACCGCATGTTCGGACCCATTGCGTGTCCTTCCGATCAAGAATGAGCAACGGAGCGCAGCTGCCGCGGGTCCTGACTGTCTGACTCTTCAGTCATTCAGACACTGATCGAAAATTCGGATCGCGCATCCTGACGTGTGGTCTAATAACTCAAGCGTAAGCGGCTTGATGAAAACTCGTTTTTGGCCCGAACGAGAAAGCGCATTGCGTCAGCATGCGTCCCAAATACGGCGCCACAACAGCGCACGCGCGCCTGCCGAGTTGATAGGCGCCTGAAGCAGCTTGAAGGGCGCCACTTGACACCGGCCGGTGCGCGTCCGGCGGCCGCGCGGCCGGGTATCCAGGGTGGCACTCGCACCCTTTTCGGCACTTGGAGCCCCGCCAATTGGTGTCCGCCCTGGCCACGATGCTTGCGAAGGTGTTGGCGGGCCAGACGGACGTCGAGGAAGATGAGCACGAGCGCGCCTGCCGCTCCATCGTCGGCCGCAGGGAGCCGCGGAAGACGTGGGGCGCCGCAGCGTGGCAGGGCCTACGTGAAGCCAAGTCGCGTGGATACAAGTCTCTCGACGCGTTGTGGGTGCGGCGCGCTGGCGTGTGCCAGCGCAGTCGCCCCCGGCCAGCCGTGCGCCCGCCGCCCGGCCAGCCCGGCGCCATACTACCGCCCTTGCTTCCGCCTCCGCCCCCGCTCCCCTCACCAATCCCCTTCCCGTCTGTTCATACGGGCACTCGTCAGTACTACTTTCAGCTTGAGTCGAGCATCGTGAGGGATGCCAGTGGGATAACTCAAATGGCTTCAGCGACAAAGGCGCGCCAGCTGGGAACAACTCAGAGTCAGCCCTGGGCGGCAACAAGCAATGCGGCGGCAACGGCAGTGGTGTACCGGTGCACTACGGGTATGAGCAAGCCATCAGCTGGAAATAACATGAACGTGCAGGCCCTACTACGCGGGCCACCATCCTGCCCAAGACGGTGAGCGACGTGGACTCCCTGGCAGGGGCTTACGCTCGCTCTCGTCAGAGCTCAACTTGAGGACCTTCGGGACACATCGGTCACGTTAGAGCTCAACTTGAGCACCTTCGGGACACATCCATGGATTAATTTGGGTTATGAGGGGAACAAAGCAAGCTTAAGTTGAGCGGAAAGGGTCAAAGTAAGCTTAAGTTGAGCGGAAATGGGAACGAGTTAAAGCCCCTGCTCCCTGGTCAACCAGCGAGTCTTCAGTAGTGCGCTGGAGGCGCTGCGGATGCCCGTAGACCAGCTCGAGCGGGAGAAGGCACCGCACGTTCGCCCTCGGTCGACCTCGCCCCCGCTCGCCCCCGGGTCGCCAGAACAGCTGTACTCGCCACAGGAGCGCAAGATGGTGGAGATGGTGCGCGCCATCCCGCACTTCAACAGCTTCACAGAGGATATCATGGCGGGCAGGGGCTTACACTCGTTCACTTTTCAGCTCAACTTGAGCCTTGTCTGACACACACAAAACACCCTACACACCCTACACACCCCCTAACACTCCCTTAACATGGGCTACACAACCCCTTAAGCACACCCCCTATCCCATGAAAAGCGCTCAAGTTGAGCTGAGAAGTGAGCGAGTGTAAGCCCCTGATGGCGGGCCTGGCGCGGATGTTCACGCTGCGGGAGCTGGAGCCGGGCACCATGCTGTTCAACGAGGGCGAGGAAGGGGACAGGTTCTATGTTGTGCTGCAAGGCCAGGTGGTGGTGGTGGATCCGGGTCCGTCGCCGGGAGGCGAGGTGGAGGACCCGGGCCCGGTGGCGGGGGGGG
>Ga0307489_10003615_pt1 | contig 10243 bp, 18 predicted proteins | sample SB12metaG_FD_202247 | JGI IMG/M metagenome (GOLD analysis project Ga0307489, IMG submission 202247) | Sea-ice brine microbial communities from Beaufort Sea near Barrow, Alaska, United States - SB 1.2 | ecosystem: Environmental > Aquatic > Marine > Coastal | place: USA: Alaska | collected...
GATTTCCAGAATCAGACTCCTCCTTCTCCTCCTCCTCCTCCTCCTTCTCCTCCTCCGCCTACTCCTCCTCTTCCTCCTCCTCCTCCTCCTCCTCCTCCTTCATGCGTTTTGTGACGTGACGGGCAATGTCTGACGGGCCCTAGGTCAAGGCGGCCATCTGCGACAACGTGAACCTGTACATTGAAAAAAACGAGGAGGAGTTCCAGCGCTTCCTGCAAACCTTTGTGCAGGATATCTGGACGCTGTTGACGAAGACAGGGCTGGAGCCCAACAAGGTAAGGCGGTGCAGATGAACCGATGAAATCCGTCTTGAAAGCGCCAGGATCTATGCTCTTGGAACTGAGATATGACGGACCGCTTTCAACTGTCACTTCCAATTGCAACTTGTGCCGCTACGACAAGGACCACCTGGTGACCTCGGGAATCAGCTTCCTGACCACGGTGGCCAACTCCGTGCACGCCAGCCTGTTCTCCGGTGGCGACACCCTGCGGCAGGTGTGCGAGTCCATCATCATCCCCAACCTCATGTTCCGCGAGGATGACGTGGAGCTGTTCGAGTCCAACCACGTGGTAGGGCGCTGCAGCTTTGACAGTATCAAAAGCCATTCACCCCGTGATGGTAAACGCCTGTTTTCAGCGCTTAAAAATAATATTCGAGGCAACTGCATGTAAACTTTGCTTTGAATTTCAACTTGCAGGTTTGTGCAAGTTGATGGCGTATTGAAAGCGCCTATGGTTTCAGCGCTTGAAGCTACAATATGATGAACCGCTTTCAAACTTTGCTTTCAATTTCAACTTGCGCCGGTACAATGTGGAGTACATTCGCCGCGACATCGAGGGCTCGGATTCCGACACCCGGCGGCGCGGCGCGTGCGAGCTCGTGAAGGGGCTCACCGCCAAGTTCCCGGATGTGATGACGCAGTCCGTCACCGGCTACGTCACCGCGCTCCTGGCAGGGGGGTGATTGAAAACATTCACTCGACCGACAGTGAATCGACGACAAACCTACATCTGCGGGCCGCCATTTGCGAGAGAGAGGGTAAATGCTCATGCGATGGCCTCGCTGTCGGTCGGCCACCACGAACCGAGCCTGTGCGTCTGTATGAGTAGTTGAACCGAGTCCGTGCGTCTGTATGAGTAGTTACCTTGAAGGTACGACATGTTCCGATCCCGGTTCGAGTGCTTGTTCTCAATGACCCTGCTCCCTGGGTCAGTACACGTCGGACCCGCGCGGGTCGTGGAAGGCGAAGGACGCGGCCATCTACCTGGTATGGCGGTGCAGGTTAACCCCATGAAACCCACGTTGAAAGCGCCCGGAGCAAAGCGCTTGAAGCTGAATTATGTTGAACTGCTTTCAAACTTTGCTTTCAATTTCAACTTGAGCCGCTACAACGTGGTCATCTCGCTCACTGTGAAGAAAGGGTCCAGCGTCAAGGCAGGGGGCTTTCAACGTGGCTATTCTTCCTCTTGCTTTTGATCTGCCGCCACTACAGTCATTCGGTAATGGCGGGGGTGGGTTCCCCGAACTCGCTTCGCCGATCGTGGCTTCGCCAACTGCTTTAGTCAAGCGATTCAATCATTTGTCTCTACGCTGAGGGCGCGACGGAGATCAACGAGCTGGTCAGCGTCACCGACTTCTTTAACACGCAGATCGCGCCGGAGCTAGCAGGGTCATCCACGATATCCACTACGCTGTGAATCGGTGTTTGCCACGTCATCCACCGCAAAGTATATTGGTGCTCGCCGTGTCATCCACTGCATAGTGCACCAGTGTTCGCCGCGTCATCCACCGCATAGTGTGCTGGTGCTCGCTGTGTCATCCACCGCATAGTGTGCTGGTGCTTGCCGTGTCATCCACCGGATAATGTTCCGGTGCTCACCATGTCATCCACCGCATAGTTTACTGGTGCCCGCCACGTCATCCACCGCATAGAGTACGGGTGCTCACCGCGTAGTCCACGGCATTTGAAACCGGCAAGCGCTATCGTGCCTGGCCCTCGGAGCTGGCTACGGCGGCGCAGAGCGGCACTGGAGGAGACGTGGGGCGCGCTGTGCTGTACGCCGACGCTCTGAAGTTCCTGACCACCTTCCGCTCTCAGCTGCCCAAGGCCCTGGTGGTGCCCACGCTGCCGGCAGGGCACGACACAGGATCCCATCTTTCTCCCCTCCCTCTCCTCGCCATCATCTTTCCTATTCTCACTCTCCTCTCTCCTCTCTCCTCTCTCCTCTTTCTACTCTCTCGCATCTCTCTCCTCTCTCCTCACACTCCTCTCTCCTCTCTCTCCTTTACCTCACTCCCTCTGCAACTCACACGGCGTTCCCTTTTCATCTTGTCTGAGCTATGATGTCCCAACCTATATGATACTCAGAGCTGCTTGAAACTTGTGTTTGACCCTGGGATATGGCAGTGGTGATGCTGCTGGCGGCGGAGGAGAACGTGGTCCACACCTACGCCGCCAACGCCCTGGAGAAGCTGCTCGCTACCAAGGTAGAATAGGACCCGTCTAGAACGTCCGTCTGAAACATCCGTCTGAAACATCCGTCTGACACATCCGTCTGGAAATATCCGTCTGACATATCCGTCTGGACGTTTCCGTCTAAACTGTCCTTCTGACGCTTCTGTGCTCACTTTATAAGGAAGGGCCCGTCTGAAACATCTGTCAGGCACATCCGTCTAACACATCCGTCTGATGTCCATCTGAAATGTCCTCATCTGTCTGAAATGTCCGTGTGTTCTTACATGACGGAGGCGGCGGTGGCGGGCGGGCCACGGGGGGTGATGCGGTATGACGCGGCGGACCTGCAGCCCATGGTAGGGGGCTGCAACTTGACCCCAGGTTCACCCCAGGTTCACCCCAAGTTGACCCCAGGTTCACAGCAGGTTGACCCCAGGTTGACCCCAGGTTGTACCCAGGTTGACCGCGCTTGGAATCACCGCTCGAAACTACAATATGATGGACTGCTTTCAAGTTTTGCTTTCAATTTCAACTTGCTCCGCTAGCCCACGGTGCAGCCGCTGCTGACCAACCTGTTCGGGGTGTTCGCGCTGCCGGACAGCCAGGAGAACGAGTACGCCATGAAGGCCGTCATGCGCACCATTGGGTTCCTGGGTGCGGCCGTGCAAGTTGACGTTGACAACCATGTTGAAAGCGTTTCTGGTTTCAGCGCTTGCTATCCCGCGCACTCACATTCAACGCATATCGTCGGGAGCGTACTCCATTGCGCGCATTCGGACCAGGTCACAGTCCCGCGTTTCCGGTCAGATGCTGGGGAATGGCAGCTATTTTCGGCCGGGGCCGGGGTGTGTGACTGGGTACACATAGCAAAGCTAAAATGCGATTCACTGCGTACCAATTCTGCTTTCAATTTCAACGTGCGCCCCTACACCTTGGGACCGGGGTGAAACCAGTGGCGGGGGTGTGCCTGCAGAGCCTGACGGGGATGGTAGGGCGGTGCAGGTTGACGTATCAAAACCCCTGCTGAAAGTGCCTATGGTCTCAGCGCTTGAAACTATAATATGGTAAACTGCTTTCAACTTTTGCTTTCAAATTCAATTTGCGCCGCTACGGCATGGTGATGGAGACGTGCAAGAACCCGCGCAACCCGACGTTCTCGCACTACCTGTTCGAGTCCGTGGCCGCCCTGCTGCGCCACGCCGACGACCCGGCGTTGATCGGCACCTTCGAGCAATGCCTGTTCCCTCCTTTCCAGGCAGGGCCTAAAATCGTTCCCTTTTGCAGCCTACTTCAGCCGTTTTGTTCGGTGGTCTACTCGTAGTGCCCAGTCTGTAGAGGTTACTACGCGTACCGGTAGCATTTCGCACCGGTAGTATTTGGCGCTTTTGGTGATCTGGCCAAAACTCATGCATGCGTTTCCGGTATTCTACCAAGCAAACCACTTACTTGAAATTGCTAAGCCACAGACAAGGCACCAGGTAATTTGCTTGATCAGCTTTGCCTTCTGTTGAATACATATTCACGCATACATATTCACGCATACTTATTTTTCCCTGATCCCGCTTAATTCATACCTCGAAGATGCTGCCAAGTTGAGCTGAAAAGGGAACGATCGTAAGGCCCTGTTTCCAGCACGTGCTGCAGATGGACGTGGTAGAGTTTGCGCCGTACGTGTTCCAGCTGCTGTCGCAGATGATCGAGATCCACCCGGCCGCCCTACCCCCGGCCTACATGTCCATCTTCCCAGCCCTCCTCGTGCCGCTGCTGTGGGAGCGTCAGGCAGGGGGGGTACTCAGAACAAGCACTAAACTCAGTGTCGGAAGGACCATTGTAGTCCGTTTTATAAACTTTCATCACCTCGAAATCGAGGGTACATTTACTCAAGGATCGCGATCCGGTCGGACTGTAGGCGAGTCGGTCGGCGGGATGTTTGAAATGGACTGTTCTTATGGGTCGAATAGGCTTCCATACTACAAAGTCGATACCAAACCCGACACTGAGTTCATTGCACGTGGCATCGACGAACCGAGCCCGCGCGTCTGTTTGAGCATTCGCCCTGAACGTTCCCTGTAAGACATGATACGATCTCGGTTCGAGTGCATGTTCTCGATGACCCTGTTGTGAGGCCAACGTCACGCCGCTGGTGCGGCTGCTGGAGGCCTACCTGCGCAAGGCAGGGAAATGACGTTGTGCCAGACCGTTCCCGTACTGTGCGGTCCCGTTCCCAAGACTGTGCCAAACCGTTCCCACACCGTACCAAACCGTTCCCGCACCGCATTAAAACATTCCCGCAACGTACCAAACCGTTCCGGCACTGTGCCAAACCGTTCCCGCACTGTGCAAAACCTTTCCGGCACTGTGCCTAACCGTTGCCGCACTGTGCCCAAACCGTTCTAGCACTGTGCCAGACCGCTTCCGCACTGTGCTCAAACCGTTCTCGCACTGTGCCAAACCGTTCCCGCATTGTGCAGAACCGTTCCCGCGCTGTGCCGAACCGTTCCCGCACTCTGTGTCGAATCGTTTCCACAATGTGCCGAGCACTTCCCGCACTGTGTCAAACCGTCCCCGCGCTGTGATGAACCGTTCCCGCACTGTGACAAAGCGTGCCCCCACCATGCCAAACCGTTCCCGCACTGTTAGCCCAAGCACTTTCGCGTTTTTTCTCGCGAAATTCGCGAAATCGCGAAATTCGCGACCCATAAGTTTGTGCCAAGGCAAGATGTCGATTATTCCGAGAGTATTACTACGCTCGACATCCGAGGTGTCATCTCCCGTTCATACCACCTTGAATATAGCGATACCCATTAGAACATCGAACTCAGGCAAGGTTGGGCGAGATTAGTACTAGGCTGAGGAATCGCCCGGGAATCCCTCGTGACGGAAGGTTTTTGCTTTTGGCGACGGCAACCGTTGGCACCGTCAATGCCGTTGGCGACGTCAACCGTCACCGTCATCGGAGGTCCGAGCTCATAATCAGCGATCACCACCATGCCATGGGATTCAGACTGTGGTGGTACACTGTTTGCGGGTAATGTGACGAGCACACGTACACTATGTGCTGGATGACCTTGCGGGCATTGGTACACTATGTGCTGGATGACGCGGCGAGCATCGTCACACCATGCGGTGGATGACGCGGCCAAAACCGGTTCACCATGTGGTGGATGGCGCACTATCGAAGATACAAGCACCATTCACCTGTTCGCCATCGACCGCCCCCTCTTCATTCAGGACCCATACGTCTAGTCCAACGCCATACAGCCGGGATCCATGACGATGCCGAAACACTTGTCCACCGCACCATTGTGTTCCGACCGGCCAGTTCAGCACCGATCAACCGATATTGACCGATAGACCGACCGGCCGTGAGCCTGCTCCACTGAGCCTGAGTGGCCTTGGGTGCGGGCTTCAAACCCGTAGACGCTTAGCGGCGTAGAGGTTCGATTCCTCCTGAGGAGCGTCCACACTTTGTCTTTTGCACTTTGGCGGCGACGCAGGGTACCACGTACGGAGACTATGCGGCAGATGATGCGTCGAGGACCGGTACACTGCTTGGTGGATGACATGGCGAGCACTGGTACACTACGTGGTGGATTATGTGGCGAGCACCAGCTAACTATGTGGCTGTGTGGTGGATGATGTGGCGAGGGTTAATGACTTGGCCCTCGCGCACGGCGCCGCAGGAGGTGGTTCCCTTCCTGGGGGGAATCCTAGGCGTGTTTCAGAAGCTCGCCGCCAGCCGCGCCCAGGACCACCAGGCAGGGGGTTCATTGGGAACAAGCCCTCGACCGTCGTTGAATCCACGGAAAACCGAAACCGACCGGCCCTCGTTTGCTAGGGCGAGGATGCAAGCTCTAGCTCCTACGATGGCGTCGCGGTCGGTCGGCTACCATGAACCGGTTCCACGCGTCTGTATGAGCATTCACCCTGAAGGTAAGTCATGCTCCAATCCGGGTTCTAGTGCTTGCTCTCAATGACTCTCCTGCCCCCATACCCTGAAGGTAAGTCATGCTCCGATCCCGGTTCCAGTGTTTGTTGTCAATGACCCTCCTGCCAGGGGTTCTTCATCCTGAACTCGTTCGTGGAGTGCCTGGCGCTGCCGTCCTGGGTGGACCACATCCCCGCTATCTGGGGCATCCTGTTTAGCCGCCTGCAGACCTCCAAGACCGTCAAGTTCACTAAGGCAGGGCAGCATGGATCCGCCACCACGTCATCCTCCACATTGCAAACCCTCGTTTATCAAGTTATTCGACACCCTGTGACTTGAGCAGCGTCAATATCACCCGCCACCACGTCATCCATCACATTTCAAACCCTCATTCATTGAGTTTTTCGATACCCTGGACCTGAACGACACCAGTTGATTTTTGCCATTCATCTGAGACTTGAACTGCCTTTGTGCGCGTCTGCTGGATAGGCGGACTCTGTGGTTTGATACCAGCTGTGCTGTCGAACTGCCTTCATTGTTTGACACCCTTATGACGTGAGCAGCATCACTGTGACGCACGTGGCCATGCGCGTGGGGCCTGGTGGTTTTCACCTGCCTGCTGGCGGTCAAGCACGGGGTGGGCACGGCAGGGCCTGCCAGACATTGCTCGCCACGTCATAGGATGCCAACCACCTAAAGAAACGAGGGTTTTGTACCGTGGCGCCCCCCCAAGGGCCTGGCAGGTGACGTGGCGCCCCCCCAAGGGCCTCGCAGACATTGCTCGTCACGTCAGGATGCCGATTAAACCAAGAAACGAGGGTTCAATTGCGGGTTGATGACGTGGCGGGCAGTGGGCCTGGCAGACAATGCTCGCCACGTCATAGGATGCGAATTAATTCGATACACAAGGGTTCAGCTGCAGGTTAATGACGTGGCGGGCAACATGTGCCAGACCCTAGGGCACGGTGTCGGACTCGATGGACAAGGTGCAGCCCGGGGTGTTCGAGATGATTCTCACGGCAGGGCCATACAATCGTTATCTTTGGTGCCCAACTTCAGCACCGTTCAGGGATACTTGACGGCACCACCCGTTCGAGAGTGCTCACCGAGAATGTGTCTGTCCATGCACGTGAGTGGGGTCAGGGACAAAACAGCTCAAGTTGAGCTGAACAAGGGCACGAGTGTTAGGCCAGAGAGGAGGAGTGTTTAAGTGCGGTCAGGGACAAACAGGCTCAACTTGAGCAGAAACAGGGCACGATTGCAAGGCCCTGGCTGACGGGTGTGGTGGCGGACGCCATCGCCAACATCGCAGGCGCCACGGAGGAGAAGGTGGTGGCGGTAGGACCACGCGTACATTGCTCAATGTGTCTCTGGATGCGAGTGAACTCAACAAACGAGGATTTCGAAAAGCGTTGGATGACTCACGGGGGCCAGGGCGAAAGCCTGATGCCTCTGTATACACGCGTAAGCGTCTCTCTCTCTCTCTCTCTCTCTCTCTCTCTCTCTCTCTCGTTGGATGACGTGGAGCAAAATATGCTGCTCCCTACGTGGCGGTGGCGGGCGCAAAGTTCCTGACGGAGTGCCCCACCGTGCTGGCGCAGGACGCGGCGTGGGCCAAGCTGCTCACGCAGATCGTAACCATGCTGGAGCGGCCAGAGGCCGACAAGGTAGGGCGGTGCAGTTTGAACCGTTGAAACCTATGTTAAGACCGCCTGGAACGACGTGAATCAAATCTCAGCAAAATATGTCACATTGCTTTCAAATTTGCTTTCAATTTCAACTTGCGCCGCTCCAATGAGGCGGAGGAGGAGGAGGAGGTGGAGGACAAGGCGGAGTACAGCGCGTCGTATTCGCAGCTGCACAACGCCGCACGCAAGGCAGGGCGGTGCAGCTTGACGTTATCGAAACCCGTATAATAGCCTCTGGTATTTGCAAACACGGAGTAAGACATCATTGGCGATAGTGTGTCTGACTCAATGCCGGTGTGCGTGGCTCTGTGATCTTATTACATGCTACTCTATTGAAAGAGCCTATGGTTTCAGCGCTCGACATGAGAACATGATCAGCTGCTTTCAACGTTTGCTTTCAGTTTCCACTCGTGCCGCTACCGCAAGGATGTGGACCCGTGCGCGGCTGTCACGGACGCCAAGTTGAACTTGGCGCAGAGCCTCGCCGGGTGCGCGGCGCAGCAGCCGGGGCGCCTCGGCGGCATCATTGCGGCGCAGTGCTCGCCGGACGTGCAGGGGGCGCTGATGCGGTACTGCCAGGGCGCGGGCGTGAGCATCAACTAGGCGGCATCGGCGGAGTAGGCAGCGGTCACCATGGAGAAGGAGGCAGTTGCGGTGGTGAGGAGGAGGAGGAGGAGGCAGTGGAGGAGGACGCAGCGGCGATGGAGGAGGAGGAGGTGGCGGCCGAGGAGGAGGACTCGTCGCCGCGCAGTGGACTCATCGCGGCGCGGTGCTCGCCGGACGCGCAGGGGGCGCTCCCGCGCTACTGCCAAGGCGCGGGGGTGAGCATCAATTAGGTTCAGACGTTGATGCGATACTGCCAGGGGGCGGGGCGCGCGCTGATGCGGTACATCCTGCCAGGGGGGCGGGGTCAGCATGAAATAGGGGCAGAACGTTGGTGCGATCGATGGAGGTGGACAGCATAACTTAGGGTGAAACGTTGATGCGATCACGGGGTCGAATGAGCGATATGGGATACGGGACATTAGCGGGGCGATTATTAGCGCGCACATTTTTTGAGAAAGACGATCGTTTTTACACACCGAATGTCACAAAGCACCGCCCGCCCCAGCCGCAGCCGCCGCTCGCTGCTGCCGCCGCCGCCATCTGCATGTGCACCTTCCGCCCAGCAGTATCTGTTGGGTGAAGACTTGCGTTCTGATGCCGGCACTACTTTCATTAAGCTCCCCCCGCTGCCCCCGCCCGCAACGCCCCCGCTGCCGGGTTTTAGAAAGCAGCCGCTGTCAGTGACAGCGTGAGTTAATAGACCGTCGCCATACAGACCAGGCCATATAATCACAGCCTGAATCAATAGACGGTCAATTCGCCCCCCGCCGCTGTCGCCCTCTCGACATCCCCCTTCCTCCCGCGCGGCGCGCGTGGGTCATTACGCGGGGGCCAGGGCGAATGCCTGGTGCCTCCTTATACTGGCGGACGCGTCTCTCACGCGGGGGGCAGGGCGAGAGCCTGGTGCCTCCTAATACACGCGGAAGCGTCTCTCTCTGCCTCACATTTGACGATGAATAGAAGGGGGATATAATGGGGGCGCATCGAGGGTGGGGTGAGTGCAATGCACGCTCCGCTACAGAGCCATCTGAATGGGGTTTGAGCATTTATGACAGTGAGGCGTTAATGGTGCGCAGGGGGGTTTGAGCATTTATGACAGTGGGGCGTTGATGGTGAGTAGAGGGGGTCCAGCATTAATTACAGTGAGGCGGTAATGGTGCGTAGGGGGATTTGAGCATTTATTACAGTGAGGCGGTAATGGTGCGTAGGGGGCTCTCAGGGATCTGCCGTCTGCCTGACGCATGCATGCGGAGGCCACGCAGCCTGAGCAGCAGGCAACACAGCAGCTCACTGCATGTGCGATATAGTAATGGGTGTGTCCGCTGCTGTCGGTCCAGCAGGTTGCAAGTGGTGCGAGTAGTAGGTGCGGCCGCGGCGCGGTTGAGTGCGGCGAGGCGAGGGAGATGGTTTTAGCAGAAAGCTGGTTTCTTCTTTTCATCGTTCCTGAGTTTAACTAGGCTATGCACTATAGCTAGCTAACTAAGGAAGGTCCAAGACGCGAAGACGCTGCTTAGTAGAAGCCGAAGCCGGAGGCGGCGTTGGTGAGCACGTTGGCGTGGACGGGG
>Ga0307489_10003616_pt1 | contig 10241 bp, 7 predicted proteins | sample SB12metaG_FD_202247 | JGI IMG/M metagenome (GOLD analysis project Ga0307489, IMG submission 202247) | Sea-ice brine microbial communities from Beaufort Sea near Barrow, Alaska, United States - SB 1.2 | ecosystem: Environmental > Aquatic > Marine > Coastal | place: USA: Alaska | collected 2017-05-06
ATAAGTTTTTAGATAGCGGATAGCTAAATGCTAGTTCACCATCCATTTACTATGGGCGCAGTTAATAAATTATAAAAACCTTTAACACATGAAAACAAATACAAGGAATACATTTCAAAAATGGTTGCTTTCCGCTGCATTGTTTGCCTCAGTTTTTAGCACTTACCCACAAATAGGTGTCGGAATAACAACCCCTGAAGGGGCATTAGATATTGTTTCTACAAATAGTGCTTTTATTTTATCTCGAGTAGCTAATACAGCTGCGGTAACAAATCCTATAAATGGGATGATTATTTATGATCAATCCGAAAAATGTTTTAAAGGCTACCAAGATGGTAGATGGACTGCTTGTGGTTTCCAATATATTGAAAATAATACAGGTAATAATACGATCGTTATAGATGTGACCTCATTAACTGGAAATATATGGATGGATCGTAATTTAGGGGCGAGCCAGGTGGCAACTTCTAGCTCAGATATTTTGTCTTATGGCGATTTATACCAATGGGGTAGAGCAGCAGATGGTCACCAATTATCTTCTAGTGGAATAACCTCTGCAATCGCCATAAGTTCTAACCCGGGACATGATAATTTTATTAGTCAAGATACTTCTCCTTACGATTGGTTAGTACCGAAAAATGACAACTTATGGCAAGGAGTTAATGGTATAAACAATCCTTGTCCAAGCGGTTACCGCATCCCTACTTCTCCCGAATGGGATAATGAACGATTAAAATTTGCTACTAACGATAGATCAGGAGCTTATGAAAGTGACTTAAAACTGTCAGCTGCTGGCTTGCGTTCCTTCATTTCTGGCACGTATGACAACACGTTTAGCTCCGGCAATTATTGGTCTAGTACGGCAGTTAGCGATGGTGTAATTATACTACAATTACAGTCTAATGCTATCTTATATCAAATTTTACCTCGTGCGTTCGGCTTTTCTGTTCGTTGCATTAAGAATTAATGCGTTGATTTATTTGTGCACGCCGGTACTTCGAAAAGAGTAAGGAGGTTTCATTGTCAAATTAGATCCGTTTTGTTGAGAGCAATACTTAAAAAAAAATATTTACACCACAACACAAATATATGTGGGTAAAAAATTAAAGAAGAGAGTTTGAAATGATGAATACCAATTTATAAATCCAATTAAAATGAAAAAAAGGATAATCATAATTATATTATTTATAAGTTTTACGGCCCCAGCCCAAACAATTTCGGGCAACCTAAAGAACCATGCAGGGCAACAAATAAGCCTTACAGGTTTTAATTATTATAAAAACTATGAATTAGCAAATGCATCGGTAGATAGTTTAGGTAATTTTGTGCTAAACTACCCAAAAGAATACAAAGGTATGGCAATACTAAAAACGCAAGATAAAAGTAGTATCGTGTTTGTCTTAGTAGAACCTACTATATACCTAAAAGGGAATCATCTTACAGAAACAGATAGTTTACAGTTTACCAATAGTTTAGAAAATAATATCTTTGTGAAATATGCCAAAGAACAAAGGTTCCGTGGCAATGCGGTATCAGCGTTAGATTTTTTAGATCCACTATACCAAAACCAACTGTTGTTTGCCAAGCAAAAAAAATTTTTAAAGAAAATAAAAAAAGAACAGGCACGTTTGCAAAAAGAAGACATGAAGTTTTTTTCCAATTTACCTCATCATAGTTATGCGCGTTGGTTTATACCCCACCGTAAATTTATACATGAAATGCCCATAATTGTAAGAAGAAAAACAGAAAAAATACCCAATGCCATTAATCAGTTTAGAAATATAGATTTTAATAACACTAATTTTAAAACATCTGGTTTGTTTAAAGAGGTTGTAGAGGGACATTATTTGTTGTTAGAAAATATGGGGCAATCTTTAGATAGTATGTATGTGCAAATGAATTTAAGTAGTACATATTTAATTAATAATTTACAAAAAGACGAAGTTTTATTAAATGAAGTGAGCGCACAATTATTCGATTATTTTGAAAAACGTAGTTTATTTAAAGCCTCCGAATATTTGTCAGTAACATTGCTAAACCAGAACCAATTGCGTTTAAATGATCATTTAATCGGGAAACTAGAAGGCTACAGGAAATTAAAAGTAGGAGCTATTGCGCCAGACATACAACTAACAACAACCAAAAAATTAAGTGATATACAGAGGCCGAAATTAGTGATATTTGGTGCTAGCTGGTGTTTGAAGTGTAAAACAGACACAAAAGAGATTTTTAAATTATACGATACATGGAAAGCTAAAAATATAGAAATTGTATACATCAGCATAGATACCGCAGAACAAGAATTTGAAGCAGCATACGGAAACATGCCTTGGAAAACCTATTGCGATTTTAAAGGTTGGGCCACCCAAGCAGCAAAAGACTATTATATATCAGGAACACCTAGTTATTTTTTATTAGATGTAAACAATAAAATTTTAGTGCGTCCTAACACGGTTTTACATGCCAATGTTTGGATAGAGAGAAAACTATAGATTCTGCCATTTAACCAAAGACCTATTCAACGAATTTAAAATTACAGATAAAAATTATTGATTGCTCTATTAAAATAGTCAAAGAAGAAGGCATCGTTTTATGCAGAAGTTATAAGTGAAGAATTGGTGCAAGGCAGTGATAATGGCATACATCCCAAAAGAAGAAAAAAAGCCAATGCATCCAGAGGCAAACTTAAAACTTTTTAGAGAGGTAGAACGAGAAGGACTAAAAGAATCAACCAAAAGAAATTGTTTAAAGGTTTATAAAAGGAACTTCCCAAAACCATAAAAAGCGCCAATAAGCGATAACGTTTAGATGAATCCCAGGGATACTATATTATAAATGGCGAAACCCGTAAAAAACACAAATATGCTCATAAACCCTCAGTTGTTGTTATATTAAAATAAGAATAATTGTGGGTAATATGACCTACAGAACCCATGTATAGGACGCACATACTTTAGAGAAGGGCTGCACTTAAACAAAAAGACGAACAAACAGCATTTTAATTGCACGCCATCATAGGAGCATCAAGTGCCATTTTTTTAACGCCTTTTTTCTCTAGTGAGGGATGTTTATGAGTAGATTCCGATTATTATTTATCGCTTGTTTACAACCTATTAGAATAGAATTATTTTCTGTTTGGCCTATTGGGGAGCTGTTTTTAAGATGCCTATTAGCGAAACATGCTTAATTAATAGCTCTTTATCCTCTAAGTTTCTTAATATAAATTTTAGAAATAACCCTCTTAATTATTGTGTACAGGGTTCAACGTCTTATCTCCTTGCACTTTTTCTCAATGTAAAATAGCAAGTTGTATAGAATATTTCCAGAGAATAGATTCAGAAAATAAGAGAACTTTTTATCTAGAGCTTTCTGTTGACGTAAATTCTAAAAACAAAGATACTTTTGTAGTTCCATTAACAGAAAAACAGAAAGACTCATTGCTTAATCGTATTTGGAAAAGAGATTATTGATTTTGAAGGTAAAGTAAGAATAAAAGAGATAAGAAAGACTTTTAAGAAGAAGGAATCCTGTATTTTTGATTTGAAAATTTCAGTAAAAATAGCAACGGTATCGTTGGGTTTGCATTACTGGGAGACGCGTTTTAATCCCGTCTTAAAATGAAGAGAGAAGCAAGCAACACGGTCTGCTATTTTTATAGGATGCCTAGGTTGTTATTATCAATAAAAAAAATCATGCCCTATGCACATTTCTCACCTCTTATTTAAACCTATATATCATAATGTCTAAGCCATTTCATTTTAAAGAGTTCACTGTTCATCAAGATAAATCTGCCATGAAAGTGGGTACCGATGCCGTGTTGTTAGGGGCTTGGTGCAGGGCAGATTTCCCCAATACCATTTTAGATATTGGAGCTGGAACCGGGGTGATTGCACTGCAGTTGGCGCAGCGTTTTGATGCAGAAACCATTGATGCGGTAGAGTTAGATGAAAATGCCTATGAACAAACGGTAGAAAATTTTGAGCAGTCTGATTGGTCAGATAGGCTGTATGGATACCATGCTTCTTTTCAGGAATTTGCAGATGAACTTGCCGATGAAGAGGAAACGTATGATTTAATTGTTTCGAATCCGCCTTTTTATACCGATGAGTTTGAGACTCAGAACCAGGCTAGAAACAAAGCGCGATTTACCTCTTCGCTTTCTTTTGAGTCCTTACTACTTGGTGTGGTAAAAATTTTATCAGAAAGCGGCACCTTTTCCACCATAATTCCCTTTAAAGAAGAGCCTTATTTGTTGGGGCTTGCTGTAAAAAACGGCTTGTTCTTAAACAGAGTTTGTCATGTAAAAGGTAATACGACATCGCCAATAAAAAGAAGTTTGCTAGAGTTTTCTTTTAAAGACTCAGAGATACTAACAGAGGAATTAACTATTGAAATGGAGCGCCATCTATATACCCAAGCATATCGCCATTTGATGAAAGATTTTTATTTAAAAATGTGATCTTGTTTAAGTAGCTTTCGACATCTACGCTGAAATTACGCACTCAAGGATACCCTTGCGCAATCAAACAGGTCATTTTAAACCCAATACAAAAACGAAGATTTCTTTTTTACTGATAAGACTAAGCACCAAGGGCACAGATTTTAATCCGTGCCCTCAATATCTAACGCTTTTCTTCAGGTCTTTTGCCGTTAGTAAGCAAAGAACTCCAAAATGGAAACTAGCTTATTAGCCAACTAGATGATTTGGATTGTAGCCCAAATAAGGTGTTTTCTTTTCTTTAAATTGGATGCCATGTGCTTCGAGCTCTTTTAAAATGGGTTCGTACACTTCTTTGGTAATGGGCAATTGAACACCCGGAGTTTTAATTTCTCCTTGTAAGATTTTTAGAGCTGCAATAGCCACGGGTAAACCTACCGTTTTTGCCATCGCGGTATAGGTTTGATTTTCTCCAATAACCACTAAGCTACTCTCAATTTGATGTTTTTCTCCTTGAATTTCATAACCAAATAGATGTTGCATCACAATCATATCTTTATCCTCTTCCTGCAGGGTCCAGGTATCGGATAATATTTTTTGCAAAATTTGTGCTGGAGTGGCCTCTTTCAGACCGATTTTTTTGTTGGGATTAAAAATATCTAAAGCGATTAATTTTTCCCACATAATATCATCCTGATCAATTTTTAAGTAAGAACGTAGCTTTAATTCCACAGAATCGGAGGGAGAATAGGCTAGAAATAAGTTTACAAAATCACGATAACTCATGTTTTCAGAATCACTAATTGTATAAGAATCATCGGTCATTCCTAATTGAACAAAAATATTCCACGCTCTTGAAAAGCCTACTCTTCTTATGGTTCCTCGATACATGGTTTTAATATCCTCTAAACCATAGACACCTCTGTATTTGAGTGAATCTCTATTGGCATAGCCCTCAAACTTACCAACTCCGTTAATATTTAAGAACTCCGATCTTCTAAATAATTTATGATATGGAATGTATTTATAAGTCCCTTCTTGAAGAAACATGGCCGTTCCTCCTTGACCTGCCAAGACTACATTTCTTGGATTCCAAGTAAATTTGTAATTCCACAAATTGTTATCACTTTCTGGCGCTACTAAACCACCTGTAAACGATTCAAATAATAGCATTTTTCCGTTATTTTCTCTAATTTTGTCAATGACTTGCATCGCGCTCATATGATCGATCCCGGGATCAACACCAATTTCGTTCATAAAAACCAACCCATTTTCTTTTGCTTGTGCATCTAGAGCCATCATCTCTTCAGAAACATAAGAGGCGGTAACCAAATGTTTTTTAAAGCGAATACAATCTTTGGCTACTTCAATATGAAAACGAGCCGGCAACATAGAAATTACAAGATCTGCTTGCTCAATGGCTTCTTCTCGTTGCTCTTTATTAAATACATCTAGCAGAATTGCCGTAGCATTTTGGTGATGGTTGATGAGTTTTTTTGCATTTTCTGGAAAAAGATCACCTATGCGGATATGTAATTTTTCTTCGGTTGATTTATCTAGTAAGTATTTTATCAGTGAAGAACTCGATTTTCCAGCTCCTATAATTAGTATGTTTTTCATAAATGAAATTAGTATTTTTGTTCATAAATATTCTAAGGACTAAGGTAGCTTTTTCAATTTAAAATGTTTAATATTTAACAAAAACCTATATAAATGTTTAAAAACTTAACAATTACCTGTGGGCTAGGCTTGCTTGCCGTTATTCTAGGTGCGTTTGGCACACATGCTTTTAAGGGTTCTTTGTCTCCCGAGGCCATTTCTAGTTTTGAAACGGCAGTTCGTTATCAAATGTATCACGTAATCGTCTTATTATTTGTAAACGGGGTACAGCTGCTTTCAGAAAAACAAAAAAACCGCATTAGTTCCTTTTTCTTTGCGGGTATTTTATTCTTTTCGGGGTCTATTTATGCAATCCATTTGGGGGGCATTTCTGCAAAATCTATTTGGTTTATCACTCCATTGGGTGGCTTATTTTTTATGATAGGTTGGGGCATGCTTGTTGTTGTTTTCTTAAATAAAAAACTAAAGCCTAAATAACAGAATAAAAATTGCTTAAAAATAAACCTGTTTGAAAATATTATGTAGTTTTGTAAGGTATTAAAAACTTAAAATAGAGTTTCATGGCCAATCTTGTTCCGAAATCGATTTCGTTAGAGAGTTTAAAAATCAAAAATGCAACGGTTCGCTATCAATTATCTGCGGATCAATTACATCAATTAACCATTGAGAAAAAACAAGGAAAAGAGGCTTCTTCCGGTGCTATAGCAATTAATACAGGAGAGTTTACAGGTCGTTCTCCATTGGATAGGTTCCTTGTAAAAGATGAAATCACCGAGAACGAAGTTTGGTGGAGCAATATAAATTTGCCCTTTGAAACCGATAAATTTGACAAATTATACGATAAAGTGGCTTCTTATTTATCGAATAAGGAACTATTTGTACGCGACAGCTATGCCTGTGCCGATAAGGATTATAGATTAAATCTACGCGTAGTTTGTGAGTTTCCATGGAGTAATCAATTTGCTTACAACATGTTTTTAAGACCTACAGAAGAAGAATTGAGAAATTTTTCTCCAGAATGGACGGTGATTAACGCACCTGGTTTTATGGCAGATCCGGCAGTAGACGGAACCCGTCAGCACAATTTTGCCATTCTAAATTTTACTAAGAAAATAGCCTTAATTGGAGGAACAGGATATACGGGGGAAATAAAAAAAGGTATTTTTTCTGCATTAAACTTTATTTTACCTGTTTTTAAAAATACCCTGCCTATGCACTGTTCAGCAAATGTAGGCAAGGATAATGATACGGCCATTTTCTTTGGCTTGTCTGGAACAGGAAAAACAACCTTATCTGCAGATCCAAAAAGAAATTTAATTGGAGATGATGAGCATGGTTGGACGAATGAAAATACCGTTTTTAATTTTGAAGGAGGTTGTTATGCAAAAGTGATCAACTTGTCTAAAGAGAATGAACCCGATATTTTTAACGCGATCAAAAAAGGCGCTATTTTAGAAAATGTCATACTAGATGACCAGGGAGAAGTTGATTTTTCTAATACGTCCATTACGCAGAATACACGGGTTAGTTACCCAATTACCCATATAGATAATATTCAACCAAATTCAATTGGAACAAACCCGAAGAATATCTTTTTCTTAACGGCCGATGCTTTTGGCGTTTTGCCTCCTATCTCTAAGCTTACACCAAGTCAGGCAGCCTATCATTTTATTTCTGGGTATACGGCAAAAGTTGCCGGAACAGAGGCGGGGGTTGTAGAACCTGTGCCTAGTTTTTCTGCTTGTTTTGGTGCTCCTTTTATGCCTTTGCATCCAACGAGATATGCAGAAATGTTAAGTAAGAAAATGAAAGAAGCGGGTGTAAATGTTTGGTTGGTAAATACCGGCTGGTCTGGTGGACAATATGGGGTTGGAAAACGAATGGCTTTAAAATATACAAGAGCCATGATTACGGCCGTTTTAAACGGTGATTTAAAAGATTATACTTACGATGATTATCATATCCATTCGGTTTTTGGGGTGGCGCAACCAAGAAGTTGTCCTGGAGTTCCCACCGAGGTTTTAAGTCCGAGATCTACTTGGAATAATGATGAATTGTATTATAAAACTGCCTTCAAATTAGCCAATGCATTTAGAATGAATTTTAAAGAATTCGAAGAATTTGCTAGTGAGGAAATAAGAAGAGGTGGCCCTCAGCGTTATGCGTTTTAAGGCTTTATAAGGAGTCACTTATTTTTGCTAGGCGATGAATGCTTTTTTAGTGGTTTATGAAAGCACAGTATTCTTACATTAAAAATCAAAGAAATTTAGCGTTTTTATTCGTGTAGCGTACCCTTCAATAAGGGGGTGAGCTTCGGTAATTGTGTATTTTATCTCTTATTAGAGAGGTCTAGAGAGAATGCTATACATGAATAGCTCTTGTGAATTTTATGAACGTGATCGCCATAAAAAAAGCCGCTCATTTGAGCGGCTTTTATATTTGTTGACTAAAAAGTCTATTCAGATTTTTTAACCACCTTTTTTAGGCGTTCATCAGAATTTTCAAAAGCCTTTATTTTTTGTTCAACTTCTTCGGTAGTTCCTTCAAAAATTTGATCGGTGATGAGAGTTTCACCATCTTCGGTGATTGAAGTACTTATGACAACTTTTGCAGTGCCATCTTCATTTTTTGTCACATCCATTTTTACAATCTTTTTAACAGCATCCATGTTGCTATCTGATGCTTTTGTTACCGAAACTTCCATGGTATTCGTGTCTGTATTCGAATCATCCGCATCGTGACCATCTGCTAAGATGGGTGCAATGACCAAGCCAATTAAACAGGTAAGTTTGATTAAGATATTCATTGATGGACCTGAAGTGTCTTTAAAAGGATCTCCAACGGTATCTCCAGTAACTGCTGCTTTATGAGCTTCAGAACCTTTATAGGTCATTTCCCCATTAATTTCAACCCCAGCTTCAAACGATTTTTTTGCATTATCCCAGGCGCCTCCAGCATTGTTTTGGAAGATGGCCCATAAGACACCACTTACGGTAACTCCTGCCATATAACCACCTAACATTTCGGCAATCATTAAATTGTTCATTCCAAATAGCATCGGAACAAAGGCAATTATTAACGGGAAACCAATAGTTAATAAACCGGGTAGCATCATTTCTTTTAACGAAGCTTCTGTGGAAATTGCCACACATTTGTCGTATTCTGGTTTTCCAGTTCCTTCCATAATTCCTGGAATCTCTCTAAACTGACGTCTCACTTCTTCCACCATTTCCATGGCAGCTTTTCCAACCGCATTCATGGCTAAGGCAGAAAACACTACAGGAACCATTCCTCCGACAAATAACATCGCTAAAACAGGTGCTTTAAAAATGTTAATGCCATCTATTCCTGTAAAAGTTACATAGGCAGCAAATAGGGCTAAAGAGGTTAAGGCAGCAGAAGCAATGGCAAAACCTTTACCGGTTGCTGCTGTAGTATTCCCTACAGCATCTAAAATATCTGTACGTTCTCTTACAATAGGTTCTTGTTCGCTCATTTCTGCAATACCACCGGCGTTATCAGAAATAGGACCAAAAGCATCAATGGCTAATTGCATCGCAGTTGTTGCCATCATGGCAGAAGCTGCTAAAGCAACTCCGTAAAACCCTGCAAAGGCATAAGAAGCCCATATGGCGCCAGCAAATAATAAAACCGATGGAAAGGTTGAAATCATTCCGGTAGCTAAACCTGCAATAATATTAGTTCCGGCTCCTGTAGAAGATTGCTGTACTATTTTTAAAATAGGTTTTTTACCCAAACCTGTATAATATTCTGTTACCGAAGAGATGACCGCACCTACAACCAATCCAACTAAGGTGGCGTAGAAGACTCTCATAGAAGAGATTTCTTGCAAACCTTCTCCGAAAAATTCCATTTTCATAGTTTCTGGCAACATCCAAAGCACTAAACCATAACAAGAAATGGCAACCAAAACAATAGAAGTCCAGTTTCCTTTATTAAGCGCTTTCATTACCTGTGATTCTTTGGCGTCATTAGAATTAATTTTCACCAACAAGGTTCCTATAATTGAAATAATAATACCAATTCCGGCAATTGACATAGGCAATAATATGGGACCAATACCGCCAAAATCATCAACAATACTTCCGCCCATATCTTTTATCACATAATTCCCTAAAACCATGGCAGCTAAAACAGTAGCTACGTAAGAGCCAAATAAATC
>Ga0307489_10003617_pt1 | contig 10237 bp, 22 predicted proteins | sample SB12metaG_FD_202247 | JGI IMG/M metagenome (GOLD analysis project Ga0307489, IMG submission 202247) | Sea-ice brine microbial communities from Beaufort Sea near Barrow, Alaska, United States - SB 1.2 | ecosystem: Environmental > Aquatic > Marine > Coastal | place: USA: Alaska | collected...
AGGAGGGGAAATATCGCACGTGTTAGTGACCAGCTGGGGCAGAGGGCCGATCTGTGTAGGTTTATCTGTGTAGGTTTGAGTGCCAGCTGAAATAAATAATAGTGTATGGCCAGGGAGGAGGATGCGGCGCGTGTATACGGGTACACTGGTACACTAGTACACTGTGCACTGTGAGTAAACAGTCAGGTTGATATGAAAAGGGAACGCCGTGGAAGGCCCTGGTGGAAGGCGTCGGAGCTGGCGCGGCGCACCATGCTGCCGCGTTTCGTGAAGCAGCTCGTGCTCACCATCACTGACCAGGCAGGGCCTCACTGCTTGCTCATCGTGTACCCATTACGCATTTTCCGCGTCCTCCGCGCCGCATTCTGGCCTGACATGGCGTTCCCTGATTCGCCCTCTCGCCGCATCATACTCCCTGTCCTGACCACTCGCCCCTGACGGTTTGCTCACGTCTTGCCTGCACACACTCTCGCCGCATCCTCCTCCCTGACCTAATATGTCGCCCTGATCGTTTGATTGTAGTGTTCCCGTACTCACTCCCTGCATCCCCCTCGCTGGATACACCGCTGAACAATCAAGCTGATATTGAAAGGAGACACAGTGTGAGGCCCTGATCCAAGGTCCGAACTGTGGTGCTCAACAGCGTGGATGCGTTCGCCGGGTTCTGGTCCAAGTACGAGGTAGGGTGGTGCAGGTTGAAACCAGTCGGAACCCGTGTTGAAAGCGCCTGGTTTAAGCAATTGAAGCCAAAATGTGATAAAGTGCTCTCAAGTCTTGCTTTCAATTTCAACTTGCGCCGCTACAACCAGGGGGGCGACGCCGCCATCCAGGGTCTGGTGGACCAGTGCCTGCCGATGATCGAGATCAAGCTGGTGGTGCAGGACGGCGACGCCACTTACGACCCCCCGCTCGACCAGGTCCGCGACGTCATGCTGGCAGGGCCTTTCTTTAGTTATAGACCTTCAAACCGGCCCATACATACCACGTCTTGAGTTATAGACCTTCAAATCGGCCCATACATACCACGTCTTGAGTTATAGACCTTCAAACCGGCCCATACATACCACGTCTTGAGTTATAGACCTTCAAACCACGTCATATGACCCCCCGCTCGACCAAGTCCGCGACGTCATGCTGGCAGGGCCTGCCGGATATACCTCACCACAACACAGGGGTTTAGGGTTTAGGGTTTAGCTCGCCACGTCACCGGATGTCTCTTAACTCATCACACGAGAGCTCAACACGCGTCTCGATGATAAAGGCTGGCAACGGGCCTGGCGGATAAAGCTCGCCATGTCACCGGATGGCAATTGACTCTTTACAGGAGGGCTCAAAACGCGTGTCGTGTCATTAACGTGGCCGGAAACGTTCATTGCAGATGTTGCTGGACTTCTCCACGTCACAGGATGTACATTATAACTCCCGAAACGAGGGTTCAGATTGCAGTCCATGACGTGGCGAGCAATATCTGCCAGGCCGTACACGCTGGGGATCTTCGACGAGATCTGCCTGTCCATGGAGGGCATGGAGGACATCCGCGGCAAGATGGGGGACGCCGCGGCGATGGGCGTCGCCGGCGACGCCATGCCCACGCCGAGCGCCAACGAGGCGGGCATCGTGTCCGCCCGCGCGAAGATCAAGGAGATCCTGGAGGAGAACTTCTCGGGCCCTATGGTAGGGCGAGTCATTGGAACGTGTCTATGGGCGAGGAGGAACAGGAGGGAGATGAGGGGGGGAATCCCATGATGTAAGCGCCTGGCTTCAGCACTTGAAATTAAAACCCATGATAAAGCGCTTTCAAGTTTTGTTCTCAATTTCACGTTGCGCCCCTACAGCACGGCGCTTGCGGAAAAGTACCGCCAGTTCGCGGAGCTCATGGCGCCGCCCGTGGAGGAGGCCGCGGTGGAAGAGCTAAGCGAGGAGGCTGCCGCTGCCGCTGCTGTTGCAGCTGCTGAGGCTGCTGAGGCTGCTGCGGCGGCCGCCGCCGCCTCCGCTGCTGTAAACGAGAGCACCGAGGGCGGTGAGGAGGGCGAGGAGGGCGCCGCTGAGGCTGAAGCCAACGCGGAGCCCCCTGGCAAGACGCTGGCGGACATCGAGGCAGACATCCGGCGTTTCGCCGCGCTCGCCGAAGCCGTGGAGGCAGGCCGGTGCAGGTTGACCCTATCAATCCCACGTTGAAAGCGCCTGGAGCTAAGCGCTTGAAAGTGGAGTCTGATAAAGTGCTTTCATGTTCTGCTTTCAATTTCAACTTGCGCCGCTACGTGGAGGCGTGCGGCGAGAACTTCGTCAGCTTCCGCATGCTGGGCGTGTCGTGCTACGGCATCAAGGCAGGGGAGTCATTGAGGACAAACGCACTCGAACCGCACTCGAATCGACGAACTCAGTCCGCGTGTCTATGCTAGCATTCATCCTCACCCTCCTCTATATTGAATCTCCTGCTCTTCCTCCTCCTCCTCCTCCTCCTCTTCCGTCTCCTCATCCTCCTCCTCCTCCTCTTCCTCCTCCTCCTCCTCCTCTTCTTCCTCCTCCTCCTCCTCCTCCTCCTCCTCCTGCTCCTCCTCCTCCTCCTCTGTGCATCTGTATGAGGATTGTCACTCAAGGTAAGGCATGCTCCAATCTCGCTAGAGTGGTTGTTCTAAACGACCCTGCTGCAAGGAGACGCTGATCGGCACCGCGGTGTCGCTGCGCTCCAACATGCTCAAGGCAGGGTCTGACCAAATATGCCGAAACTTTCTGAGGCATTTTAGGCAATTCCAGAATTCCGGAATATCCAGGGAATTTTGGGCTCATTCTCGCCTTTGACCGCTTATTTTTCGCATGTCATGGGTAGAGCTGTGTACAGGAATCTTTCGGGGTACAGGCAGAATGCTCGGGGATTCGGAATAAGAATTACATGAAATTCCGAAGGAATATTTGGTGAGGCCCTAGGTGAAGGAGCTGACCGACAAGTTCAACGATGCCAACTCTAAATCCGCTCAAGCGTACCAGGCCATCTCCGACCGGGTGTCCATGGCGGTGGAGTCCGCAGAGGAGCTGGACCAGATGGTGGGGCGGTGCAAGTTGAACTCCTGAAACCCACGTTGAAAGCGCCTGGATACTTCGCGGCCCACGGACCCGCTGTGTAAGAAAATCTGCCTCTGAGTGGTGAGTTCTGGAAACAAACTGTAACTCATAACTGCCATCCAGCCCTCCGAACGGCCGACATTGATTAACTAGCGTAATTGCCGACCAGAGTTCGACCACCCTAATTTTCTCATGCAGCGACTCCGTGGGCCTTAGTACAGCGCTTGAACCTATAATATGGCGAACCGCTTTCAAACTTTGCTTCCAATTTCAACTTGTGCCGCTACGAGATGGTGAAGTACATCGAGATGTCCACGGACGAGCTGACCGCCCTGGAGCGCGAGCTGTCGAAGACCACGGAGATGTACGGCGCCATCTTCGCGGCCGGCCAGGAGCTGGATGACGAAGTGGTGGAGACGTACTGGGAGGCGCTCAAGTGGCCCAGCGTCATGGTGGGGATAGTGTGCCGATACTCGTTCCTTCATTAATTGCACGTTAAACGCTGCATTGACTAAGACGTCGTTGATGTGCAGTGCTCCGACCCCGTGCCTGTGTTTGATGTTCAGTGATCTCACCCCATGCATGTGTGTGATGTTCAGTCATGTAAACCCGTGCCTGTTTGTCATGTGCATTGGTCTGACCGCGTGCTACTGATGTGATGTGTACACTACTCCCAGGTGGGCGTGCTGGCGCAGTGCGAGGAGCGCAGCGTGCGGTGGAAGTTCCGCTTCCAGGACGAGCTGCGCGCCGACCAGGCAGGGGGGGTACAGGTGTTCGTGCCTTCAGGGAAGCGCGTGTCTCAACGGGTCTTGGGTCTTCAACTCGTCAGACTGACCCTATGTTGTACAATAGGCCGATTTCGGTATATCGCCTGGGTGAAAAGCCCATACAGAGTCGCGGGCAAAGCTTCAGCGCTCCGCACGGGAAAGCGGGCGTGAGGTTGAACGCCCATACAGAGTTGCGGGCAAAGTGTCAGCGCTTGGCGCGGGAAGCGATATACCGAAATTGGCCTATTAAAGAACCCAGTGATTTTGACGAGTTATTGACACAAGCCCTGATAAAAAGGCACGCGCCCCTCTGAAGGCACGAATTCATCATATGAATGACCCTCCTGGCAGGCCACGCTGCTGGAGGACATCGACTCCATCAGCGCGGTGGTGGACCAGTTCGTGGAGCTGGGTGACATCGAGGCAGGGGCTTACACTCGTCCACGGTTCAGCTCAACCTGAGCCGTCGTCGCCATTGACGGACTGACGCCAACCTGCGTATCCCACAAAAAGTGCTTACCTGGAGCAAAAAGAATGGACGAGTGTGAGCCCCTACATTGAGGCGGTGGAGGAGCGCCTGGCCTTCGTGCAGGACGTGGAGAGCAAGCTCAAGATGCTGTCCGGCAAGGTGGAGCTCTACGCCAGCCGCGAGGCAGGGCCGCGCACCACTTCCCTGACTGTTTGCTCATAGTGTACCGGTGTCCCCGTACACACTCGCCGCATCGTTATCCCTAGCCTTATATCAGCTCTCCTTTTCTGCTCGACGTGAGTTGTTTGTCCCTGAAACCCTTCGCCGTCATCCCACTTGATGCACCACAGACTGGTCCCCAAAACCACTTGCACTTGTCCCAACTGATTACATCGAAGATACCGCAGCTGAACTGAATACAGAACGCCGTGATATGCCCTACCGCTTGGAGCTGTTCGGGCTGCCACAGACGGAGTATCCGCAGCTGGAGACCATCCAGAAGGCGGGGCCTCACACCACTTCCCCTCTTGACCCGACTGTTTGCTCATAGTGTACCGGTGCACCTTTACACGCTCGCTGCATCATCCTCCCTGCCCTTTCATCCCTTCCCTTTTCAGCTGAACTTGTGCAGTTTTGTCGCTGCAACCACTCAACGTATATCTCTTACAATGTCGAAGATGCTGAATTTTAGCTACCCCAGGGATAAAAAGTGTTAAGCCCCTAGGTCACGGCGTTTGAGCCGTACGGCAATATGTGGAAGATGTGCGCGGAGTTCAGCCGCAGCCTGCCGGAGTGGATCGACGGCCCGTTCACCAACCTGGACCCCGATGATGTCACCCAGCGCATGGACACCTGGTACCGCGGCGTCATGAAGGTGGGGCGGAAGCCATGTCATCCACCGTGTTTCGCGAGTAGCTCTATAGTAACATCCTGTGACCTAACATGCTCCCCACGTCACCCGACGTACTTCGACTTAATAGGCACGCTACGTCATCCACAACGTTTTATGACCTCGTCCCCTCGTTTCTTGAGTGAATGTCATCCTATGACATCCTATGACATCCTATGATGTGGCGAATTTCACTAACTGGGCCCTTGTTGGAGGCGGCCAAGACGCTGTCGGGCCCGCCGCAGGAGGTGTGCGAGCAGCTCAAGGTAGGGTCAGGTTATCCGCAACTTATTCCACTACGTCATCCACTACACGTTGGACCCTCGTGTTGTGAGTCATTTGGCCCCATGTGATGCGGCAAGTATTTTCAATGCCCCCCACGGCATCCACCATATCTTGCATCCTCGTTTCTTGAGTTGATGTGGCATCATGTGACGCGGCAAGTCTTATTTCCTGGCCTTATCTGAAGGACAAGATTGTGGCGTTCCAGGACAACTTGCCGCTCATCGTGGCGCTGCGCAACCCGGGGTGAGGCGCTGCAGCTTGACCCATGTTGATCCTATCAAACCCAGGCTGACACTTTCATAAGCAGATTGACCCTATCAAACCCATGTTGAATGCGCCTGGAAGCTGGAACTCAGCACTTGAAACCATAATCTGATGAACCGCCTTCAAACCTTGCTTTCACATTCAACTCGAGCCGCTACACCCGGGCTGCGCGACCGGCACTGGACGCGGCTGAGCGCGGAGCTGGGGTTCCCGGTAAAGGCGGACGCGGGGTTCTCCGTCACGCGCGCGCTGCAGCTCGAGCTCCCCAAGTACCTGCACGCTATCGAGGAGGTGTCCGAGTACGCGTCCAAGGTAAGGCGGTGCAGGTTGAAACCTGTGTTTGCACGCACAGATTAAGACGTCGTTGGCGGGTATGACGTATCGTAACCACTCGTGTGTGATGCTCTGTGATCTTATCATGTGCTACTCTAAAGAAAGTGCCTGGTATCAGCGCTGGAAACTGAAACGCGACAAATTGGTTTGAAACTTTGCTTTCAATTTCAAGTTGCGCCACTACACCAAGGAGTTTTCGCTTGAGCGCACGCTGGACAAGATGCAGGGCGACTGGGTGGACGTCAACTTCGAGTACATGGCGTGGCGCGAGACGGGCTCCTTCATCCTCAAGGGCCTGGACGAGACCCAGATGCTGCTGGACGACCAGGCAGGGGTGTTCTGAGAACGAACATTCTACCGAGGTTGAATCTCCTCCTCCTCCCTCCTCCGTCCTCCCTCCTCCCACCTCCGTCCTCCTCCTCCTCCTCCTGCTCCTCCTGCTCTCCCTCCTTCATCCTCCTTCCTCCTCCTCCTCCTCCGCCTCCTCCTCCTCCATCCTCCTTTCTCCTCCTCCTCGTCCTCCTCCTCTGCACTTCGGTGTGAGCATTCACCCTAAAGGCTCGTCATGCTCTGATATCGCTCGAGTGTTTGTTCTCAATGACCCTGCTCCCAGATCGTAAAGACGCAGGCCATGCGGTCGTCGCCGTACATTGGGCCGTTCGAGGACCGCGTGAAGCTGTGGGAGAAGAAGATCAACACCATCCAGGAGGTGATGGACGAGTGGCTCAAGTGCCAGCAGGGGTAGGGCCTGCCAGATATTGCTCGCCGCGTCATCTCTGTCTCGAATTACATGGCATCCTGTGACGTGGCAAGCGACATCTACCGGGCACTTGCTCCTCACCACGTCATGGACGCATTTCGAACCCTAGTTACTTGCGAAGCGCGCCGTCCCTCCCCACCATAATAAATCTGGGGTTTGAGTGGCGAGTCGCTTATGTGGCGAATCGGTCGACAGAGCCGACCGGCCGATTCTTCGACCTGCTTGAGTTAATAACCCGTCAAATCGACCGTTTACGAGGGTGTGGCGATTCGACCCCTCAGTTTCTTATGGTAGAGGGGGTCGGACCGAGTAGTGAGTTACATGGCATCATATGACGTGGTGAGCGATACATGCCAGACCCTGAGCAGAGGTGGCTGTACCTGGAGCCCATCTTCGGATCGGATGACATCATGCAGCAGATGCCCACGGAGGGGCGCAAGTTCAAAACCGTGGACACCACATGGTGAGGCCTCAGCATAAGCCGTCGTCGACGTGTCCGATACAATGCCTGTGTGCGATGCTCAGTGATCTTATCACGTGCTTCTACTAATGTGTGGCCTCGGGATGAGTCGTCTTTGGCGTGTAAGACTGAATGCCTATGTGTGAAACTCGGTCATCTTACCACGTGCTATGACAAAGTGCGTGAAACCACTTAGACACTTAGCAACAAGTAGTGCTAAGTAGTCCAAATGGAGCGTTCTGATGGGTCGAGCAGGCACTAAGTCAGACTAAGTAGCACTAAGTCTCACTAAGTGTCTAAGTGGTTTCACGCGCTTTGTCATATTAATCCTCTTTGTCCCTGCCACATGGCGCAAGACTATGGAGAAGCTGGCCACCACGGCGGAGGTGCTCATCGTGGGCGCGGACGAGGCAAGGCCCGCCAGCTGTGGCTCGCATGGGTTTAGGGTTTCCCCATACCCTAACCCTCAACCCTGAATGCATTGAAGACAGTCAACGCATTGGTTACCTTCGTTTCCTGAGTCAAACGGCATCTTACGACGTGGTGAGCCCAGTGCAACTCTTGGTCAACTCCTGCTCAGTTTCAGCTCAACTCTTGCTCAATTTCTGCCAGGCCCTGGGCCAAGGACCTGCTCAACTCCCTGAACAAGGCCAACGCGCTGCTGGACGAGGTGAACAAGGGGCTGAGCGACTACCTGGAGACGAAGCGGCTGGCGTTCCCGCGGTTCTACTTCCTGTCCAACGACGAGCTGCTGGAGATCCTCTCCGAGACCAAGGTGGGGCGGTGCAGGTTGACCCTAGTTTGACCCCAGGTTGACCCCAGGCTGACCCCCAGTTGACCCCTGTTGGCCCCATGTTGACCCCGTGTTGACCCCAGGTTGACCCCGGGTTTGACCCCGGGTTTGACCCCGGGTTTGACCCCGGGTTTGACCCCGGGTTTGACCCCGGGTTTGACCACAGGTTGACCCCGGGCTCACCGCGCTTGGTTTAGCGCTTAAAGCAAAAAAATGATGCACCGCTTTCAAACTTTGCTTTCAATCTGTACTGATGCCGCTACACCAAGGATCCGCTGCGGGTGCAGCCGTTTCTCAAAAAGGTTTTCGAGGCGATCAACATGCTGGAGTTTCAGCCGGACTTGGAGGTGACGGCGATGATCTCCGAGGAGGGCGAGAAGGAAGGGCCGAGCAGACATTGCCCGCCACGTCATCGACTCGCATTCTGAACCCTCGTCCCTTGAGTTCAATGGTACCCTATGACGTCGCGAGCCATACGTGCCCGGCCAGTTGCCCGCCAAGTCATCGACACGCACTTCGGACCCTCGTTTCTTGGGTTGATTAAATGACATCCTATGACGTGGCGGACGACATGTGCCAGGCCCTGAACAAAGGTGAACTTCATCAACACGTTCAACCCCAAGAGCGCGGGCGGCAACGTGGAGAAGTGGCTCATCGACTGTGAGGCGGCGCAGCGCGAGTCAGTCGCCGACGTGTGCCGCCGCGCCTTCGACGACTACGCTACGCAGGTGCGCACCAAAACACCCCCATTACACCCCTAATGCACCCCCATTGCACCCCTAACACATCCCTCATACACCCTGCATACACCCCTATTACACCCTTCATACACCCCTCATACATCCCGAATACATCCCTACCACACCCCTAACTCACCTCATACACCCCTCATACATCCCTCATACAACCCTTGTACCCCTCATTTCCCTATGATACACCCCTCATACACCCCCAATACACCCCTAATACACCCCTTAAACGCAACCGCGAGCTGCAGGCGCGAACGGATTGGATGGTGGACTGGCCGGGCCAGGTGGTGCTGTGCATCGGCTGCCTGTACTGGTGGGGCCCGACGCAGATGATGCCTGCCTCGTCTTCCTCCACATTGTAGTTCCCCGTTTCTGTGTAAAGTGGAATCGGCCAATTTCGGTACATCATTTCCTGCGCCCAGCGCCGACGCTGTGCACGCAACTCTGTGTGGGCATTCAACCTGCTGCCGCTTTCCCACGCTGAGCGCTGACGCTCTGCATGCCACTCCGTACGGGCATTTCACCTGGCAATATACCGAAATTGGCCTATTACATGACGTGGCGAACATTACCTGTCAGGCCCTACGTACAGGACCTCCCAGACGGAGGAGGCTCTCAACACCAACGGCATGGCGGAGTTCAGCAAAAAGTGCGTGAGCCAACTGATGGACATCGTGGAGAAGGTGCGCGGGAACCTGACCAAGCTGCAGCGCAAGACGCTGCAGGCGCTCGTCGTGCTGGAGGTGCACGCGCGCGACGTCATCGCCGACCTGACGCTCAAGGCAGGTGCTTACACTCGTCCACATCTCAGCTCAACTTTAGCGCTGTCTGTGGGCTACACGTGTCCACTTCTCGGCGTACCATGACAGCTTTCTGTGGGTTACTCATATGTGTCATTGGCAAAAGACGTCTCAGGTTGAGCTTAGAAGTGGACGTTTGATGTGGCTTCAGTGACCAAAAGCGGCTCAGGTTGAGCTGGGAAGAGGACAAGTGTAAGCCAGTGCCTCAAGGGCATCGCCACGCCCAACGACTTCGAGTGGAACAGCCAGCTGCGCTACACGTGGGACGAGATCGAGGGCAAGCAGGGCGTCATGGTGCGCATGATCAACGCCGCCATCCCCTACGGCAACGAGTACCTCGGCAACTCCTCGCGCCTGGTGGGAACGTGACAATAACCGCTTCTCCTCTTCTCTTTCCTCATCTGCTCCTCTCCTTCTCTCTGCTCTCCTCTCCTATCCTCTGCTCCACTCTCCTCTCCTCTCTTCTCCTCTCTCCACTCCTCTCCTTCCTTCTTCTTTTCCGCCTCCTTCTCCTCCTCCTCCTCCTGATCCTCCTCCTCCTCCTCCTCCTCCTCCTCCTCCTCCTCCTCCTCCTCCTCTTTCTCCTCCTCCTCCTCCTCCTCCTC
>Ga0307489_10003618_pt1 | contig 10236 bp, 21 predicted proteins | sample SB12metaG_FD_202247 | JGI IMG/M metagenome (GOLD analysis project Ga0307489, IMG submission 202247) | Sea-ice brine microbial communities from Beaufort Sea near Barrow, Alaska, United States - SB 1.2 | ecosystem: Environmental > Aquatic > Marine > Coastal | place: USA: Alaska | collected...
TTCCGAGGCATCAAGGTGGGATCACTGCTGTGGTTCCAGGGACAAGACAGCTTTCAGTTGAGTTGACGAGATGCGATGGTGGGTTTAGGGTTTAGGGTTCAGGGTTTAGGGTTTAGGGTTTAGGGTTAAGGGTGCGATGATGCGCGGCCCCGCCTTGAAGAACGCGCCCGCGCCCTCCTGCTGGTAGATCTTGGTGAAGGCGTCGAAGGTACCGTTGTACAGCTTGACGCCGCCCGATGTCATCATGAGCCGGCGGCGCACCGTGTCGAACGGGTAGGACGCCACGCCCGCGGCGTTGGTCGCCACCTGCGCGATCACGAACTTGGCAACGATGGAAGAGTCCTTGGGCTAGGGCCGGGCAGATATTGCTCGCCACGTCATAGGATGCCATTCAACTCAATAAACGAGGGTTCAAAGTTCGTGTCGATGACGTGGCGGATAATATTGCGCTAGAGCCTGGCAGATATTGCACGCCACGTCATGAGAGGCCATTAACTCAAGAAGTAAGGGTTTGAAACGCGTGTCGATGACGCGGCAGGCGAGATCTGGCAGCGCCTACCTTGGTGAGGAGAGCGCCCTTGCCGGTGTCGTAGAGGCCGAAGTAGGAGCCGCGGTACACGATGATGCCCTGCACGGACACGCCGAAGCCCTGGCAGCATGGTCGTTGAGAACAAGCACTCGAATCGAGATCGGATCATGACTGCCTTCAGGGTAAAAGCTCATACAGACGTGCCGAGGAGGAGGAATAGGCCGATTTCGGTATATCGCTCCCTGCTCCGAGCGCTGACGCTTTGCCCGCAACTCTGTATGGGCATTCAACCCGACGCCCGCTTTCCCGCGCCGAGCGCTCACGCTTTGCCCGCAACTCTGTATGGGCATTTAACCCAAGCGTATACCGAAGTCGGCCTATTCAACGTCGGTCGAGTGCTTATAGTGAAGAACCCCCCTGCCTGGTAGAGTGACATGGGGCCGGACTTGGCCGCCACCTTGGTGAGGCAGTCAACGAGGCCGGTGAACTCGCGGTTCTTGCCGGTGCCGACGTCGGCGGCCAGGCGGGTGCGCGCGAAGTCGAGGGGATACACGATGAGCAGGGAGGAGGCGCCGGCGACGCCGCCGCACGCCATGTTCACGCCGAAGAACTGCCAGAACTGCGTCTTGGGGGAGTACACCGGGAACAAGTCCCATACCCAGGGTCGCCACAAGCTCAAGTCAACACATTGAGTTCAACTCTAGAGCCTAGTCTGTGGGCTAGCAACTAGTAAGCTCGAGTTTGATGATTTGGCCAAAAGTCATTTGAATTTTGGGGAAAATCGCCAAACGCCTACTTACTACGGGTAGTACGAGATACTATATAGTACGCTTTACAGACTAGGCACTAGCTCAACTCACACATTGAATCCCATTCCAGCTCAGCTCACAAGCACCAGTCCCTTGCCAGCTCAACTCGAATGCACCAGGACGGAAACCACGGCTGTGACGGCATACACGTTGAGCCGGCCAAAACCACAGCGAGTACGGCATACAAGTCGGTTGAGCTACCTAGAGCCACAGCTGTGACGGCATATACGTTGAACTGCCCATGTGAACGAGGCGCTCAGAGCCATAGTTATACAGCTGTGCCGGCTGCTACTTTCAAATGCCCTCGTGAGCGAGGTGTTTGGTGTGGTGGGCCCCGTTGAGGAGGGGCAGCAAGGCTTGGTGTTGCAGGCGGTGCGGCGCGGGCCCCGCCTGGATGATGTCCTTGAAGGCGAAGTTGAAGGCCTGTGTGGGGAAGTAGCGGATGATGTTCGCCATGTTGCCGCGCCAGAAGGAGTTGAAGCCCTGCTCCGCGGACACGCGCGTGAAGCAGTTGATGATGCCGGTGTACCGCGCCACCTCTCCGGACATGATCTGCACCACAAGCGGCGCGAGGGAATGAAAACGAAAGGTCAGTATTTGAGATTTTATCTTTTTGCCGATTTAGCAGCGAGGGACGGCTGGCGATCGCTAGGGTGTAAGCGGTGAAACAAATGTATAAGCCCACGTCGGGCTCCGTGAAAGGCTCTTTTCCGAGAGGGCCTCGCCGTTCGCGAGGCGACGAAGGAAACGCAACGAACCAAGGGAACATATTGGGATGCGCGTGCTGAGCCCGGGTGACCATAAACGTCCAAGCGTCTCTTCACTCACCCGGGGGTTGGCATCCTGTGTCTGGATGAGGAGCTTCACACGCTCGATGGGCGCGGTCGCCGTCTTGGCAATGGAGCCGGAGATGCCACCCTGCAAGATAAGGAGAGGTGGGGCGGGGAGGCGGGGCGCGTCAGATGAAGATGCGGGGCGCGATTGGGTAACACGCGTGTCGAATGCAAAGCTGCGGGGGGGGGGCATGGTAACTCGCGTCGCATCTGACGCGCACGCCCGCCGTCAGAAGCGCGTCAGGTGCGGGGCGCGTGGGAGGAGGACAGCCGGGACGCGTTGTAAGCGGTGTGCATCTGAGGCGGTGCGCGTATGATGCCATGTGTGTCACCCAAGAGCGCCCGCCCAACTCCATCGATCGGGTACCTCATCGGGTACCTCCAACCGTTGGGTGGCTCGGACCGAACTATCCTTTCCCAATAAAAAGAACCGAAACCCCATCCCCGGAGATCCCGGGCATTGGCTGGCACGATCGTACGATGACCCGAACGCCGCCGCCGCCACGATGCACGGCGGATACACGCCGTGAACTCGGTGTCCTTGGTGCGCGATGCGCGTCGCAGACGGAGGTACTGGACTTACCGCGGCGAGGTCCTTGCCGAAGGCGGACCAGGAGAACTCCTTCTTCGCGTTCGCTTGGAAGTCCGTCACCACGGACTGTGTGAAGGTGAGCGGCGCCGGCGCCATGGGCGAGGCCACGCCGCGGGCCGCGAAGGACCCGGCGGCCGTCGCCTTATAGAAGGAGAGCGGGAGAGACATCGTGGCGACGCCTGGGGGAAAGGGTTGTGCGGCGGGGTAAGAGAGCACGGCGAATCAACCAGCTTTATACGGCTCCGCCTGTCGGCGTTTCGTCGATCGGAGATCTTTTCATCTTTCAATCTTCGTCGTTTTTGGGTGGCAGATTTTGGCGGGTAGATTTGACAGGTGGACTACTGATGATCGTGGCAGCTGCTTACCCCCCATCGGATATGCGCAGCCAACAGGCCACCAACACCAGCAGGCAACACGCACCCATGCGGCACTCTCACGCACGTCGCGCACGTCGCTCGAAACGCGGCATCAATCACCTGCGTGTCACCGATCCCTCCCTCGTGACCGTGGGTTCGGTGTCGGCCTGAGCGCTGCGTCGCTGTAAAGACGGCACCCGGCGCGACTACCCATCGGTATCGCACAAATGTTGTCAACGCTGCGCGCCACCGCCTTCGCCACCGCGCGCGCCCTCGTGCAGCACCGCCCGAGCATTCCGAGCCGCGCGCCGCCGCTGCGCGCGTTATATGCCACCGCAACCGGCGGAGACCCACCGCCGCAACGCAAGCAGAAGCGGATGGAGCCAACGCCCGCGTTCGTGTCCATCGGCACAACGTTGCTGGAAGGGCCTGGCAGATGCGACTGTGAGTATAAAGGCGTCGCTCTGCTCCGGTCTGCCACGTGTCGATGGATGTATTATAATGCTGAGACTGTAGAGATACGTGTGCTAGAACATGCGCAAAGGTGCGAGTCATGCGAGGAGCTGTCGAGTTAGTAGACCGGAGAGTAGCTCCTATCTAGACACAGGCGGTACTAGTAATATTGCTTACCACGACCACGTCATACAACGCTTGCTGTTGACGCTTGAATTGAACGGCATCCCATGGCGTGGCGATCAACATCCATCCAGCCCCTAGCCACTGGACGTGGCGCGCGCGCACCCCGACGCCGTGGCCGTGGTGTCCGGCCGCAAAGGCAACCGCCAGGACGTCACCTACGGCGGGGCCTGGCAGACAATGCTCGTGCTTGCCACGTCATAGGACGCTGCGCCGTCTAACTCAAGACTCGAGGGTTCAAAACGCGAGTCGACGATGTGGCAGTTGATACTGGCCAGGCCGTGACTTACGGCTCGATGTTGCAGCAGGCATATGCGTTGGCCGGCAGCCTGCGCGCGGCGGCGGCGGGCAAGGAGGAGGACGACACGGATGACGACGGCAGGGGCTTACACTCGTCCACTTCTCAGCTCAACTTGAGCCTTGTCGGTCACAAGAAAGCACCCTCCACACCCAAAACAGCCCCTAGCACCCCCTTGCAACGGGCTACACAACCCCTGCGCGCAACCCCTATCCCATACAAAGCGCTCAAGTTGAGCTGAAAAGTGGACGGGTGTAAGCCCATGGACGATGGCAACGAGTACATCGCCGCCAAGCGCGCCGTCGCCCGCTCTGACAACGATGATGTCCTGCGTGGCAGGGCCATACATAAGTACCGTTTCACTTGTTCTCAGCTGGCACTTGAACATCTCGGGACTACTCGTATTACAAGTGGGACTAATCAAACGGTTTCGGGGACAAACGGCTCAAGTGCTAGCTGGCAGAATTACGCGGCTTGCTCTGTGTGTTAGTTTCAGCTCACACTTGGGCATCTGTGAGGAATTAAGTGCGATAACGCAAGTGGTTGTTGGGACAATATGCTAGAAGAATCATGCTCCTAGAAGGCCCTGGGGCACGGCGAGCGCGTGGCCATCTCCGCGACGCCGGGCCCGTCGTACGTGGTGGCGATGCACGCCGCGTGGATGTGCGGCGCCATTGCGGCAGGGTCTTACGCTCGTTCACTTCTCAGCTCAACTTGAACAGTTTTCATGGGATAAGGGGTGCGCGTAGGGGTTACGTAGCCTCATTTGAGGTTGTGTCATGTGGTGCTTGGGTTGTGTAGGTTGTTTCTGTGTGTCAGGCACGTTTCAAGTTGAGCTGAAAAGTGAACGAGTGTAAGCCCCTGCATTGCGGTGCCCATCGCCACGTCGCACACGCCGGAGGAGGTGGAGTACGTGCTGTCCGACGCTCGGGTGCGCGTAATGGTAGGGCGGTGCAGGTTGACCCTATCAAACCCAAGTTGAAACCGCCTGGATATACGCTATTGAAACTAAGCCATGATGGACCGGCTTCAAATTTTGCTTTCAAATACAACTCGCGCCGCCACATCATGGCTATGATAACCGACGACCCCGAGGGCGGCGGCGAGACCGTCATGATCCATAGCACCGCCCCGCAGCTCCAGGTCACCAGCGGCAAGGTCGGCAAGGGCGGCAAAGGCGGCGGGAAAACCGGGAAAAGCGCAAGTGGCAGCCGTGACCAAGACAGCGGCAGCGGCGACAAGCGCAGCGGCAAAAGTACGAGAGCCGACGAACCGGAACCAGAGAACGCCCCCGAGGACGGCGCTTTGATCATCTACACGAGCGGCACCACGGGGCAGCCCAAGGCAGGGCCTGGCAACTGTTGCCCGCACACGTCGTCAACACGCATTTTGTACCCTCTCTTATCAAGTTAAATAGCATCCTTTGATGTGGCGAGCAGTTAGGTCCGGACAAGGGCCGGTAAAGTGACCTCAGAATGTACCAGGTGAGAGGGGTATGTTTTGATTTTAGGGGGGTATTAGGGGGTTGTTAGGGGGGTCGTCTCGTGAAAATAATACCCTAAGACCCAGACCCTCAACCCTAAAGTACTTTTACAGCCTGTTAAATGGTAAATTCTGGGGTCACTTCACCAGCCCTAGCTCGGACCTACCAGACCCTTGCTCAAGGGGGTGCTGCACACGCACAGCAGCCTGGCCGCGCAGTGCGCGGCGATGACCGGCGCGTGGGGGTGGGGTCCGGCCGACCGGATATACCACGCGCTGCCGCTGCACCACATCCACGGCATCGTCAACGCGTGGATGTGCGCGCACGCTGTGGGTAGGGCAACACGCTTAGTTGATTAGTGCCTCGCAGAAACTGCTCAAGATGTCCATCAACACGGCTTACACCTGCAACGGGGGCGGCGTGTACGAGTATTGGACAGAACCCGTAAACAGGAAATAGTTGCTGATAACGAAAAATTAAGGTTTCAATACCCCTTGATAACGGGCGTATTTATGCAAAACAATGTTTCCGTTCCGATACACTTGTAATACCCTCGCGGCGGGCGCGTGCGTGGAGTTCGGTGGAGCCGGGACGTTTGCGCCGCGCCGCGCATGGAGCCGGCTGCGCGACCCCGAGCTGCCGCCCGTTACCGTCTTTATGGCAGGGGCTTACACTCGTCCACCTTTCAGCTCAACGTAAGCGCTTTTGTGGGACAAGGGGTGTCTAGGGAGTGTTAAGGGGGTATTTATGGCGGGGTTGGAGGGGTGTTGAGGCGTTTAGGGGTTGTTTCGAGTGTCAGAAGCGTCTCAAGTTGAGCCGAAAGGTGGACGAGTGTAAGCCCCTGCTTCATGGGAGTGCCCACCATGTACGTCATGATGTTGCGCGTGCTGGCCGGCAGGGGCTTACACTCGTCCACTTTTCAACTCAACCTAAGCCGTTTTGGTCACACCTCCCCGTGTCCCCCTGTCTAATGGACTGGGGGAAAACCATGCACCCAACGCATCCCACAAAATGTGCTTACATTGAGCTGAAAAGTGGACGAGTGTAAGCCCCTGCTGGCAGGCATGCGGAAGAGCAACCCCGAGGCGGCGGCGGCGGCGGCGGCAGGGGCTTACACTCGTTTTTAGAGCTCAACTTGAGCAACTCCAGGACACATTCATGAGTTAAGCTGGGTTACACGGCTGACAGAAGAGCTCAAGTTGAGCTGAAACCGGAACGAGTGTAAGCCCCTGGTCGGCGGCCGCGGCGGCGGGGCTGCGCCTCACCGTCAGCGGCTCCGCGGCGTGCCCCGTCCCCGTCATGCGCGAGTGGCAGGAAGCCACCGGTTCGTCCACCGTGTTCCTGGAGCGCTACGGCATGACCGAGATCGGCATGGCCCTCTCGAACCCTCTGGAGGTAGAGCCGAGAGAACATGCTCGCCACACGTCATCGACCATTTTGAACCCTTGTATGACGAGGTCAGCGTTATTCACTGGAAGAAACGGCGTTACTCCATTACGAAATTTAGTCTTACTCGAATACTCTCCGTGGAGCCGTGGCCATTTTTGGGGGATTTGACGAGGGTTAACCACCTGGCCCTGGGTCGAGGGTAAGCGGCGGCCGGGGTCGGTTGGTCTACCACTTCCTGGGGTGGAGGTCAAGTGTGTCCCGCTCCCGGACTCGGACACGGACTCGGACACGGACTCGGACAAGGAGCTGGAGTCGGTACTGGAGTCGGGGTTTGAGGGCGCGTTGGAAGGGCCGGGCGAGCTGCTGGTTCGCGGTCCTGGGGTGTTCAAAGAGTACTGGGGTCGGCCGGACGTTACGGCGGACTCGTTCGACGACGAGGCAGGGTCTGGCAGATATACCCTAAACCCTAAACACTAAACACTAAACACTAAACACTAAACACCAAACCCTAAACCCCGAACCTTGGGAGTCATCCAACGCATTTGAAACCATCGCTTCTGTTCAGTGCGAGCTACATCTGCCAGGCCCGGCGAGGAGGGGTATTTCCGCACGGGCGACACGGTGGTGCGCGACGCCGGGGGGTACTGGCGCATCCTCGGTCGGACCTCCGTGGACATCATTAAGACCGGCGGGTTGAAGGTGAGCGCGTTGGAGGCAGGGGCTTACACTCGTCCACTTTTCAGCTCATCTTAACCGCTTTCTGTGGCACAGGGGCTGCGTTTGGAGGATGTCTAGGGGGTGTACATGGGGTGTGAGGGGTTGTTTGGGGTGCGTTTTGTGTCAATAACGGCTCAAGTTGAGCTGAAATCGGAACGAGTGTGAGCCCCTGGTTGGAGGTGGAGGCCAAGCTGTTGGAGCACCCGGAGGTGGCGGAGGTGGCGGTGCTGGGGCTACCCGACGAGGCGTACGGCGAGGTGGGCGCCGCCGTGGTGGTGCTGCGTCAGGACGAGGACGGCAGGAGTGCCGATGGTAAGGTGAACGGGAAGGACACGCGGGAGTTTGAGGTGGACAGCGCCGGGGTGAAGTGGCGGGGGCTGACACTCGTTCACTTCTTAGCTCAACCTGAGCCATTTCTGACACAAAGTACACCCTGAACAACCCCTGATACTCCTTAATATCCCCTCACATGACACCTCCTAAACACCCCCTAAACAACCCCTACATGCACCCCTATCCCACAGAGTGCGCTTAAGTTGAGCCGAAAAGTGGACGAGTGTAAGCCCCTGTGAAGTGGTACGTCAACAACGAGGAGGATGACGCTGCGGGCGAGGGGCAGCTTGACCTAGGCGCGTGGTGCCGGGAGCACATGGCGCCGTACAAGGTGCGGCGCCTGGCGTAATGCCCATAGTGGGCCTGTGAAACCCCCCCCTTGAGGTGCACCCCTTTGTTCAGACGTTTTAGGGTTTAGGGTATAGGGTTCAGGGTTTAGTTCAGACGTCGTCGAGCAGTCCGACTTAGTGCCTGTGTGTGATGTGCGGTGACTTTACCACGTGCTGCTACGAATGGGTGTTCCCTGCTCTGCGGTGCCGCGCACGTTTACGTTGGTGGAGAAGATTCCACGGAATGCCATGGGGAAGGTCAACAAAAAGGACCTCAAGCGCATGTACTTTCTTTGATTAGAATAGTTTAGAGCTCGAGAGCGGAGCGACGCCACGCTCACAACCAAATTCCTGAGGGGTCGGAAGTGTGAGGACAGCGCGATAATCGCAGACGTTGAAGACTGCTTAGGTTGTGGGGAAATCACCCACTGTTCAATCGTTGTGCAAGCGCACACGGCGCTGCATAATTCGCGCGCACCCGCACGCAGGCCCAACCGCCCCATGTCCTCCGCCGCCGTCATGTCATGGTCCTCCCGCGTGGCGGTCGCGCCCGCAGCTACCGCGCTGCGCCGTGCCGACCGCGCCACCCCCACCCGCCTTGTGAATCCGCGCCATCAGGCGGTAGTTTCGGGTGGTGCGCTTACCACGCCGCAGCTAAGCCAAGGGCGGATGACGCGCCGCGCCGAACGCGGTGAGGGCAAGGGACGGGCGTGCAGAGTAGGCCTCGCACCCGCACATGCGCCCCGCCCCGCCACGCCACGGGCGGACGCCTCCTCTCGTGCACGCTGAACCCAGCTACATGAGCGTTATAAACGTCGAGCCTGGAGCGAGTACACCCGCCCGGCGGCCAGTGCCCCACCTATGTCCCCTTCTCAGCTCAACGCTACGAAGCATCTTCTAGGAATGAAGTGGGATAAGTACCAGTGTCAGTGATTTCTCAGGGGCTCAACGACCTATGCGAAGCTGAGATGAATAGAGGAGCAGTGTAAAGTCATGCCGGTGGCGCACACGCTTGGCGCCCGTCGCCCGGTGCCGTGCTGGGGCGCGACGTGCGGGATGACCGCCGCCGCCCGGAAGGAGCGTCCTGCCAGGACATCACTCTCGCCCCGTCACGTCAAAGCGTGCCGGCTCGAGCAGTCAGGGTTTCAAACGAGCTGCTGAGTAACGGCTGCTGACTCGCCTTGTCCTTACGCTGGTGTGGGCGGGCGCAGCGAGAACGAGAAGTGAAGTAGGATTACAACTTTGCTCTCTGATTTGGCTTCGATACCACGCGTCACGCATGTAAAACGGCTCGACTCGTAAAAGTGACACGTGGCAAAAAACGGTCGACGCGAGCACGCGCGGCATGAGGCGGCAGCGGCAACGAACATCGCGCCACAATGTCGTCGCTCGCCGCCGCCGCCGCCGCCTCTCCGCCCGCGGGGCTGCTACACCCACGACAACGCGGCGTGCACGTGCGAGCGCGAGCGCCCTCGTCTCGTCCAGGGCCGCATCGCGTCCGCGCACGTCGGGATGCCACCGCCACCATCTTCTCGTCCGCGTCCACGGCGGAACGGGCGGACGACGCCGACGCCGCCGACGCCGACGCCGCGACGAAGCCTCTGACCGCGGTCATCGTCGGCGGTGGCCTCGCCGGACTCGCCGCATGCGTCGCCCTTCGCCGCATCGGTATAGACGCGCACGTCTACGAGCGCGCCCAAGTCCTGAACACCAACGCGGGGACGGGCATTACGTTGTGGCCGAACGGGCTGTCGGCAGGGGCTTACACTCGTCCGCTTTTCAGCTCAACTTGAGCGCTTTGTATAACATAGGGGGTGCGAGTAGGCATTGTGTAGCCCGTGTTAAGGGGGTGTTGGGGGGTGTTTAGGGTGTGTAGGGTGTTTCTGTGTGTCAGACACGGCTCAAGTTGAGTTGAAAAGTGAACAAGTGTAA
>Ga0307489_10003619_pt1 | contig 10235 bp, 13 predicted proteins | sample SB12metaG_FD_202247 | JGI IMG/M metagenome (GOLD analysis project Ga0307489, IMG submission 202247) | Sea-ice brine microbial communities from Beaufort Sea near Barrow, Alaska, United States - SB 1.2 | ecosystem: Environmental > Aquatic > Marine > Coastal | place: USA: Alaska | collected...
CAGGCCGCGGCGAGGGAAACCATCGCGAGCCATGCAGGAAGCCACGTGTTGTCTCGCCGGGTGAGTAAGGGACTGGACGAGTGGTTCTTGGCAGGGGCTTACACTCGTCCACTTCTCAGCTCAACCTGATACGCTTTTAGTCACTGAAGCACTGAAACCACCAGTCGTATGCTCGTATCCCACGAAAGGTGCTTTCGTTGAGCCGAAAAGTGGACGAGTGTAAGCCCCTGGTTCGTGGCCCTTCCCGGTCTGGCGACCAAGGTGATGTGCATGGCGTGGCAGCACCGAAGCGAGCGGCCGGTCATCCTGGTGGAGACTGACCCAACCGGTCGCGACGCGCTCGACCCTTTCGTCAAGGTGAGACGGTGCAGATTGACCCCAAGTAGTCCCCGGGTTGAGCAGGCCTGATTTCAGCGCATGAAGCTGAAACATGATGAAGCGCTTTCACATGGAGGCGACGCTCTGCTGCAGTCTGCCACGTGAGGAGCAGTGAGCAGCAGCTAACCCTAGAGTCAGGCTGTACTATGCATGCTGCCAATAAACTTTGTTTTCAACTCAACTAGCGTCGCTGCCACAAGGTGATGACGCAGAGCATGTGGGTGGAACTGGCGGGAGCCACACCGGGCGATCACATTCAAGGCGTTGATGACCGCGATTTTGACCCTGATGCATCATACACGGTGCTCTTCCGCCTGCGGCACCCGGGTAGGGCACTGCAGCTTGACAGTATCAACACCCGTGTTAACCCCAGGTTATACGGATATAGAGTCAAGGGTTATACGGGTATAGGGTCAGATTCGCACAGATATAGGGTCATATTTATACGGATGTCGGGTCTGATGGTGTGGTGTAGATTGACAGTATCGAAAACCGCGTTGAAAGCGCCAATTATGTCTGCAATCAGCGCCTGAAACTGGAATATGATTGACTGCTTTCAAGTTTTGCTCTCAATCTCAGCCTGCGCCGCTACACCCAGGCGCGCCGGAGCACGTCCCGATGATGAGCTCTAGACAAATGGGTAGGGCGGTGCAGGTTGACCCCGGCTTGACCGCGCCCGGTTTCAGTGCGTGAGCCTGACATTGAAGTAGGCCCCCATTCAGACTCCCAAAGGGAGCCCAACTGAAGCGTCGATGAAGAAACCCCTCACCAGACATTGTTGAAGCGCTTTCAAACATTGCTTTCAATGTCAACTTGTGCCGCTACAAATGGGGTTCCGGCCAAACATGGACCTGGTGGTAAGGCGGTGCAGGTTGAAACCAGTTGAATCCCGGATCGAAAGCGCCTGGTCTCAGCACTTGAAATTAAACTGTGAAGAGCTGCTTTCAAACTTTGCTTTCATTTTTACCTTGCGGCATTACCTCACGGTACGGCGCCACTTAGCGGGAGGCAAGATCTGAAGCTGAAGGAGGAGACGGAATGAACGATCTTCGCCGCTGGTTCATGTCAGTGCCCGGTCTCGCAGATAAGGTAGGGCGGTGCAAGTTGACCCGATGAAACCCACGTTGAAAGCGCCTGGATGTAGGCGCTCGAAAGCAAAATATGATGAATTGCTTCCAAACTGTGCTTTCAATTTCAACTTGCGCCGCTACAACAAGGTGATGCGGTTGGCGTGGCAGAGCCGCAATGAGCGACCGTTCATCGAGGTGGCGACATCGGAGAGCGGCAACAACGCAAACACCCCGACCATCACGGTGGTTCCGGAGAGCGCATGGGGAGACCACACTGGACTGCACGGCACGTGGACGGTCTCCATGCGGCAGGGGCTTACACACTCATCCACGTTTCAGCTCCTGAACCTGAGCCGCTTTTGTCACTGACAGACTGACGCCAACCAGCGTATCTCACAGAAAGTGCTTTTGTTGAGCTGAAACAGTGGGCGAGTGTAAGCCCCTTCCATGCGGCTCTTTCTCGCCGGCGACGGCTATGCCGCTGACAAATTATACATGATAGTTTTCGACATCCAGCATCCAGGTGAGGCGGTGCAGGTTGACCCGACGCAAATCACGTTGAAAGCGCCTGGCACTAAGCGCTTGAAACTAAACTAGACTTTGATGAATCGCCTTCAAACATTGCATTGTAATTCAACTTGCGCCGATACATCCAGGTGCTGAACACTTTCCCGTCACGGGTAAAGACATGGCGTTCAGTAAAGATGAGCTTTACGTGGCTCAGCGGCAGTTTGTGCGGGATTCGTTTAATGCAGCTGGCTCGCCGGAGGAGATGAGTGCGGCGACTGCGCAGTTGGAGGCGGGGGGCTCCCCTCGTCCACTTCTCGCCTAAGCCGTTTTGTCACTGAAACCCTGCTACTACCCAACGCATCCTGCAAAGAGCGCTTATGTTCAGCCGAGAAGCGGACTAGCGTAAGCCCCTGGTTGGAGGCCCTCACCGTGTCAGGCATTGATCCTGCGAGAGCTGGACAGCTTCGGGATATCACGGCCACGAGAGGCGCCGCCGCCGCCGCCAGGATCGCGGGGTTGAAGCCCTGTGTCCGTCTCACGGGGCTCCGCGGCGCCGCGCATCTCAATGGCGGGGCTATCCACTTCTCACTTCGACCACTTCTGAGCCATATTTTTGAAACGGGTGCCCGGGCGAAAGCCTGGTCCTCTTCGTACGCGCGGAAGCGTCTCTTTCTCTCTGAGCTGATTTAGTCACCGTAGCTACCGAGTGCAACTACCCAACATGTCCACAAGAATGCTGAAGCCGAGTAGACGAGTGTACGCCCTTGTTCAGCGACATGGAAGGTGTCATCATAGGGGTCAGCCCGAGCAACAATCAGCGCTTCGCTGTTTACCTCGTGGACGAGCAGACGGTCAGCGTCAGGGCGGAAAACTGCGAGACAATCCGCCCGTGATGATATGATAGCGCTGATTTACATTTGGAACCGGGTGTCGAGCGGCGCGCGCGCGAGTTGCCGCGTTCCACCGGCAGGACTTCAAACAAATGGTCTGTGAAATAAATTGTAGAACAATCGCCTCTGAACGCCCCGCGCAGACGGGGCTCTTTAGCTAGGTGCTGGGAGTAGAATGTTTAATTCGGCAGCATCAGAAGCACGCATCCACGATGACTCTGCGATTAAACTCGCACAGCAGAGCGTTAGAGCACGGGTTGAGCCTCCACACTGCGCCATCACCGCGTAACGAAGTGATCTGCGAGCTGTGATCCCGTGATCCCCGCTGGCTGGGAGCACGTGACGTTCATACACTGAAATCACACCTGTACATGCAAACATACGACCCCACAGAAGCGCACATCACACAGACCATCACGTCCCCGCGGCTGACAGCGTATCCGCGGGTTGAGCCCGCACCCATTGTGCCATCTCCACGTAACCGAAGTGATCTGCCAGTTGTGCGCACTCGATGGCATTCGGCGGACACCCGTGCTCCCACGCCCATTTCAGCACCTCCAGGCGGTTGTTCGCAGCGGCGTAATAACACGTGTCCGCATTCCACTGGCAGCCGTGCTCCCGCGCCCACCGCAACAGATCCAGGTGCCCGCCCTTAGCAGCCTCTGCACAGGGGCTTACACTCGTCGACTTCTCAGCTCAACGTCAGCCGCTTTTGTCATTTACTCCGCCCAAGGCACCCAGCGTATCCCTGACAAAGTGCTTATGTTGGGCCGAAAAGTGGACAAGTGAAAGCCCCTGCCTCTGCACACGTCTGAGGGCTCCACTGGCAATCGTGCTCCCGCGCCCACCTTAACACGTCCAGGTGCCCACCCGCAGCGGCGTGTGCGCACGTGTACAGGTCCCACGGGCAGTGGTGCTCCCGCGCCCACTGCAACACCGCCAGGTGTCCGTACCCAGCGGCGCCTTCACACGTGTCCGCGTCCCACTGGCACCCGTGCTCCCGCGCCCAGCGCAACACCTCAAGGTGCCCGCCCGCAGCGGCGTATGCACATGTCAGCGGGCTCCATGGGCAACCATGCGCCCGCGCCCATTAACACGTCCAGGTCTCCGCCTCTCGTGGCCCATGCACAAGTCCGCTTATCCCATGGACAGTCGTGCTGCCGCGCCCACTGCAGAACCTCCAGGTGCCCGCCCCAAGCAGCGATCAGCGCACACGTCCTTTTCTCCCATGGGCACCCGTTCGCCTTGGCCCATGCCAACCTCTCGACGGACCCCACAAAGTCCACGACCTTGAGCTTCACCGCCTCTTCGGTCATCCCCGCGCGCGGGAGCTTGTTTGCCAGCACCACCGCCAGCCACGGCTTCGCCACCCGCATGCTCGCGCGGGGTCCAGCCGCGCCAGCAGATGCATCACCAGCAAGTCGCGCCACTCCTCAAGAAGGGGGTCGAGCAGCTCACTGGCGGCGTCAGCATCGCTATCATCGGGCGGCCCCTCGGAGCGATACCCACTCGAAGCCCTCGTCCCACTGCTTCCGCCCGCCTCCGTCGCGTCCCCGCCGCCGCCCGCGCCTCCACCACGTTTCCGAGCCCTAGTCTCCATCGCTTGTGACCCCTCCCTTCACCGCGCCTGCGGTCTGAAATCTGAAATGCGGTTTCGCTCCGCGCTCAGCGTGCCGGGTTCTCGAGCGCCAACGACGCCGCCGGCGCTGCCGCGAGCGGGTGGGCTCAGCCGGATCGACGAACCCACAAACCCGCGCGGTGTGGGTGCGCGACTGCGAGTGTGGCCATAACCCGCGCCCGCGCCCCCCTCCTCGCCTCGCTCTGCGAGAAATACGGGCAGATCCGGTGGGGGGGTCCATTATTCCCCCCATTCGAATCTGCACCCGCCGCGCCGTGCACGCCGGCCGGCACTTTTGGCTTGCCGACCAGCCAGTCATTAAGTCATCGTCAATGGTGTACCGGTACACGCGCAATCGGTCAATTTGAGCGTTGAAACGGCATTTTCCGACGAAAAAGTGCAAAAAGGTGTCTGCGCTGAGCGACCGACACGAGCGCGCACCGCTTCCGCGAGGAGAGAGTATCTTCCGAAATCCCGACACGGATATTCCGATACCTGTCCCGTCTCCGCAACACTCGCCTCGTGCGCCTCCACGCCGCCGACGACCAGGCACGCCGCGTCGCGAAGGAGCGGCGCGACCATTCATAGATTCAGCAAACACACATTCTTTCGCGAAGCGACACCCTCGCTGACGAGTTGGGGCGATGCAGCGGTTCTGGAGCTGGCGAGAGCGGCTCCGCGCTTCCGCGCTCCCGGACCTGAGTTCCGTGGAGTCGCGGCCCACCACAGCGGCGATGCAGGCGGTGCGTTTCCCCCCATCCCGCTGCCCCGCCGCCCCGACTCCCACACTCCTCCCGCCACGGCGCCACACAAGCATCCAAGAACTCGTCCTTTCCGGAACAACGACGTGAGAACGCAATCTCCGCCATCTCCGAAACGGTGCAACACCCCAAACCCCCGTGACGTAGCCCTAAACCCCGGAAACTTCACGGGAACCCCATGCCGCGCGACCCTGGCGGCGTCGCGCGCGCTCTCCCTCACTCCGCGTACACTCCGCGCCACACGTGTTCCACCCCCGCGCCATCCGCCGCTCGTTTTGGTTTCTCCGACCGGCGAAGCGAGCGTGGATTGCATTCCACGATCCATTGGATTGAGGACTGCTGTTTCTTCCGAGACTAGAATAACACGTGCTCTCTCGGGGTGCCTGGTCCCTTATTGACCCTTCCGTCCCCATGCGATATCCGCGCGCCCTTCCACGCGGTCTCCCTCTGTCGCGTTCCACTCCTCACGCATTCCACCCCTCACGCATTCCACTCGAACATTCCTTTCGTACTACGAGGTTACATTCTTGTGTCCCATTTCAGAACATGTCTTGTCACGCACCAGTACTCGAATAACTGAAATGAGCCGCGGATCGCAGCATACGCCTCACACACTCCACCCTAACACATTCCACCTGAAGGGTTCCACTTCTAACTTTCTAGCCGGCGGCGCTGCCGTTGCTGCTCGCCCACCCACCTATGGGGCCCGGCAGATATTGCTCTTGCTCGCCTCCTCACCTCGTGCCATTAGACTCAATAGATGAGGGGTTCAAAATGCATGTCGATGACGTGGTGGGCATGTATCGAGCTTGTATTGCTCGCCACGCACAACTATTCCGTACTGACGTGTTCCACTCCTGACGCGGCAGGCGATGGACGGCGACGAGGCCACGCTGCGCGCCACCCTGGCCATGGATTCCACAGCAGCGGCGGCGCGCGCGGCTGCTGGCGGCGCGGCAGGGGCCTTACTCCTCCAGTACGGAGGCGGCCCCGCGGATGTGGCAGGGAGGTTCTTGAAAGGACGCACTCGACCGACGCTGAATCTCCTCCTCCTCCTCCTCCTCCTCCTCCTCTTCTTCCTCCTACTCCTCCTGCTCCTCCTCCTCTAGGGGGATATTGAGAACAAGCACTCGACCGATGTTGAATCGACGAACAGAGTCCGAGCGTCTGTATGAGGTACTGCGGTCACGCAGGCAAGTCGTGCTCTGATCTCGGTCGAGTGCTTGTTCTCAATGACCCTCCCACCCCAGTCTCCCCGAAGGCAAGTCAAGCTCCGATCTCGGTCGAGTGCTTGTTCTCCACGACCCTGCTATGCGGCGAACCCGCACGGGTGGACCGCCGCGCACTTCGCGGCGATGGGCGGGCACGTCGGATGCGTCGTCGTGCTCGTGGACGCCGGTAGGGCAGCCGCACCATGGGATCGTCCAGTACAACATATGACGTGCATTAAACCCTCGTTTATTGCGCATGTCATCCTATTCAATATTATACATGACGTGGCGAGTGGTATGTGTCTGACGTCTAATGACTAGTCCGGTTCCCTGACCGGCCTGGAGGCCGATCAATAATTAGTTACCCGGCAGAGTCGGGCCGTCTTGCGGTCTCATTATGTTTGTCTCAAGGGCCATGACGTGGCGATCACCGGTATCCAATCTGGCCCTGTCCCCAGGCGCAAACCTGAACGCGCGGTGCCGCGACCCGGCGGAACATGTGTGCGACGGCTGGACCCCCGCGCATCACGCGGTGAGGCCCGGGGCACTGCTTGTTCATAGGGCACCTTCACACATTGACCTCCACCTCCTTCACGGGTCCTCCTTCTCTTCCTCCGCCTCCGCCTTTTCATGCTCTACTCTTGCTCCTATTCATCCTCCACCACCTCCTCCTCCTCCTCCTCCACCACCTCCTCCACTCTCTCCTCTTGTTCCTCAATTATGACTTGGAAGCATCACTCTCCTTCTAAGGAGGCACCAGGCTTCCGCCCTGGCCCCCATGCCACTCGAATCGGCACCTGACTCAACACGCTCCCCGCTGATGCACCGGCACCCTACCCCGCGGCATGGGAGAACCACGTGGACGTCCTGCGCCTGTTGGTATTCTCAGGGCGCGCCGACCTGGCGGCGGCGGACGACGAAGGGTTCACGCCCTTCATGCTGGCGGCGCAGCAGGCAGGGGCTTCCACTCGTCCACTGATCAGCCCAACCTGGAGCCGTTTTTGGTCACTGAGCCACGGTAAATACCCATGGTATCCCTGAAAATGTGCCTATGTTGAGCCAAAAAGTGGATGAGTGCAAGCCCCTGGCAGCAGGGCAACACCGAGGTCATGGGGCTGCTGCGCGGTGTGCCGCTGGCCGTGGACATCAACCGCCGCACGGCAGGGCATTACCAATTAAATACATACATGTTTAGCTCATCTAGGGTACCCATGTGATGTCTTGGGTGGGATTACCGTGGTGGTCACAGGGTCTTACCTCGGTGATTTGTTCCGCTCATCTATCTGCAGTACTTTGAGCTATTAAGTGGGACATATCTAGTGTACTAGTGGTTTCAGGGACCATTGGCGTAAATTTAAGCTGTAAGAAGTACTAGGAAGGACCAATTGGGATGACTCAAGTGGTTTCAGGGACAAGCAGCCTGGTGTAAGCTGTAAAAGGTTTTCGGGTAAGACCCTGGCGCGCGGTGCGGGGCGCCACCGCCGTGCGGCTGGCCTCATCCAACGGCCGCACGCAGGCGCTTCGCGTGCTGATCGAGCTGGGCGCTAACGTGGACCTACCCGACTGCGTGGGGTGGTAGGGCCTGGTGGATAATGCCTGCCACGTCATAGAGTCCCGTATGACTCAATAAACGGGGGTCCATAATCATTTGGGTGACGTGGCGGGCAACGGGCCTATCAGATGTTACTCAATACGTCATAGGATGCCGTTTAAGTCAATAAACAAGGGTTCGAAGTGCGTGTTGATGACGTGGCGAGCAATGGGCCAGGCATGTTGCTCGCCACGTCATTTAACTTGTTCTGAACCCTCGTTTATTGAATCAACCGGCATCCTATGACGTGGCAAGCACTATCCATCAGTCCCTATGGGGTGGACCCCGCTGATGCGCGCCGCGTCTAAGGGCGTGGTGGAGACGGTTCGGATCCTGCTGGGCAGCGGGGCGGACGTGAACCGACGCGGTGAGCACGGCGAGAGCGCGCTGATGCTGGCATGCCAGCGGGGGGACGAGGCGGCAGTACGGGTATGGACTGATGGATACGCTCGCCACGTCATCAGACGCATTTTGAATCCTCATCCCTTGAATTAAATTGCATCATATGACGTGGCAGGCCTGGTGGACTGCCTGCCACATCATACAGCGTACCTTAAGCCCTATTTTCTTTGAATACATGGCATCCAATGACGTGGTGGGTCTGGTGGATTGCCTGCCACCTCATACAGCGCACTTGACACCCTCTTTTCTTGAATTTAATGGCATCTGATGACGTGGCGAGCACTATACATCAGTCCCTAGGTGCGGGTGTTGTTGGCGGCGCCGGGGGTCAACGCCACAGTGTGCACGTACGCGCAAACGGGGGCCACGGAGCGGGGGGCGTGGGTCGACGCAACACACGACAGCGCCGCCGCTGCCGCCGCCGCCGGTCCTCGTAGCAGCGGTGGTGGCGGTGATGTGTTTGATGGATGCGATGGTGCTGACGTTCTCATGGTAGGGCGGCGCACGGGTGCCAAGGCGGAAGCCTGGTGCCTCCGCATACACGCCGACTCGTCTCTCTATCTAGGGCAGTGCAAGTTGACCCCAGATTGACCGCGTTTGGTTTCAGCGCTTGAATATACAATATTATGAACCTAGTTCAAACTTTGCTTCCAATTTGGATACACGCCGCTACGTCATGGGTGGATCATTCACCGACGATAACACAATCGGTAACAACTTCGCTAGCTTCGGCAGCAGCAACAGCGGCGGCGGCGGCGGCGCAGGCGGCGGCAGCAGCGGCGGCGATGCAGGAGGGTCATTGATCACAAGCACTCGACCGACGTTGAATATCCTCATCCACCTCCTCCGTGTATTCTGTACGTCGATATGAGCACTCACCCTCAAGGTAAGTCTGTTACGATCACAGTCCGATGAGCATTCATTCTGAAGGTAAATTATGGTCCGACGACGGTCGAGTGCTTGTTCTCAATGACCCTCCTGGCAGGCTTCCCCCACGCCTCCCGCCACGAATGACACCACCGGCGCCGGCGCCAACGAGGGGGGCTACGTGGCGGGTTGGACGGCGGCCACCTTCGCGCGGCAGCACGGGCACGCCGGCTGTGCACAGCTGGTGGAGGACTCTCTGGCAGGGCCGGCGCCACTATTTGATCACTATTTGATCACAGGGGTTCGGGTTTAGGTCCTAACCCTTAAACCCTAAACCCTAAACCTGGTGTACCAGTTATACGAGTACCGCTGTACACGAGTACACATTGGCTGCATCCTCCTCCTGCCTGGCCGCTCGTACCCATTTCCAGCTCAACCTGACTGTTTGCGCGTGGTGAAATGATGTGCCCGATTAACCCGCCACATGCTGTTCTATGCGACCCTGCTCGAAGGCGGCGGCACGGTTTAAGTCACCACCGGGCTCCCCCAACACCTTCCGCCGGGTCAAGTCCATGCGCTTTGATCCCTCCATGCACTCGTCGCCCGCCGACGCGCTCCGACGGCAGGGTCTGCCCACTTCTCCCCTTCTCAGCTTAATCTGACTGTCCCATACCGTACCAGCGTACACATGCAAACTCGCTACCTGTACACGCTCGCTGCCCGTACACACTTCGTTGCCGCATCCACCTCCTTGCGTCCCTGGCCTGGCCCCGTCATGCCGGTACACCCGGTACAATATTATGAGCAAACATTACGAGCAAGTGGTGAGAAAACGAGTGGCCAGGCCTCCTTGCTCGCCTGGCCTGCACGCCTGTGCATGCCGGAACATCCGGTCCACTATGATTATGAGTGAACGGTCTCGGGTACGAGTGGCCAG